>WBZO01004201.1_pt1 | contig 15750 bp, 11 predicted proteins | sample 5204261 | NCBI WGS metagenome assembly WBZO01 (sample SAMN12412400, study PRJNA552823) | activated sludge metagenome | isolation source: activated sludge from anammox sidestream of wastewater treatment plant... | place: USA: North Carolina | collected 2017-09 | reverse complement strand
GCGGTTCAAGACGCGCGCAATCAATTGTTCGCCCGTATCGGGATGTTTTAATTTTAGCAGCGCCGCGCGAATTTCGTCGCGCAGTTTGTCATATTCTGCGCCCGGCGCGACGATGCCGCTGGGCTGGCGCCCTTTCAAGTTGATGTAAATTTGACCGATATGTCCCAGCGCGAACGCGCGCGTTTTGGTCCAATCTACATCGTCGAACGACAAGAAAAAGCGGCGCAACATGCCATAGGCGCGGCCGCGATTTACCTTGCGGCGCAAATCGAGTTTCAACGCCTTGAGCGTGAGATGCACGTTTTGCGGCGTGACGCCGGCGCGAAAGAGCGCGCGTTTGATGGCGCTCATGCCGCCGCTTTTCAAGACGAGATAGCCGCGGTCGAGCAAAAAGTTGTTGACGTGCATGAAACCTTTGAGCGGCCCGAAACCGTGGTCGGACATTAAAAAGATGGTGGTCTCCTCGTCCGCCGCTTGAAGCATCGCGCCTACGCCGTCGTCCACTTGTTGAAACACCGCAATCACTTTATCGCGCCGCACGCGTTCGGTTTCGTTCAACGCGCGCGGGTCGGCTTGGAGATCATCCCAAAATTGATGCTGCAAAATATCTACGATGCCAAAGACGTACATGAAAAAACTGTACGGCTCTTTGTTCAAAAGATAGAGCGCGTAATCGGCGGACGCTTTGACGTCGGCGCGCACTTTGTCGAGATAGGTCAACGGCGCGCTGGGATTTTCGCCTTCGCCCGGCGTAATGACAAAGGGCCCCACCTTGTCCAACAATTCTTGTTTGAGTTCGGGCGGATAGGTGTATTGAACGCTCGTGTTGGGCGTCATTAAATCCGTGACCATCACGCCGTTCACTTTTTCGGGCGGATAGGTCATTGGCACATTGACGACGCCGACGCGCAGATTGCGGTCGCTCAATAGATTCCAAATCGTTGCGGCTTCGCGCGTGGTCGAATTGGCAATGGTGACGCGATAGCCGTGTTCGGGGAAATAGATAAAATCTACCAAGCCGTGCTTGCCGGGATTTTTGCCGGTAGAAAAACAGGTCCACGCGGCGGCGGTGACGGGCGGGATGGAGGACATGAGCACGCCCTGCGCGCTGCGGTCCAGTAATTTTTTCAGATGCGGCAGCTTGCCGTCGCGCATGAGCGGATTCAACACATCCCACGTCGCGCCGTCAAGGCCGATGACGAGTACTCGTTTCATATTTTTATGGTTTTACCGTAAAGCGGAGCTTGATGTCGCCCTGCGAATTTTTTACTCTGAATTTGAGGCGAGGCGGGTCGGCCGTGACGATGATTACGCCATAGCCGTTGCAGCGCTGACCCTCTATGCCATAAGTTCCTTCGCTCCACAGCCCCGGCTCGCCGGTGCTAATACAACCCGGCCCGTTGGGTCCGGGGACGACCATTTCGGGAATGGTGGAATGGGCGCCGTCGTCAATACCGCCCATGTGCAGGTCGCCGGTAACGCTCACTACGCCCGTGATGTTATTCTCGTGGATAAATTGGATGAGCGTATTGCGTTCGTACTGAAAGGCGCCCCACGATGTTTTGGGTTTTGCGGTTGGATTAAAAGGTACCGGCGTCAAAATAAATTTCCACCGGGCGGTAGATTCTAGCAAACCTTTTTTTAGCCAAGCCAATTGGCCCGCTTCGCCCAGCTCGTCGCCATCCAACATGGATTTGTGAGGGCCATCGGCGATATGGTTGGGATCGCGTTGGGAACGCGAGTCGAGCAAGAAAAAATCTGCTTGCGCGTATGAAAATTTTTGCCAATCGCCATATTGGCTCAACGGATAGGTTGGAAAATATTCCTGCAACACCTGCAAATTTGTGGCGCGCAACGGATAATTTTTGTTGGAAGGCATTCCAAAGTCATGATTGTCCCACATGTGCGCGACGGGATATTGGCGCAAAATGAGATTTACGAAATCTCGTATACTGGGACTCGTCGCGGGGTCGTAAATGGCTTTATAGTAAAAGCGCTTGCGCTCCAAATCCAGCGATTTCCCGTGTGGAAAATCTCCGCCCAAAATTACAAACGCGGGTTTTTCGCGTCCGGCATAGATAAAGGTTTTGGCGTCCATAAAGGGGTCTGCATTCGAATCGGTAAGATACACAAACTTGAATGAGGTTTCCGTCCCCGGCGCCGGGAAACTTTTGAAATGCGGATACGGCGCGGCAAGCTGCGGCACAGCGTTAACCAGAATATCTACATAATAGGTTGTGTTCGGATTTAGATGGTCAAGCGATATGATGGTCGTGAAATCATGCTCTGCGCTCGTTTGTTGCACGGCGCTTTCAATAGCATCGCTTAAATCCGCCGCCTGACCATAGCGCACCTTGACCTCGGCCGCGTCGTGCGTGCGCGCAAAGACGCGCGCGGTGGTCGCGGTGACCGCGCCAAAAACAGGACCATGGGTCAGGGCGGTGTCCGCGGCAGTGGCATGCCGCCAAGACGAGGTTGAAAAAAAAGATACCGCCAAGACCACAGTCAGAATAACGTAAATTGTTTTTTGCTTGGACATAACGATTCTACTCCTATTCAGTTGACGTTAGACGAACACACAGGTCGGCCAGACGTTTCTAAAGGTTTGATGGAACTCTTTTCACCAAGCCCAACGGCAGCAAGGTCTAATCGAACAAGCTAAAGTTGCGGGGTACGAGACCTTTTGGGTTTTCGAAAACCTGAAAGGTTTTACGGACGATCCCGCAATTTCCCAAGTCAAAGTTCTAGGGTTGTCGAATTACCAAAATCTGATCCACAGCGACGTCGTTCAATTCCTGAATCTGAGAATCGGGCCACTGTATTTTAATGGACTGGATCGTCGTAGCTTTGCCCAAACCAAAATGCGCGCCGAACTGACTTTGGCCCCAACTGCCGCCATTGTCCAAATACTCGCGGTATTGAGTTTTGGCGCCGGCTTGGAGCCAAACCTTGCTGCCAAGCGCCAAAGAATTCGAATGGGCGCCAACTAGTTGCAGCGTCAGCCAATGATTCTTATTTCCCAGATTGCGATACAAAAGACCGTTCCCTATACGACCTCTGCCATTGGTCACAAATAAATCCAAAAAGCCATCATTATCATAATCCGCTACGGCGGCGGCGTCGCCTTTGCCGGCGGTCGGGCCGGCGACACCGGTTAACGCTGTCACATCCGTGAACGTGCCATTGCCATTATTGCGTAAAAGGACGTCCGGCGCATCGGCGTGCTTTTGGTCGCCCCGGCGGACGACAAACAGGTCAAGCCATCCGTCATTATTCCAATCCGCCCACACGGCGCTGGCTGCGTCAAAATCATTGACCGCTTGAAGGTTTGCGGTCGCGGTGACTTGGGTAAAGACGCCGTTGTGGTCATTATGAAACAACTTGGATTTGGCATTCTCCGCCGCCACGTACAAATCTTGATAACCGTCATTGTCATAATCGCCCCACGCAAGGGCAACCACGCTGTCGGCGAGCAGACCTGTTTTCTCGGGGCCCAATGCCTTAAAGCCGCCATTCTTTTTGCGCTTGAACAGTGTGAGATTATTTCCCGGCGCAATGGTCAAATCCCACAAATTATCTTGATTGTAGTCAACCAGCGCGCTTGCCACAATTGGCAGGGGTTGACTCAGGCCGGTCGACGCGGCAAGGTCTGTAAAAAATGAACCCTCATTACGATACAGGCGATTGGGTTCCACGCCTTTTGGACGCAGTTGATTCGCTACAAAAAGATCAAGCATTCCATCGCCGTTATAGTCGAACCAGTTTACGCTACGTCCCCGACCCCGCGCATTGATAACGCCCATCGCGGCGGCAACATCTTGAAAGGTTCCGTCGCCATTGTTTTTCCAGAGTTGATTCGGTTTGGCTCCCAAACCGCGCTGCGCGCCCGCGTTGCAATACAGATCCAAATAGAGGTCGTTATTCAAATCGCCCCATTCGCAGCCGTGCCGGTCGGTGAGCGTCTCCATTCCGGCAGAACCTGTAACATCGGCGAATGTGCCATCCTGTTTATTATGCATCAGGGATGGGGTCTTGGCGTGATGCACGATGTATAAATCCACCCAACCGTCGTTATCAAAGTCGCCCCAAGCCATGCCATGCGTCGGCGATGGTTCCAAGGGCAAGCCCGCTTCAAGCGTTACTTCGGCAAAATGGACGAAAGCTTCCGGCGCCTGTTTGTCTTGGGCGCCAACGCTTGGGTTTGGCGTCGTCCGCGCTGTTTTCGCGTCTGCACGGAAACGCATGTCTCCCTTGGGCTGCTGGATGGCGCGCAGCGCTGCGTTATCCGCAAGCTGGTGCAGCGGCCCGGCGTTCACGTCGGCAAATATCCCGACAAAAATTGCAAAGGCAAAAAGAATGTTACGAAGCATATTGCCCCCATTCTTCCAAAACGTTTGATAAATTCCTTTTCGACTGCCCGGAAAATCTGTGGGTCTAATCCTTGCGGCAAAGCGGAAGTTTTTCTAGAATTGAAAATACAAAAAGGGACTGCGCTGGCCGAGCATCAGGACACACACGGCGGCGAGCATACCCAAGATAATGGCATAGCGCAATTTCGGCGTAATTTTGATTTGCCACGTATTGGGCGCAAACATAGCCAAGCCAAACCCGACGCCGAGCATAGCCCAAAATCCGTAACTGAGCGTATGCAAATTGTGCCAGTCTATGCCGTGCAGCCCCAACATGGACTGCCATAAATACAGCGCCATCGCTAGATTGTCGCTGCGGAACAAGACCCAGCCGAAAACGACAATGATGAACGTCGCCGCACGCGTCGGCGCGGGATGCAGCAAAAATTTGAAACGCGTCGTTTCCAAACGCAATTTCGCCGCTTGATGATTCAGTACCAGCCAGATGCCGTGATAAAAACCCCACAGCACAAAGGTCCAATTCGCGCCGTGCCACAAGCCGCCCAGCGCCATCGTTAGCATGAGGTTACGCATCGTCGCAAATTCGCCGTGCCGCGAACCGCCGAGCGGAATGTATAAATAATCGCGCAGCCACGATGATAACGTCATGTGCCAGCGCCGCCAAAAATCAATGATGCTTGCCGCTTTGTACGGCGAATTGAAATTTTGCGGCAGGTCGAGACCGAGCGTTTTGCCGAGCCCCACCGCCATATCGCTGTAACCCGAAAAATCAAAGAGCAGTTGAAACGAGTAACCGAGCATGACGCCCCAACTGCCCAGCAAACCCAACTGCAAATACGCGTTGCCGGTGAGCAGCGGATTGATGTATCCCGCAATCACGTCCGCGACCAGAACTTTTTTTGCCAAGCCGACGACGAAAAAATAAATGCCGTTCATGGCATCGTCGGCATGGGCGCGGGTGCGCGGGTCGCGTTCCAACTGCGGCGCAAACGGCGCATAGCGAATGATGGGCCCCGCAATCATGCGCGGAAACACGGACACGAAACAAGCCAACACCAAAAAATCGCGCGCGGGTTTCACTTGGCCGCGATACAAATCAATCGTGTAACTCAACGATTCGAACGCCGTGAACGAAATGCCGATGGGCAGCGCCACATTCAATACCGGCGCGAGATAATCCAGCCCGAACATGGCGCCGAGGCCGTTGATTTGGTCGGCGGCGAAATTATAGTATTTGAAAAAGGCGAGACCGCCAAGATTGCTGAGGAGCGAAACGCTCAGCCACGCGCGCCGTGTGCGAATATCTTGCGCCGCATAAATTTTCGGACCGACCCAATAGTCAATCGCCGTCGAAGCGATAATCAGCGCGAGAAATTTATAATTCCAAAAAGCGTAAAAATAATAGCTCGCCAGCGTCAACCACAACAAACGCCAATTGCGTTGGCGTACCGCAATGCTCCAATACACGACCAACACTACCGGCAAAAACAAAAAAATAAATTCGTAACTGTTAAAGAGCATGGCAGCTGTAGGGGCAAAGCATTGGCGTTTCCATTCACTCAAACATCACACGCGCGCGCGCTAATGCTGCGCCCCTACTATGGCGCGCACTGCGCTTTGCGTTCCGGAAACATCGCCCCAATCACGCGCGCGCTGTTGGTTTCGTCAATGTGCGATAGATTGAAAAAATCTTGGGTGTTGCCGCCAAATTTGGCGGGCGTCGAAAAATCGTAATACGCGAACCCGTACGTTGGCTGCAATTGCGTGAGCCACCGCTGTACGTCCGCAAAGCGTTTTGGATAAAAACCCTGTTTGTTCAAAACCTCAATCAATTGTGGATGCAGCGTCGTAACAAAAAGTTTCACCGCGATATTTTTTTCGCGCGCGAGCCGCAACAACGCTTCAAAATACTGGACCTGTTCGTCCGAGAGCGCGGTATAAGCGTTAAAGCGATTTTGATAATGTTCGGTTACGAGCGCGGGCGAAATCTCGGCGCGATTGGCTGCCCGCCGCTGCTGCCGTCGCTGCGCGCGCGCGCGGGCGGTTTGGTCGTTTGCTTTTTGCTTGGGCGCCAACGCATTGACCATATTTTTCCACGCGCGTTCCAGCGGCGTGGTCTGATTGGGGTCTAGCCCGAACACGCGGGCGAGGGCGCGCAGCGAGTCGTCCAATTGCGCCCACGACACCAAATTGGTTCCGTCCAGCCACGTTTCTTGCAGCGCGTTCGTATCTTGCAGATAACGCTTGAGGCGCGGCACGCCCGCCACTTTGTCGCCAAACTTGGCGGCGATTTGAAACGCCTCAATGTCCACGCCCACGATGATCATTTTGGGCGGCGGCTTGTTTTCGACCAGATACGACGCCAGCGCAAAATATCCTTCCGGCGTCGCGCCCGCGTACGCGGCGTTGACGCTCGTCAAGCCCGTATAACATTCCAAATCTGCGGGGCGCAAACGCGAACTGCGCGACGACCCAAAGACAACCAGCTCGGGGCGCGCAGTGGGACTTTCGAGCTCGCGCAGCGCGCGCTCCAAATCATTGACGGAAACGGGCGTGAACCAGCGCGGCGGATAGATGGCGTACGGATTGACGACATAATTGACGGCGGCGGCGGCGGCGAGCAAAAGCAGGGCGGCGCTGCAAAAAACGATTACAAAGCGCATGGCGTCTTTAGCCCAAATAGCCCAGCGCGCGCAAACGCTCTTTGACTTCTTCCGATTCCTCTTCGGAATAGTCCGGTACAATCTGGTCGCGCGCGCCCAATGCGTCGCCGTGCAGAATCGCCGCTGACATGAGCAGCTCGTCGGACAGCGGTTTCGTCAACACCTGGCCGTCCAAATCGGACGGAATCGGCAAACCCATCAAATACAAAATCGTCGGCGCGACGTCCATGATGTTGGCGTTTTCAATCGGCGCGCCGCGTTTGATTTGTTTGCCCAACATGCCGACAAAGCCGTCCATGCGGTGGTCGCCCGAATTGCCGAACGCGGGTTCGACGATTTTGTTGGACGCAAATTCGAGCGTGCCGAGCGCTTTATAATTTTCCGCGAGCGAAAAAACAATGTCGGGCGCGTCGTCAATAAATTCGCCCCAAAATTTTTCGGATTGTTTGTACACCTTTGCGACTATGGGGGCTCCATTTTGCGGGTCTTTGAGTTCGTACAAGCGCGCGGTAATGTCCGCGCACACGTTTTGATAATCCGCTTCCGCGACGCTGCCGAATTGTTCGCGGCCCTGCAGGTTCACAAAAATTTGCCCATAGTTGCCGCTCGAAAAGGCGCGCGTGCGCGCCCAATCCACATTGCGGAACGAAAGAAACCCGCGCCGCACCCAATCGAGAATTTGATTGCGGTTGGTCATGCCTTGCGACAAACGTAAATTGGCAAAACCGAAATTCATCGAAAGTTTGTAACCGAGCGACGGCGTGAAACCCAAATTGAATAACGCGTTTTTCAACTGCGTCGGAATGTCTTGTTTGAGTTTCAAAAATCCTTCGCGCAACAGCCAGATATTGAAATTGACAAATTTGTGAATCGCGCCAAAGCCGTGGTCGCTCATCAAAATAATAGTCGTGTCCGGGTCTTGCGCCAGCGCGAGTTCCGCGAGTTTGCGCACGTCGTCGTCCAACACGCGAAAATAATTGCGCGTGCGTTCGGCGTACTGCGCGGCTTCTTGGGCATTGTGCATCGGACTTGTCTCGTCAATGACGTGCCACAATTCATGCTGCAAACGGTCGGTGCCTTCAAAGTACACCATTGCAAAATCCCACGGGTCGCGCTGCAATAGATATTCCGCGACGCGTTGGCGGTACGCCGTATTGTCCTCTAGTTCTTGCAGCACATTGCCCACATTGTCGGGCGTGTACACCTGTTTGTGATACAAGAGATATTCGCCGAATTTGGTTTCGACCTCTTGGAGCAATTCGGGCGGATACGATAAATCGCGCGCGCCCATCGGCGCGAGAAAATCCGACATGAGCGTGCCGTTCACCGCAAAGGGCGGATAACACAGCGGCACGCTGACGACGACCATCCGTTTGCCCGCTTTGCTCATCATTTCCCAAAGCGTTTCGCTGCCGAGCATGCCCGCGTTCACGGGAATTTGTTCAAAGGTGCCGCGCTTGCGGTGCAAAAATTCATACACGCCGTGTTTGCCCGGATTTTTACCGGTCATGAACGAAGACCACGCGGGCGCGGTGACGGGCGGATAAATTGTCGTCAAGACGCCGAGCGCGCCTTCTTGTTCGACGCGACAGAGAAAAGGCATATAGCCCTTTTGCATGAGCGGACGCATCAACCGGAAGGTCGCGCCGTCAATGCCGATAACGAGAACTCGCACGTAAAGATTGGAGAGTAGAAATTGGAGCTGCGCGTTTGTCGGCCGCGCGCGGCTTCAATTTCCGCTCATGCCTCCATTTTAATTTCATTGTGGTCGCCATTTTGCCGCGCGCGCTGTTCGGGCAATACAACCACGGCGGTTTGCGGCCCGGGTTTGCCGTGCGCGCCAAACCAGCCCGCGCCTTCGGCGGCGATATCGAGCTCGAGCAAAAATTCGCCCGCATGTTGCGGCGGCAAAATAAAATTTTGAATCGTGACGCTTTCGCCGGGACCCAGATTGCGCGGCAAAATTTTGCGCGGACCCATAAATTGATACATGTTGCCGTAACGGTCGAGCCAATGATAACTCACCGAGACCATGCGCGTCCCGGAACCTTGTTCGCCGTTCCACACTTGGCGCGAATGGTTGCGAATGGTGACGCTGTAGGGCGCGCGTTCGCCGACGCGCATTTGCTTTGGCACTTGAAAGGCGACGTACTCGACATTGTAAAAATCGGGAACTTCGGCGCGGTGTCGTTTCGCCAATTCTTTGTACTGCTGCGCGGCTTCCGTCGGCGCGCCGTCCGCAATCAGGCGGCCGCCCATAATCAAAATGGCGCGGTCGCAATGGCGCTCGATATCCGCCATTTGATGCGAGACCAATAGAATGGTCGTGCCTTTTTCGCGGATTTCGACGATGCGGTCAAAACATTTGCGCTGAAAATTCGCGTCGCCGACGGCTAGCACTTCATCCACCAGTAGCGCTTCGGATTCAATGACCGTCGCGATGGCGAAACCGAGCCGCATGTGCATCCCCGACGAATAATGTTTGACGGGCATGTCAATAAATTTTTCCAATTCGCTGAACGCCACAATCTCGTCCAACTTGCGCCGAATCTCTGCCCGCGATAAACCCAGCAGCGCGCCGCTCAAATAGATATTTTCGCGGCCCGTAAGTTCTTCGTGAAAGCCCGCGCCCAATTCAATCAACGCGTTCAAGCGGCCCCGAATCTGCACCTTGCCGTCGGTCGGCTCGATGATGCGCGCGAGCAATTTCAAGAGCGTAGATTTCCCCGCGCCGTTGGGGCCGATGACGCCGACCATTTCGCCGGCGGAAACGTCGAACGACACTTGGCGCAGCGCCCAAAATTCCTCATTCGCCGTCGGCAGCGCGGCGCGCGCCTTGCGCGAAAATCTTTGCACAAACACGTCTTGGACCGAATGGGCGCGCGCGTGATGCAGTGAAAAACGCTTGCTGACGTTCTCGAATGAAATAACTGACATATTGCATATTGCGCCAAGCGTATCGCCAAGCGCAAGAAAATTGGATGCGCGTTTAGCGCGCGGCGCGCGCCGTTTTCTGCCACTCGAACTGCGCGCGTAAACCGTCCGCCAGAGTTACGCGCGGCGCATAGCCCAACGCGCGCTGCGCGCGCGTAATATCCGCCGCGCCGTGCCGGTGGTCGCCCGCCGCGCGCGATTTGTATTCCAAACGCGGCTGAACCCCCGCGATTTCGCCGAGCAATTCCAAAACGCCGTTGAGCGTAGAACGTTCGCCGCCGCCGATATTGTACAGCTGCGGCGCGCCGTCGGGCGCGTTCAACGCGCGCAGATTCGCTTCGACAATATCGCTGACGTAGGTGAGCTCGCGCGTCTGTTGCCCGTCGCCGAAAACTTGAATCGTGCGGTTTTGCAGCAGCGCGTCAATGAAAACGTGAATCCACATATCGGGGCGCTGGCGCGGCCCGTACACGCTGAAATAGCGCAGCGCCACAATCGGCAAGCCAAACTGCTTGGCGTACAAAAAACACAAATGCTCGGCGGCGAGTTTGGTGACGCCATAGGGCGAGAGGGGGCGCGGTAAATCTTGCTCTTGCGTGGGAAAACGTTCCGCGTCGCCATAGACTGACGACGACGAAGCATAGACAATTTTTTTGATTTGCGTCGGGTCGGGCAAATGGCTGACCTGTTCGAGCAGCGCCTGCGTCGCCAAGATATTGCGCTCGACGTACGGCAAAAAATCGCTGCCCCAACTCGGCCGCACGCCCGCCTGCCCCGCTTGATGAAAAATAAAATCAACTCGGCGCGCGGTCAACAGCGCGCGCAAATCCACGACGCGCAAATCGCCCTCGACAAACGTAAAACGCGCGTCGGACAGGCACGTTTGCAAATTCGCTTCTTTGACGGCGCGCGCGTAAAAATCGCTAAAATTATCCAACCCGACGACATGGAAATTTTCGCGGAGCAAACGTTCGGCGAGATGCGAACCGATAAAGCCGGCGACTCCGGTGACCAGCGCAACGCGGGGAGCTGCTGTAGTTTCCGCTAACGCGGAGGATTCAAGCTGTTGTTTCGACAACGCATTTTCCTGCGGCATAACAATGCCATTATAGGCGCGTTCGCGTCATTTCTGAAATAAACGGTCGCGCGGGCGAACGGGGGTTGTGATTTGGCGCGTGTTTGCGCGCATGTTATAATCGCGCTCCGCGCAGCCCCAAGCGCAGCATGAGCGATGCTGCCAACGGCAAGACAAATTTGAAATTTGTCCGCCGCCCAGCGCGGGGATTTTTTTGCGCCAAAGGAAGTGGACATGCTTACGGTTATCAATATCGTCATGATTATTATTTCCATCACCTTGATTGCAGTCCTGTTGATGCAAATCAAAGGCGAAGGATTGTCCGGCGTATTCGGCAACGACAATCCGGTGTATCATCAACGTCGCGGCTTGGAAGCGACGTTATACAATGTCACGATCGCGCTTTCGGTTTTGTTTCTCGTCTTTGCGCTCATCAGCGCGCTCGCGCCGCTGTATTTTCAATAGCGCCCTAGGGCAATAGCGATACGGCGCGTTAGTGTGAAAAATAAATTTCCATTACCGCGCTAGGTTGCTATCGCGCTATCTTGCTTCATGGTTCATATCCGTTGGCAGGCGCTCATTGCCGTCCTCGGGATTATTTTTGTCGGCGCTCTCCTCGCGTATTTTGCCTTTGGTCTTTCGACGGTTGCCCAAGCCGATTATGGCGGTACGTACATTGAAGGCATCGCCGGCGCGCCCAATATCGTCAATCCCCTGTTTAATCAATTCAATCCGGTAGACCGCGATTTGTCCGCGCTCATTTTTAACGGTCTGGCGCGGGCGGATGAACGCGGCGTCATCAAACCCGACCTCGCGAGCCGCTGGGATATTTCGCCGGACGGACTCGTTTATACTTTTACATTACGCAGCGATGTTACCTGGTCGGACGGCGCGCCCTTTAGCGCGGCGGATGTGGTATATACCGTCCAGACCATTCAATCGTCCGATTATCCGGGGTTGACCGACATTGCGTCGTTATGGCGCACGGTCGCCATTACCGAAGTGAATCCGACGACGGTGCGGCTGCAATTGTCCGAGCCGTTCGCGCCGTTTCTCGATTACGCCACCATCGGCATTTTGCCTTCGCATTTGCTCCAAGATATTAGCGCCGCCGATTTGCCCACCGCGCAATTTTCGCGTCAACCGATTGGGACGGGGCCCTTTGTCTTGGACGAATTGGCGGCTGACCACGCGATTTTGTCGCCCAATCCGCGTTACTATGGTTCGCGCCCGTATCTCGGTTCGCTGCAATTTATTTTTTATCCCGACCACGAATCGCTGCTTGCGGCGTACGAGCGCGGCGAAATTGAAGGCATTTCGCAAGTGACGCCGGAATTGTTGGAACGCGCGCGCGCCTTGCCCGCGTTGGAATTACAGAGCGCGCAGTTGGCGGGCATGACGCTGGTTTTTTTCAATACGACCCAACCGCTGTTTCAAGACCGCACGGTGCGCCAAGCGCTTTTGTACGGCATGGATCGGCAAAAGTTGATTGACGATATTTTGCAGGGTCAAGGCATTTTGGGCAGCGGACCCATTTTGCCCAATTCGTGGGCGTACGACGAAAGCATCAAAAAATATCCGTATGACCCGCAGCGCGCGGCAGACCTTTTGACGCAGGCGGGCTGGCAGGATACGAATGACGATGGGGTGCGCGACAAGAATGGCGAACCGTTCGCGTTCAGTCTTGTGACTAACACCGACGACCCTTTGCGCGCGCGCATCGCGCAGCAATTGGCGGACGACTGGAAAAAAATTGGCGTCGCGGTGGACGTAGAATTGATGCCCGCGCCCGCGTTGGTCCAAGAAGCGCTGCGGCCCCGCAAGTTTGACGCGGTGTTGTTTGGCGTGACGCAGTTGCCCGCCGACCCCGACCCGTACGCGTTGTGGCACAGCACACAAACGCCCGATAAATCGGAAGCGGGCCAAAATTACAGCGGCTGGGAAAATCCTGAAGCCGATGATTTATTGCAAGAAGCGCGGCGCACCGTGGATACCGCGCAGCGCGCGGAATTGTATCGCCAATTTCAAATGTTATTTATGCAAGATGTGCCGGCGGCGATTTTGTATTATCCCGTGTACACGTATGGGATTGACCAACGTTTGCACGGCGTGCAATTGGCGCCGCTGCTCGACGCGGGCGACCGTTTTCGCAATATCTCGGAGTGGTATATCAACACGCGCCGCGTGATTCTGAGCGAATCGCAAGCGCGTCCCGCGCCGACGCCCGAACGCTAAAGGCGGTTTTTGATTTTTTTTTGCGTGGTGAAAGAGGCGATTGGAAATCGCGGCAACAAAGGCACGAAACGTCCCTGCGGACGTTAGTTTGTCAAGGCGGATTTGACGCAGGTCTCCAAGCAAAATGGAGCGTAAAGTTTTTAGGTGGGAAGAGGCGATTGGAAATCGCGGCAACAAAGGCACGAAACGTCCCTGCGGACGTTGGTTTGTCAAGGCGGATTTGACGCAGGTCTCCAAATAAAATCAAAATTGACAATCCGGGTCGTTCGCGTAGAATCAAGACTTGCTTGCCCGGATGGCGAAATGGCAGCCGCGCCGTCTTCAGGTGGCGGTGAGCTTACGCTCATGGGGGTTCAACTCCCTCTCCGGGCACTGAGGTTGGAGAAAAATTTTCTCCGACCTTTTTTGTGCGTATGCAAAAAATATATTCTGAATTACTTGACAGCGCCGTCGCCGCCGCGCGCGCGGCAGGCCAAATTTTGCGCCAAGGGTGGGGCAAACCGCACACGTTGGAATTCAAAGGCGCCACCAATCTCGTGACCGAAGTGGACCGCGCGGCGGAAGCGGTCATTATCGAACGGCTCGCGCGCGCGACGCCCGATTTTGATATTTTGGCGGAAGAATCCGGCGCGCAGACGCGCGGTTCCGCATTTCGTTGGGCGATTGATCCAGTTGACGGAACGACGAATTACGCGCATCATTTCCCGTACTTTGGCGTTTCGATTGGTCTGGCGGAAAACGGCGTCCCCGTCGTAGGCGTGGTGTACGACCCAATTTTGGACCAACTCTTTACGGCGACGCGCGGCGGCGGCGCGTTTTTGAACGGCGAAAAAATTTCGTGCAGCCACGCGCAAACTGTCGGCGCAAGCATCGTGGCGACGGGTTTGATTTATGAAACGTGGGAATCGGACCGGGGCTTGCCCGAAATAATACAGATGATCAAAAAAGCGCGCTCGCTGCGGATCAATGGCAGCGCCGCGTTGGATTTGGCGAATGTGGCTTGCGGGCGGCTCGACGCGTATTGCGACACGGGTTTGTTCGAGTGGGACATTGCGGCGGGACGTTTATTGGTTACGGAAGCGGGCGGAACGTTTCAACAATATGGCGACCGCGCGCGCGCCGATTTGACGTATTGCATCGCGTCCAACGCGCACATTCACGCGGAATTGGAACAATTGCTGATACGCGCTAATGGCTGAGCGCGATGGAGTATAGTTCCTTTTTTGAGTGAGTTCGGCAATTAGAAATCGCAGCAACGAGTGCGCCAAGTCTGCCTTTGCAGACTAATGTGCATAGTTCATTTTGGGGCGAGATTGGCGATTAGAAATCGCAGCAACGAGTGCGCCAAGTCTGCCTTTGCAGACTAATGTGCATAGTTCATTTTTGGGACGAGATTGGCGATTAGAATATCGCGTGCGATGAAATGCATCGCTCCGAGTACAAGTCTGTCTTTGCAGACTTTTGGCATAACGTGCGGAGGCATGTTTTGTGCGGCGATGGGGTTCATTGCATGTTGCGGCGGATTCTATTCGCTCAAACCACGTCACGCCACATTTTGGGATCGGCGCGATTGCCAACGCCCGTAGGGGCGTTTCGAGTTCTTGTTGCGGCGAATTCTATTCGCCCGAAAACTCGCCGAACTTGCCAAAAACGCGCGTTTGCATATAATTGCGCGGCTAATGCGGTGGCAAGTTGCGCCGCTTTTTTGACGCCTGCGCGCAAGAGACCTGACAGGATACGTTGGGCTGGGCTGCGTCGCAGACAATGAAAAAACCTGTCGGGTCGTTGGGGAGGCATCATGTACGCTATCGTACGCAGTGGAAATAAACAATATCGCGTAGAAAAGGGCGACCGCATCGCGGTTGAAAAATTGCCCAAACAGGTTGGCGACCAAGTGAAATTGGATGTCGTGTTTCTCGGTAACGGCGACACGTATCACAGCGGTCAAAGCGCCGCCGCAGCCAGCGTCACCGCCCAAGTCGTGGCGGAGCGCAAAGGCGCCAAAGTGATTTCATTCGATTATCGCAACAAGCATCGCCGCCGCACCACGCGCGGCCATCGCCAAACCTACACGCATTTGGAAATCAAGGATATTCTGGCGGGTTAAGTCGTCAGCGGTCAGCCGCCAAACGTCAGACGCGAGTTTGCGCGCAGCGGACTGATTTGCAGGTACGGATTACAAAAATGGCTCATAAAAAAGGCGGCGGTTCAAGCCGCAACGGACGCGATAGCAACGCGCAGCGTCTCGGCGTGAAACGCTTTGACGGACAATTTGTGCGCTGCGGTTCGATTTTGATTCGTCAGCACGGCACACGCGTCAAACCCGGCACAAATGTCGGGTTGGGCAGAGATTACACCTTATTCGCGCTGATTGACGGGTATGTGAAATTTGAGCCGTACTCGCAATCGCAAAAACAGGTCAGCGTCTATGCGGAACGCGTTGGCGCGCGTGAAAAAACAGCGGCAGCAAATT
>WBZO01004200.1_pt1 | contig 15752 bp, 14 predicted proteins | sample 5204261 | NCBI WGS metagenome assembly WBZO01 (sample SAMN12412400, study PRJNA552823) | activated sludge metagenome | isolation source: activated sludge from anammox sidestream of wastewater treatment plant... | place: USA: North Carolina | collected 2017-09 | reverse complement strand
GCGCCGCTTCGCCAACATGCGCTTCTCGATCCTGACGCCGGACGTCTGTGTCCACTGGGACGGTGAGCGGCTGGGCGTCTCGCCCGGCGCCGACCCGGCCGACGCACCGGCCCGCGACAGCCTCGAGGACTATTGGCGCACCTACTACGCCTCGATCTTCAATCCGGCCCGGTTGAACGTCGCCCAGATGCAGAAGGAGATGCCGAAGCGCTACTGGCGGAACCTGCCCGAGGCGCGGCTCATTCCCGAACTGATCGAGGCCGCCGAGAACCGCACCGCCGCCATGGTCGCCCAGCCGCCCAGCGAACCCACCCGCCGCATCGTCCGCCAGGCCGCCCGGGTCAGCCGCGACGCCACCTTCGACGCCACCGTGCCGACCACCCTGGACGAGGTGCGGGGCGGGGTGCAGGTCTGCCGCCGCTGCGAGCTCTACCGGGATGCGACCCAGGGCGTGGCGGGGGAGGGGGCGAAGAGCGCGCGGCTGATGCTCGTCGGGGAGCAGCCGGGCGATCAGGAGGACCTGGAGGGCCAGCCGTTCGTCGGCCCGGCCGGCAAGGTGCTCGACCGGGCGCTGGAGGCGGCCGGAATTCCGCGCGAGAGCGGAATGTTTGCATCCGTGCTTCCGGGCAGCAGCCGCGGCCGCACGCCGGCGTATACGCGCCTGCTGGCCGCGCCCGGGCCGGTGCTGATCGCCACCGCGGGCGCGGAGGGAGACGCGGAAGGTCCGGTCGAATACGGTTGTTTCCCCGGTCCGGACGGGCGCGTGGATCTGTCCGCGCTGCTGGCCGGTTTGGCGCAACGTCAGGTCAATGAGGTACTATTGGAAGCGGGCGCCGTCCTGAGCGGCGCCATGTTGCGGGCGGGCCTGATCGACGAACTGGTGCTCTACATCGCCCCGAAGCTGTTGGGCGAGCGCGGCCGCGCGTTGTTCGATCTGGGGGAGGTGCTCGCGCTCGGACAGGCCGTTCCGCTGGCCATCGCGGATCTGCGCGCGGTGGGCGACGACTGGCGCCTCACGGCGCATCCGAAGACCTCCGCCGGAGGCGTTTGAGGCATGTTTACCGGAATCGTATTGGGGCGGGGCGCGGTGCGCGCGCTGGAACGGCGCGGCGAGGACATGCGCCTGGGCATCGACGGCGCGGGGCTCGATCTGGCGGATCTGCGCGCCGGCGACAGCGTCGCGGTGAACGGCGTCTGTCTGACGGCGCTCGCGCCCGGCGGCAACGCGTTTTCCGCCGACGTCTCGCTCGAGACGCTCGCGCGCACGACGCTGTCGGATCTGCGCGCGGGGGCCGGGGTCAATCTCGAACTGGCCCTGCTGCCGACCACCCGGCTCGGCGGACATCTGGTCAGCGGCCATGTCGATGGCGTCGGCCGGGTGGTCGATCTGGGCGAGGCGGGCCGTTCGCGCCGGCTGCGCATCGAGGTGCCGGCCGGACTCGCGCGCTACCTGGCGGCCAAGGGATCGATCTGCGTCGACGGCGTGAGCCTGACGGTCAACGCGGTGGCGGGGGCGGAATTCGAGGTCAATGTGATCCCCCATACCCTGGAGCAGACGGTCATCGGCGCCTATCGCCGCGGCACGCGCGTGAACCTCGAGGTCGATCTGGTGGCGCGTTACATCGAGAGCCTGCTGGCCGGACGCGCGGCGCCGGCGGCGGGTATCAGCCGTGAATTTCTGGAGCAACATGGATTCGTTAAGGATGTCTAGTCTGGGCGACTACAGGGGGCGGGACGATATGGCGGAGATCGCCGCGATGCGCGACGACGATGCGCACTTCAATTCCACGGCGGAGCTGGTCGAGGAACTGAAGCGCGGGCGGATGATCGTCCTGATGGACGACGAGGAGCGCGAGAACGAGGGCGATCTGCTCATGGCGGCCGCCTGCGTGAGGCCGGAGGACGTCAACTTCATGGCCCGCTATGGCCGCGGCCTGATCTGCCTGACCCTCACGCGCGAGCGCTGCGAACAACTGCGCCTGCCGCTGATGGTGAGCGATACCAACGCCAAGCACCTGACCAATTTCACCGTCTCGATCGAGGCGGCGCGCGGGGTGACGACCGGCATCTCGGCCGCCGACCGCGCCACCACCATCCGCGCCGCGGTGGCCGCCGAGGCGCGGCCGTCCGATCTCGTGCAGCCGGGCCATATCTTTCCCCTGATGGCGCAGCCCGGCGGCGTGCTCGCCCGCGCGGGACACACCGAGGCCGGCTGCGACCTGGCGCGCCTGGCGGGCTTCGAGCCGGCGGCGGTGATCGTCGAGATCCTCGACGAGGACGGCGGCATGGCGCGCCGCCCCCAGTTGATGCGCTTCGCGCGTGAGCATGGCCTGAAGATCGGCACCATCGCCGATCTCATCCACCATCGCATGCAGCATGAACAGACGGTGGAGCCGGTCGCCGAATGCTCGCTGCCGACGATCCACGGCGACTTCCGGCTCAAGGCCTATCACGACGCCGCCGATGACCAGTTGCATCTGGCGCTCATCCGCGGGGTGATCCACCCCGATGAACCGGTGCTGGTGCGTGTGCATATGGAGGATCGGCTGTGCGACATGCTCGGCACTACCTTCCATGAGACGAGCTGGAGTCTGCGCGAGGCGCTGGAGCAGGTGGCGCGGGAGCCGGCCGGCGGCGTCGTGGTGCTGCTGCGCGGCGGCGAGGACGCGCGCGGCCTGCTGCGGCGCATCATGGACCACCAGTTGCACGACAAGGGCATCGAACTGCCCAAGTCGCCGAAGAGTTCGGAGCTGCGCACCTTCGGCGTCGGCGCCCAGATCCTCGCCGATCTCGGCGTGCGCCGCATGCGTGTGATGGGCTCGCCCAAGCGCTTGCTGGGGCTGTCCGGGTTCGGGCTCGAGATCGTCGAGTACGTGCCGGGGAATGGCTGAGCGCGGGGCGCATCGGTTACACTAGCGGCACATCCAGGTCGAACGGAAACGAGATGACGGACATACGTACCATAGAAGGCGATTTCTCCGCGACGACGGCCCGCTATGCCATCGTCGCCTCGAGGTTCAACAGCTTCATCGTCGATTCGCTCCTGGGCGGCGCCCTGGACGTCCTGCGCCGGCACGGCGTGGAGGACAAGGCGATCGAGATCGTGCGCGTGCCGGGGGCCTTCGAGCTGCCGCTGGTCGCCAAGCGGCTCGCCGCCACTCGGCGTTACGACGCGGTGATCGCGCTGGGCGCGGTGATCCGCGGCGGCACCGCACATTTCGATTACGTGGCGGGCGGCTGCGCGCGCGGGTTGGCCGAGGTGGCGTTGAGCTGCGATCTGCCGGTGGTCTTCGGCGTGCTGACCGTCGACACGATCGAGCAGGCCATCGAGCGCGCCGGCGCCAAGGCCGGCAACAAGGGCGCCGATGCGGCGCTCACCGCGCTCGAGATGGTCAGCCTGCTGCGCAAGCTGGATGCCTGATTCCGCCGCCCCGATTCCGTTGAAGGGAAACCGCATGAACAGCGCGCGCAGCCGGGCCCGGCGCTGTATCGTCCAGGCCCTCTACCAGTGGCAGTTGACCGGACGCGACGCCGGCGCCCTCGACGCCCAGTTCTTCATCGACGAGGGTGAAGGCGAGATCGAGCGCGCGTTCTTCGATGGCGTGCTGGCGGAGGCGCTCGCCCATGCCGACGTGCTCGACGGGCTGATCGCGCCGCTGCTCGACCGCCCGCTCCAGGAGGTGGATCCGGTGGAGCTGGCCATTCTGCGCCTCGGCGCCTGCGAGCTGCGCTACCATCCCGAGGTCCCGTTTCGCGTCGTGATCAACGAGGCGGTGGAGCTGGCGAAGCTGTTCGGCGCCCATCACGGACACAAATACGTCAACGGCATCCTCGACCGGCTCGCGGCCCGCCTGCGCGCCGAGGAGGTGCCCGCCGCCGGCGGGGGCGGTTCCGCGCCGAAGTGATCCGGCGTGTCTCCCCGCTGCGCGGCCGCCGCGGAGGGGGGCCTGTGAGTTCTCCGGAGTTCGATCTGATCGCGCGCCATTTCGCGCCGCCCGGCGCCGCCGGCCGCGGCGACGTCGTGCTCGGCATCGGCGACGATGCCGCCCTGTTGCGCCCGCCGTCCGGGATGGAACTCGTGGCCACGCTCGACACCCTGGTCGCGGGCGTTCACTTCCCTCTCGATACCGACGCCGAATCGATCGGCCACAAGGCGCTGGCGGTCAATCTGAGCGACCTGGCGGCGATGGGCGCGGAGCCGGCCTGGGCCCTGCTGGCGCTCACCCTGCCGGAGGCGGACGAGCGCTGGCTGGCGGATTTCGCGCATGGATTCTTTGCGCTGGCGCGCGGGTACGGCGTCGCGCTCGTCGGCGGCGACACCACGCGCGGACCGCTCAGCGTCAGTGTGCAGGTGCAGGGCTTCGTCCCGCCGGGGGCCGCGTTCCGGCGCGACGGCGCGCGGCCGGGCGATCTGATCTATGTCACCGGCACGCTGGGCGATGCCGGGCTCGCCTTGCGGTTGAGGGAGGCGTCGGCTATCGGTGCGCCCGGGGCGCGGGCGTTTCTGCGCCTACGCCTCGACCGTCCGCAGCCGCGCGTGCAAGAGGCCCTGCGCCTGCGTGGGTTGGCGCGCTCGGCGATCGATGTCTCCGACGGCCTGCTCGCGGATCTGGGGCATATCCTGCGGGCGAGCGGCGTCGGGGCGACGCTCGAGCTCGCGCGGTTGCCATTGTCCCCAGCGTTCCGTGCCTGCCTCGCGGCCGTGGAGGCCGGAGGGCATCCGGCCTTGCGATCGTTCAGGCCCGGTCTGGCCTGGGCGGATCTCGCGCTCGCCTCGGGCGACGATTACGAACTCTGTTTCACCGTGGACCCGGCGCACCGCCCCCGCCTGGAGGCCCTCGCCGCCGACGGGCTGCCGTGTACCTGCATCGGTACGGTCGATGCGGAGGCGGGTCTGCGTTGCCGGCTCGCCGACGGTACGCCCTATCTGCCGTCGCGGCGCGGCTACGATCACTTCGCCGGAGAGGGGTCATGAAACGGTCGGCGTTGCCCCCCGGTCTCCTGAGAGACCCGCGCCACTGGCCGGCGCTCGGCTTCGGTCTCGGCGCCGCGCCGTTCGCGCCCGGCACCTTCGGCACCTTGCTGGGGATCCCGGTCTATCTGCTGCTCGCGGGCGCATCGCTCCCGGTCTATCTGGCCGCGGTCGCCGCGCTGTTTCTGCTCGGGATCGCGGCCTGCCGCGTCACGGCGCGCGCGCTCGGCGTGCACGATCATCCGGCCATCGTGTTCGACGAGGTGGTCGGGTTCCTGATCACGATGACGCTGGCCCCGGCCAGCGCCGGATGGATCGTCGCGGGCTTCGCGCTGTTCCGCCTGTTCGACATCTGGAAACCCTGGCCGATCCGCTGGATCGACCGCCGCGTGCACGGCGGTCTCGGCATCATGCTGGACGACGCGCTGGCCGGCGTGTACGCGCTGCTGGTATTGCAGGCGGTCGCCTGGGCGGTGCGCTGACAGGAGGCCGAGGAAAGGGGCAGCCTCGCAGGTTGGGCGCCCGGAAATGGGGACGGACTTCAGTCCGTCCCCTAGTCAGGCCGGGTTCAGCCAGTAGTCGTACAGGGTGTCCGCTACGCGGTGCAGCGCGGTGATCCGCTGTTCGAGACGCGCCGTCATTTCCTCTGCGTTCTGCACGGCGGTCCGGCCGGCATTCTGGGCGAGTTCGTCGCGGTACTCCGCGCACCATTCCCGCACCATCGCGCCCGTCACCTCGACGTGGAACTGCAGGGCGAGGGCGCGGTCCTTCAGGAAGGCCTGATGGCGGCAATGCGCGCTGCTCATGAGCAGCGTGGCGCCGGGCGGCAGCCCGAAGGTCTCGCCGTGCCAGTGGAAGCCCTCGAAGCGTGCGGGCATCCGCCCATGCAGGTTCCGCGCCGCGTTCGTGGAGACGATCTCGTGCCAGCCGATCTCCTTGACCGGGTTGGCGTCGACCTCGGCGCCGAGCGCCTTCGCGATCAACTGCCCACCGAGGCAATGGCCGAGCACCGGGAGGCCGTCGGCGCAGGCGCGGCGGATCAGGGCGAGTTCCCGCGCGACCCACGGCAGCGGGTCGTACACGCTCATCGGGCCACCCATGAAGACGAGGGCGCCGGCGTCGTCGATGCGCTCGGGCACGGGTTCTCCCTCATCGACGTGGATGACGCGGCAGGGGATCGCGCGCGCGGCGAGGAATTCGCCCAGATACCCGGGCCCCTCGCACCCGATGTGGCGGAACACCAGGACCGGCTTCATGCCGCGGTCTTCCGCCGCAGTGCCGGACCACGCGTCACGGGCAGGGGTGCATGCCCTTCGCGATCAGGGCGTAGGCGGAGTGGTTGTGGATGGACTCGAAGTTTTCCGACTCGAGGATATAGCCCTCGATGCGCTGGTCGGCGTTGAGGCGGGCGGCGACGTCGCGCACCATGTCCTCGACGAACTTCGGGTTGTCGTAGGCGCGTTCGGTGACGTATTTCTCGTCCGGCCGCTTGAGCAGGCCGTAGATCTCGCACGAGGCCTCCTGCTCGACGATGTCGATCAGGTCCTCGATCCAGACGAAGCCCTTGGTACGCGCCGTCACCGTCACGTGGGAGCGCTGGTTGTGCGCGCCGTATTGCGAGATCTCCTTGGAGCACGGACACAGGCTGGTGACCGGCACCACGACCTTGACCGTCATCTGCGCCTTGTCGGCGGTCGCCTCGCCGATCAGCGTGACGTCGTAATCGAGCAGGCTCGGCACGCCGGAGACCGGCGCCGCCTTGTTGACGAAGTAGGGGAAGCGCATCTCCATATGCGCGGAGGCGGCGTTGAGCGTCTCGCGTATCTTCGCCAGGATCTCCTTGAACGAGGCGACGGTGATCTCGCGCTCGTGGGAATTGAGCAACTCGACGAAGCGCGACATGTGCGTGCCCTTGAAGTTGTGCGGCAGGTCGACGTACATGTTGAAGGCGGCGACGGTATGCTGCTCTCCGCCGCTGCGGTCGCGCACGCGCACCGGATGGCGGATATGCTTGATGCCGACCTTGTCGATGGGGAGCTTGCGGGTATCCGGGCTGCCCTGGACGTCGGCGATGACTTCGGCATTGATCGGGTTCATCGGTCGTTCACCTCGCTGTAGCGGACTCCGGCGCTATCGGTCTCCCACAGCATCACTGCGACGACGCGTACCGTGTCGGTGTTCAGGACCTCGGACAGTCCATGATAGAAAAAGGCCGCGATGTTCTCCGCCGTCGGGTTGATCCGATCGAACGGCGGCAGATCGTTCAGGTTGCGGTGATCCAGCGTGCCGGCGAGGTCCCGCGCTGCCTGCTTGATGACCTTGAAGTCCACGCCCATGCCCACGCCGTTGAGCGCGGTGGCCTCGACTTCGACGTCGACCTTCCAGTTGTGTCCGTGCAGCCGGCTGCAGTCGCCTGGATAGTCGCGCAGGCTGTGGGCCGCCGCGAAACCCGTGGATACCTTGAGCAAATAGCGTGACCGCATGGCAATACTTGACTAAATCAGTAGGAATTTACGCCAAGCGGCAGGATTTGGCAAGGATGACTTGCCAGCCAGGCGCTCACGGCGCGCTGGATACCCGGGGCATCCAGCCCGCATTCGGCGAGGAGTTCGGCCCGGCTGCCGTGTTCCCCGAACAGGTCCGGCAGGCCGAGGTTGATCACCGGCAGCGCGATGCCCCGGGCGGCGAGGAATTCGTTGACGGCGCCGCCGGCCCCCCCCTGCACGGCGTTTTCCTCCACCGTGACGAGCAGGTCGTGGGTAGCGGCCTGGTGCAGCACCGTGTTCTCGTCCAGGGGTTTGACGAAGCGCATGTTGACCACGCTGGCGTCGAGGGCCTCGCCGGCCTCCAGGGCGGGCTGGACCATGCTGCCGAAGGCGAGCAGGGAGACGCGGCGCCCCTTGCGCCGCACTTCGGCGCGCCCGATCGACAGGGCGGCCGCGGGCTTGCGCACGGCGCGCCCCGGGCCGGTGCCGCGCGGATAGCGCACCGCGCAGGGGCCGGGATGGTGGTAACCCGTCGTCAGCATCTGGTAGCACTCGTCCTCGTCGGCCGGTGCCATGACGACCATGTTCGGGATGCAGCGCAGGAAACTCAGGTCGAAGCTGCCGGCATGGGTCGGGCCGTCGGGGCCGACCACGCCCGCGCGATCGACGGCGAACAGCACCGGCAGATTCTGCAGCGCGACGTCGTGGATGAGCTGGTCGTAGGCGCGCTGCAGGAAGGTCGAATAGATGGCGACGACGGGCTTCAGGCCGCCACAGGCCAGTCCGCCGGCCAGCGTCACGCTGTGCTGTTCCGCGATGCCGACGTCGATGAACTGCGCCGGGAAACGGCGGGCGAACTCGTTCATGCCCGAACCGTCGGACATGGCGGGGGTGATGGCGACCAGCGTTTCATCGGCGGACGCCGTGTCGCACAGCCATTCGCCGAAGATCTGCGAATAGGTGGGGCCGCCGCCGTTCGCGCCGAGCATGCGGCCGCTCGCGGGATCGAAGGCGTTGACCCCGTGGAAGGCGCAGGGGTTCTCTTCCGCCGGAGAGAAGCCCTTGCCCTTGCGCGTCACCACGTGGAGGAACTGCGGTCCCTTCAGCGAATAGAGATTCTTCAGCGTCGCGACCAGGGTGTCGATGTCGTGGCCGTCGATCGGGCCGATGTAGTTGAAGCCGAGTTCCTCGAACAGCGTGCCCGGGACGACCATGCCCTTGACGTGCTCCTCGGCGCGGCGGGCCAGCTCCCAGACCGGCGGCGGCAGCGCGCTCAGGACCTTCTTACTGCCCTCGCGCACGGAGGAATAGAGGCGGCCGGAGAGCAGTTTGGCGAGGTAGTTCGAGATACCGCCGACGTTGCGCGAGATCGACATCTCGTTGTCGTTGAGGATTACCAGCAGGTCGGCCTCGCTGTTGCCGGCGTGGTTGAGCGCCTCGAAGGCCATGCCCGCGGTCATCGCGCCGTCGCCGATCACCGCCACCGTCTTGCGGTCCTCGCCGCGGCGCTGCGCCGCGATCGCCATGCCGAGCGCGGCGCTGATCGAGGTGCTGGAATGGCCCGCGCCGAAACAGTCATAGGGGCTCTCGCCGCGTTTCAGGAAACCGGACAGGCCGTCCTTCTTGCGCAGGGTCGCCATCGCCCGGCGGCGGCCGGTCAGGATCTTGTGCCCGTAGGACTGGTGGCCGACGTCCCAGACCAGCGAGTCGCGCGGCGTATTGAACACGTAATGCAGGGCGATGGTCAGCTCCACCGTGCCGAGACTGGACGATAGGTGCCCGCCGGTGCGGGAGACGGACTGGATGATGAACGCGCGCAGCTCATCGCCGAGCTGGCGCAGCTGGTGCGGTCGCAGCTGACGCAGCTCGGAGGGATCGTCGATGCCTTCCAGCAGCGGGAAGCCAGGTCTCTTGTCCGTCATCCGTCTTTATGCCCTTGATCTACGTATGGAATAATGCGTGCTTTGGGCGGGTGATGCAAGGGTCGCCCGCCATCGTCCGCCCGCAGCCGTTCAACGGAGGCGTCGGATGATGTAGGCCGAGATCTCGCGCAGCAGGTCCACTTCCGCGCCCAGTCCCCGCAGATGGGCCACCGCCTCGCGGTGCAGTTCGTCCGCCAGGCGCTTCGCCGCCTCGACCCCGAGCAGGGTGGCGTAGGTCGGTTTGTTGTGGTCGCGGTCGCTGCCCGAGGTCTTGCCCAGCGTGGAGGTATCGCCCTCGGCGTCGAGCACATCGTCGCGGATCTGGAAGGTGAGGCCGATGCAGCGCGCGTAGTCGCCGAGCGCGGCAAGCGCCTCCGGGGGCAGTCCCTCGGCGGCGAGCGCCCCCAGGAGCACGCTGGCGCGGATCAGCGCCCCGGTCTTGCGTGCGTGCATGTCCTCCAGTTCGGCGAGGCCGAGCGAGTGGCCGACGGCGGCGAGGTCGATGGCCTGGCCGCCCGCCATGCCGAGCGAGCCGCCGGCGCGGGCTAGGGCGTCGATCATGCGCAGGCGTTGTGCCGGGGGGATGCCGGGCGCGGGATCGGCCGCCAGGATGTGGAAGGCCAGCGCCTGCAGGGCGTCGCCGGTCAGGATGGCGGGCGCCTCGCCGAAGGCGGCGTGGCAGCTCGGCTTGCCGCGTCTCAGCAGGTCGTTGTCCATCGCGGGCAGGTCGTCGTGCACCAGCGAGTAGGCATGGATCAGTTCCACCGCGCAGGCGGCGCCGTCCAGGTGCTCCGGCGCGACGCCGAAGGCGTGACCGGTGGCGTACACCAGCAGCGGCCGCACGTATTTGCCGCCGGCGAGCGTGGCGTAGCGCATCGCGCGATGGAGATCGCGCGGCTCCGTCTCCGCGGACGGCAACCAGCGGTCGAGGGCGGCCTCGACGCGGGCGCGGGACAGCTCCATGAAGCCGTCGAGCGCGACGGCGGGCTCAGTCTTCGGCTTCGTCGGTGAAGGCACGGGTGTCGGTCTTCCCATTTTCCTCGATCAGGATCTGCACCTTCTGCTCGGCCGCCTTCAGGGACTGCTGGCAGGCCCGGGTGAGCGCGATCCCGCGTTCGAACTGGCGCAGCGATTCCTCCAGCGGCAGGTCGCCCTGTTCGAGCTGCGCCACGATGGCCTCGAGCTCCTGCAGGGATTGTTCGAAATCCGGCGTCTCGTCCTGTTTACGTTCGTTTTTTTTCGCCACTCGGTATGCCTGCTCGGTCGCGCGATGAAGGTCGGGCCCCGCTCCATCCATTCTGATAGGGAGCCGTACGGTGCGGCGGGGATGGCGCATTATATATCATTTTCCTCCCCTCATCCGGCGGAACCGGGGCCCACGCCGGCTTGCCCCCGTCGCGGCGCTTCATGGTAGACTTCCGGCGTTTTTGCAGCCAGGACGGACGAATACGAGCAATGAGCAAGGTCTATGACGCCGCCGCGATCGAGGTCCTCACCGGTCTCGAGCCAGTGCGCAAGCGCCCGGGCATGTATACCGACACCGCGCGCCCGAACCACCTCGCGCAGGAGGTCATCGATAACAGCGTCGACGAGGTGCTCGCGGGCCATGCCCGCCGCATCGCGGTCACGGCGTACAAGGACGGCTCGCTCGAGGTCGAGGACGACGGCCGCGGCATGCCGGTGGATATCCACCCCGGCGAGAAGATCTCGGGTGTGGAGGTGATCCTGACGCGCCTGCACGCCGGCGGCAAGTTTTCCCACAAGAACTACCGTTTCTCGGGCGGCCTGCACGGCGTCGGCGTGTCGGTGGTCAATGCGTTGTCGAAGAAGCTCGAGGTGACCATCCGGCGCGACGGCCAGGAATATCACATGACCTTTGCCGGCGGCGACAAGGCCTCCGAGCTCAAGGTCGTCGGTAAGGTCGGCCGGCAGAATACCGGCACGCGCGTGCGCTTCTGGCCGGATGCAAAATATTTCGACTCGGACAGGTTTTCGCTGTCGCGCCTCAAGCAGTTGCTGCGCGCGAAGGCCGTGCTCGCGCCCGGCCTGCACGTCGGGTTCTACGACGAGCAGAGCGGCGAGCGCTTCGAATGGGAATATCAGGACGGCCTGCGCGATTACCTGCTCGGCGCCCTGAAGGACAGCGTGTTGCTGCCCGAGGATCCCTTCGTCGGCAGCATGGCGGGTGAGAGCGAGGCCGCCGACTGGGCGGTGGCGTGGCAGCCGGAAGGCGGCGAGCCGGTGGCCGAGAGCTACGTCAATCTGGTGCCGACGGTGCAGGGCGGTACGCACGTCAACGGTCTGCGCACCGGGCTCACGGATGCGATCCGCGAGTTCTGCGAGTTTCGCAACCTGCTGCCGCGCGGCGTCAAGCTGACCGCCGACGATGTCTGGAGCGGCTGCAGCTACATCCTGTCGGTGAAGCTGGAGAATCCGCAGTTTTCCGGCCAGGTGAAGGAGCGGCTGTCCTCGCGCGAGAGCGCCACCTTCGTCGCCGGCGTGGTGAAGGACAGCTTCGGTCTGTGGCTGAACCAGCACGTCGAGGCCGGCGAGCGGATCGCCGCGCTCGCGATCACCAACGCGGAAGGCCGGCTGCGCGCGGCGCGCAAGGTGGAGCGCAAGCAGATCACGCGCGGCCCGGCCCTGCCCGGCAAACTGGCCGACTGCAGCGCGCAGGATTCCACCCGCTCCGAGCTGTTTCTGGTCGAGGGCGATTCCGCCGGCGGTTCGGCCAAGCAGGCGCGCGACCGCCAGTTCCAGGCCGTGATGCCGCTGCGCGGCAAGATCCTCAATACCTGGGAGGTCTCTGCCGCCGAGGTGCTGGGCTCGCAGGAGGTGCACGACATCGCGCTCGCCATCGGCGTCGACCCCGCTTCCAGCGATCTCACCGGCCTGCGCTACGGCAAGATCGCAATCCTCGCCGACGCCGATTCGGACGGCGCCCACATCGCGACCCTGCTGTGCGCGCTGTTCCTGCGCCACTTCCGCCCGCTGGTGGCGGCGGGCCACGTCTATGTGGCGATGCCGCCGCTGTACCGCATCGATCTCGGCAAGGAGGTGTACTACGCCCTCGACGAGGCCGAGAAGCAGGGCATCCTCGACCGCATCGCCGCCGAGCACAAGAAGGGCAAGCCCAACGTCCAGCGCTTCAAGGGGCTGGGCGAGATGAACCCGCTGCAGTTGCGCGAGACCACCATGGCCCAGGAGACCCGCCGCCTGGTCCAGCTTACCATCGAGGACGGCGACGACACCGTCGCGCTGATGGACATGCTGCTCGCCAAGCGCCGCGCCTCCGATCGCAAGAGCTGGCTGGAGGAGAAGGGGAATCTGGCGGAAACTGTATAAAAGACAGGACTAAGGGCCTGGGACTAAGGACTAAGTGAAAACCCGAAACACTTGGGCAATTGGCGGTTCCATAGCATGGTTTTTGCCTTTTACTCAGTCCTTAGTCCTCAGCCCTTAGTCCTCGTAACTACGAAGAGGCAACCCCGATGGGCTCAACTGTAGAAATTGACTTCGAAGGCGTCGAGCGCCGCCCGCTGCGCGTGTTCACCGAGAAGGCGTACCTCGATTATTCGATGTATGTGATCCTGGACCGCGCGTTGCCGCACATCGGCGACGGGCTGAAGCCGGTGCAGCGTCGCATCGTCTACGCGATGTCCGAGCTCGGGCTGTCGGCGGCGGCGAAGTACAAGAAGTCCGCGCGCACCGTCGGCGACGTCATCGGCAAATTCCATCCGCACGGCGACTCGGCCTGCTACGAGGCGATGGTGCACATGGCGCAGCCGTTCACCTATCGTTATCCGCTCGTCGACGGCCAGGGCAACTGGGGTGCGCCCGACGACCCGAAGTCGTTCGCCGCGATGCGCTACACCGAGGCGCGGCTGTCGCGCTACGCCGAGCTCCTGCTCGCCGAGCTCGGCCAGGGCACGGCCGAGTGGCAGCCGAACTTTGACGGCACGCTGGACGAGCCGGTGGTGCTGCCGGCGCGGCTGCCGCACGTGCTCTTGAACGGCGTCACCGGCATCGCGGTCGGCATGGCGACCGACATCCCGCCGCATAATCTGCGCGAGGTGGCGGCCGCCTGTATCCATCTGCTCGACGAACCCGGCGCCACGGTCGCGGACCTGTGCGTGCACATCGCGGGTCCCGACTTTCCGACCGAGGCGGAGATCATCACGCCGCAGGCAGAGATCCGGCGCCTGTACGAGACCGGCCTCGGCGCGATACGCATGCGCGCCCGCTACGAGATCGACAAGGAGGGCGTCGTCATCCACGCCTTGCCCTACGGCGTGTCCGGCGCCAAGGTGCTGGAGCAGATCGCCCAGCAGATGGGCGCGAAGAAGCTGCCGATGGTGGAGGACCTGCGCGACGAGTCCGATCACGAGAACCCGACGCGACTGGTGATCATCCCGCGTTCCAACCGCATCGATTTCGAGGCGCTGATGTCGCACCTGTTCGCGACCACCGACCTCGAGCGCAGCTACCGCGTCAACATGAACGTGATCGGCCTGAACGGCCGGCCGCAGGTGAAGAACCTGCGCCTGCTGCTGGAGGAGTGGCTGCAGTTCCGCGCCGAAGTCGTCACGCGGCGGTTGACGCACCGGCTCGAGGCCGTCCAGCGCCGCCTGCACATCCTCGACGGCCTGCTCGCCGCCTATCTCAACCTCGACGAGGTCATCCACATCATCCGCACCGAGGATGAGCCACGCCAGGTGCTGATGGAGCGCTACAGTCTCAGCGAGATCCAGGCCGACGCGATCCTCGACATCCGCCTGCGCCAGTTGGCGAAGCTGGTCGAGATCGAGATCCGCGGCGAACAGAAGGCGCTGAACGAGGAGCGCGAGGAGCTGGAGAAGACGCTGGGCTCGAAGGCGCGGCTGAAGAAACTGATCCGCGAGGAGCTCAAGGCCGACGCCGACAAGTACGGCGACGCGCGGCGTTCGCCGCTGGTTGAGCGCGCGGCCGCGCAGGCCATCGACGAGACCGCGCTGGTGCCGACCGAGCCGGTCACCGTGGTGCTGTCGGAGAAGGGCTGGGTGCGCGCGGCCAAGGGCCACGAGATCGACCCGGCGGCGCTTGCCTATAAGGCCGGCGACGGCTTCAAGGCCGCGGCGCTGGGGCGCAGCAACCAGGCCGCCTATTTCCTGGATTCGCATGGCCGCGCCTACGCGCTGCCGGCGCATACGCTGCCGACCGCGCGTGGCCAGGGCGAGCCCCTCACCGGCCGGCTCAGCCCGCCCGACGGCGCCACCTTCGCCGGCGTCATGATCGGCGCGGACGAAGAGCTCTATGTGCTGGCGAGCGACTTCGGCTATGGCTTCATCGCGAAGCTCGGCGACCTGTTCTCGCGCAACAAGGCGGGCAAGGGCGTCCTCACGGTGCCGGACGGGGCGCTGGTATTGCCGCCGGCGCGCGCCCTGGACGGCAAGAAGGACTTCGTCGCCGTCGCTAGCAACGAGGGTCACATGCTGGTCTTTTCGATTGGTGAACTGCCGCTGCTCGGTCGGGGGAAGGGCGTCAAGCTGATGGGCATCGCCACCGCCAAGGCGGCGGCGCGGGAGGAGTTCGTCGCCGCGCTCACGGTGGTCCCGGCGGACGGGTCGCTCAAGGTCACCGCCGGTCAGCGCCATACCGTGCTGAAGCCGAAGGACCTGGAACACTATCGCGGCGAACGCGGCCGGCGCGGTCTCAAGCTGCCGCAGGGCTTTCGCAAGGTCGACCGTCTGGATCCGGCCTAGCCGCCGGGGAGACGCGGGGCGGCCACTTGAAAATTCCCCGCGTCTCCACCATCTTTAAGGCTCGTAAGACCGTGGGTTTTCTTCACATCGAGGGGCGGAAATGAAGCGTATCTTGTTGTTTCTAGCTACAAACCTGGCGATCATCGCCGTGCTCAGCATCTCGCTGCGCCTGCTCGGCGTGGAAAGAATCCTCGATCAGGAAGGCGTCGATCTGAATCTGAACTCCCTGTTGATCTTCGCGGCGGTGTTCGGCATGGGCGGCTCGTTCCTGTCGCTTGCCATGTCCAAATGGACCGCCAAGCGCTTCACCGGCGCGCGCGTGATCGAGCGCCCGGCGAACGAGGCCGAGCAGTGGCTGGTGGCGACGGTGCAGCGCCAGGCCCAGCAGGCCGGCATCGGCATGCCCGAGGTGGCGGTCTACGATTCCCCCGACGTCAACGCCTTCGCGACCGGGGCCAGCCGCAACAAGGCGCTGGTGGCGGTCAGCACCGGCCTGCTGCGCTCGATGAGCCGCGACGAGGCGGAGGCCGTGCTCGGTCACGAGGTCAGCCACGTCGCCAACGGCGACATGATCACGCTGGCCCTGATCCAGGGCGTGGTCAACACCTTCGTGATCTTCCTGTCGCGCGTC
>WBZO01004199.1_pt1 | contig 15752 bp, 15 predicted proteins | sample 5204261 | NCBI WGS metagenome assembly WBZO01 (sample SAMN12412400, study PRJNA552823) | activated sludge metagenome | isolation source: activated sludge from anammox sidestream of wastewater treatment plant... | place: USA: North Carolina | collected 2017-09 | reverse complement strand
GGCGGCCGCGATCGCCTATATCGACGACTTCAAGCTGATGATGTACCTCACCCTCATCGCAATTCCGCTGCTCGTCCTGATGCGGCAGCCGAAAATACCGGGCGATGTGGCTGAGGAAGAATCCCTGCATGCGGCTGCCGACTGAGAAAGGTTGAATCCGCGCCGCCGCCGCGCCATGCTCCGGGCGGCCGCGAATACCGCGCCGATGAGGAAGCGCATATGTCCGTCGAAATACCCTATGTCCGCGACATCGAGTTCAACTATGGCGACAGCGTCGAGGTTTCGCCGCTGATCCGTCGCGTCGTCGCGGAAAACCCCTCGGCCTTCACCTACAAGGGCACCGGCACCTACATCATCGGCCATGGGCGCGTTGCGGTGATCGATCCCGGCCCGCTCATCGATGCGCATGTCGAGGCGCTGATGCGCGCGCTCGAGGGCGAGACGGTGACGCATATTCTCATCACCCACACGCACACCGACCATTCGCCTGCGGCCGCGCCCCTGAAGGCGCTTACGGGCGCCAGGACCTATGGCTACGGGCCTCATGGCGCGGGCTCGGGCGAGGAAGATGGCGACATGGACTTCGTGCCCGATGTCGAGATCCGTCATGGTGACATCATTAAGGGCGATGGCTGGACCATCGAATGCGTGCACACGCCCGGCCACACCTCGAACCATATCTGCTTCGCGCTGAAGGAAGAAAAAGCGCTCTTCTCCGGCGATCATGTCATGGGCTGGTCGACCAGCATCGTGAGCCCGCCCGATGGAGACATGTCCGCCTATATGGATTCGCTCGCGCTGCTGCTGACGCGGGACGACGAGGTCTACTGGCCGACGCACGGGCCCGCCATCCACGATCCAAAGCGGCTCGTGCGCGCCTTCATAGCCCATCGCGAAGAGCGCGAGCAGCAGATCATCGAGCAACTGAAAGCTGGCCATCACCGCATCGCGGAGATGGTGCCCGTCATGTATGCGGCGGTCGACAGGCGGCTTCATCCCGCCGCGGCGCGTTCCGTCTTCGCGCATATGACGCGGCTCGTCGCGCAGGGCCGCGTCCTGACGGATGGCAAAGTGACGCTCGGAGCGGAATACAGGCTGCCCTGACAGGCATCAGGGGGCTGGTGCCGCGAGCTTCGTCTTTAGCGCCGCGACATAGGCACGGATGCGCGCCGCATTGGCGCCGAGATCGCTGATGCCGACACGCGAAACCGAGCGCAGGTCAACCGCGGCCGCGCCATCCCTCTCACTCACGCGGATCGCCACATCGTCCCTGAAGCCCATGAGCTGCGTCGTCGCCGTGGCCTCGATGAGGCCCTTCTCGGGCGAGGCGGCATCGATCCGCCATCCCATCTCTTTCGCGGTTTCAAGCGCTGCTTCGAAGACCTTGCCCGGCTGCTCGTGAACGACGAACGTCTCGAGGTCGGGATAGGCCTTGCGTTGCAGTTCGGCGAGATCGGGCGGCGACGAACGGTCGAGCGAGTTGGGCGCGCCCTCGCGCAGGATCACGACCGCGTCGAATTGCGGCGGATCGGCCAGATCGGTCGTGATGTCGTGGATGCGGGGAACACTGCGCCCCTGCACTGCCGCCGTCACAACGGGTAGCGCCGCGACGGCCCCGATGAGGATGCCGAGAAGCGCAGCGCCCACCCCGGCCCTGCCCCCCACCAGGGTGACGAGGAGCCCTGCGAGCGAGACGAGCACCGCGACCGCGCCGATGAGCGCCGCGAGCGCCAACCCACGTATCGGAAGCGTGTAGCCGATGAAGCCGAAACGGTTCGCGATCGCCGCGAGAACCAATACCACCAATGCCAGAACGGCGAGGCGCAATCCCCAGGCGGCAAGACGCGATCGTTCGGCCATCGTCTTCTCCCTTTATGTGGTCCGCGGACGGTTACTCCGCCGCGTTCGCTGTCGGCAGCTTGTAGTCCTTGAACTTGTCGCGCAGGGCGAGCTTCTGGATCTTGCCGGTTGCCGTATGCGGAATCTCGTCGATGAAGGCGACATCGTCCGGCATCCACCACTTGGCGATCTTGCCATCCATGTAATGCAGGATCTCCTCCTTCGTCGCCGTCTCGCCTTCCTTGAGCACGACAATGAGAAGCGGCCGCTCGTCCCATTTCGGATGCGCGATGCCGATGACGGCGGCTTCCGCAACTTTCGGATGGCCGACGGCGAGATTTTCAAGCTCGATGGAGGAAATCCACTCACCGCCCGACTTGATCACGTCCTTGGCGCGGTCGGTGATCTGCATGAAGCCGCGCTGATCGACGGTGGCGACGTCGCCGGTGTCAAACCAGCCGTCATCGTCGAGGATCTTGCCGCCCTCACCCTTCAGATAGGATTTCGCGATGGACGGGCCGCGCACGAGCAGATGCCCGAAAGCCTTGCCGTCCCAGGGAAGCTCCGCGCCTTCATCGTCGGTGATCTTCATCTCGACGCCATAGGGCGGGCGTCCCTGCTTCACCTTGATGTCGAGCTTTTCCTCATGCGACAGCTCTTCCATGCCGGCCTTGAAGCTGCCGAGCGTGCCCAGCGGCGACATTTCCGTCATGCCCCAGGCATGGCGAACCTCGACGCCATATTTGCTCTCGAAAATGTCGATCATCGAACGCGGCGCGGCCGAACCGCCGATGACGACGCGCTTCAGATGGTCGAGCGTCTTGCCGGTCTTTTCGAGATATTGCAGCAGCATGAGCCACACGGTCGGCACGGCGGCGGTGAAGGTCACCTCTTCCGTCGTCAGCAATTCGCAGATGCTGTCGCCATCCATCTTCTGGCCCGGCATGACGATCTTGGCGCCAACCATGGGCGCCGAGAAGGCGATGCCCCAGGCATTCGCATGAAACATCGGCACCACCGGCAGCACGGAATCGACCGACTTGAGGCCCATCGCATCGGCGGTCGCGCCGATCATGGCGTGCAGCACGTTGGAGCGGTGCGAATAGAGCACGCCCTTGGGATTGCCGGTCGTGCCGGAGGTGTAGCAAAGGCCGCAGGCCGCGTTCTCGTCGACCTCGACCCACTGGAAATCGCCATCCTCGGCATCGAGAAGCGTCTCGTAGCAGAGCGCGTTCCGGAGCTTCGTCTGCGGCATATGGGCCGCATCGGTCATGATGACGTAGCCCTTCACGTTCGGGCACTGCGCCTCGATCGCTTCGACGATCGGAACGAAGGTCAGGTCGACGAAGATGTACTTATCCTCGGCGTGATTGATGATGTAGACGAGCTGCTCGGCAAAGAGACGCGGATTGAGCGTGTGGCAGACGGCGCCAAGCCCCATGATGCCGTACCAGGCTTCCATGTGGCGGCCGGTGTTCCAGGCGAGGGTGGCGACGACCTCGCCTTCCTTCACGCCGAGGCGGCGCAAGGCCTGCGCCACCTTGCGGGCGCGGACATTCATTTCCGCATAGGTCGTCCGGACGATCGGCCCCTCGACCGAGCGCGAAACAATCTCGCGCTCTCCATGAAAGCGGGCCGCATGATCGAGAATGCTCGACACACGCAGCGGCCAATCCTGCATCAAACCCTTCATCGTCGCCTCTTCCATCCCTTGAAGTTGCCGGCGGACCCATCCCGCTTGGGGCCCAGCCTCTTTTCCGCCAGTCTAGAGGCTTGGGCGCGGCCCGACAATCTCGCTGCCGCAGGGGCGGCGCGGTCAAGGCCGAGATTTCTCTCAACGCGCGCCTCGCATCCGCTAATCTTGCGCCAGAGAGCAAACAGGGAGCCAGACAATGGCCGGTAAAACAGACCTTCACTTCAAATCGGCGGCCGAACTCTCGCGCATGATCCAGCGCCGGGAGGTCAGCTCGCGCGAGCTTCTGGAGCACTTCATCGCCCGCGTCGAGCTGCACAACCCCAAGGTCAACGCCATCGTCGCGCGCGATCTCGATGCCGCACGCGCCAAGGCAGCGGAGGCCGACGAGGCGCTGGCCCGGGGCGAAATCCTGGGCCCGCTTCACGGTCTTCCCATGACCATCAAGGACGCATTCGAGGTCAAGGGGCTCACCACGGCGGGCGGCACGCCCGACTATGCCAATCATGTGCCCCGGCGCAGCGCCACGGCGGTGGAGCGGATCGAGCGGGCGGGCGCTGTCATCTTCGGCAAGACGAACGTGCCTTTCCTGTCCGGCGATCTCCAGACCTATAACGATGTCTATGGCACGACGAACAATCCCTGGAACCTCGCCTGCGGTCCCGGCGGCTCGTCGGGCGGATCGGCGGCGGCGCTCGCGGCCGGCCTTACCGGCCTCGAACTCGGCAGTGACATTGGCGGATCGATCCGCACACCCGCGCATTTCTGCGGCGTATTCGGCCACAAGACGACGTTCGGCATCGTGCCGAAGCGAGGGCACGTTCCGCCGCCGCCCGGCGCGCTCTCCGAAGGCGATCTCACCGTCGCGGGTCCGCTCGGCCGCAGCGCCGAGGATCTCGACCTCCTGCTTTCGGTGATCGCGGGCCCCGATGAAATGGCGGCTGCCGGCTGGCGGCTCGATCTGCCCGCGCCCCGCGCCACGCGCCCGCGCGAGTTGCGCGCCGCCGTCTGGATCGAGGATCCCTTCTGCGACATCGACGCGGAATCGGTATCGCTTCTCAACGAGGTGGTGCGGGCGCTTGCGGACGCGGGCGCGCATATCGACCGCGGCGCGCGGCCCGATTTCACGCTCGGCTGGTCGACGGAAGTCTATCTGACGCTTCTTCACTCGATCACGGCGTCGCGCTTTCCGACCAAGGTCAAGGCGCGCCTCGCCGAGAAGGCGGCCTCCGAGCCCGCGGGCAGCAAGAGCCACCTCGCCATTCAGGCGCGCGGCGCGACGATCAGCTATGCCGACCGCCTCGTCTGGCAGGAGCATCAGGCGCAACTCCGCGCGAAATGGGCGGCATTCTTGCGCGATTTCGATGTCGTGCTCGCCCCGACGCTGATGCGGCCCGCCTTCCCCCATGACCACCGCTCGAACTGGCATGAGCGCCGCCTGACCGTGAACGGCGTCGAGCGCGAATATTTCGACGTGCTGATCTGGGCGGGCCCCGCCATCGTCGCGCATCTGCCGGCGACCATCGTGCCCGTCGGCGTGACGCGCGACGGGCTCCCCGTGGGGCTTCAGATCATCGGTCCCCATCTCGGCGACCGCACGACGATCGCCGTGGCGGGCATGGTCGAAAACATTCTCGGTGGCTTCCGCCCGCCGCCCGGTTTTTGAGGCTTGTCCCGGCGCCTTTGACAGTCCGCCGGGACCCTCCCATATTACGCGCCTTCCGAGTGGGGACAAGGGTCCGGCCGCGCGCAGCGCCGCCGGCCTCATGTCCCGGTTCAAGTTTTTGAGCGCCCCCTGCCGAAAATCCGGCTACGCATCAGCAGGGGCGCGTCGCAGCCTTCGAGGAGCGTCCCATGACGAAGCTGAGCAACGCCGCCGTACGCGACGTCGAGACGGTGATCCATCCCTACACCAATCTCGATGCCTTCCGCGCGACGGGTCCGATGATCATCGAGCGCGGCGAGGGCATTCATGTCTGGGACGCAGACGGGCGCAAATATATCGAAGGGCTCGCGGGCCTCTGGTGCACCTCGCTCGGCTATAACGAGCCGGAACTGATCGAGGCGGCAAACGAGCAGCTACGCCAGATTCCGTTCACGCATGTTTTCGGCGGCAAGAGCCACGAGCGAGCGGCCGAGCTTGCCGAAAAGCTCAAGGCCATCGCGCCTCATAAAGCCTCCAAGGTGCTGTTCTGCGGCTCGGGCTCGGAAGCGAACGACCAGCAGATCAAGCTCGTCTGGTATTACAACAACGCGCTGGGCCGCACGAAGCGCAAGAAGATCATCTCGCGCCAGCGCGCCTATCACGGCGTCACCATCGCATCGGCGAGCCTCACCGGCCTTCTGCCCAACCATCGCGATTTCGACCTGCCGCTTTCCTTCGCCCGCCACACCGATTGCCCACACTACTACCGCTATGCCGAGCCGGGCGAGACGGAGGACGAGTTCACCACGCGGCTTGCTGCCAATCTCGAGAAGCTGATCATCGAGGAAGACCCCGAAACGGTCGCCGCCTTCATCGCCGAGCCTGTCATGGGCGCGGGCGGCGTCATCATTCCGCCAGAGGGCTACTTCCAGAAGATCCAGGCCGTGCTCGACAAATACGGCATCTATTTCATCGCGGACGAGGTCATTTGCGGCTTCGCGCGCACGGGCAACATGTTCGGCAGCCAGACATTTGGCATGAAGCCCGACAGCATCTCCGTCGCCAAGGCGCTTTCCTCGGCCTATGTCCCCATCGCGGCCATCACGGTCGGCGAGGAGATGTATCAGGCCATGCTCGACGAGAGCAAAAAGATCGGCACGTTCGGGCACGGCTTCACCTACACGGCCCATCCGGTGGCCGCCGCGGTCGCGGTCAAGACGCTCGAAATCTATGAGAAGCGCAACATCGTCGGCCATGTGCGCGGTGTCGCGCCGCGTTTCGAGCAGCGGATCGCGCAGCTCGGCCAGCATCCGCTCGTCGGCCATACGCGCGCCCGCGGCCTTCTCGGCGCCATCGAACTCGTCGCCGACAAGGCGGACAAGCGCAGCTTCGATGCGAAGATCGGCGTCGGCGCCGCCGTGCAGAAGGCGGCGGAGAAGCACGGCCTCATCGTCCGGGCGCTGGGCGGCGACATCATCGCCTTCTGTCCGCCGCTCATCGTCACCGAAGCGGATATCGACGATATTTTCGATCGCATCGAGCGGGCGCTCGACGATACGGAAAGCTGGATCGCCAAGGAGGGTCTGCGCGCGGCCTGAGCCGGGCGCGACCGGAAGACATGAAGGAAATCCGTTACCAGCTCCTGTTCGAAGGAAAGGTGTCGCCGGAAGACGACATGGGAACGCGCATGCGCGTGGAGACGCGGGCAAGTTTCGGCCCCGGCCTCGATCCCGTGCTCTCGACCGGCGCGCCTGCGGCGGTTCTGGAGGCGATCGTGGAACCCGACGAATTCGGGCGCTTCACCGAGCATGGCGAGATCGTCTTCGGCGGCGGCACGCTCGCCTATGCGAGCGATGGCGAAGGCACGATCGGCGAAAGCGCCGACCCGTCGCTGCAATATGGCCATGTCGTCCGCAGGATCGAGGGCGGCACGGGCGCCTTCGAGGGCGCGACCGGCACCATCGTCTCGGTCTTCACCGTCGGCGAGAACGCCATGATGCGCGACAGCCAGAGCGCGGTGATCTTTCTCGCCTGATGCGCGGGCGGCAAGCCGGAGCCCGCCGCAACGCTAGACGTGCTGGCCGCCATTGATGTGGATTTCGGCGCCGTTCACATAGCTCGACTGATCCGTGCACAGAAAATAGATCGTCTTCGCCACTTCCTCCGGCGTGCCGAGGCGGCGCATCGGAATTTCGGCGACGATCTTTTCCGTTCCGGGCGAGAGAATGGCGGTGTCGATCTCACCCGGCGCGATCGCATTGACGCGAATGCCGAGGCGGCCGAAATCCGACGCCATTTCGCGCGTCAGCGCGGCGAGCGCCGCCTTCGAGGTCGCGTAGGCCGAACCCGCGAAGGGGTGAACGCGCACGCCCGCGATCGAGGTCACGTTGACGACGGAGCCCTGCGCCTTCTTCAGCTCCTCGACGAGGCCGCGCGCGAGCATGACCGGCGCGAAGAAATTGACCTGGAAGACCTGCTGCCAGACATCCGTGCTCGTGTCGAAGACGTTGAGGCGTGCGCCGCCCGGCCCCTTCGGCGAGATGGCCGCATTGTTGACAAGGGCATTGAGCCTGCTTCCCTGCGCCTTCAGCCGCTCGCGCATGACGGCGATGGCCTCTTCCGTGTTCCGCGGATCGGCGAGATCGACCTGGATATGGTCTTCGGGGCCCATCTCCCAGGGGCAGTCCTCGGGGAACGGATGGCGCGAACAGGTGATGACCCGCCAGCCCGCGCTCGAGAAGCGCTTGACCGTGGCGTGCCCTATGCCCCGGCTAGCGCCAGTGAGGATCAGGGTCTTGCGTTCTTCATTGGGGATCGTGTTCATGCCAAGCAATCTAGACGATGCGCCCGCGCCGCGCCAGCGAGGGCGCTAGCCCGCATCTCGCGGCCCTTTGCCGCCATGGAGCGCCTCGGCGAGCATGTCCTCGACCCCGCGCCTTGCATCGAGCGCCCGCCAGCGCATGTGGCCGAGATCATAGCCAAGCTGGCGGCGCAGCACGGCGACATCGGCATCGGAAGGATCGCGCGCCTCTGCCGCGCGGGCCGCGACGCGCGCCTCGAGTACATCCGCCGGCGCATCGAGCCACAAGCCCTCGAAGGCCGCTCCCGCCCCGGCGGCGATGCGCTCCGCCTGCATGCGCTCCTCCTCGCGGGCGAATACCGCGTCGAAAACGACCGGGAAGCCGGCGGCAAGTGCCCGCGCGCCAAGCGTCATCATCTCGTCATAGACGCGCGCGCCGACATCGGGCGCATATGCCTCCTTCGGCAGGCGGTCGAGCGGAGCGACATTGAAGAGCCGCTTGCGGATCACGTCGGAGCGCAGATGGATCGCGCCAATGAGGCCGAAACGCGGCGCGAGCGCCTTTGCGAGCGTCGACTTGCCGGTGCCGGAAAGCCCTCCCACCGCCACCACGCGGGGCGGCATGTCACCGAGCGCCGCGCGCGCGAAATCGAGATAGGCGCATGCATGGGCGCGCTTTTCCTCCGTATCCGCGACCACGGCCGTCACCTTGGCACGAATGGCTGCCCGCGTCGAAATGAAGAGCGGCATCAGCGCGAGGCCGTCGATCATGTCGGCCACGCTCCCCTGAGCCACATGATCGAAATAGACGTTGAGCGCCCGATTGGCGAAACCCGCGAGGCGCGGATGGCCATTTTCGCGCAGGCGCAGATCCATCAGCAGAAAAGCGAGGTCATAGAGAATGTCGATGCAGGCGATCTCGTCGCTGAATTCGACGCAATCGAAAATCACCGGCCGACCATCGATGAGCGTCACATTGCCGAGATGCAGATCGCCATGGCAATGCCGCACGAAGCCCAGCGCTTGGCGTCGATCGAGTAGCGGCGACAGCCGCGCGATCGCCCGGTCGCTCGCTTCGCGAAGAGCGTCGAGGTCCGGAGACGCGAAAACCCGCCCGGCACTCTCGGCAAGGTTGAGATCGTTTCCCTCGACGATATGGGCGAAGGCGGTTGCGCCGCCGAAATCGCGTCTGACCTCCGCCTCGCGATGAAAGCGCTCGATATCGGCGGCCAGCATTTCGACTTCTTCGCGCGTGAGGCGGCCTTCATCCGCCATTCGCGCGAAAAGTCCCTCCGCCGGAAAACGCCGCATTTCAACGAGCCATTCGACGATCTCGCCATCGGCGCCGCCAAGCGCAAGCCCGCCCACAAGGCGCCGCACCGGCACGACGCCGAGATAGATCCCGGGCGCTGTGCGCCGATTGAGCGCTACTTCGCGCTCGCAGGCGATGCGGCGCTTCTCAAGCGTGGTGAAATCGAGAAAGCCGTAATCGACGGGCTTTTTCAGCTTGTAAACGCGATCGCCGGCAAGAAAGACGAGCGAGGCATGCGTCTCGATCCGTTCGACGCCCGCATGGGACGGTAGGCCGTAGGTCGCCGGCCGGAGGAGCAGATTTTCGACATCTCGATCGATCAACCTGCCCCGCCCCTTCAGACGCGCTGGAGCCGCGTCAGTTCTTCAAGACCTGCCGGGTCCTGATGAATGATGACTTCCGCATCGGGGAAGGCTTCCAGTATGCGCGCCTCGACATCGTCGGAAATCCGGTGGGCGCTAAGCAGCGAGATCGCGCTGTCGAGTTCCAGATGAAACTGGATGAAGGTCCGCACGCCCGAGGCGCGGGTTCTCAGATCATGAATGTTGATTGCATCCGGGTGGGAGAGCGCAATGGCCTTGATCCGCTCGCGCTCGGTTTCGGAAAGCTCGCGATCCATGAGCTGATGATAGGCGGTGAGAACGATCTGCGTCGCGGAGTAGCCGATCAGCAAGGCGATGCAGAGGCCGAAGGCGGCGTCGGCCCAATGTATGCCGAAATAGCCCGACAGGATGAGAGCGGCGACGACGGCGAGATTCATGAAGAGGTCGCCGCGATAATGGATCGAATCCGCCTCGATGGCGAGCGAACGGGTGCGCGCGACGACATGGCGCTGGAAGGCGACGAGCGCCAGCGTGATGAAGATCGCCACGACAGTCACGACGATGCCCGCGAGGGAATGCTCGACCGGCACGGGATTTATGAAACGCGAGATCGCCTCGAAGATGATGTAGCCGGCGGAGGCGAAAATGAAGATCGACTGGCCGAGCCCCGCCAGCGCCTCCGCCTTGCCATGGCCGAAGCGATGCGCGTCATCGGCGGGCGTCAGCGCGTGGCGAACGGCGATGAGATTGATGAGCGAGGCCGCGCCATCGAGAAGCGAATCGAACAACGTGCCCAGCATCGCCACCGATCCGGTGATGTAGACGGCGATGCTCTTCATCAGGATGAGCGTGATGGCTGTCGCGACCGCCGCATAGGTCGCAAGGCGCATCAACCGCGCATTCTGGTTCTGCTCCATATCTTCCTACACCTCACGGAAAAAGCTTCGAAGTGCGCCACTCGCCATCCGGCGTGTCGCGCTCGTAGATGAGACGGTCGTGCAGCCGGAACGGGCGGTCGCGCCAGAACTCGATCCGCAGCGGCGCGATGCGAAAGCCGGACCAGTGCGGCGGGCGGGGTACCTTGCCAAGACCGAACTTCGCGGCATAGCGCGTAACCTCGCGCTCGAGCTCGAACCGCGTTTCGAGCGGACGGGACTGGCGCGACGCCCAGGCGCCGATCTGGCTGTCGCGGTGGCGGGAGGCGAAATAGATGTCCGCCTCCTCCGCGCTGACGGGGCTCACGGGCCCGCGGACGCGCACCTGTCGCCTGAGCGACTTCCAGTGGAAGCAAAGCGCCGCGCGCGGATTTTCCGCCAGTTCACGGCCCTTCACGCTTTCGAGATTCGTGTAGAAGACGAACCCCCTCTCATCCGCCCCCTTGAGCAGCACCATTCTCACATCGGGAAAACCCGAGGCATCGGCCGTGGCGAGCGCGACGCCGTTCGGATCGTTCAATTCGCTGGCTTTCGCCAATTCGAGCCATTCATGAAAAAGGCGAAACGGATCTCCTGAAGCGGCCCATTGGGCGACTTCGTCCTTTTCCTTGGATTCAGGGTGATCGGTCACGCAAAACTCCGGGGAATCTGACTAATCGGTATCAATCGCAGGCGTTGCCAGCCGCCTTCGTTTCCCGCCACAATCGAGTCCTATATAATGGCTCGGCTGGGGTTTGTCCTGCCCGGTTCCAGGGGGCGGCCGGCGCAGACGTAAAAACAGGGTCGATCAAGATGAAATTGTTCAAAGCTTTGGCAATCGGCGTTCTCGCATTTTCACTGGTCGGGTGCCAGCAAGGCATGGGCCCCAAGCAGGGTGTCGGCACGGTCGGCGGTGCGGTGCTGGGCGGCCTTGCGGGTTCGGCCGTCGGCAGCGGCACGGGCCGCCTCTGGGCGACCGGCGCAGGCGTGCTCCTCGGCGCGCTGGTCGGCAGCGAGATCGGCAAGTCGCTCGATCGCGCCGACCGTCAGTACATGGCGGAACGCACCCAATACGCGCTCGAAAGCGCGCCTTCGGGGCAGACGGTGGAATGGCGCAATCCGGATTCTGGCCATTACGGCACGGTCGTTCCGCAGCGCGCCTATCAGGATCAGGGCACCTATTGCCGCGAATATACGCAGACCGTGAATATCGGCGGCAAGACCGAGCGCGCCTATGGAACGGCCTGCCGCCAGCCTGACGGTTCCTGGCAGATCGTCAGCAACCAGTAAGCCGGACCTGGCGGGGATGACCCTTTTTCGATCCGGGTTCGTGCCCGCCCTGACCGGCCTTTGCCTGATCGCGCTGGCGGCCGCGCTCTCATTGGGCGCGGCGACAGCCGAAGCGGCGCCGGTGCAGACATTGCCCCAGCCCGGCGAGGCCGTGCCGCCGCCAAGCGAGCGTTTCAACGAAGGCGTCGCCGCCTATGAGAGCGGCGACTATTCCCGCGCCTTCGAGATATGGCTTCCGCTCGCGCAAGGTGGCGATCTCGCGGCGATGCGCAATGTCGGCCTCCTGCTCCGCAAGGGGCTCGGCACGAAGCGCGATCCGGCGCGCGCCCTCTGGTTTTATGAGGAGGCCGGACAAAAGGGCTTCGGGCTTGCGCAGCTCAACGCCGCTTTCATGCATCTCAATGGCGACGGCGTGCCGAGGAATCTCGAGGCGGCAGCATTCTGGTTCCATGCGGCCGCCCTCTCGGGCAATCCGATCGCGCAATATAATCTCGCGGTGATGTATGAGCGCGGCTCCGGCGTCGACAAGGATATAGCGCGCGCGCTCGGCTGGTATGCGCTCGCGGCCCGCTCCGGCAGCGAACTCGCGCTCGACCGGCTTGGCGTGCTGGTACCGAGCCTTGCCGGACCCAAGGCGCCGAAGCCCGCCGATGCGGTCGCCGAAAAGACGGCCCCTCCCCCGCCACCGGCTGAATTCGAGCAGCCCGCCGCCGAGACGCGGTGAGCCCGAGGCCATCGTCTGAACGGTTAACGAATTCGTATCGGCGCCGGCCTATCCTCGGCGTTCCGGCTTCAGGAGCGAGCGCTTGCGCGACCCTTACGAAATTCTCGGCCTTGCGCCCGATGCGGGCGCGGCGGAAATCAAAGCCGCCTATCGGCGGCTGGCGAAGACCTATCACCCCGACGCCCATGCGAAGGGGACCGATGCGCATGCGCAATCGCAATTCCAGGAAGTGACAGCCGCCTACAACCTCTTGAAGGATGCGGGCGCTCGCGCGCGCTTCGATCAGGAGCGCCAGAAGCAAGCACGGAGAGCGCGCAAGGAGCAGGCGGCCGGGCAAGGCTCGTTCGAGGAAGCCCCCTTCTCGCGCACGGCCCGCAAAACCGCACGGCGCTTCGAGAGCGACACGGCGAGCGCGGAGCCGACGGGAACCAGGGAGGAAATCTTCGCGGAGCTTTTCGAGGGGATCCGCAGCGCCGGCAAGCGGGTGTTCCGCGCCCGCGGCGAGGACCGGACCTATCGCCTCGCCGTTTCCTTTCTCGAAGCCGCGTGTGGCGCGAGGAAGCGGGTGGCGCTCGCAAGCGGCAAGACGCTCGATGTGCAGATTCCCGCCGGCATCGAGGATGGCCGCCAGATCAGGCTGCGCGGACAGGGCGACGAGGGGCACGGGGGCGCGGCCGCAGGCGACGCGCTCGTCACGGTTTCGGTCGAACCGCATCCGCAATTCGAGCGGCGCGGGCTCGATATTCTGCTGTGCTGCCCGGTTTCGCTTCCCGAAGCGGTGCTGGGCGCGAGAATCGAGGTGCCGACGATCCACGGGCCGGTGACGCTCTCGGTGCCCAAGGGCTCGAACAGCGGCACGCGGCTTCGCCTCAAGGGCAAGGGCATTACGCCCGAGGGCGCGGAGCCCGGCGACCAGTATGTAACGCTCGAACTCGTGCTACCCGAACCGCAGGACGACGCGCTTCGAGACTTTGCGGCCGGATGGGCGGCGGGGCTTGCCCACAAGCCGCGTCAGGAGCCATAGGCGCGGCGGGCGCAAGTTATTGACAATGCGGTGAAATCGGGCGCCGTGCTGGCTCATGTCCCGGCTTTTTGGTGGACCGTTACGGCCTATTGTGTAGGATGCGCGCGACTTTAGAGGCTAAAGCGAACGAGACGAGGACGCGATGAGCGACGCCATCACCGAGACACAATCCGCCAGAACCGGCGGTGGCCTGATGGCCGGAAAGCGGGGCCTCATCATGGGCGTCGCCAACAACCGCTCGATCGCCTGGGGCATCGCCAAGGCCTGCGTCGATCAGGGCGCCGAAATCGCCTTCACCTATCAGGGCGAGGCGCTGCAGAAGCGCGTCGTGCCGCTCGCCGAGTCGGTGGGCTCCAGGCACATCCTGCCCTGCGACGTCACCGATGCGGCGAGCATGGACGCCGTCTTCGAGACGCTGAAGCGCGACTGGGGCAAGATCGACTTCTTCGTCCACGCCATCGCCTATTCCAACAAGGAAGAACTCGACGGCCGCTATGTCGACACCACGCTCGACAATTTCACCGCGAGCATGGCGATCTCCTGCTACTCCTTCGTCGCCCTCTGCCAGCGCGCCGAGAAGCTGATGACGGATGGCGGCTCGATCGTGACGCTCACCTATTACGGCTCGGAGAAGGTGATCCCGCATTACAACGTCATGGGCGTGGCCAAGGCCGCGCTCGAGGCGAGCGTGCGCTATCTCGCCGTCGATCTCGGCCGCAACAATATCCGCGTCAACGCCGTCTCGGCCGGGCCGATCAAGACGCTCGCCGCTTCCGGCATCGGCGATTTCCGCTACATCCTGAAGTGGAACGAACTCAACTCGCCGCTGAAGCGCACGGTCACGATCGAGGAAGTGGGCAACACCGCGCTCTACCTCCTCTCCGATCTCGGCTCGGGCGTCACCGGCGAAGTGCATCATGTGGACGCGGGCTATCACGTCGTCGGCATGAAGGCTGAGGACGCGCCCGACATCAGCATCGTCTGAAGGCTCCATGTCCTACAACACCTTCGGCACACTCTTCCGCGTCACCACCTGGGGCGAAAGCCACGGGCCGGCGCTCGGCTGCGTGGTCGACGGGACGCCGCCGCGCATTCCGCTGAAGGCGGAAGACATCCAGTTCTATCTCGACCGTCGCAAGCCTGGCCAGTCGCGCTTCACGACGCAGCGCCGCGAGCCTGACGAGGTGAAGATCCTCTCCGGCACGTTTCAGGACGACGAGACGGGCGGCGAGGTGACGACCGGCACGCCGATCTCGCTCATGATCGAGAATGTCGATCAGCGCTCCAAGGACTATGGCGACATCAGGGACAAGTTCCGTCCCGGCCATGCCGACTTCACCTATATGGCGAAATACGGCATCCGCGACTATCGCGGCGGCGGACGCTCATCGGCCCGCGAAACCGCGGCGCGCGTCGCGGCGGGCGCCATCGCGCGGAAAATCCTCAGCGGTGTGACGATCCGCGGCGCGCTGGTGCAGATGGGTCCGCACAAGATCGACCGCGCCAACTGGAACTGGGACGAGACGGAGAACAATCCCTTCTGGTGCCCCGACGCGAAGGCGGCGGCCAACTGGGAAGACTATCTCGACGGCGTGCGCAAGGCGGGCTCGTCCTGCGGCGCCGTGATCGAGATCGTCGCCTCTGGCGTGCCGGCAGGGCTCGGCGCGCCCATCTATGGCAAGCTCGACGCCGAGCTTGCGGCGGCGCTCATGAGCATCAACGCCGTGAAGGGCGTCGAGATCGGCGACGGTTTCGCCTCGGCCGCGCTGTCGGGCGAGGACAACGCCGATGAAATCCGCATCGGCAATGAAGGCCCCTATTTCACCTCGAACCATGCGGGCGGCATTCTGGGCGGCATTTCGTCAGGCCAGGACATCGTCGCGCGCTTCGCGGTGAAGCCCACTTCCTCGATCCTCCAGCCCCGCAGGACGATCACGAAGGCGGGCGAGGAAACCGAGATCGTGACCAAGGGCCGCCACGACCCTTGCGTCGGCATCCGCGCCGTTCCGGTGGGCGAGGCGATGGTCGCCTGCGTGCTCGCCGACCATCTGCTGCGCCATCGCGGCCAGATCGGCTAAGGCGCTCAAAGTCGGGCGGGATCGAAGCTGTCCGCCCGCGCCATGCGCCAGCTCTCGCGGAAGAACTCGCTTCCCGCCTCGCTATCGAGCAACTCTCCCGGCCGCGCGAA
>WBZO01004197.1_pt1 | contig 15761 bp, 16 predicted proteins | sample 5204261 | NCBI WGS metagenome assembly WBZO01 (sample SAMN12412400, study PRJNA552823) | activated sludge metagenome | isolation source: activated sludge from anammox sidestream of wastewater treatment plant... | place: USA: North Carolina | collected 2017-09 | reverse complement strand
ACATCCGCAAGTACAACGATTCGCCGAAGCCAGTGAAGTGGGTCTACCGTACCCCGACCCATCGCATCACTACGGATTCGCGCGTTACAGTCCACTAGTGCAGCACGCGCGGGATCGAGAGCGTGAACTCCGGGATCGGCGCGTCGAACCGGGTGCCGTCCTCGGCGATCATCTGGTAGCTGCCGCGCATGGTGCCGACCGGCGTGGCGATCGCCGCGCCGCTCGTGTACTCGTAGGACTCGCCCGGCGCGAGCCTGGGCTGCTCGCCGACCACGCCCAGGCCCTTCACCTCCTGCACTTTCCCGTTCGCGTCGGTGATGATCCAGTGGCGGCTGATGAGCTGCGCGCTCGCCGTGCCGGTGTTGCGGATGGTGATGGTGTAGGCGAACACGTAGCGCTCGGCGGCCTCGTCCGACTGGTCGGCGAGGTACTGCGTCTTCGGCGTGACGGTGATCTCGTGCCGGGCGGCCATGGGCGCGGCTATTCCACCCGAATTCGCGACCGCGCACAAGCGCGCCCCGCGCGGGCGCGCCGCGGGCGGCCGACCGGCTAGAATCGGGCCGAGCCATGGCCCGCGGTCCCTTCCGCATCGCGCCCAGCATCCTGTCGGCGGATTTCGCGCGGCTGGGAGAAGAGGTCGCGGCGGTGATCGCGGCGGGCGCCGACCTCGTTCACTTCGACGTGATGGACAACCATTACGTCCCCAACCTCACCGTCGGCCCGCTCGTGTGCGCGGCGATCCGCCCGCTGACGCAGGCGCCGATCGACGTGCACCTGATGGTGAAGCCGGTGGACCGCATCGTGCCCGACTTCGCCCGCGCCGGCGCCAGCATCATCAGCTTCCATCCGGAGGCGAGCGAGCACGTCGACCGCACGATCGGGCTCATTCGCGAGTGCGGCTGCAAGCCCGGCCTCGTCTTCAACCCGGCGACGCCGCTCGACTACCTCGACCACACGCTGCACCTGCTCGACCTGGTGCTGATCATGTCGGTGAACCCGGGCTTCGGCGGGCAGCAGTTCATTCCCCACGCGCTGGAGAAGGTGCGCGCGGTGCGCCGGCGCATCGACGCGTCGGGCCGCGACGTGATGCTGGAGGTGGACGGCGGCGTGAAGGTGGACAACATCGCCGCGATCGCGCGCGCCGGCGCCGACACGTTCGTCGCCGGCTCGGCGATCTTCGGCGCCAGGGACTACCAGGCGACGATCGCGGCCATGCGGGCGCAGCTCGCGGCCGCCGCATGAGCCCGCCGGGGCCGCGCGCGGTCCTCTTCGACCTCGACGGCACGCTGCTCGACAGCGCGCCCGACCTCGCCGCCGCGGCAAACGCGATGCTCGCCGAGCTCGGCCTGCCGGCGCGCGCTCCCGCGCTGATCGCGACCTATATCGGCAAGGGGATCCCGAAGCTCGTGGAGCGGGCGCTCACCGGCGCGCTCGACGCGGCGGCCGATCCGGCGCTGTTCGCGCGCGCGCTGCCGGCCTACGAACGCCACTACGCGGCGGAGTCCGGCCGGCGCGCGCTGCCTTTCCCCGGCGTGCGCGCGGGCCTGCGCGCCCTGCAGGCGGCGGCCGTGCCGATGGCGTGCATCACGAACAAGGCCGAGCGGTTCACCCTCGATCTGCTGCAGCGCACCGCGCTGGACGGGTTCTTCGGCGTGGTGGTGTGCGGCGACACCGTCGCGCAGAAGAAGCCCCACCCCGAGCCGGTGCTCACCGCCTGCGCGCGGCTCGGCATTCGGCCGGCCGAGGCGCTGATGATCGGAGACTCGGCAATCGACGTGCAGGCGGCGCGGGCGGCAGGGTGCCCGGTCTGGTGCGTGCCCTACGGCTACAACGAGGGCCGGCCGGTCGAGTCGCTCGACTGCGACCGGACGGTGGCCTCGATCGCCGAGGCCGCAGCGCTGATCGTGACGGTGCGCTGAGCGGCGCGGGACGCGCGCTCAAGTGCTCAACCGGACGATCCCCGGCAGCGCATCGAAGCCGCTGTCGAAGCTCATGACGCGGGACACCTTCGCACGCTCGATGACGGCGGCGTGGATCGCGTCGCGGGCGGAGAGCGTACGGCGCCCGAGCACGATCGTCTTCGCCCGCTCGGCGTCGGCCGCGGTAACCGGGAAGACCTCGTCGACGACGCCGAGCAGCGCGTCGAACGCGGGCTGGATCGCGTCGCGCCGGTCGATCGCCACGTAGCGATGCAGGATCTCCTGGAGCACCTCGGCATCGGTCACCAGCCGCTCGCCCGACGCAATCGCGCGTTCGAGCAGCTTCTGCGCATCGCCCTTGTGCGGGTGCGCCGCCCCGACCAGATACATCGGGATGTTGGAGTCGATGAAGATCACTTGGCCGCGTCGCCGGCGTAGCCGCGTTCGATCTCCGCCAGCATGGCGTCGATGTCGGCGGCCGGGAAAGCGTGGCGGGCGGCGGCTCTGACCACCGCGAGCTTCTTCGCGCCGTCGCTCGCCGGTTGCGCGCGCCGCGCCGTCCGCAGCGCCTGACGCACCCACTCGGCCACCGTCATGCGGCTGCGCCGCGCGTGCTGCCGCACTTCCTGCATCTCGCGATCGTCGAGGATCACCTGGAGGCGTTTACTCATGGGGATGAGTATAACCGACTCAATATGAGTCTCCAACGCGGTACGAACCGGGACCCGGCGCGGCGCATGGAGCGGCCCGGACGCCCCGCGGCGTCCCTGCGGCGTCGGGTTGTGCGGCGCAAACGCCCGGTGCTATAGTCGCGCCGGCTTCACCTTCGACGAACGGACGCTACCTCGTCACATGAGCTGCGTGCTCTTCGGTCTCCGGGATCAGCGGGAACGCTGGCGCCGCTGGCGCTAGCCCGACGCGCTCGCGCGCGGCGTCACGCGCGCACCCGGCAGCATCGAACGGCACTCCCAGGCAGCGGCTCATGACCGAAACCGATTTCGACCGCCTCGCGGCGCAGGGCTTCAACCGCGTCCCGCTCGTCCTCGAGACGTTCGCGGACCTCGACACGCCGCTCTCGATCTACCTCAAGCTCGCCAACCGGCCGTACTCGTACCTGCTCGAGTCGGTGCAGGGCGGCGAGCGCTTCGGCCGCTACTCGTTCATCGGCCTGCCGGCGCAGACGCGCATCGTGGTGCGCGGGCACCGGGTGCTCGTGCTGCACGGCGAAACGGTGACGGAGGACCGCGCGAGCGCCGATCCGCTCGCGTTCGTCGGCGAGTACCTCGCGCGCTTCGAGGCGGCGCCGCTCGACGGGCTGCCGCGCTTCGCGGGCGGCCTGGTCGGCTACTTCGGCTACGACACGGTGCGCTACGTCGAGCCGAAGCTCGCCCGCAGGCCCGACAAGCCCGACCCGATCGGCACGCCCGACATCGTGCTCCTGCAGTCCGAGGAGATCGCCATCGTCGACAACCTGGCGGGCAAGCTCTACCTCGTCGTGTACGCGGACCCGCGCAACCCGCTCGCCTACGCGCACGGCAAGCAACGGCTGCGCGAACTCCTCGAGGCCCTGCGCCGCCCTGCGGAGATCCCGGCGCACGGCCCGACGGTCGCGCACCAGGCGCAGTCGGGTTTCGGCGAGGCGAGCTTCCTCCAGGCGGTGGCGCGCGCGAAGCGGTACATCTTCGACGGCGACATCATGCAGGTGCAGGTCGGCCAGCGGCTCTCGCGGCGCTACGCCGGCGAGCCGCTCGCGCTCTACCGCAGCCTGCGCACGCTGAACCCGTCGCCCTACATGTTCTACTTCGACTTCCGCGACTTCCAGGTCGTGGGCGCCTCGCCGGAGATCCTGGTCCGCCTGGAGGGAGACAAGGTGACGCTGCGCCCGATCGCCGGGACGCGGCGCCGCGGCGCGAGCGCCGACGAGGACCGCGCGCTCGCCGCGGAGCTCCTCGCCGACCCGAAGGAGCGCGCCGAGCACGTGATGCTGATCGACCTCGGCCGCAACGACGTCGGGCGCGTCGCCCAGACCGGTTCGGTGCGCGTTACCGAGAACATGGTGATCGAGCGCTACTCGCACGTGATGCACATCGTGTCGAACGTCGAGGGGAAGCTCGAGCCGGGCCTCGACGCGCTCGCGGTGCTGCGCGCCACCTTCCCGGCCGGCACCGTCACCGGCACGCCGAAGGTGCGCGCGATGGAGATCATCGACGAGCTGGAGCCGGTCAAGCGCGGCGTCTACGCCGGCGCGGTGGGCTACATCGGCTACCACGGCGACATGGATCTCGCGATCGCGATCCGCACCGGCGTGCTGAAGGACGAGGTGCTGCACGTGCAGGCCGCAGCCGGCATCGTGGCCGACTCGGTGCCCGAGAGCGAGTGGAACGAGACGAACATCAAGGCGCGGGCGCTGCTGCGCGCGGCGGAGATGGCGACCGCGGGGCTCGACTCGAAGGTGGAGCGATGAGCGCGCGCGCGCCGCGGCGCTCAGCGCTTCGCGCGCAGCGTCCCGGTCCAGCCGCAGCCGATCGTGCGGCAGCGGTAGCGCCGCCGCGGCGAGACGAGGCTCAGCAGGCGGTCGAAGGGGGTGCGCCGCGTCCGGATCACCGGCCCGCGACAGAGCGGGCAGCGCAGCGCCGGGTCCGGAGGATGGGTGTACATGGTCTGCGAACCGGTCCGGCCGGTCGGCGCGGGGTCCGTCGGAACAGGATATAGCGGGTCGAGGCGGACATGGTATTGATGATCGACAACTACGACTCGTTCACGTTCAACCTGGTGCAGTACCTGGGAGAGCTCGGCGCCGCCGTGAGGGTGGTCCGCAACGACGAGATGACCGTGGACGAGGTCGAGCGCCTGCAGCCGGAGCGGATCGTCGTCTCGCCCGGGCCGTGCTCCCCGAACGAGGCGGGCATCTCGCTCGAAGCGATCCGCCGGCTGGGCGGCCGGGTCCCGATCCTGGGCGTGTGCCTGGGCCACCAGGCGATCGGGCAGGCGTTCGGCGGGCGGGTGGTGCACGCGCAGACCCTGATGCACGGCAAGACCTCGCCCATTCGCCACGCGGGCGCCGGCGTCTTCCGCGGCCTGCCGGATCCGTTCACCGCGACGCGCTACCACTCGCTCGCCGTCGAGCGCGCCTCCCTCCCCGACTGCCTCGAGGTCACCGCCTGGACCGAGGACGGCGAGATCATGGGCCTCGCGCACCGGACGCTCGCCGTGGAGGGGGTGCAGTTCCACCCCGAATCGATCCTGACCGAGCACGGCCACGCCCTGCTCCGGAACTTCTTGCACGAGAGGAGAGAGGCATGATCACCCCCCAGGAAGCGCTCCAGCGCACCATCGAGCACCGCGAGATCTTCCACGACGAGATGCTCGACCTGATGCGCCAGATCATGAGCGGGCAGATGTCGCCGGTCATGATCGCGGCGATCACCACCGGGCTGCGCGTGAAGAAGGAGACGATCGGCGAGATCACCGCCGCCGCGCAGGTGATGCGCGAGCTCGCGACCAAAGTGCACACCCGGGATCCGGACAACCTCGTCGACGTCGTCGGCACCGGCGGTGACGCAGCGCACACCTTCAACATCTCCACGGCGGCGACGTTCGTGTGCGCCGCGGCCGGCGCGCGCGTCGCGAAGCACGGCAACCGCGCGGTGTCGTCCAAGTCGGGGAGCGCCGACGTGATGGAAGCGCTCGGGGTCAAGATCGACCTCGCGCCCGAGCAGGTCGGGCGCTGCATCGACGAGGTCGGCGTCGGCTTCATGTTCGCGCCGAACCACCACGCCGCGATGAAGCACGCCGCGCCGGTGCGGCGCGAACTGGGCGTGCGCACGATCTTCAACATCCTCGGACCGCTGACCAACCCCGCCATGGCGCCGACGCAGCTGATGGGCGTCTTCCACCCCGACCTCGTCGGCATCCAGATCCGCGTGCTGCAGCGGCTGAACGCGCGCCACGCGATGACGGTCTACGGCACCGAGGGCCTGGACGAGATCTCGATCAGCGGCCAGACCCTGATCGGCGAGCTGAAGGAGGGCCGGGTGAACGAGTACGCGTTCCATCCCGAGAAGGTCGGCCTGCCGGTGCACGATCCGCGCGCGCTGCGCGTGGCGAACGTGGAGGAGTCGCGCGCGCTCGTGCTCGCCGCGCTCGAGAACAAGCTCGGCGCGGCGCGCGACATCGTGGCGCTCAACGCCGGCGCGGCGATCTACGTCGCGGACAGGGCGCCGACGCTGGAGGAGGGCGTGGAGGTCGCCTTCGAGACGATCAAGAGCGGCGCGGCGCGGGCGAAGCTCGACGAGTTCGCCCGGTTCACGCAGCAGTTCGCGCGCTAGCCGCCGGACGCCCGTGCCGACGCAGCCCGGCTACGACGAGATCGCACGCCACGCGGCGGCAAGCATGGCCGCGGGCCGGCTGGAGGAGGCGGAGCAGGCGTTCGCCCGGATCGTCGCGCTCAACCCGCGCGAGCACGGCGCGCTGCAGGCGCTGGCCGTAATTGCGCTGCGGACCGATCGCCCGGCGGCCGCGCTCGAGCGCGCCCGGCGCGCGCACGCCCTCGATCGCCGCAATCCCGAGTACCTCAACACGCTGGGGATCGCTTGCGGCGCATGCGGGCAGACCGAGGACGCCGTTGCCGCGTTCCGGCGCGCGGTACGGGAGCGCCCCGCGTACGCCGACGCGCACTGCAACCTGGGGATCGCGCTGCGCCGGCTGGGCCGGCTCGACGACGCGACCACGGCGCTGCGTCGGGCGGCGGTGCTTGCTCCCGAGGCTGTGGGCGCCCACCTCAATCTCGGCAAGGCGTTGCTCGACGCGGGGAACGGCGAAGCGGCGGCCGCTTCGTTCCGGACAGGACTCGCGCTCGATCCGCGCAATGCGGAGGCCGCGAATCACCTCGGTCTCGCACTCCAGGCGCTCGGCCGACTGGACGAGGCGATCGAGAGTTTCCGGCGCGCGGTGACGAGCGACCCCCGCGATGCGGACGCGCACAACAACCTCGGCCTGGCGCTGCGGCTGAAAGGTCGCGAGCAGGAGGCCGCGGACTGCTTCCGGACGGCGCTCGCGATCGAACCGGCGAACGTGCTCGCTGCCAACAACCTGGGGTTGACGCTGCAGGCCCTCGGGCGCCTCGACGAATCGATCGATGCGCTGCGCGCGGTCGTGGCCGCGGCGCCGGGATTCCCGGACGCGCACGCCAATCTGGGCACGGTCCTCAGGCTCGCCGGTCGGTTGGGCGAGGCGGAAGTCGCGCTCGGTGCGGCGCTCGCGCTGCAGCCGCGCGCCGTCGGGGCCCTCAACGGTCTCGGCGCGGTGCGCCTCGCGCAGGGCCGGACGGGCGAGGCGATCACCCTCTTCGAGCAGGCGATCGCCGAGGATCCCGGGCATTTCGATGCGCTCGCCAACCTCGGACTGGCGCTCCTGGGCGAGGGTCGAACCCGGGAAGCGCTCTCCCGCCTGGAAGCGTGCGTCCGGCTACGGCCAGATTCGGCGATGGCTGCGAACAATCTCGCAGCCGTGCACCGGACGCGCGGCGACATGCGGCGCGCCGTCGAGTGCTATCGCCGCGCGCTCGCGCTCGACCCGGACGCGATCGGCGTGCAGAGCAACCTGCTCGCCAGCCTGAATTACCTGCCGGAACTCTCGACCGCCCGCCTCCTCGCCGAGCATCGGCGCGCCGGGGAGCGGCTGGAGGCGCCGCTGCGCGCGCAGCGGCAAGTGCACGCCAACCCGCGCGATCCGGACCGGCGGCTGCGGATCGGTTATGTTTCGGGCGACTTTCGCGAGCACGCCATGGCCTACTCGATTGCACCCGTGCTCGCACAATGCGACGCGGCGCGCTTCGCGACGGTCTGCTACGCGAACAACGCAGGCGAGGACGAGGTGACGGCGCGCCTGCGCGGCCTCGCGCACGAATGGCGCAGCATCGTCGGCGCGACCGACGAGAGCGTGGCCGGCCTCGTGCGGCGCGACGGCATCGACATTCTGGTCGACCTCTCCGGGCACACGGCGCTCAATCGCCTCGGGGTGTTCGCCCGCAAGCCGGCCCCGCTCCAGGTCGCGTGGCTCGGGTATGTGACCTCGACCGGATTGGCGGCGATCGATTACCGGCTGACCGACGGCCGGGCCGACCCGCCCGGCGCCGACGAGACGGGCTATGCCGAGACGCTGATACGGCTGCCATGCGTCACGGTTTTCGAGCCGGCCGCGGGCAGCCCGCCGGTGGGACCGCTCCCGTCGCTCGCCGGTGGAGCGTTCACCTTTGCCTGCCTCAACCACCTTGCCAAAGTGACGCCGGAGGCGATCGCGCTCTGGGCAAGGATCCTCCAGGCGGTGCCCGAGTCCCGCTTGTTGCTGGGCAATGCCGGGGACGAAGACGTGCGGCAGGCCATGACCGCCGCGTTCGCCGGGCACGGGATCGCGGCGGCGCGGCTCGCGTTCCGCGCGAAGCTCCCGCTCGGCGGCTATCTCGTGCTCCACGGGGAGATCGACCTCGCGCTCGATACCTTCCCGTATAACGGCGGCGCGACGAGCTGCCACGCGCTGTGGATGGGCGTGCCGTTCGTGACCCTCGCGGGCGATCGCTACATGGCGCGGATGGGAGTGAGCCTGCTCACCGAGGCCGGTCTCGACGAGTTCGTCGCGCGCTCCGCGGAGGAGTACGTGGATCTGGCCGTGCGCGCGGCGCACGACCGTCCGCGCCTGGCTGCGCTGCGCGCATCGATGCGGGAACGCGTCGCCGCGTCGCTGCTGGGCGATGCGGCGCGTTTCGTGCGCACACTCGAGCAGGCCTATCGGGGCATGTGGCACGCTTGGTGCCGGGCTCCCGCACCCTCATGAGCGACATTCTCGACCGGATCCTGGCCGTCAAGGCGCAGGAGATCGCAAGCGCACGGCGGGCGCTGCCGCTCGCGGCTGTGCGCGCCGAGGCCGCGGCGGCACCGGCGCCGCGCGGGTTCGCGGCCGCGCTGCGCGCGCGGATCGCAGCGGGGCGCCCGGCCGTCATCGCGGAGGTGAAGAAAGCGAGCCCGAGCAAGGGCGTGCTGCGCGCCGACTTCGATCCCGCGGCGATCGCGCGCGCGTACGCGGACGCCGGGGCGGCGTGCCTCTCGGTGCTCACCGACCGGCAGTTCTTCCAGGGCGGGTCCGAGCACCTCGTCGCGGCGCGCGCGGCGTGCGCGCTCCCGGTGCTGCGGAAGGATTTCGTGCTCGACCCGTACCAGGTGTACGAAGCGCGCGCGCTGGGGGCCGACTGCGTGCTGCTCATCGTGGCCGCCCTCGACCGGTCGCGCCTGCGGGACCTCGCGGCCGTGGCGGAGGAGCTGCGGATGGACGTCCTGGTCGAGGTGCACGACGCTGCGGAGCTCGAACTGGCGCTCGATCTGTCGACCCCGCTCGTGGGTGTGAACAACCGCGACCTGCGCACGTTCGAGACCCGCCTCGAGACGACACTGGACCTGCTGCCGCGCCTCCCGGCCGACCGCGTGGTCGTGACCGAGAGCGGCATCCTGCGCGCCGCGGACGTCGCGCTCATGCGCGCGCGGGGCGTGCACGCCTTTCTCGTCGGGGAGGCGTTCGTGCGGGCGCCGAATCCCGGCCTGGCGCTCGCGGCGCTTTTCGGCGCGTGAGCTCCGATTTTCGTCATTCAGATCAAAATCTTGTCGGGATGCTCGGTAGTCCTCATGCGCGTACCGCGCTAATGTATTGATTTGACTGATGTTCGTTCTATCGGACCAGACGTTGCGCGAATGCAACATTCGGCCGCCAAATCTGCCCTGAATAGGCCTTGGCGATTGCTCCGCGAGGGGGGCGAGTTGCAGAATGGCCACAACTTCCCGGCTTCTCGGAGGAGTGACGGCGGCCCGCTCCGGGCTCCCGGTTTCAACGTTCAGAGGAGAACTCTTTGATGAACAAGAAAGTCATGGCACTCGCCGTCGCCGGCGCGTTCGCCGCGCCTGCGGCGTTCGCGCAGTCGAGCAACGTGCAGCTGTACGGGCGCGCCAACCTCGGCTTCGACCACTATGAGGCCAAGGGCGCGGGCAACCCCGTCAATGCACCCCAGAACGTCAACAACAACCGCGACGGGCGCTTCCGCGTGTTCGACAACAGCTCGCGCGTCGGCCTGCGTGGCACCGAGGACCTCGGCAACGGCCTGAAGGCGATCTTCCAGATCGAGACCGGCGTCAACATCGACAACGGCAGCAACACCGCCCAGGGCGGCCAGGGGAACGCGTCGTCGGGCTTCTGGGCGTCGCGCGACTCGTTCGTCGGCCTCGACTCGAACTTCGGCCGCCTCACCTTCGGCCGGCAGTCGATCTACTGGGCCAACGGCGTGAACGCGCAGTTCGCGGCCAACTACATCAACACGGAAATCCCGTGGACGAACGGCACGGCGTTGGGCCGGATCAACTCGGGCGCGCTCGGCAGCGCGGCCCCGGCGCGGGTCAGCAACGTGGTCCAGTACACCACGCCGACCTTCGCGGGCCTCAACGCCACGCTGAGCTACTCGCCGAACTTCCAGGAGCCGGTCCAAAACGTTTCCGGGAACGTCGACACCGACGGCAACATCTGGGGCGCGACGGTGCGCGGCACCTGGGGTCCCTGGTACGCGCAGGTCGACTACGCCGACGTTTCGGGCAACTCCTCGCTCGTGGGCGCACCGCGCCTCGACGGCAACGCGTGGAAAGTGGGCGGCAGCTGGGGCTACATGCCCGGCGCGCGCGTCGGCATCATCTGGGTCCGTTCGCAGGCGAACAACGCGGTGGGCCTGACGACCGGCGACAAGGTGAACCAGGACGGCTGGACGCTGAACTGGGAGCACACCTTCGGCAACTTCCAGGTCATGGCGCAGTTCGGCTTCACCAACGACATCAAGAACTGCAACGGCGATCCGGGCACGGTCTCGTGCGACGAGACGGGTTCCACGGGCTACATGATCGGCGGCCGTTACTTCCTGTCGAAGCGCACCTGGCTCTACGCCTCGTACAACACCGTCAGGAACGACGCCAACCAGTTTGCCGACTACGTCGGCGGCGGGATCACCTCGACGGCGCTTCCGGCCGGCGGTGGCGCGACCTATCCGTACGGCGCGGATCCGGAGATCTGGGCGATCGGCATCTTCCACCAGTTCTAATCCGGCCCAGGTCGGACGCGAACAAGACGGGCGCTTCGGCGCCCGTTTTTTTTTGCCGCTTCCGCACGTTCCGGCTAGAGTGGCCGGGGGACTGCGGCGCGCGCTTTCTTGCATGCCTTCCATCGACGAACTGATCATTGGGTTCGACCGCGGCCTACGGGCCATTGTCGGTCCGCCGCGGGCGGCGCGGCCCATGCCGGGCGCTTCCCTAGCGGAAGCCGAGCTGACTGCGCAGGAGCGACGGGACGCCGCCGCCCTCATGCGCGTGAATCACTGCGGCGAGGTCTGCGCACAAGCGCTCTATCAGGGTCAGGCGCTCGCGTCGCAGAACGAGGGGCTCAAGCAGGCGCTGGGCGAGGCCGCGCGCGAGGAGGCGGACCACCTCGCCTGGAGCGAGCAGCGCATCGCCGAGCTCGGCGGCCGCACGAGCCTGCTCAACCCGCTCTGGTACGCCGGGTCGCTCGCGATCGGTTTCGCCGCCGGGAAGGCCGGTGACGCCTGGAATCTCGGCTTCCTCCAGGAGACCGAGCGGCAGGTCGAGGCGCATCTTCAGCGCCACCTGGACCGGCTCGCGCCGCGCGACGCAAAGACCCGCGCGGTCGTCGAGGTCATGCAGTGCGACGAGGCGGGTCACGCGCGGACGGCCGAGAGCCTCGGGGCGCGCGAGCTGCCGAGCTTCGTCAAGGCCGCGATGCGTGCGGCCGCCAGGGTGATGACGTCGCTTTCGTACCGGATCTAGCGTCGAGCGACGCCGTCCGGGCGCAAGCCCCTGTGCCAAGAAAAATGGCGGGGCCGTGCCCCGCCATTTCATTCCGGACGCCTGCCGCGAGACAGACGCGGTACCTTGGACTCAGAACTTGACCGAGGCCTGCGCGCCGAGGATCTGGACGTTGGCCTTATAGCTTCCGATCAGGTTGCCGCGGAATGCGTCCACCCCGGTCGGAGTCAGGTTGCTCGAAGAGTCGTCGACCCAGATGTACGTGTAGCCGAAGTCGAACCACCAGTTCGGGTTCGGCTGGAACCGCGCGCCGACCGACAGCCAGACTCGATCGTTGTCCGGCAGGCGCGGCGTGCGGTGGGAGTCCTGCACCGGGGAGGTGTCATAGGCGACCCCTGCGCGCAGGAGCCAGGGCTGGTTGAGCTGGTACTCCCCGCCTACGCCAATACGCCAGCTGTTCTTGAACTGGAGTGCAGTGCTCGTGAGCGTTGCCCCGGTCGACTGACTCTGAATGTCCAGCGTCTGGATCGAGTCCCAGCCGGTCCAGGTGTAGTCGGCGAGCATCCGGAAGGCCGGAGTGAACTGATGCGACACGCCGACTGAGAAGGTGTCGGGCAGCTTCACCTCCGCTTTCACATTCTGGCCCGGGGGCAGCAGCGGCGACTGGGCGCCGTTGTAGGAAAGGTCTCCCTCGATCGTGTAGCTGATCGTGGAGCGATAGGTCACGCCGACGCGCGTGCCTTGCTGAAAGTCGAACAGCGCGCCGAGGTTCCAGCCCCACGCCCAGTCGTCCCCTTCGACCTTGCCCACGACGGGAAACGCGAGCGCACAGGGAAGCCCCGGCCCGCACAGGCCGGGCGTCGCGCTGGGGACGGCGTTGGTCAGTTCGGCATCGATCTGTTGATAACTCACGCCGGCGCCCAACGAGATCATGTTGTTGACCTTGAACGCCACGGTCGGGTTGATGTTGAGCGTCTTGATCTCGGACTTGATAGCGTGGAACTGGCCTGCCCAGGTGGTATCCCACTCGGTGCCGAGGCCGAACGGCGCATTGACCGCCAGACCCACGGTCCACTGCGGGTTGATCATCCACGTGCCGTACAGCGCCGGAACGAACGCGGATTCGCCACCCTGTCCGCCATTGCCGAAAGCGTTGTATGTCGATCCGCCCGGAAGCGGCCCGGCGCTGGTGAATTTCGTATCCGGGATGATGTAGTGCAGGGCGCCGGTTACCTGCTTGCCGGGCAGGAGCGACATGCCGGCGGGATTCCAGAACGCGGTGCTCGCGTCATGGACCGCCGCCGCCTGACCGGAGTACGCGACGCCGAGTCCGCTCGCGCCCTGTTCCTGAAGCTGAAAACCCGACGCGCCCGCAGCGCCGCCCCATCCTGCCAGCGCACTACCGACCGCGGCGGCGACTGCCGTCCTCGTCCACTTCGTCGCCATCTTTGCTCCTCCGTTGGCCCGCGAAATTATCGCGGGTGATCAAATGCTTGTTGGGCCCTTCCGACCTTGCTTTGAGTATAGGAAATGCGTTGTGACCCTACAACGCGCGGGCTCAAACTCCCCCGTCTGGACCCCACAATCGTTGCGCGCGCGCAACATGCGCGCCGGATGCGCCCTCGGCGCGGGAGGATCCGTCCGTTCCGTCGCGTCGTTCTATGCGGTCGCCGCATCGATCAGGCGGCTTGCCCGGACGTCGGCTCTTCGACGATCGCGTGGCCGTGGGTGATCGTCGCGGTCTTGCCGAGCATGGCGGAGGCCGAGCAGTACTTGCCGTGGCTCAGCTTGATCGCGCTCTCGACCAGCGAAGCCTTCAGGTTGCGCCCGCGCACGACGAAGTGCATGTGGATCTTCGTGAACACCTTCGGGTCGGTCTCGGCGCGCTCGGCCTTCACCTCCACCTTGCACGCGGTGACGTCCTGGCCGCTGCGCTTCAGGATCAGCACCACGTCGAAGGCGGTGCAGGCGCCGGTTCCCGCGAGCACGGTCTCCATCGGCCGCGGCCCGAGGTTCCGTCCGCCCGCTTCGGGCGCGCCGTCGATCACGAACGCGTGCCCGCTGCCGGTCTCCGCCACGAAGCTCATGCCGCCCTCGATCCATTGCACCGTGCATTCCATGGTTGGCTCCGGATGATTAGAGGCCGGATTCTACGCCGCGACCCGACGGATCGATCGTCCGCGCAATACGGATTAACGAATTGATTTTGAAAGGATCTGGCAGCTTGCCGGGCAATCTTGAACGACCGGAACGCCATCCTGGTTACTGCGGCGCACAAAATTCTTCTTGCATCGCACAACGCGTCTTCGGATAATGGCTTCCGTCGCGAGCGTCATCGAGCAGCACGGCGCTCCGAATCTCCTCCACCCTCCTCCTTTGGTGGATTCAGCGCAGCCGCACAGGCTGCGCTTTTTTTTGCCCGCGGCGCCGCGGAACGCGAGTCAAGGTTCTGATTTGACGATGGTCCTGCCCGGCCGATACAATCGCCCTCTTTTCGCCGGTCCCGCGCTGGAAGCACCCCGATGAAGACCTTCACCGCCAAGCCCCACGAGGTCCGCCGCGACTGGTTCGTGGTCGATGCCTCGAACAAGGTCCTCGGCCGGCTCGCGGCCGAGATCGCCTACCGGCTGCGCGGCAAGCACAAGCCCGAGTTCACCCCGCACGTCGACACCGGGGACTACATCGTCGTGGTCAACGCCGCCAGGCTGCGCGTCACCGGCAACAAGGCGCAGGCCAAGACCTACTACCGGCACAGCGGCTACGTCGGCGGGCTCAAGCAGACCTCGTTCGAGAAACTGCACGAGCGCCATCCCACCCGCGCCCTGCAGAAGGCGGTCAAGGGCATGCTGCCGAAAGGCCCCCTCGGCTACGCGATGGCGCGCAAGCTGAAGATCTACGCGGGCGGCGAGCATCCCCACGCCGCCCAGCAGCCGCAAAGCCTGGAGATCAGCTGATGATCGGCAACCATCACTACGGCACCGGCCGGCGCAAGAGCGCGGTCGCGCGCGTGTTCATCAAGCCCGGCAAGGGCCGGATCGTCGTCAACGACAAGCCGGTCGACCAGTACTTCGGCCGCGAAACCGGGCGCATGGTGGTGCGCCAGCCGCTCGCGCTCACCAACCACCTGACGACCTTCGACGTGATGGTCAACGTGGACGGCGGCGGCGAGTCGGGCCAGGCCGGTGCGGTGCGGCACGGGCTGACGCGCGCGCTGATCGAGTACGACGCCGCGCTGAAGCCGGTGCTGTCCAAGGCCGGCCTGGTCACCCGCGACGCGCGCGAAGTCGAGCGCAAGAAGGTCGGCCTCCACAAGGCGCGCCGACGCAAGCAGTTCTCCAAGCGCTGATGTAGGGCCCGGGGATCCGACGAAAGCCGCCTGCCGGGCGGCTTTGTCGTCTCTGGGGCCGGGAGTGTCGTCGCGGGGTGACATCGGGCGCCCCGCCGAGGGAGGTCCGCTGATGATCAGGATCGGAATCGTCGGAGGCACCGGGTACACCGGCGTCGAGCTGCTGCGCCTGCTCGCGCGGCACCCGCACGCCGAGCTCGCGGTGATCACCTCGCGCAAGGAAGCCGGCACGCGCGTGGCCGACATGTTCCCGAGCCTGCGCGGCCACGTCGACCTCGCCTTCTCCGAGACCGGCGGCGCGAGCCTGGAGCGGTGCGACGTCGTCTTCTTCGCCACGCCGCACGGCGTGGCGATGAACGACGCGCGGCGGCTGCTCGACGCGGGCGCGCGCATCATCGACCTCGCCGCCGACTTCCGCCTCCAGGACCTCGCGGAGTGGAAGAAGTGGTACCAGCTCGACCACGCCGCGCCCGACCTGGTGCGCGCGTCGGTCTACGGCCTGCCGGAGGTCAACCGCGACGCGATCCGCGCGGCGCGCGTGGTCGGCAACCCCGGCTGCTACGCGACCGCGGTCCAGCTCGGCCTGCTGCCGCTCGTCGCGTCGGAGGCGGTCGACGTCGGCCACCTGATCGCCGACGCCAAGTCGGGCGTGAG
>WBZO01004196.1_pt1 | contig 15763 bp, 12 predicted proteins | sample 5204261 | NCBI WGS metagenome assembly WBZO01 (sample SAMN12412400, study PRJNA552823) | activated sludge metagenome | isolation source: activated sludge from anammox sidestream of wastewater treatment plant... | place: USA: North Carolina | collected 2017-09 | reverse complement strand
CCGTTCGCCACAAAAATTTTCAGATGCGGATTGACGTTCAGCGCGCCGCGCAGCGTTTCGGCGACGTTCACATAGCGATTCGTATGCTCGTCAAAACTCCATTGCTGATTCACCTTGAACGACAAAATCTCGTACGGCAAATCGCTTTCAAACTTTAATTCGCGGCGGACGTAATCATAGAGCGCGGCGGTGTACGGCCCGGTGATGTTGGAATAACTCGGGTCGTTTTCAATGACCGCGCCGTTTTGGTCGTGGTCAATCCCCGTAAAGCGCGAATCCAAACGCCCGACGGTGCGCCGCTGCGCGCGCAACAGTTCTTTGGTAAAGTGCAAAATCTCGACGCGCAAATTCGCGCGTTCGATATAGGCGGGCGCTAAACCCGTATAGCGCGCGAGTTTTTCGACAATCTGCGCGCGTTCCGCCGCCGGCAGCGCGTCGCCTTGCAATAACGCGCGCGCGTATTCGTTCAACGCAAACGCTTCGACCTCGCGCAATGTTTTTTGCAAATCCGCTTGCAGCGCGGGCTCCAAGGTTTGGTGATACCACGCCGTCGCGGCGTACGTCGGCAAAAACAAAAGGTACGGCAAATCATTACCGGGCTGAAAATCGGCGGTGCCAAAATCGAGGATGGACGAAACGAGCATGATGCCGTTGAGATACAAGCCGTGACGCTCTTGCAGATAACCGCTCAAACCCGCCGCGCGCGTCGTGCCGTAACTTTCGCCAATCAAAAATTTCGGCGAGAGCCAGCGCCCGTACCGCGTGGTGTACAGGCGAATGAAATCGCCGACCGATTCAATGTCTTTTTTGAGATTGTGAAATTCCTTGTCTTTTTCGCCTTGCACCGCGCGGCTGTACCCCGTGCCAACCGGGTCAATGAAAACCAAATCGGTCGTATCCAAAAGCGAAAATTCATTTTCGACCAATTGATACGGCGGCGGCGGCAAATCGCCAATATCGGTCATGGCAACGCGGCGCGGACCCAACACGCCGAGATGCAGCCACACCGACGACGAGCCGGGCCCGCCATTAAATGAAAATGTGATGGGGCGCGTGTTGGGGGTAGGCACGGAACCGGGTTCCGTGCCTACCCCCTCCGCCATCTCTATGTCGCGCGTATAGGCGATGAAAAAAATTGTCGCTTTCGGTTTTTCGCCCTCCGACGCGCCTTCTTTTTCCGATTCTTGTTTCAGTACCAGCGTGCCGGCGGTGACGGTGTATGCAATCGTTTCGCCGTTCAACGTCATGGTATGTTTCGTCACGACGAGTTGGTCTTGCGCCGCTTTGGGCGTCTCGGTTTTTGGCGTTTCCTGGTCTGCCATTCTTTTTTCCTCGAATGTTTGCAAAAATCGCGTTGTTTGGTTCAACGCTTTTTAACGCCGCGCAACGGTTCAAACGCAAAGCGCGCGGACGCTAATTTTAACATAGAAAAAGTGAACGCTTGCGTTTCTGCGGCGTCCGTTTTTTTTATTTTTCCAACCGCTCCGGTCTTGACTGCGGTTAAAAAAATACGACGCGCGGCGCGGCGTGATACAATAAGAGAATGAGGAGCAGACTATGGAACGAAAAGTAAAATTCTTTTACGAAACCGGCATGTTGATGCGGACGCCACGCTCCGGTTTTCAATTTCTCGGCGCGGGCGCGCAATCGGTGGCGGAACATACGTACCGCATGTTGAATATCGCGTTTGTGTTGAATCGTCTCGTCGCAGAGCCGGCGGACGAATTGCATTTATTGAAACTGGTATTGTTTCACGATTTGCCCGAAGCGCGCACGGGCGATTTGAATTACGAAAATCAAAAGTATGTGCGCGTGGACGAGGAAAAATTATTCCGCGAGCTGGAAAACGAATTGCCGTACGGCGCGGAAATCGTCGCGTATGCGCGCGAGTACGAAGAGCGCAAAACGCGCGCGGCGCAAATCGCGTATGACGCCGACCAATTGGAATTTTTGGTTACGGTCAAAGAGGAATTGGACAAGGGCAATCCACTCGCGGCGGATTGGCTGCCGCCCGCCGTGGCGCGTTTGAAAAGCGCGGCGGCGCAGCAACTCGCGCGCGATATTTTGGCGACGCGTTCGGACGAGTGGTGGTTTCACTCCAAGAACGACGCGCACTGGGTGAATCGCGGACGCGCCGAAAGCTAGTTCTTGACAAGATAAAGTTGCGAGGGCCGAGGCCTTTCGGGGTTGTGCGATGCAAAGCATCGCGAGAAACCCGAAAAGTCTTGACAGGCGCCCCCGCAATCAAGTCAGAGTACTAGCGCGATTTTTTGATTCGAGGATTAGACCCGTAGGATTTTCAAAAAAATGTTTTAACGCGCCGGGAGCTTGGCGGAGAATCCTGCGGGGCTCTCGAGTTTTTCGCCGACGTGTAGCGCCACCGTACCCATATTCAACAATTCGTATTTCACATTTTGCAACCCCGCGTCGCGCATCAGCCGCGCCAATTCGTCCGCGTTCACAAAACGCGCCGCCGACGCCGGCAGATAACGGTACGCCGCGCTGTCGCTCAACGCGCCGCCGAGCAGCGGCACGAGCCGATAAAAATAAAATTTATACAGCGCGCTCCACAACGGCAGGCGCGGCTGCGTAATTTCCAACGCGACGACGCGGCCGCCCGGTTTCGTCACGCGCCGCATTTCCGCAAACGCGCGTTCCACGCTCACGACATTGCGTAACATGAACGCCGACGTGAGCGCGTCAAAAGTATGGTCGGGAAACGGCAAATCCAACGCGTCGCCCGCGAGCAGCGGCAGCGGCAGAGTTTGGATTCCATTATTTTTGCTCTGCGCGTATTGCAGCATTTCGTACACCAAATCCAAACCCATGACGCGCGCGTTCGGCGCGCGGTTTTGGATGGCGCGCGCCAAATCGCCGGTGCCGGTCGCCAAATCCAAAACGAACGGCGCGGGATTTTCGCCGACAGCCAGACGCGCCGCCTGCGCGCGCCAGCGGGCATCCAAGCCGAACGTCATGAGCCGATTCAATAAATCATAGCGCGGCGCAATGCGCGCAAACATGTCGCGCACATACGCCCGTTTTTGAGAGGGTTCAAACATGTATTTTCCCCGCGTACTTGTGACAAATGCCCCTTGTTTGGCAATGCAAATTATTTAGCTTGGGACCATTCACGCTAAACGCATCCGCGTTTATAATAAGCTATCTCTCACACAAACAAAGGAGTTTCCGTATGAGCGCTCTTCCTTCTCATGCGCGCGTCGTCGTCATTGGCGCGGGCATTGTCGGCAACAGTATGGCTTATCATCTCGCCAAACTCGGTTGGCGCGATATTGTACAACTGGACAAGGGGCCGCTGCCCAATCCCGGCGGCTCGACCGGACACGCTTCTAATTTTATTTTCCTCGTTGACCATTCAAAAGAAATGACCAAATTCACGCTCGACAGCGTGAAACAGTATAAAGAGTTGGGCGTCTTTACCCAAAGCGGCGGCATCGAAGTTTCGCGCACGCCCGAACGCGTGGAAGAATTCAAACGCCGCATCACGTCGGGCAAAGCGTGGGGCATCGAGGACATGCACTTACTGACGCCGCGCCAAGTCAAGGACCTCGTACCGTATCTCAACGAAAAAATCATTTTGAGCGGATTTTATACCAAAGGCATCGGCACGGTAGATTCGCTGCGCGCGGGAACGTTGATGCGCGAACACGCGCAAAAGATTGGCGCGCTGCAAACCTTTGCCAACACCGAAATCACCGGTTTGCAAGTCGAGAACGGGCGCATTACGTGGGTCGAAACCAATCGCGGCAATCTCCGCGCCGAGATTGTAGTGATTGCGTGCGGTTTGTGGAGTCCGCGTCTCGCGCGCATGGCGGGCGCGCACATTCCGCTCACGCCGGCAGTGCATCAAATGATTTCCGTCGGGCCCGTTCCTGAACTCATGGATACGGTAGGCGAAATTAAATTTCCCATCGTCCGCGATATGGATACGAACATGTACGAACGCCAACATGGCAGCGATATGGAAGTCGGTTCGTACGCGCACCGTCCGATTTTGTGGGACCCCGATGACGTGCCGTCGAATGAACAAGCGGCGTTGTCGCCCACCGAAGCGCCATTCACGCAAAAAGATTTCGACCCGCAGCTCGAGCAGGCGTTGGAATTGATTCCCGATATTTTGGGCAATGAAAAAGTCGGCATTCGTTACGCCATCAACGGTTTGCTTTCGCTCACGCCCGACGGTTTTCCGATTCTCGGCGAAACGCCCGAAGTAAAAAATTTGTGGTCCGTCGCGGCGGTGTGGATCAAAGAAGCGCCCGGCATTGCGCGCGCGGTGGCGGAATGGATGACCGACGGCAATCCCGAAATTGACCCGAGCGGTTCCGACATTGCGCGTTTTTATCCGCATCAAAGAACGAAAACGCACGTCAACGCGCGCAGCGCGGAAGGTTTCAACAAAACCTACGGCATTGTGCATCCGCGCGAACAATGGGCGTCCAATCGCAATGTGCGTTTGTCGCCATACTATGAACGCGAAAAAGCGCTCGGCGCGGCGTTTTACGAAGCGATGGGTTGGGAACGTCCGCAATGGTACGAATCGAACGCGAAATTGCTGGACGAATTCGGCGAGCGCGTGATGCATCGCCAAGCGGAATGGGATGCGCGCTGGTGGTCGCCCATCATCAACGCCGAACATCTTGCGATGCGCGAACGCGTCGGCATGGTGGATTTGTCGGCGTTTGCGATTTTTGAAATTCAAGGCGCGGGCGCGCTCGCGTTCATGCAAAAGATGGCGGTCAATCAAATGGATACGCCAGTTGGGCGCGTGACGTACACCAATTTTCTCAACGAACACGGCGGCATCAAAGCTGACCTCACCATCATGCGACTTGGGCTAGAGCATTTTCGCGTCGTGACCGGCGCGTTCGACGGCGCGCGCGATAAAAAATGGCTGTGCGACCATTTGCCCGCAGACGGCTCCGTGACCTTGACGGATGTCACCGCCGCGTATTCGACGCTCGGCGTGTGGGGTCCGCAAGCGCGCGCGGTTTTGCAGAGCATCGGCGAAACCGATTTTTCCAATCAAGCGTTTCCGTTCGGCACATGCCGATACGTTGACTTTGGCACGCTCCAAGTTTTGGCGTCGCGCATTTCGTACGTCGGCGAACTCGGTTGGGAATTGTACGTATCGTTCGAGCAAGGCGCGCGTTTGTGGGATATGGTGTACGAAGCGGGACAACAATTTGGCATTGCGCCGGTCGGGATTGGCGTGTATGGCACAACGGGTCGTCTGGAAAAAGCGTACCGTTTGTACGGCAGCGATTTGGAAATGGAATTTAATCTCGTCGAAGCCGGCATGACGCGCCCAAAAGTCAAAGCGGAAGATTTCATCGGCAAAGCGGCGTACATGAAACAGCGCGCAACGCCGCCCGCCGCGCTGTTGTGTTCCTTGACGGTGGACGATCCTACATCATCGTCGGGCGTCAAACGTTTTCCGCAAGGACGCGAGCCGATTTTGACGCTCGATGGCAACATCATCACCGACGCGCGTGGGCGAAATTCCTACGTCACCAGCGCGGGCGCGGGCCCGTCGCTCGGCAAATATATTCTCATGAGTTATCTGCCGCCTGAATATGCTCAAGTCGGCGCGAAACTCAAGGTCGAATACTTTGGCGAACACTATCCCGTCACCGTCGCGGCGGTTGGCGCCACGCCATTGTTTGACCCGGAGAATAAACGAATCAAGGCATAAATTCCAAACGAAAAGTTAAAAGCTAAAAGCAGAGTTATTCTTACTTTTAGCTTTTAACTTGCTACTTTTTACTTGTGAACATCCTCATCTGCATTAAACGCGTGCCCGTAGTGGGCCGAAAAATACAATTCACCGCCGACGCGCAAGAGATTGATACAAGTTCGATGGGTTTCGCCATCAGCCCCCACGAAGGATGCGCGGTCGAAGAAGCGGTGCGTTTGATTGAAAAACACGGCGGCGCGGCGACGGTTTTGACGCTCGGGCCCGCCGAGGCGGAAGAACAATTGCGCGACGCGATGGCGATTGGCGTTGACCGCGCGCTGCATTTACAAACCGACGGCCGCGAGTTCGCCCCTATCGCCACAGCAAACGCGATTGTGGACGCGGTACGCGCGGACGGGACGCCTTTCGATTTGCTGTTGTTTGGCAATGAAGCGGCGGATACGGGCGATTATCAAGTGGGCGTACGCGTCGCGCACGCGCTCGGTTTGCCGTGCGTGACCGGCGTCACCGCGTTGGAAATCCATGACGGACGCGCGACCGCGCAGCGCCAAGTTCCCGGCGGCGTCGAAATTTATGATGTGGCGCTGCCCGCCGTTATCGCCGTCAAGGACGGCATCAACTTTCCCCGTTTTCCATCCTTGCCCGGCCGCTTGAAAGCGAAAAAGAAACCGCTTGTGACCATCGAACCGCCGTGGCAGAACGGCGGCTTGCAAAAAACAAGCTTGCTCAATCCGCCCGAAGAAACGCATCAGGTCGTCATTCTCGGCAAGGGGCCCGAAGCCGCGCCCAAGGTCGTTGATTTGTTGGCAGAGTTGGGACTGTTGTGAATCTGCAACGGACACGCCTAACGCTACTTGTTCATGCGTGTCCGTCGCGGAGCGTACAAAATGATTCTCGCATATATTGATCAAGACAGAGGAAAAATCAACCAAGCGTCGTTTGAGGCGCTCACGCTCGCGCGCCGCCTCGCGGAACAAACCAATGCGCCGCTGCACGCCGTCGTCATCGGCAATACGGATGTCGGGTTGACGGCGCAGCTTGGCGCGTTCGGCGTCAGCGCGCTATATCACGCGCAACACGAACAACTGAATGAATACGCGCCCGCCGCGTACGCGCAGTGTCTAGTCGAAATTCTCGACGCGCAAAAACCGGACGCCGCGCTCGCGGCAGGCACGGAACGCGGCAATGAAATCATGGCGCACGTTGCGGCAAAAACGAATTTGCCGATGGCGGCGAACTGTATCGCCGCGCAGGCGGGCGCCGCGTACACGGTTACGCGGTTACGTTTTGCCGGCAGCTTGTACGAAGAAGCGAAACTCGACGGCGCGACGAAACTGTTGACCGTCGCGCCAGCCACCCTTTCCGCGCACGCAGCCGCGACCGCCCAAACGGTTACGGTAAATACGTTCACGCCGCAGTTGGCGCAAGCTGATTTGCGCGCGCGCGTCGGCGCGCGCGTCGAAACGGCATCGGACAAAATCGCGCTCGGCGAAGCGCGCATAGTCGTCGGCGGCGGACGCGGCGTCGGCAGCGCGGAAGGGTTCAAAGAGTTGGAAGAACTCGCGGCTTTGCTCGGCGGCGCGGTCGGCTGTTCGCGCGTCGCTACCGGCATGGGCTGGCGTCCGCACGCCGACCAAATCGGTCAAACGGGCAATCGCATTCAACCCGAACTGTATATCTCGTGCGGCGTCAGCGGCGCGATTCAACACATGGTCGGCGCGAAAGGCGCGAAACACATTCTCGCCATCAACACCGACCCCGACGCATCCATCATGTACAAAGCCGATTACGCCGTGATTGGGGATTTGCTTCAGATTGTGCCTGCGATTAGCGCGGAAATAAAAAAGAGACGCGGATAGCGAAACCGCGAATTTGCATAAATCAACACCAAGAATGCATCACTGAAATTTACGGTGGTGCATTTTTCTTTTTGACTTGTACTCACGGATTGACAAGAAAAATCTCTACCTCCTCTAAACCAAATTCGAAATGAAACCCCTTGACAAAAGGAAAAAAAAAAACAAATAATGGTTTTATCGGATGAGTGTCGAAGCGAAATTAGGGCTTACGCACAGCTGTCATTTCGAGCTGCTTTTGCGAGAAATCTCGCGCTGGAAAACCGAGATTTCTCCGATGAACTGCATCGGACACTCCGTTCGAAATGACATGCGTAAGTCCTGGAAATCAATTTGAATTCAGATTCAAGGAGATAGCTATGTTACCTCAAAACAAATTGCCATCCACCAAAGTTTCCGTCGTCGTGACATTGGGGCTTGTCGTTCTGGTCGGCCTATTGGCATTAATCGGCATTTCGGTATTGATGCGCGGCATCTCGGAAAGCGCGCCCGCTCCGGTATTTGTTGCAGGAGCAGCGCCCACACAAGTGGTCGAGACCGGGACGGCGATTCCGCCTACAGAGCCGAAAGACGCTACGCCAACTCCCCTTGTGATTATGGGTGTGCCGAATGAGGTCACTCCGCCTCCAACCTATGCTGTTGGTCCGACGGCGCAATTTACCGAATTACTTCCTACTTCCGAGTGGCTTACTTACGAGGACAAACAAGCCGGTTTCAGTTTCCAGTATCCGCCGGATTGGTACTTGGTGACATCACCGGAACAAGAGCGGATGGCTGGCTATAGCGTGAGTATTCACAGTTATGATCCTCAGGACCCTAACCTGAGCGTATTGGGCAAATCTGGAAAATGGCCTCCGAACTATACCAAGATGGAGTTTGCGTTAGTGCTTCCAGAATTAACAGGGGACACTTTGATGCCGAACGAGTCTATCGCGGACTGGGCTCGTCGGTCTCCAGCAGTCACATCCGAAGAGCGAATTATTTCTGAAGAGACTATTCAAATAGATGGCGTCGAAGCATTCAGACAAACAGTTGAATCAAAAGCACCGACATCAAGTGTCATATATTTGCCGGTTGATAAATATATAATGCATGTAGTGTATCCTTACGAGAAAGAAGAAACGCTCAACACGCAGGTGGTTCAGGCGATTTTAGCATCAATCAGAATCAGCAAGTGACGTACTGGATGATTGACAATCATAAGCTCAAAAGGAGTTTGCAATGATAAGGGGATCATTTTTTTCTGTGCTGGCGAGTGTGCTGGCGGTTCTTGGCGTTATTGTGGGTTTGGATACCGTCTCTGCCGACCAATCTCGTAAACACCTCGTTTATTCTCAAAACTTGCACCCTGTGACTCCGCCCGCGCCAACGCCCACTCCTCCAAAAAAGTACATTGTTCCCTTTGATCGTAATCAGAAAGCTGTAATCACGAATGGACCAGGTGAAGGGTATCATACCGTTAAATCGAGTGAGGCAATCGATTTTTCGCCGCGTGGCTGGACTCAAGTCCGAGCGGCAAAGGGCGGCACCATCTACATCAACAACCAATATAGCACATGGGGTTATTTGGTCGTCCTTCAACATGGCGATGGTTATTATTCATACTATCCTCATTTGGCAAGCCAGAGCTACTTGAGCGTAGGAAGTACCGTTGCCAAAGGCGATGTCATTGGAACGGTTGGTAATACTGGCTCTTATGCGAATGGAACTCATGCCCATCTTGAAGTGCGAGATCAAATGTCAGGCGGTGGACCTGGCACTGGGGATTCGACGAATCATTCCATCAGACGTTTGCGCGGAATTGGTTGGTTTCCGTGGTATCCAAATACAGCATTGAATTCTGGCTTTGTCACAAAAAGTACGAGCCATCCCCTTGGAGTATGTTTGAGCAATAATCAAATCACCGTCGAGTGGTTAGCGCCAAGCGAATATCTGCATACGTTGAACGGACAAGACCAAGTGGACGGTTTTTCGTATGGGTTTTCAACGGATTCCAATTACTTGCCGGATAAGGATAAAGACATTGAGGAGAATATCTACACCCTCACAAGTAATCCAATTCCAATCACGCCAACTCCCACCAAATGGTTTTTTCATCTGCGGGTAAAAATGATTAGCAGCAACCCGAATGGTGGGTGGGCAAGTGACGAGCAGGTATCTCATCAAGGGGCGTTTGTGCTCGGTGCGAATTGCCCTTCGGCGCCCACTGAAAGTGATTGGGAAATCATTGATGGCGCGGATGAATAGATAGAGACAACGTGCGGCGTGAGCGGCGCGATTCAACACATGGTCGGCGCCAAGGGCGCGAAACATATTCTCGCCATCAACACCGACCCCGAAGCGTCCATCCTGTACAAAGCCGATTACGCCGTGATTGGCGACCTGCTTCAAGTCGTGCCTGCGATTAGCGCCGAGATAAAAAAACGACGCGGATGAATCAAGCTTTGTTGCGCCAGAACTCGCGCCGAACATGTAAGGTGGCATCGTCTGGCGAGTGGACAGAAACAAGCGCCGCGCGCCAATTCTGTTTGAATTGGCGCGCGGTTTTATTTGTGTGGACAAGGTGAATTTTTATTTCATCTCCACCGCTTGCCCCAACGTCACAAGATCCCCCACATCTTTTCCGTCGGCATCAAACACATGCAGCCGCGCGAACGCGGGGGCGCTCGCGTCGTGCCAACCATTCAACATTTTGTATTAGCCAAGCGCCATCGTGCGTCATAGTCGTGAAAGGAATCGTGATTTTGGTCGCGCAGGGATGCACGAATCGCGAGATTGCAAAGAAACTGGGTTTGGCGGAACAGACGGCGCGGAATCATGTGGGCGCGATTTACAGCAAGACCAAAGTCAAGAACCGCGTAGGGCTAACGGCGCTTGCTTTGCGCGCAGGACTGATTGACTCGGCGCGAGAAAAATAATTCTGGGGCCAAGTACGAACGCACTCAATTTTCGACGCGCGGCGAAAGAGAGTACGCTTGTACCTTGAATCTTCCATGGCTTGCGGTTACACTTTACGCAATTCACTCTTTTTGACATGGAGGAAAACGTGGAGTTGCAACTGGCAAGAATCTGGCGGCTGGGTCTGCTGGCGTTGGTTTTGAGCGGCATCGCGTTTTTGGTTGCGGGCAATCGCGCCGAAGCAAATGATCCCGCCGCGCCCTCGACCGATCATTGCGTTTGCAGGCACAATGCGCAACAGAAAAAGGAGATTACCAATTATGGCGCTCTTGCGGATGGTGAAGTGGGATTAGGAAGAGAACAAATGAAGGACGTTCATCTCTTTAATCTACAGTATCTCGCCCAAAGCGCCGGGCAATTTCAATACAAGTATTGGAACGGCTATGTAAATTACCAACAAGAAGCTCCGTATTCCAATATCCCGGGCGGAGCAAATGACCTTTTTGACCATGGTCCCTAAAGGAGAATCAACGTGAAACGCTTAACCCCCGGAAAAATCGCAATTGCCGGCATTGTAGTGTTGGTTCTCGCACTTGCTGTTTGGGGCTGGCAGAAATTCAGCGCGACAGCAGCTGTTTCGCCGTCCTTGGATGAGCTAACGCTCAACACCAAGGCGCTAAGTTTAGCTCACAAGTGGGGTCTGATTGGGAAGGCCCAAAGCCAAAAAGCAGTTCGGATGACACTCTCTGAATGGGCCAAGACAAATAAAGGACAGTTGGGCAAAGACGCAGGAAAATATGGATTGACGCCAACGCTGCCTGTTTACGTTCTAGCAGTGCGTGGTCAAGTCAAACCAACGGGGCCCATGGAATTTCCCCCAAATCAACCGGAACCGGAATACGTCGCCATGATCATTGTCTTGAACGCGCTGACAGGGGAACCGATTTCGGGTGGATATTATCGTGCAGTTGATCCATTACCATTCGATGTTCCCTAATCCTCCCAGAACAAGAACTGCGGCAACGCGTTGCCGCAGTTCTTGTTTTGAATATCCAAGTCTATTTCACCAACACTTGTTGACTCAACGCCACGAAATCCCCCACATCTTTTCCCTCTGTATCAAACACATGCAGTCGCGCGAATGTGGGGTCGCCGGCGTCATACCAGCCCACCAAAATTTTGTATTTGCCTTTGGCACATCGGGTTTGATTTCGAGCGTGTACGGGTCGGTGAGAAATTCGCCTAGCGCCCACGTTTGCGTCGGGCGTCCGCCGTTCAACGGCTGCGCGTCTTTTTGCGCGCCCGCGAGAAAGTGAATTAGACAAAGAACAAACCGAAAAATCCTTGCTTGACAAATATAATGATGTTGTTTTTTGGGGGATGCGTTTATTGGTATTCGTAAGCGTTTGGATTCGCGGAGGTTGCCTTGGATACCTTGACTCCATCGGAAAAAGAAATCGTGATTCTCGTCGCGCAAGGATACAAGAATCGCGAGATTGCAGAGAAATTGTCTTTGGCGGAACAGACCGTGCGGAATTATTTGAGCGCGATTTATGCCAAGACGGGCAGCAAGAATCGCGTAGGGCTGACAATCTTTGCTATGCGCACGCGCTGGATTGACTCGGCACGCGAAAAGTAATTTTAAAAGTACGAATGTACTCTCTTTGTCGCGCGCGGTGAAAGAGAGTACGTTTGTACCTTCATTTTCGTTCCTTTTGCATTTATAGTGGAACATAGTTTTTTACAAAGGAGAAACCATGGAAATTTCAATAGCAAGAATGTTTTGGCTTGGTATTCTCGTATTGATGTCGGGCAGCATCCTCTACGCAACAACCGGAAGCCGTATACAGGCAGACACATTGAACTTGACTCCGCAAGTCGGAAGCCACAACGCGCAACAGAAAAAAGAGCTGGTAAATTATGGCGCAAGGGCGCTGATTCAATGGAAAAAACTGAACCTGAACGATGGGCGGTTCAGCTACCATCGAGTTGCCACAATTCAAGCCGCTCCTTGGCGATTCGTGGAATTTGGTTGGTGGAAAAACTCATTGGGGCTATGCAGCGGAACAAATACTTGTGCGTATATTGTCTACAATGCTGGCGGACTCGACTATTCAATTGCAATTCCCATGACCAGTGCGGATCACACATATGCCTTTCAGTATAATCCTAATGACGGAGAATATTATTTCTATCTTGACGACGCGTATGTTTGGCATCAAGACGCTAATTTTTTGTCGGGAACACGCGTTGCAGCGGGCGGAGAGGTTGGTTTGGGAGTGGAACAAATGAAAGACGTCCATATTTCAAATCTTTTATACATCAAAAACAATGCAGGTGTGTTCAGCTATCAAGATTGGAATGGTTATGTTGACTATCAACAAGACGCCCCCTATTCGAATACAGATGGGGGACCAAACGATTTTTTCGATCATGGCCCGTAAAGGAGACGGCAGATGAAAGTTCAACTAACGGCAAAATCGAACCAAAATCAAAAGCTCGTGCTTGCTTTATTTGCCTTGGCTGTCGTGGCATTGCTTGCTTTGGGGTGGACGCAAATGAATGCCACTGCGTCAGAACCGGCAGCATTGGATGAAGCAACACTGACAGCCAAAAGCATCTCATTTGCGCAAAAGGCGGGCTTGAAGGGGATGCCAAAAGCCCAAAAGAGCGTAAAGATGACACTGGGTGAGTGGGCAAAACTCGGCAAAGGAGGGTTAGGAACGGATGCAGGTAAATTTGGCTTGACACCCACCTTGCCTGTTTTCGTCATGGTAATGCGCGGAGAGGTTGTGCCTACTGCTCCAATCGAATTACCGCCGGATCAGCCCGAACCAAAATACATCGCGATTGTGATGGTCTTGAATGCAAATACGGGCGCGCCAATTACTTGGGGTTACGCGGACCAAGGAGACAAATTGCCCTTTGATGTTCCCTGAGCATGTCGAACAAGAGCAGCGGCAATGATTTGCCGCTGCTCTTGTTTTGAAGGCCCAACTCTATTTCACCTCCACCTCTTGTCCCAACGTCACAAAATCCCCCACATCTTTCCCCTCTGCATCAAACACATGCAGCCGCGCAAACGCGGGGTCGCTCGCATCGTACCAGCCCACCAAAATTTTGTATTTGCCTTTTGGCACATCCGGTTTGATTTCCAGGGTGTACGGGTCGGTGAAAAATTCGCCTAGCGCCCACGTTTGCGTCGGACGTCCGCCGTTCAACGGCTGCGCGTCTTTTTGCGCAACAGGGGGGGGGGCGTCGCCAAGCAGTTGCACGAAAACGGTGTACGGTTTTTCCATCGCGCCTGTTGCGTTCCAGTACAATGTAACGGTCAGTGGATTGCCTGCTTGAATTTCAGTCGCGGACAAATCATAGCCGACCAGCGCAATCGTGTTGTTGAAATTCGCATCCTGTTTGTTTTGCGGATTCGGCGCGTCGAAGGAACGATTTACTTTTTCGGTGACAAACGGCTGCTGCAAATCTACAATCCGGTCTTGCGCGCCGCCAACAAGTTTTAGTTTCAAACCGTCGCTATTCGCATTTGCGTCCGTCGGAATTTGTACATTGTACTGCCCCCGCACAATTTCGCCCGCGTTCCACTGCGAGGTCGGATATGCCGCATTCGCAAGCGGTAACGGTTTACTGAACTTGTCGCCGAATTGAATTTGGAATTGATAATCCGCGTTCGGTTTTTCATCCGCGCGCCAGAACAAGGTCAGCGGCACGCTTTCGCCCGTGCTTGCTGTTTCGCGTCCGATTTGATAACCGAGCAGCGTGAACGGTTTGAGCGGCGACGAAAGCGAATGTTGCATGTTCAAATCCGCGAACGCGGGCTGTTTTTGCGCGGGCAAAATTTTTATCGGACCAATTTTCACGCTCTTGCCCAACGGCGCGCCATTTGGCGCAAGCACATCGAGTCCTGCTTCGTTTTGTTTGGTAAACAACGTGACGGTGGCGTAATAATCGCCCGCCGGCGTTCCCGGCAAAAGCGTCGCAACGTAATCGCCAAACAAAATTTCGCCCGGCTTCCAACGCGTCGTCGGATAATTGTAGCCCGCGGGGCGGCGGTCCACTTTGCCCCAAAATGTTCCGTTCTCGTCCACAATGCGAATGGCTGCGTTGTAATCGTCCGGTGTCTCGACCAACGCCTGCCAATACAAACGCAGCGCCGCGCCTTCATCCGCCGCAAGCGCATTGGGTTGGTCCCATCCCAACAGTTTGAACGTATTTTGAAAATTCGCCTCTTGCGGATTTTTGATTTCGGGCGACGCGGGCAGCGGTTGGAAACCATCGTCAAAACGCCAATGCCGCAGTTTCACTTGCCAAAACGCCGCGTCCTGTTTTTGTTCCGTTCCGCGCGACGACAACAACATCGGCACAAAATCGTTCGGGTCGGCAACTTCGTTTTGCCACTGCACCACCCACGCGCCGCGTTTGCCGTTCAGCGCGCGATTGAGGTCGTTCGCCGCGTCGTAACCGACGGTGCGTTCCGCATTCAACGTCGGTTCATCGGGCAAGCGCAGTTCGGGCAGTTTCGCGTCACGATAATAATAATCGAACGCGGGAAACATGTGACCGCTCGTGAGAATGATGGCTTCGTCGTCGCGCGCGTTCTGCGTCACAAAATTCGCCACGCCGCGAAAATCCGCTTTGGTGAACGCGGGGTCGAAATAGGCGTTGTTGATGGCATACAGCGACGAACCAAACAACGCGATTGCCATCAACGCCAATGCCGCGCCCGACGCGACGCGCGCTACAACATTGCGCGCGGAAAGCATGTGCCACAAACTCGCCAGCCCTGCCGCGAGCATCAAATAAAAGCCGGGCGACGCCAACATCAAATAACGCGCGTTAAATTTCGGATTGCGCGAAAAGAGAAATAACAACAGAACGAGGGGAATGACGAGATAGAGCAGCGCAAACACGAGTGGGGCGAATGAATTTCGATTTTCGATTTTCGATTTTCGATTTTGAATAAAGTACGCTATCAACGCAATCGCCAGCGCGCCAAGCCACACGAGCGCGATGGTTTGCGCGATTTGTTCGAGCGCCGATTCGCCGACCGCAAAATTGATGCCGATGTGGCGCAGGGCTTCGTCCAATTTCAACTCGCCGCGAAAATAACTGACGTCTTCGCCCAAACGATTGAGCATGAATGGCGCCCACGGCAGGAACGCGAGCAAGATTGCGGCAAAAGAAATCAACGCGCCGCGCCACAGCGCGCGTTTTTCGCGCTGCGTCAAAATTACATACAGCGCGTAAATGAATTGAAACGCGATGAGCGCGAACGCAAAAT
>WBZO01004195.1_pt1 | contig 15765 bp, 16 predicted proteins | sample 5204261 | NCBI WGS metagenome assembly WBZO01 (sample SAMN12412400, study PRJNA552823) | activated sludge metagenome | isolation source: activated sludge from anammox sidestream of wastewater treatment plant... | place: USA: North Carolina | collected 2017-09 | reverse complement strand
CGTGGATATGATCCCAGCAACCGCAAGGTCAAGGCAAGTTCGCCCAAATGATCGAGGGCGCGGCGCACTTTTTCTTCCCGCACTGCGCCGATAAGATCAACGTAAAAGAGATATTCCCACGGCTTCCCTTGTAAGGGACGAGATTCGATTTTCGTCAGGTCGATCTCGCGCAAAGCGAACACGCTCAAGGCCTTGAATAATGCGCCCGGTTGGTTCTTCAACGTAAAAACGATGGACGTCTTGGATTCACCCTTCGGCACAATGAACTCGCGTTGAATGGCGAGGAACCGCGTATAGTTTTCCGGGTTATCCTCGATACCCTCTTCCAAAATTTGCATACCGTACAGATCCGCCGCACACTGTGAAGCGATGGCGGCGGTCATTCCATCGTTGCTCGCTTTCAGCATCTTCACGCTTCCGGCCGTATCGTAGACCGATTCGACTTTGACGTTTAACCCTCGCAGATATGCACTGCATTGTCCCAGCGCCTGAGGGTGGCTGATGACGCGCTGGATATCCTTTTTTTTCATGCCCGGGGATACGATCAAGCAATGGCGTACGCGTAAAAAATACTCGCCGCTAATATGCAATTCGTTGCGCACCAACAGATCGTAATTCTGATGGATGCTCCCGGCCAGTGAATTCTCGATGGGAATCAGGGCCGCATCACAACCGCCCGCAGTTACCGATTCGAACACCGCGCTGAACGACTCGTGCGGGCACGTTTTCACATCGCCAAAATAATCGAATACGGCCTGCTCACTGTATGCGCCTGGCTCACCTTGAAATGCAATCTTCATTTCGCCTCCATGCTCCTCGAAAATAACCTTGACGATAAATGCTTCGGGAATTGTCGTTTCGATTCCTGCCCGTTCGCGGAAAGCCGGTCATTGCGCGTCGGCCCATTCCAGGATCTTTCTGAACCCGGTTTCCACGTCCTCGTCCGAGGCGGCAATTGACATGCGAACAAAGCCTTCGCCTTGCGAGCCGAACGCCGAACCGGGCATAAGCGCCACGCCTGTCTCGGCTAAAATGCGTTCGCAAATTCGATGCGAGGACATTTTCAACGGTCGAAAGTCCAGGAAGAAATAAAAAGCGCCCATCGGCGGCCTAACCGATACCTTCCCGCTTTTTACCTGGCGCGAGATTTCCAGAACGCGCTCCCGCCGCCGCGCGTATGTCAGTCGCATTTGTTCCGTGAATTGTTGGATCGAAGGATCGGTCAGGGCGAACGCGGCGGCCTTCTGGACGAAAGGCGCGACGCACGTGATCGAATTTTGCGCGGCTTTGAGGGCGTTCTCGATCACCTGTCCGGGCGCAATGAGATACCCCACCCGCCAGCCTGTCATCGCATACGCCTTGGACAAGCTATTGACGATGATCGTGTTGGATGCGGCTCCTTCGATCGCCGCGGCGGAGGTCGGCTTTTCGTCGTAGTGCAAACTTCCATAGATTTCATCGCTCACAATCCAAAGATTATGAGCCGTCGCAAAAGCTTGTAGTTTTTCCACGTACTCCCGCGTTGGGAAAGACCCGGTTGGGTTCGACGGGTAATTCAATACAATGACGCGCGTACGCCGCGTGAGGGCCTTTTCCCAGGATTCAAAAAACGGGATGAAACCGTTCTCTGCGGGCGCGGGAATTCGGACGACTTTCCCTCGCAACATAACAGCCATATTGATATGCGTCGCCCACGATGGATCGGGGATCAAAACCTCGTCCCCCGGATTCAAAATGGACTGCATCGCAACGTAATAAGCGTGGATGCCGCCGTGGGTGATCAGAATTTCCGATTGGGGATCGCAGGTTAGGCCTTCATCGCGAAGGCGCCTCACAGCCACAGCCTGCCTGAGTTCCAGGAATCCGCGCGATGGAGCATAATGGGTCAGCCCGTCCCTCATCGCCTGTAGTGCAACATCCATCACCGGTTGTGGGGTCGCAAAATCGGGGTCGCCAACGTGCAAGCCAACGATTTTGCGTCCGCTTGCTTTCAATTCGATGACGCGGTCGTTTATCCCAACCGTTGCAGATTGGCGGATCAAATCCAATTGATGATTTAGAATCGGCATTCCCATTCCTCGAAATAAGGGTTGTAGCGCAAAATTATCCTTCACGTAATATTTCGATCAGACCTTTCAGCCCCAAAGCGTACGACCTCCAACCCATCCCCTCGATTTTCCCTTTACAGACCGCCGAGATCACCGATCGGCGGCGGAACTCCTCGCGGGCGCTGGTATTCGATAGATGCACTTCGACAACCGGGAGTTGAATCGAACTGATAGCGTCGCGGAGCGCGACCGACGTATGGGTGTACCCGCCGGGGTTGAGAACGACTCCATCAGCCCAAAGACGCGCCTCGTGGAGCGCATCGATCAAAGCGCCCTCGTGATTCGATTGCAAGCATTTGATTTCCGCTCCCATTTCTTTTCCAATCGCGGTCAACCTTTCATTGATCTCCTCCAACGTCATCGAGCCGTAGACCTCGGGTTCGCGCGTTCCAAGCAGATTCAAATTCGGGCCGTGTAAGATAAGAATTTTCATATTTCCTCCAGCGTCGATTCCAGATCTGTCACGTCCACCAGCTCGACTTTTCCAATTTCTGCGGGCAAAGCAAAGCGAATCGCTTTCGCGTTCCGCTTCTTGTCCATCCGCATCGCCTCGACGATTCTTCCGCGCGGCATATCTTTGGGAATGTGAACGGGCAATCCCAGCGCGGACAAAGTTTCCGCTATCGCATTCGCCAAACCTGTGGCGGCTATGGCCAATCGTTCCGCGAATTTAGCTTCGGCCACCAGCCCAATCGCCACCGCTTCGCCGTGCCGCAATTGGAAGCCGCTCGCCAATTCGACCGCGTGCCCAATCGTGTGACCCAAGTTCAGCGCCGCGCGAATCCCTTTTTCATACGGGTCGCCCTCGATAATGTTGATTTTCACCGCCATCGCCCGTTTGACCATTTCCTCCAGGTTATTCTTCGCCCAAGTCAAGCCGCGCGTACACATCGAAAACAATTCGGGGTCGGAAATGATCCCATGCTTCACCACCTCCGCCATGCCCGAAATCAATTCCGCTTCGGGCAGGGTTGTCAAGAATTTCACATCCCCCAAAACCAATTTGGGGGAATGAAACGAACCGATTAAATTCTTTCCTTCAGGTAGATCGAACCCGGTTTTGCCGCCCAGCGACGAATCGGCCATCCCCAGCAGAGTTGTCGGAACGCAGATCCAATCAATGCCGCGCATATACGTCGCCGCCGCGAATCCGGCCAGATCGCCGATCACGCCCCCGCCCAATGCGATCACTGTGCTTTGACGGTCGAGGCTATTTCCAAGGAAGGCATCCCACAAACGGGAAACCGTTTCCAGGTTCTTATGTTCCTCTCCAGCCTGCAGAACGATGGATTTCGGTTCGAGGCCCGAGGCCGTCAAAATGGATTTTATTTCTCCAAGGTGATACCTGCCGACGTTTTCGTCCGTCACAATGAACGGATTCCGCATCGAATAGTCTGCCAGCCGGGAAACGTCATCAATGACCGCGTCGTATTTTCCCATTGCAGAGAGATGGTGCCTTCCTAATATCATCCGCAAATCTTGGGCGCTTTGAGCGATAGTTTTTTCATCCAGAGCGATTCTCAACGGGAACGAGGCGTAGTGTTCGCGGCGTTCTTTGATCAGCGCAGTGAGCTTCGAATTCAAATCCCCAGCCAGCAACGGACGTAGTACATTTTCATTTTGCAGGCGTTTCAGTAAGGTCGGCATTTCGGCCGTTAACACCAGGACTTTTCCGTGGCCTTCTACGAAAGCGCGGTTTTCCGCGCGCAATAATGTCCCGCCGCCAAGTGCGATAACGCTTTCTGCATCGCCAATAATATTTTGCAGGAAAGCCGATTCACGATCACGAAACCAGGCTTCGCCTTTCGTCTCCACAATTTGCGCGATCGTTTCACCTGCGGCATTTTCGATGACGCGGTCAAGATCGACAAAAGGCAGTTCCAATGAGTCGGCCAATGCCTTGCCAACGGTTGATTTACCCGACCCGGGCGGGCCGTAGAGAAAAATATGCTTCATCGTCATTCCCAAAATACTTGCGGCGAATTATCCATCTTTAGATCCGATAAGGAGGCCTTGTGTAAAGCGTCAAAGCGGGACAGCATCTCGCTCATCGAATCGCCGCCAAGCTTTTCGATGAGGGCCTCCGCCAAAACGAATGCCACCATCGCTTCAAGGATCGGCACCGCGCGCGGAACCGGACAAAAATCGGAGCGTTCGTATCGCGTGGTAGATTCGGCGCCCAGTGCGAAATCGACGGTTGGTTGCGGCGTCAGCGTCGTCGCGATCGGTTTCATCGCGGCGCGGATGACGATGGGTTGTCCATTCGATATTCCGCCTTCGATCCCGCCCGCCCGGTTCGCGGCCCGATGAAGATTTTCACGATCCAGCATGATCGCGTCATGCGCGCGCGTGCCCGGCAGTTTTGTATTTGCAAACGCATCGCCGATCTCGACGCCCTTGATGGCCTGTACGCTCATCACGGCGGCGGCAAGCTTCGCCTCAAGCCGCCGATCCCATTGCGAAAACGAGCCGAGTCCAACCGGGACGTTCAACGCGGCGATCTCCAGCGTGCCTCCCAGCGTATCCTTGGCGCGGATGACCGCCTCGATGCGCGCCCGCATTTTTTCAGCCGCCTCCTCGTCCGGGCAACGAACGTCGTTCCGCTCCGCCGCTTCAAAACGGATCCGATAATCGTTCCCAATTAATCTGGCTTCGACCTCGCCGATGGATTTCACGTATCCGCCAACGATGATCCCGAATTGTGCGAGAAAGTGTTTGCAAATCGCGCCCGCCGCCACGCGCGCCGCCGTCTCACGAGCAGAGGCGCGTTCCAACGAGGGGCGCAAATCTTTGTGCCCGTACTTCACGGCGCCGGTTAAATCTGCGTGACCGGGGCGAGGCGAGGTCATCGGCTCGATGGGTTTGCCCTTCCATTTGATGTGATCGGCATTTTCGATCAGTAAGGCAATCGGCGCGCCGGTCGTCTCCCCCGCCATCAAGCCGCTGAGGATTTGTACGGTATCTTTCTCGATCTTCATCCGTCCGCCCGAGCCATAGCCCTTTTGACGGCGCGCCAGTTCGCGATCGATCGTAGTGGTGGAGAGTCTCAACCCGGCCGGCAATCCTTCGAGGATGGCAGTTAGCGCGGGCCCATGCGATTCTCCGGCAGTCAAAAAACGAAGCATTCATCCTCCAATAGTGATCGCTGATCAACGGCTTCCAACAGGGCGTCGCGAGACGCCTTATGTCCAGTCCAAATTTCGAAAGCCAGCGCGGCCTGCTCGACCAACATGCCCAGCCCTGTTACTGCCCGCAATCCCTGTGCGCGCGCATCTTGAACCAGTTTCGTCTGGCGCGGGTTGTAGACTAAATCATACATTGCGGTATCCGGCGAAAGAGAAGTGTCTTCCGGCAGTGGGGATCGGTTCGAGCTGGGGTACATGCCGACGGGGGTGGCGTTGACGATCAACGAGCAGTTCGACAGGTCGAGGGCGTGCAAATCGCAGGCAGTGACTCTTGCAGAGTTGAATTGCGAGGCCGCCTCCCGCGCCTGACCGATTCGGCGCGCACCGATCGCGACCTTCCATCCGTCGTTGATCAAAGCATAAACGACCGCTCGCGCAGAACCCCCCGCGCCCAAGACGACGGCAGATTTCGGGTCATCGATGGTAGATTCCCGATATGGGATGAACCGCCTAAGGTCGGTTGAGAAACCGGCCGCGTCTGTGTTATCGCCAATTAATTTTTCGCCTTTCAAATAAATTGTGTTGACCGCGCCGATGGCTTTTGCAGCTGGGGTCAGTTCGTCTAAATTCGAAATAATATTTTGCTTGTGCGGAATGGTGACGTTCAAACCGCAGATTTCGCCGGCACGAACGCAGGCAAGCAAATCCATCAAAACCTCTTCGTTGCCCGGAGCAATGGGGAACAGGGAATATGCACCATCCAACTTGCAGGCCTTTAGAGCGGCAGAGTGGATCTTGGGCGATAAGCTATGCTCCAACGGATAGCCGATCAAACCGAGGCGAATCATTGCAAAGTTTCCAAAACTTCAAAATACGCGGGAAAGGTTTTTGCAACACAAGACGGATCATCGATCGTCACTCCGTTAACTCTCAAGCCTATCAAAGAGAATGCCATGGCCATGCGGTGATCGTCATAGGTGCGAACGACGGCTGGGTTGAAGGACTTGCATGGATGGATCGTCATACCGTCTTCGTGCTCGTTCACTTCGACCCCGAGACGTTTCAACTCGGCACAAGTGGAAAAGACACGGTCGGTTTCCTTCAGGCGGGCAGACGCGATGCCACGAATCCTGGTCGGCGAGGAAGCAAACGGGGCAATCGCCGCGAGCGTTTGAGCCGTATCTGGCATCTCTCGCATATCAACGTCCACGCCGCGCAAATCGCTTGTGCCGGAAACCTCGATGGAATTCTCCGCTTCTTCGATTCGACATCCCATATTTTTCAGCACATCTAAAAACGCAATATCACCTTGAATTGATTTACGCGAAACATTTTCGACGCGAATCGACCCGCCGCAAATTGCAGGCGCGGCGAAGAAATAAGAGGCCGCGGAGGCGTCGGATTCGATCCGGTAAGCGGCGAGGGCGGCGTAGGGCGCGGGGTGAATCGTAAATCGGGAATATCCAAAGCGTTCGACTTCCACCCCGAAATCCCTCATCATGGAAATCGTCATGTCGACATAAGGTTTGGAGTTTAGATCGGCAACTTCGATGCTGACCGAAGATTTTGCGTAAGGAGCTACCATCAACAGAGCGGATAGGAATTGGGAGGAAATACCCCCGCCGATTTTTGTGTGCCCTCCCATCAAACCGCACGCCGAGATTTTTACGGGCGGGCAGTTATTCACAGCTTCGAGCTTTGCCCCAAGCTGATTCAATGAATCTATCAGATCGCCGATCGGTCTTTCCCTCATTCTCGAATTGCCGTCGAGGAGGAATTCACCGCTGGCAAGGGTGAGGAACGCGGATAAAAAGCGCGCGGCGGTCCCTGCATTCCCGATATAGATTTCCGCCCGGTTTGCAGGGATCTTTCCACCCAGACCGGCGACGCTCATGACACACTTGGCTTCATCCATTCGAATATCGAAGCCGAGAGTTTGTAAGGCTCCGGCGAAAAAGCGCGTATCGTCTGAAAATAGGGCATTGGTCAAACGCGTGGTGCCATTCGCGAGCGACGCAATCAGCAACGCGCGGTTAGTCATGGATTTGGAGCCGGGCACTCGAACCGCCGCATTCAACGGGCGGCAGATCGGTTGGATTCTCTGCAAGGTCATTGGATGAGCGCCCGATATTTGCTTTGCGCTTCGTTCAGCATCGCTTCAAGCCTGTAACGGTCGTCGGAGGAGATCAACGCCTCGATTTCGGCCACGATACCCTGGAACTCGTGCAGAGCGTTCAAAACATTTTCGCGATTGGATTGCAACACACCGAGCATCATCGAAGAGGACGTTCCGGCCAGCCGGCTCGCGGATTTAAGCCCCGGGCCGATCAGTGCCGCGGCCTCCGTTGGCATGGCAAGCGTCAACGCGGAGGCAAGCAGGAACGGCAAATGGCTTGTTACGGCAAGAATGCGGTCATGCCCGGCGGGTTCCAAGACGACCGCCCTTGCCCCGACGGTTTCGATCATTTGCCGCACAACCGACAAGGCTCGCGGCGTGGTTCGCTCTAATGGAGTCAATAGAAACGGCGCGCCAGAGAACAAAGTCTGTTCGGCGTTTGTGAGCGAAAGCTTCTCCTTTCCGCAAAGCGGATGACCTCCAATCGGGTCGAAGCGCTTCGGCAAACGATGCATGGCTTCGACGATCAATTGTTTGGTCGAGCCAAGATCGAGTACGGCACATGGATTCGGAGTGAGGTCGGGCAGTTGATCGAGCAGGGTCAAAATCACGGGGACAGGCGCGGCCAGAACAACGAGATCGGCTTCGGGCAGTATTCTGTCGGGATCGCTGTCGGCGTAATCAACGATCTTTTGACGGCGAGCCAGTTCGAGGGCGGTGCGATCGGGATCAATTCCATACAGGGCGGCACATTTTCCCTTTAATGCCATAGCCAATGAACCGCCCATCAATCCCAATCCAACGATGGCAACTCGGACTTGGGAAAGGGGAAGGATAGTAGCGTTCATATAGGCTCGCGCTATCCTCCTGCCAAAGCGGGAGCAGAAGCCTCCGCCGAGGCGAGGCGGCGATTCAAAACGCGCGCGATCTGCCCGATCTGACGGATCATTTCCGAAAATTTTTCGGGCCTGAGCGATTGTTTGCCGTCGGAGACCGCGGCATCCGGATGGAGATGCACCTCCACGATGAGGCCGTCGGCGCCCGCGCCGATCGCCGCGCGCGCGACCGATGAAACGTAATCGGCATGTCCGGTTGCGTGCGAGGGATCGAGGATCACAGGAAGGTGGGTGAGGTCTTTCAGAACGGGAATCGCGTTGATGTCGGTCGTGTTACGCGTGGTGGTTTCGAAGGTGCGGATGCCGCGCTCGCACAAAATCACCTGCCGGTTGCCGCCCGCCAAAATGTATTCGGCCGCCATCAGTAATTCTTCGATGGTGGCTGAAAGGCCGCGTTTGAGGAGCACGGGCGTCCGCGTCTCCCCGATGGCGCGCAGTAAGCTGAAGTTCTGCATGTTGCGCGCTCCAATCTGCAAGACGTCCACATACCGGACCATCAAATCCAACTGGGTTTGCGACAAGATTTCGCTCACGATGGGCAGTCCGGTCTTCTCGCGCGCTTCTGCAAGGAATTCAAGTCCTTCCTCACCGAGGCCTTGAAACGCATACGGCGAGGTGCGCGGTTTGAAGACTCCGCCCCTCAACGCAGACGCGCCCGCTTCTTTCACCGCCTGGGCCGTCTCGACGATCTGTGAGCGACTCTCCACGGAACACGGGCCGGCGATGACGGCGATCTCTTCCCCGCCAACAGTGAATCCGCCGACCGAGAAGATCGAATCCGCCGGATGAAACTGACGTGAGGCAAGTTTGTACGGATGGGTGACGCGCCTGACGGTATCCACGCCGTCCAGCCCGTCGAAGGTATCCATCGAACCGTTTCGCGTCTCGCCGATCGCGCCGATAACCGTCGCCTCGCTCTCCTGAAAAAGACGAGCGCTCAATCCCATCGCCTCGATCCGCTCAACGACACGTTCCACTTGTGTTGGGGTGGCGTCTGACTTCATAATGATCATCATTGTGAACTCTCCTCCGGTTTGGCAAGCAGGTCGGGGCGCAGGTTAACCGCGCCTCGTAAATACACATGACGGATCTCATTTTGCGCTTTGTCCGTGTTCCAATGAATCAACGCGCGAATACAATGCCGTAAACTCCCTTCGACGGGAATCTCACGAGCGCACATCATCGGGATTTGAGACCAACCAATTTCGCGCGCGGCCCGGGCCGGATATGCGGAAACGATGTCGTCGGTGACGGTGAAAATCGCCGAAGCGATATCCTCCGTCTTCAAGCCGCTGTTTGCATGGAAGATCTCATCGAGCAGTTCTTTGGTCGCCAGCAGAACGTTGTCTGTGGTGTCCGTCTCAATTGTGGTCGCGCCGCGTACGCCGCGTGTGGTCATTGACTGCTCCTTGTGTTTTCTCTCTCCATCGAGAAATCCTGCTGTGTATCGAGAAGGAGGCGGGGTGAAAATAAAAAAAAGGAGCAAGACCGTTTTGGTCTCGCTCCTTAAGCTGCCTGCTTATTATTCTGTCTGCTTAAGCGCTACCAACGGCTACCGAGTCGCGGGTGCCGTAAAAGTAGGACGCAAAATAGAAGCGGACAGTTTTAGACATAACGGCAAAATTCTATGCACATTGCGCTAATTTGTCAAGGAAATGCAGTATTGAACTTTAAAATGTCACATTGGGCGGGGCGAAGCATCCGCGCGCCCTCGGCTGGCAGATCGGCAACGCGGGCCTGCGTGACGGCTATTTTTTTCATGATCATTCTCCTCTGCTGGGAGAATAGAATATGTTTTCCATTCCATCAAGGCCCAACCGCGAACGGCGCGGCTTGCGGAGTTTTGGAGTTATATTAAACGCTATGAACTAACGCGCTTATTGAAAAACATGCGACCATCAACTTTGGAGGTTCAACTTCTCGGCGGGTTTAGCGTCCAATACGGCGGGCGGGAGGCACAGGCTCTCCATTCCGAACGTCTGGCGTTTTTGCTGTCGTATTTGGCGCTCCACGCGGACGCGGCGCTCATGGCCGCCATGTTCAGCGCGGAACAGCCCGCGCAACCCGTGCGCGGCAACCGACAATGGCTGGGGCTTCGTGAATGAGCGCGTCGTTCGTAAGCGCTTCGATCATGAACAGGGCGAAGTCCACGCGGCGGGTGAGGTTGCTGGCGAGAATGGGATCGCCGACATGCCGACTCCACACGGGCAGACCCTGACTCTCGCCCTCTTCGAGATCGCTTCCGCGCACGACCGTCCAGCGGGTTGCGCTTTCAAAGATGCGACGGCATGCTTCGATTTGGTCGTCAAGATCCACAAAGGGAACGATGCGCGTGATCCAGCGCGCGATCTTCTCTTCTCGCTGCAAGGACGGCGGATACACGTCCCTGCCATCGCGCGTGATGTGCCAGCCGCAGGAAAAGATGAGGCGCGCGTCAGGTTGGGCGTGGTCAAGAACCGCCTGGGCTGTCCCCGACGCGTAATGCTGATTACCCCATGGAACTAGCACGGTGAGGACACCGTCACATCCAGCGACGGCTTTTTGGATGATCTCTCGGTCGTTCGTCGCGCCGGGGATGACGGTGATGCGCCCTTTGAACGCGTCGAGTTTGCTCACACTGCGCTCCCGACAAACGCCAACCACTTCATAGCCGCGATCTAACGCGTGTTGGACCATGTACCTGCCGAGTTTTCCAGAGGCTCCAATGATGCAGATTTTCATTTTTCTCCTTTTTGATTTGCTCTGTTGCGCGGCTTACGCCATCTTGTTTGAATTGTTCCGCAACAGGACAATTCCCAGCCAGATGAACCACACGATATGGAGCAGTCCAAAGACGATGCCCGCGTCTTCAAGCGTGGGTATCACTGAACTGAGACCTGCAATTGCAATCACAAATCCGAGCCAGTTAAGTTGTTTGGGAAGCGCATTCGTCCGAGAAGCGGCCCAGCTTACTAACAAGAGCCACAGCCCGCCCAGAAGTTCGCCGCCGGCTCCCCCCAGGCCTTGGGCTGTCGCTTCAAGCGCCTGCCAGGTCCACACGGCTTGATGTGGATCGGTGGCGTACAAGTCAACAACCGATTTCATGCCATAGTTGAACACCATACTGCTTCCCAAAAGAAGGCAAGCCCAGACGAGAACGATTGCGGTCGCAACTTGGGCTATCATGGGTGTGCCGACTTTCAGCCGGTGGTAGAGGGCTAATCCCAATACAATCAAACCAATCGCCACAAACTCATAGACAATGACGTGCATCGCGAACATGCTCGCGTAATTGTCCCTGAGTAAAATAACTTTCTCGGTGGGATCAACAACGGCGGGATAATTGACTATCACAAGGAAGTAGGGTATCGCGGCAATGTAAGCTACAGCCATATACAGGGCGGCAAAGCCGCCGAATTTCTGCAAGGTTTTCATGTGTATCTCCTTTCATTTTGAATAGGTTAGGCTTCGTCATTGCGCCAGGTCCACGCCAGCCAGATAATCCCAAATATGGCGACAATCTCCAAAGCGGCAAAGACAGGATAACTGACGCTTTCCCAATTTCCGCCGCCAAGCACATAGAGTAGCGTCAACACACTGGCAGCGATATTCAACCAGCGGTTCACATCACGGCGGAACCAGCGAGACACGAGTATCATCGCAATCGGAATCGCCTGAAACAAGCTGAAAATCAGGATGAGCGCAGGGGTGAGTACAAACCCCGTATCGCCATTTATGATCTTCTCCAGCGTACCCGGTTCGATGAATCCGATAACGTCAGCGTATGCGATGCAGAACATCACAAAGACCCACAGAGTGGACAAAGTGACCTTCTTGTTTTGGACTTGAATAAGTTTGTTGCTTGTGTTCATTTTTTCTCCTTTTGTTGAATGATATGGATCAGTTTGATTGAAGCGAATCCGGTTGACCGAGACGAGCGGCATTCCGAGATCGCGCACCTTTCGCAGCAAGCCATGCAAGGCCGCTTGATCCGCCACAGGTCCGGAAAGAAGCGTGTCGCCGTTCTCTTCCAGCGTAATGGTTAGATACTCGAACCAGGCCGTCCATTGCGCGTCCAGGTGTCCCTTGAGGCGGATTTCGTAAAGCGGATCGGCGGGCGGTTTGTCCATCATTTTTTCTCGGAACAAAGCTTGCTTACTTGTGGATCACCGCAGCCCATCCTAATTTATGGCATTGCGGACACCTGACGTACCTGCGAAAAATGACGTGGGGGCTTAGGTAGACCGACCAACTCGTTGGCTGGAACTCAGCATGGCAATGAGGACATTCATAACTGTAGTTTTTCCTTTGCCAAAAGAACAAACGGAAGATTATCCAGCCCGTTATGACAAGGAAAATCAAGTAGTACTCCATCATTTGTATTTCTCCTTTATGTTTTCAACTACTGCAAATTTAAACCAGCTATCCGACGATCTAAAAAAGAATTACCTTCGATTGGTCATTTTTCTCTCCTTGTTTCCTTTTGGTTATTGTGCCCGTAGGATACTTTTGGACGTGGTGAGACGTCATCACCAGATGATGTGATTGAGGTGGTGATTGTGGAAAACAAAAACTCCAGCGCGAGGCTGGAGTCGGTTGGAAGAGTTGAGGCTAGAACAGGTCGAGTTCTTCGGCGCGGCGGACGGCTGACCGCCGGTTGTTGACCCCCAGTTTGTTGAAAATATTTTTGGTGTGCGTGCGCAAGGTGTTGAGCGAGACGATCAACCGTTCGGCGATTTCGGGTCCGCTCAATTCACTGCGGAGAAGTTTTAGCACTTCCAGTTCGCGTTCGCTCAGAGGATCAACGATTCCCGGTTTACGATCTCGTATTTGCGATTTTTGATTTTGATATTGTGGAAAGTAAACCAAAATGTGGTCAATGTATTCGAGTAAAGAATGGGTATGTTTTGCGATCGTCAACACCTGCACTGCATCCGCAGCGCGGTGCAAGTGTCTAAAATCTGAAATCAATAATTGTATTGCTTCGCCTTCATCCACAAAAATACGGAGGTAGCCTTCGGGTTCAGCCAATGTCAATGCGTGTTCGAGCGCGGCGAGCGCGTGGGGTTGGTCGCCTTGCGCGTGATAAAGCAGTGCTTGGGTTATCAAGATTTCGATCACGCTCCCCGTCCGCTTTTGAGATTCTGCCAATGCAAGCAGACGTTCCAGCAATGGATGGACTCCCGCAAACGAACGCTCCGCCAAGTGGATGCGCGCCAGCGTGAGAAGTTCGTACTCGCCAAGATAACTCGCTTCATCCGCAACCGCTAGCCTGCGTCCCCGCGCCCAAGCCTGAGCCATGTCGAGCCGTCCTTGTTTCAGATAAATTCGCGCCTTGCGGGCTTCGACGGGTTGCATCATGGGAATCGGATTTTTGACATAGCCCCGCTGCGCTTCATCCAAAAACTGGAGCGCCTCATCCCACACCCCAGCAGATTCCTTCAACCGAGCCTGAGCCAAGCCCCAACGATACGCCCAATCTATCAGCGTGGAGCGTTGACCAAGTTCAGCGACCAATTGCAGGCGTTGAATGACCGCCGCGTCGTCGCCGCGCTCATGGGCAAGCATCGCCAATCCCAGATGATGATGTGCGGTGACATTTTCCGCATCCCGCCCGTATGCCGCCGCCTGCCGAATCATATGGCGAAGGATGTTTTCCGCTTCGTCCAAATGCCCCAATATCATTTGCATATCCGCCACAACGAACGCGCTGGCAATCACATACATTGGATTGCCCAATTTTTCCATGTCCTTCATCCAGGCGCGCATGGCTTGCAGTGAAGCCTCCACATCGCCAGTCGCCCATCGGGTGAACCCCAGTGTGATGGCGGCTTGAGCGCGAACCAATGAATCGCTTTCAGGCGCGAGTTGAATGGAGAGTTCGGCGTATCTCACCGTTTCAGTCAGGTCGCCTTTGATCTGAGCGTTGCCTGAACGGATCAGCGCAATCGTGGCTGGGATGGATTTAAATTCCGCCTGCGCCTCCATACCAATCAGCGCGCGTTCGGCATGTTGCAGGTAGGATTCGCTCGGCTCCAACTCACCGACATCCGAATATGCCCACCCAACCTGGACGCACAGCCAGGGGCGCGAACAAATCGCCGCATCGGGCAGTTTCTTCACCCAGCCAAGCCATGCAAGAGTCTGGAAGCTACGTTCCATTTTTTGCCAGGCAGATTCTGCCAGTTGAGCCGCCCGTTCGAAATCATCAGCGGCAAGTGCATGATGAAACGCATCGAGCATCTGTCCATCTTGCTCGTACCATTCACTGGCGCGGAGATGAAGCGCGGCAATTTCTTTTGGCGCGAGGTTTTTTTCCAATCGCTGACGGAGCAAATCGCCAAACAAATGATGATAGCGATACCAGCGCCGTTCGTTATCGAGGGGGGCGAGGAACAGGTTCGCATGTTCGAGGTATTCCAACGTCGCCTGACCGGGAACGGATGGGTCGAGTAAAACGGCATCGCAAAGAGGTCCGCACATGCGGTCAAGGACGGAAGTACGCAGTAGGAAAGTCTGAATATTTTCGGACTGCCGCTGCAGAACTTCTTCCATCAGGTAATCAAGCACAAAATGGTGACTGCCGGTAAAGGATTGAATGAAACCGGTTGTGTCCGTGATTCCCTGCATCGAAATGGCGGCCATTTGCAAGCCAGCGATCCAGCCTTCGGTGCGGGACTCCAGCGCGGCGATATCTTCCGCTGAAAGATTCAGCCTCATCGCCCGATTCAAAAATTCGGCGGCTTCGGCGGGAGTAAATCGCAAGTCGGCGGCGCGGAGTTCGGTCAATTGACCGCGGGCGCGCAATCGTGCGAGGGGCAGGGATGGATCTTCGCGCGTAGCGATGAGCAAGTGCATCCGCGGCGGCTGGTGTTCTATGAGAAGGTCCAGGAGTCGATCTACTGGTTGAGAGTCGATCAGGTGATAATCATCAAGGACGAGCAGGAAGTTTTCGGGGACGTTTGAAATTTCGTTGAGCAGAGTGGTCAAAATCGTTTCGATTTGCAGGGGCTGAGGAGATTGGAGCGCCGCCAACAAGCCGTCGCCAATTCCCGGCTTGATCTCCTGTAGGGCGTTGACGAGGTAAGTTAGAAACCGCCCCGGATCGTTATCCCCTTCATCCAGAGACAACCACGCGGCGGGTCTGGCGCAGTCATTAACCCATTCGCTGACCAGTGTGGTCTTGCCAAATCCCGCAGGCGCGGAGACGAGAGACAATTTGCGATGTAATCCCTCGTTCATCCGCTCGATCAGGCGCGGGCGCGGAACCATGCCGGGCCGCGGCGGGGGGATATATAGTTTTGCGGCTAAAAGCGGCACAGCCATAGATCTATTATAGTTAAACGGCTATGCGTTCCGAAAGTGACTTATTTCCTCTTTTGCCTTTACCATAAAAAACGCCTTCCTAAACGTGGCGGCGTTTCCTTAAAGTGCCAGGCCGCTAATTTTTACATGATTTATGTCATTTGTCCCACTTAACGGATCCCGGTAGAATAACAATTGTTATTTCGCGGGTATTTCCGCGAGCCGAGTTCTCTTTT
>WBZO01004194.1_pt1 | contig 15769 bp, 18 predicted proteins | sample 5204261 | NCBI WGS metagenome assembly WBZO01 (sample SAMN12412400, study PRJNA552823) | activated sludge metagenome | isolation source: activated sludge from anammox sidestream of wastewater treatment plant... | place: USA: North Carolina | collected 2017-09 | reverse complement strand
CGTGGAGGCGGAACGGTCCGGGCACGGCTACTTCGTCTTCACCAACGTCCTGCTCACGGCGGTCGCCGCGGCGTTCCTCACCGGCGACCTGTTCAACCTCTACGTGGCGTTCGAGGTGATGCTGATCGCCTCTTTCGTCTTGCTCTCACTCGGCCACGCACCGAGGCAGGCGCGCGGCGCGGCGGTGTACGTGACGCTGAACCTCGTCGCATCCGCCACGTTCCTCGTCGGCGCGGGGCTCGCGTATGCATTGGCGGGGACGCTGAACTTCGCGGACCTCTCCGAACGCCTCGCGGATGTCGAGAACCGCGCGCTGGTGCTGGCGCTGGCGCTGCTGCTCCTCGGCGCGTTCATCACCAAGTCGGCGGCGTTCCCGTTCGCGGCGTGGCTCCCCGCCTCGTACCACACGCCCGGTACGGACGTGTCCGCGCTGTTCTCCGGCCTGCTCACGAAGGCGGGCGTGTACGCCGTCGCGCGGACGGTGACGCTGCTCTTCCCGGGCGACGAAGCGGTGCGGACCGCCGTCCTTGCGATCGCGGGGCTGACGATGGTGGTGGGTGTCCTGGGTGCGCTCGCGCAGTACGAACTGCGGCGGCTGCTCTCGTTCCACATCTCGAGCCAGGTCGGCTACATGCTGATGGGCATCGGCCTGGCGACGCCCCTCGCGCTGGCCGGCGCGACGTTCTACATGATGCAGCACATGATCACCAAGACCGCGCTCTTCCTCGTCGCCGGGTTCATCGAGCGCGGCGCGGGGACGGGGCAGTTGAAGCGCCTCGGCGGCCTCTACCGGCGGGACGCACCGACCGCGGCGGTGTTCCTCGTCGCTGCGTTCGCGCTCGCCGGCATCCCGCCGTTCGCCGGGTTCATCGCGAAGTTCACGCTCGCTCGCGCCGGCATCGAGTCGGAGGCGTGGCTGCTGGTCGGCGTGTCCCTGGCGGTGAGCCTGCTGACGTTGCTCTCGATGGTGAAGATCTGGACCGAGGCGTTCTGGAAGGCCGCCCCGGACGGCGAGACGTGGCAGCAGCCCGCGCGGCGCTTCCTGCTCCCCGGCGCCGCATTGGCGCTCGTCAGCGCCTCCATGGGCGTCCTCGGCGCGCCGCTGGTCGAGATGGCGGTGGAGGCCGGGGCGGCAATCGCCTCGCCGGCCGCGTACGTCGAGGCCGTGCTCGGGAGCCGCGAGCCATGAACAACGCCGCGATCGCCAACATCCTGCTGGCGCTGCTGTGGACGGCGATCACCGGATCGTTCACGCCGCTCAACTTCACGGCAGGCCTCGTGGCCGGCTTCGTCGCGCTCTCGCTGGTGCGGAGCGTGCCGGGGGTCCCGGGCTACTCGCGACGGACGTGGACGATCCTCGCGCTGGCAGGGTTCTTCTTCATGGACGTGTGGCGGGCCAACCTGCGCGTCACCCGTGACCTCGTGCGGGGGACGCGGCTGCACTCCGCGATCATCGTCCTCCCGACCGACGCACGGACGGACCTGGAGCGGGTGCTCGTGGTCGCGTTCATCACCGTGACCCCGGGCTCGACCGTGCTGGAGGTCGCGCGCGACGGCGCGATGGTCGTGCACCTCACCAATCTGCCAGACGGCGACGTGGAGGCGGCCCGAAGCGAGATCCAGAACGGCATCGTCCGGCGGGTGCTGGAGGCGGTGCGATGACCGAGGTCACGGACGCCCTGCTCATCGCCGTGGAGGCAGTCACGGTGGCCGCGCTGCTCGCGTCCGTCGCGTTCCTGCTGAAGGCGAAGAGCCTGCTCGACCGGGTGATTGCGCTCGAGGTCATTGCCGCCGTCACCGTAGCCGGCGCGGCGCTGATGGCGCTGGAGAATGACGACCCCACGATGCTGGACGTGGCGCTGGCGGTCGCCCTCGTCGCGTTCTGCGGCACGGTGGCGTTCGCCTCCTTCGTGGAGCGGAGGCGTCCCGATGATTGACCTGATCGCGGCGCTCGTCGCGCTGCTGGGCGCCTCGTTCCTGCTGCTGGCGGCGCTCGCGCTGTTCCGGATGCCGGACTCCTTCGGCCGGCTCTCCGCGACCGGGAAGGCAGTCACGCTCGGCGCGGCCGTCGTCCTCGGGGCGGCGGCGATCGCCTCGCGCGACACGGCGGTGGCGGCGCGCGCCATCGCCGGGATCGCCTTCTTCCTCCTCACCGCGCCGATCAGCGGGTACGTCCTGGGCCGCGCCGCCTGGCGGTCGGGCGCGCCTCGCGTGGTCGCGGTCGTCGAGGAGTTCGAGCCGGGGACAGCGGACGATGCGCCCGCGCCGCCGGCGGGCGGGTAGGCCTCGATTGCCCGCGGGCGGGAGGCCCGCCTACGATCACCGTCCGGCTCTGGAGGGGTCGCATAGTGGTCTAGTGCGGGCGCCTGCTAAGCGCTTGTCTCGGGTTTCCGGGACCGAGGGTTCGAATCCCTCCCCCTCCGCCACCAGGCCGCCCGGGTAGACCACCCCGGAACGCCGACCGCGGGCGACCACCCGCAGCAGGGAGCACCCACCGTGTCCACGTTCCACATCTGGACGCTCGGCTGCCAGATGAACCAGGCCGACTCCCTCAAGCTCGCCGCCGGCCTGGAGCGGCTAGGCTACCGCGCCGTGGACGAGGACACGGAGGCGGACGTGGTGGTGATCAACACCTGCTCCGTCCGCCAGCACGCGGAGGACCGCGCTTACTCACGCCTCGGCATCCTGCGGAAGCGCCGCAACGAGGGCGCACAGCAGAAGATCGTGGTGATGGGCTGCATGGTCGGCCCGAAGACGGACGACCTCCGCAAGCGCTTCCCGTACGTGGACGTGTGGGCACGCCCGCAGGAGTTCGACGGCATCCTCTCGATGGCGTCCGAGGCGCGCGACGTGTCCGGCGGCGAACTCGGCGCGCTCGTCGGTGGTGGGATGCGCAACACCTACGGCCTGCCCACCGGGCCCACGGCATACGTGCCGGTGATCCACGGCTGCGACAAGTTCTGCACCTATTGCATCGTTCCACTCCGCCGCGGACGCGAGGCGTCCCGCCCGGCCGCCGACATCCTGGACGAGGTGCGCTTCCTCGCGGGGCACGGCGTGCGCGAGATCACGCTCCTCGGCCAGACCGTGGAGGCGTACGGCCACGACCTGCCGGACCGCCCCGACCTCGCGACGCTGTTCGAGGGGATCGACGCGATCGACGGGATCAGCCGCGTCCGCTTCCTGACCTCCTACCCGAAGGACATGACCGACCGCATCATCGACGCAGTCGCCGACCAACCGAAAGTCTGCGAGTACTTCAACATCCCGGTGCAGTCCGGCTCCGACTCCATGCTCGAGCGGATGCGACGCGGCTACACCGTCGCGGACTTCGAGGACCGCGTGGCGCGTATCCGCACCCGGATGCCGGACGCGGCGATCGTCACCGACGTGATCGTCGGCTGCCCCGGCGAGACGGAGGCGGAGTTCCAGGCGACCGTGGACCTGCTGGAGCGCATCCAGTTCGACACCGTGCACGTGGCGGCCTACTCGCCGCGCCCCGGCACGTACGCCTCCCGTCACCTGCCGGACGACGTGCCGGCCGAGGTGAAGAAGCAGCGCCTGCAGGTGGTGGAAGGCATCCACCGCGCCTCCTCCGACCGCATCAACCAGGCGCTCCTCGGCCGCACCGTGGAGGTGCTCGTGGAGCGTGAGGAGGAGGGCCGCGCGAGCGGCCGCACGCGGCGCGGCCAGATCGTCCACTTCGATGGGCGCGGCCAGCTGGGCGAACTGGTGGATGTGACGATCTCGCAGGTCACGCCGTGGTCGCTGCAGGGCCACCTCGCTAACGACCTCGCGCTCGCCGTCCTGTAGCCACCACTCCGCTACCCTCGATCCATGGCACCCGCCCGCCGACTCTCGCCGAACGGCCCTGACGGCACGCCCGTCGTCGCGACGATCGTTGTCATCCTTGCGGTCATCGGGGAACGGCTACAGGTGCTGCTGGTGCACCGCTCCGCGGAGCCGGAGCGGGAGCGTTGGGCGCTCCCCGGCGGCCGCTGGCGCGGGGACGAGTCGCTGGAGCAGGCGGCCCACCGCAACCTCGTGCGGGAGACCGGTGTCTCCGACCTCTACCTCGAGCAGTTGTTCACCACCTCCGGCCTCGACCCGCGGCAGCCCTCGGTCGCCGTCGCCTACTTCGCGCTGGTCGAAGCGGCGAAGGTGCGGCTGCGGCAGGAGGAGGCGTGGCGGCCGGCGTGGCACCCGGTGGCGGACCTGCCGCCGCTCGCGTTCGACAACAACCGCGTCATCGACCAGGCGGTGCGCCGCGTGGGCGCGAAGTTCGACTACACGAACATCGCGTACGGCCTGCTGCCGGAGCAGTTCACGCTCCGCGAACTCCAGACCGCCTACGAGGCAGTGCTGGGCGAAGCGCTCGACCGGCGCAACTTCCGCAAGCGGATGCTCTCCACCGGGCTGATCGAGGCCACCGGGGAGACGAGGCGCGAAGGGGCCCACCGCCCCGCCACCCTCTATCGCTTCGTCAGCCGCGAGCCCGTCTTCCTGTAGCGCGGATCGCGGGTGACCGCCGTCCGCTAGACTGCCGCGATGCCTCACGACCTCACCTTCGGCGTCCTTCCCGGCGGCAGCACCCCGCAGGAGTTCCTCGCCGCCGTGCAGACGGCGGAGGTGCTCGGCTACGACTCTGCGTGGGTGGGCGACCACGTCCTATGGCCCGTGTTCTGGCCCGCCCCTCTCACGATGCTCGCGGCGGCCAGCGCCGTCACGGAGCGCATCGGCCTCGGCACCGGCGTGCTGCTGGCCGCGCTGCGCCGCCCCGCGCCGCTGGCGAAGGAGACGGCGACGCTCCAGTGGATGTCCGGCGGGCGCTTCCGCCTCGGCGTGGGCGTCGGTGGCGAGTACCCGAAGGAGTTCGAGGCGTCCGGGGTGCCGCTCGCGGAGCGCGGGCGCGCGCTGGATGACACGCTGGAGGCGCTGACCGCCCTCTGGTCAGGCGAGTCGGTGACGCTCCACAACCGTCAGATCGACGTCGCCGAGGCGCGGCTGGACCTGGTGCCGGAGCCGCGCATCCCCGTGTGGGTGGGCGGCCGCGCCCCGGCCGCGCAGCGCCGGGCGGCGCGTTACGGCGATGCGTGGATGCCCTTCGTCATCACCCCGGAGCGGTTCGCCGAGGGCTGGGCGAACGTGCGCGGGCAGGCGGCGGCCCTCGGGCGCGACCCGGATGCCATCCGCCCCGCGCTGCAACTGTGGGCCCAGTTCGACGACGACATCGCCGAGGCGCTGCCGACGATCGCGGCGCGCATCGAGAGCACCTACCGCGTCCCGTTCGAGCGCTTCGAGCGCTACACGGTGTACGGGGACGCCGGCATGTGGGTGGAACGCCTCGGTGAGTTCATCGAGGCAGGCGTCCGCCACGTCAACATCGTCTTCGCCGGGGGCGACCGGCTCATGCAACTGACGCGCGTGGCGACGGACGTAATCCCGGTGCTCCGGGCCCGCTACGGGGGCGCCCGTTGAGCGTCGACGCCTCCCGCATCCCCCTCGGCGTGCGGTTGCTGCCGAAGCGCTACTTCTACGGCTGGAACATCGCCGTGGCGGCCGCGGTGATGGGGATGGTGACCGCGGGCGTCGGCTACTACGGCCTCGCGGTGTTCCTTAAGCCGCTGCAGGAAGAGCACGGCTGGTCGAACGCCGCCGTTTCCGGCGCGACCTCCATGTACTTCGTGATGTCGGGCGTGTGGACGGCACTGATCGGCCCGCAGATCGACAAGTACGGGCCGAAGCGGTTCCAGTTAATCGGCTTCACACTCATCGGCATCACCGCGGCCTCCGTCGGCTACGTGGACGCGCTGTGGCAGCTGTACGCCGTCTACATCACGCTCGCGCTCGGGTCCGGGTTCGCCTCCGGCGTGGCGATCAACGCGATCATGTCGCGCTGGTTCATCCGCCGCCGCGCGCGGGCGATGAGCGTCTCCAGCACCGGCGTCTCCTGGGGCGGCGTGATCCTCGCGCCGCTCGGCGCGGCGCTGGTGGAGCGGGGCGGACTGGCGCTCGCCACCCCGGTGCTCGGCTCACTCGTCTTCCTCGTGACCATCCCGATCGTGCTGACCGTACTCGTGTTCGACCCGCGCGACGTGGGACTGCTTCCGGACGGCGACCGCAGCGAGGAGGAGGCGCTGGCGAAGCGCCCGCAGAACTCCGCGCTGGGCGAGGCGACCCAGCGCCGCCGGTGGACGCTCCGCCAGGCGATGGCGACGGTGCCGTTCTGGGCGATCATCGTCGCGTTCGCCCTCGTGCTGATGGCGCAGACGGGGTTCGTCATCCACCAGATCGCGTTCCTGGAGGAGCGCCTGGGCTCGCAGAGCGCGGCGGCGCGGGCGCTCTCGATCACCGCGTTCGGCAGCATCGTCGCGCGGCTGGCGATGGGCGTGGTGGCGGACGAGATGGACAAGCGCTGGCTGACGGTCGGCGTGTTCGTGGTGCAGGCGATCGCCGTGCTGCTGGTGCTGCGCGTGGAGAGCGCGTGGGCGACCTACTTCTTCATCCTGCTCTTCGGCATGACCATCGGGAACGTCTACATGATGCAGTCGCTGCTGGTGAGCGAGATCTACGGCGTGGTCTCGTTCGGCGCGGTGTTCGGGATCATCAGCATGGTCGGCCAGATGTCGTCCGGGTTCGGGCCGTTCGCGATCGGCCTGCTGGACGACCGCACCGGCTCGTACACCACGTCCTTCACGATCACCGCCAGCATCACGCTCGTCGCGGCGGCGGTCGTGCTCCTCGCGCGCCCGTTGCCACCACCCCCCGCACCGCCCGAGGAGGCTGCCGGCGCGCGTTGACACCCCCGGGGGCTGAGCGTAAGGTGAACACAAACCAGTTTGCGTACTGAATACGCAAAGTCTCGACCGCGCAGCGCCTGCCCTTCCGAGCACCCCGCGCGCCGTCGCCCCGAGGTGGCACATGGCACCGAGCAGCACCATCGCCCTGACGGCGGACCGCTACCCCATCGCCCAGTTGCAGTGCGAGACCGACACCGGCATCGCCACGATCCCGCTGAGCGAGGAGGTCGCGTTCCGCTCCTGGCAGAACGACATCCCCGAGGCCTACATGGACCTCGGCGCGGACGAACTGACGCGGCGCATCCACGCCGCGCGCGCCACGCTCGGCGAGCGGGTCGTGATCCTCGGGCACCACTACCAGCGCGAGGACATCATCGCCTTCGCGGACGAGCGCGGAGACTCCTTCCAGCTGGCCCAGTACGCGGCGAACCGGGGCGAGTCCGAGTTCATCGTCTTCTGTGGCGTGCACTTCATGGCGGAGGCCGCGGACGTCCTCCGCGCCGACCACCAGCAGGTGATCTTGCCGAACATGGCGGCCGGCTGCTCCATGGCGGACATGGCCGCCGAGCCGGACGTCCACCGCGCCTGGGCGGAACTCAAGGAGTTCTTCGGCACGACCGAGGACATCATCCCCGTCACGTACATGAACTCCGCTGCCAGCCTGAAGGCCTTCTGCGGCGCCAACGGCGGCGTGGTCTGCACCTCCTCCAACGCGACGAAGGTGCTGGACTGGGCGTTCGAGCGCGGCAAGCGCGTCTTCTTCTTCCCGGACCAGCACCTGGGCCGCAACACCGGCCACGCGATGGGCATCCCGCTGGAGGAGATGGTGCTCTGGAACTGGCGCATGCCTGCCGGGAACCTCGGCGGCGCACGCGCCGAGGCGCTGGAGCGCTCCCGCGTCATCCTGTGGCAGGGCCACTGCTCCGTGCACCAGCGGTTCACGGTGCAGCAGATCGAGCAGGCCCGTGCCGCCAACCCGGACGTGAGGATCGTCGTCCACCCGGAGTGCCGCTACGACGTGGTGCAGGCCGCGGACGCGAACGGCTCCACCGGCTACATCGTGAAGTACATCGAAGAGGCACCGCCGGGCTCCGTGATCGGCGTGGGCACGGAGATCAACCTCGTCTCCCGCCTCGCGAAGGAGCACCCGGACAAGACCGTGTTCTGCCTGGACCCCGTCGTCTGCCCGTGCAGCACGATGTACCGCGTACACCCCGCCTACCTCGCGTGGGTGCTCGAGGAACTCGTCGAGGGGCGCGTGGTGAACCGGCTGCAGGTGCCGGAGCACCACCGGCGGGACGCGAAGGTCGCGCTCGACCGGATGCTCGCGCTGAAGTAGTCCGCGACCGCATCCACCCCACCACCGGTCGAGGACGGCCATGCCCGAATTCCGCTTCGAGGGGCGCTATCCCCTCCGCCACACCGATTCCTTCGGCGGCACGCCATTCGTGCACGGCGGCGTGCTGCTGGCGCTCACCGAGATCGCCCTCGACGCATACGACCGCGAGGCCGGTATCCCGAGCCACCGTGACGTCCTGCGCTTCCAGGTGTCGTCCGAGGTGCGCTACCGCTCGCCGTTGCGCTGGGACGACGCCGCGATCGTCCGCCTGCGCTGCACCGAGGTACGGCCGGGACGCCTCACCTTCGCGTGCGAGGTGCTGGCCGCGAGCGACGGCCGCGCGGTCGCGCAGTTCACGCACCGGTACGCCTACCTGAACGCGAGCACCGGCCGCCCGGAGACGCCGGGCGACTGGGACGCCATCGTGCGTGCCATCCAGTCGTTCGAGGCCGATGTGGACGTGGTCGACGCGGAGCCGGCGCGGACGGAACGGCCATGACCAGCCGCTCCGACTTCGACCTGATCGTCGTCGGTTCCGGCATCGCCGGGCTGTACGCCGCGATCCAGGCGAAGGAGTCCGGGGCCAGCGTCCTCGTCGTCACGAAGGCCGGCATCGGCGAGGCGAGCACGCGCTACGCGCAGGGCGGCATCGCCGCCGCCGTCGGAGACGGCGACTCGCCTTCGTTCCACCTCACCGACACGATCGAGGCGGGCGCGGGCCTCGTGAACGAGGAGGCGGCGCGCATCCTCGTGGAGGAGGCCGCCGACCGCATCGCCGACCTCGTGCGCTACGGGGTGCAGTTCGATTCCACGAACGGCGAGGTGTCGCTGGGCCGAGAGGCGGCGCACTCCCGCTCGCGCATCCTGCACGCGCGCGGCGACGCGACCGGGCTGGAGATCGAACTCTCGCTCTCCTCGCTCGCACAGCGGGAGGTCGTGATACTCGAGCACACGCTCGCCGACCGCCTGCTCGTGGAGGACGGGCGCATCGCCGGCGTGGAGGTGTTCACGCGCACCACCGGCGAGCACCGCGTCTTCACGGCGCGCACGGTCGTCCTCGCGACCGGTGGGGCGGGCCAGATGTACCGCACGACCACGAACCCCCCGATCTCCACCGGCGACGGCGTCGCGATCGCCTACGAGGCCGGCGCGGAGGTCGTGGACATGGAGTTCACGCAGTTCCACCCCACCGCCCTCGTGATCCCGGGACGCCCGGTGTTCCTCATCTCGGAGGCGGTGCGCGGCGAGGGCGCGCTGCTCTTCAACACGCGCGGCGAGCGCTTCATGACGAAGTACGACCGCGAGCGCGCCGAACTCGCCCCGCGAGACGTGGTGGCCCGCGCGGCCGTGCGCGAGATGGTGGAGACGGGCGCGGACCACGTCCTGCTCGACATCACCGACCGCGACGAGGGCTGGCTGGCCGCGCGCTTCCCCCAGATCTACGCGAAGTGCCTGGAGGCGGGCCTGGACATGGCGCGCGACCGCGTCCCCGTCTCCCCCGCCGCGCACTACACGATGGGTGGAGTGCGCACGAACACCTGGGGCGAGACGACGCTCCCCGGCCTCTACGTGGTCGGCGAGGCGGCCTGCACCGGCGTCCACGGCGCGAACCGCCTCGCCAGCAACTCGCTCCTCGAGACGATCGTGTTCGCGCACCGCGCCGTGGAGCGGCTGCTGAACCCGCCGCGCCCCGTCCCCCTACCGCCCGCGCCCACCTCGGACGCCATCGCGCTGCTGCCCCTGACGCCGGACGGCCACGTCCCGGAGGCAACAGAGGTGAAGGAACTGATGTGGCAGGACGTGGGCATCGTGCGGAGCGCGGAGAGCCTGACACGGGCCGTTGCGACACTCCGCCGCTGGGCCGCCTCCGTCCCACGCCCGACCGACCGCGAGGGGTACGAGTTGCGCTCGATCATCACCTGCGCTCGACTGGCCTCAGAAGCTGCGCTCATGCGCGAGGAATCGCGCGGCGCGCACTACCGCACCGACTTCCCGGAGCCGCGCGAGGCGTGGCGACGGCACATCGTCTTCCGCAAGGACGCCGCGACCCCGGCGTAGGAGCCGACGCATGACCGACGAGAACCTGCACCACCCCGCCACCGAGACGGTCGCCGAGATCGTCGCGCTCGCCCTCGCGGAGGACCGCGTGGCGTTCGACGTGACGACGCGCGCGACCGTACCGCCCGACCAGCCCGGCGAGGCGACCCTGCTGATGAAGCAGTCGGGTGTGATCTGCGGCCTCATCGTGTTCGCGGAGGCGTTCGCACAGGTCTCCCCGGACGTGGAGGTCGAACTCCTCGTCGATGAGGGCCAGTGGGTGAAGGCGGGCATGACCGTGGCGGAGATCGCCGGGCCGCTCGCCGCGATCCTCTCCGCCGAGCGCGTCGCGCTGAACCTCGTGCAGCGCATGTCCGGCATCGCCACGCTCGCCCAGCAGTACCAGGACAAGGCACGCGATGGCGGCCCGGCGCGCGTGGTGGACACGCGCAAGACCACGCCGGGCCTGCGCGCGCTGGAGCGGTACGCCGTGCGCACCGGCGGCGCCGCGAACCACCGCAACACCCTCGAGGATGGCGTGCTGATCAAGGACAACCACCTCGCCGCGGCCGCCGCGCGCGGCGTCGGCATCCCCGCGCTCCTCGCGGAGGTGCGCCAGCGCGTCCCGCACACCCTGCGCATCGAGATCGAGGTCACGACCCCGGAGATGGCGCGCGAGGCGCTGGAAGGCGGCGCCGACGTCATCCTGCTGGACAACATGACGCCCGACACGATGCGCGACATCGTGACGGCGGCGCGCGCGAACCCCGCCTATGCCCGCGTGCTGTTCGAGGCGTCCGGCGGCATCACGCTCGACACCATCAAGGAGGTCGCCGCCACGGGCGTGGACCTCATCTCGTGCGGGGCGCTGACCCACTCGGCGCCGGCGCTCGACCTGTCGCTGGAGGTCCGGCCCGCGTGAACCAGGTGATGCTCATCTCCGGCCCGCCGGGCGCTGGCAAGTCCACCGTGGCCGAGGCGCTCTGCGAGCGCTTCGACCGGATGATCCACGTGGAGGTGGACACGCTCCGCCACTGGGTGAAGGCCGGCTACCGGCACCCATGGGCGGGCGACCGCCAGGCGGAGGAGCAACTGGAACTCGCCGTCCGGAACGCCTCTGCCATCGCCCGCGAGAGCATCGCGATGCGCTACGCGGTGGTGGTCACGGACGTGATCCTGGGCCCGGCGATCGAGCACTACTACACGGCGCTCCACGGGATCGGCGTCCCGGTCCACCTCGTCACCCTGCTCCCGACCGTCGAGGAGACGTTGCGCCGCGACGCGCTGCGCGACCACTCGATCCCCGACCGGGTGCGGGAGGTGCACGCCGAGATCACCGGCGCGGTGCGTGCCGCCTCAATGCCCGGCGCCGTCCTCGACACGACGGAGGACGCAGACGCGTGGGTCACGGCCGACCGCGTACAGGACGTCGTATCGCGTGGGCTGGCGCTGTTCATCGACCCGGCGCAGCCGATCGGGCGCTAGCCCCGCGGCCGGTCGAGGTCCGTCGAGTCGAGCACGATGGTGACCGGACCGTCGTTCACGGCGTCCACCAGCATGTGCGCTCCGAAGCGGCCGCCCTCCACCTGCAGCCCGCGCGCGCGCAGCGCCGCCATCACCGCCTCCACGAGCGGCGCGGCGACCTCGGGCGGCGCGGCCTCGGTGAAGGCGGGGCGGCGGCCCTTGCGGGTGTCGGCGTAGAGGGTGAACTGCGAGACGACGAGCACCGCGCCGCCGGTCTCCTCCAGGGAGCGGTCGAAGCGGCCGGCCTCGTCCGGGAAGATGCGCATCTCGGCGACCTTGCGGGCGGCCCACTCAACGTCGCGAGGGCCGTCCCCCGGGCCAATGCCGAGGTAGACGAGGAGCCCCGGGCCGATCTCGCCGGTCGTCTCGCCCTCCACCGTCACGCGGGCGCGGGAGACGCGCTGGACGACCGCGCGCACGGGGCGGGGCTAGTCCGCGGAGGCGGCGGGCTTGGCCGGCTTCGCGGGCTTCTCCGCCTTCGGAGCCTTAGGCGCCGGCTTGTCGGCCGCGTCAGTCTTTGGGGCCTTCTCGGCCTTCGGCTTCGCCTTCGAGGTGGACTCGGAGGGGGTGTCGTCCCGGTCGGACCGGGTGAAGCCTCCGCGGCTCTCGGTCTTGTAGTATCCGCCGGCCTTGAAGACGAGCGGCGGCGCCACCAGCACACGGAGCGCGGGCTTGCCGCACTTCTTGCACGGGTGCTGGGCCGGGGAGCCGAACGGCTCGGTCAGTTCGTACTTATGTCCGGCTTCGCAGCGGTAGTCGTAGCGGGGCACGTTGCGCCTCCCGTGGGTCACGAACAGATGCATCGGGCCAATCGGCGGGGTGGGCCTCGGCGGCCCCGAACCGTGATTGTACGGAGCGTGGCCCGGCCCGGACAACGGCGGGTGTCGGGGGAGTTGGCCGCTGCGGCGGCCGGGTGTCATACTGGCCGGGTGTCTCTTCGAGGCACAGCGATCCGAGAACAGAGGGGCCGACGCCTGCCCTCGCCGCCAGCGGGGGTAAATCTATGCGCCGGCCGGCAAGAGAACAGGACTGACGACCATGGCAGCAGGCATCAGCATGCGCGACATGCTGGAGGCTGGCGTCCACTTCGGACACCAGACCCGGCGCTGGAACCCCCACATGGGGCGGTTCATCTTCGGCGCCCGCAACGGCATCCACATCATTGACCTCGCGAAGACCGTCCGGCAGCTGGACCAGGCCGTGGACCGGGTCCGCGAAGTCGCGTCCTCCGGCGAGCAGGTGCTCTTCGTGGGCACCAAGAAGCAGGCCCGGCGCATCGTCCAGCAGGAGGCGGAGCGCTGCGGCATGCCGTACGTGCACAACCGCTGGCTAGGCGGCACGCTGACCAACTTCAGCACGATGCAGACCCGCATCGCCCACTACAAGCGCCTCGCCGACCAGATGACGACCGGCGCGGGCCTGGACGAGGCTGGCCTGACCAAGCGCGAGCGCATGGTGCTGGCCAAGGAGTACGAGCGCCTGGACCGCTTCTACGCGGGCCTGCGCAACATGACCCGCCTGCCCGGCCTCATCTTCATCGTGGACCCCACGATGGAAGAGAACGCCGTGGCGGAGGCTCACCGGCTGCACATCCCGATCGCGGCGATGTGCGACACCAACTCTGACCCGGACCAGATCACCTTCCCGGTGCCGTCCAACGACGACGCGATCCGCGCCATCCAGTTGATGACCGCCCGCGTGGCGGACGCCGTGCTGGAGGGCATCGCCGTCGGCGAGGTGGAGCAGCAGTTCGTGGCGACGCAGTCCGGCGACGAGGCCGAGCCCGCCGCGGAGTAGTCCGCCCACCTCCACCCAACCGACGATCACGAGGAGTATGAACGTGGCAGTCACCGCTGAAGACGTGAAGCGGCTCCGCGAGGAGACCGGCGCCGGCGTCATGGACGCCAAGCGCGCGCTGGACGAGGCGGGCGGTAACTTCGCCCAGGCCAAGGAGATCCTCCGCGAGAAGGGCGTCGCCGCTGCGGCGAAGCGCTCCGAGCGCGAGACCTCACAGGGCATCGTGGAGGCCTACATCCACGGCCAGGGCCGCATTGGCGCGCTGGTGGACCTCCGCTGCGAGACGGACTTCGTCGCCCGCACGGACACCTTCAAGGCGCTGGCGAAGGACGTGGCGATGCAGGTCGCTGCGATGAGCCCGTTCGCCCTCAACCCGGAGGATGTCCCCGCGGACGCCCCCGGCGAGGCGAAGGACAACGCCCTGCTGACCCAGACCTTCATCAAGGACGGCAGCAAGACGATCGGCGACCTGATCCGGGCCGCCATCTCCCAGACCGGCGAGAACATCCGCATCGCCAAGTTCGCCCGCTTCGAGCTCGGACGGGACTAACGGACGACCATCCCGAGGCCGGGGGCGCTCGCCGCGTCCCCGGCCTCGCGCTATCGTGAACCGGCTCCCCTCGCACGGACTGATCGGAGGATGACCGTGAGTGACGAGATCCTCCTGGAGGCGGAAGAGCGCATGGAGTCGGCGGTCACCGCCGCCCGCCGCGACTTCGGCTCACTCCGCACCGGGCGCGCCTCCACCGCCATCGTCGAACACATCGTCGTGGACGTGTACGGCTCCAAGATGCAGCTGATCCAGCTGGCGAACCTGGCCACGCCGGAGTCGCAGTTGATCACCGTGACCCCGTTCGACCGCTCCACGATGGACGCGATCATGCGCGCCATCCAGATGAGCGACATCGGCATCACGCCCTCGAACGACGGCCGCACGATCCGCCTCCCCGTCCCGCCGCTCACCGAGCAGCGCCGCAAGGAACTGGTGAAACAGGTCCACGCGAAGACGGAGGAAGGACGCATCTCCGTCCGGAACGCTCGCCGCCACGCCAATGACGACCTGAAGAAGGCAGCGCGCGAAGGCGAACTCTCCGAGGACGACGAGCGCCGCGCCGCCGAGCAGGTCGAGAAGCTCACCCAGGAGTACATCGGCAAGATCGAGGCGCTGGCGAAGGAGAAGGAGCGCGAGCTCCTGGAGGTATAGCGCACCGTGGTGGTGAACCCCGCGCCAGCCTCCCTCCCACTGCCGGCCCTGGCCGTCCGGCCTGCCCACGTCGCCATCATCATGGACGGCAACGGCCGCTGGGCGAAGGCACACGGCCTGAGCCGCTCCGAGGGGCACCGCGCCGGCGCGCAGGCGATCCGCCCGGTGATCGAACGGCTCGGCGCGCACGGCGTCGGCGTCCTCACGCTGTTCGGTTTCTCGACCGAGAACTGGGGCCGCCCGACCACCGAGGTGGAGACGATCCTGAAACTCGGCGCCGAGTTCATCGACACGTACACGGATGAGCTCGACCGCAACGGCGTGCGCCTCCAGCACCTGGGCGATGCGAAGCGGCTCCCGCTCTGGCTCCGCCGGCGCGTCCAGAAGGCCGTCGACCGCACCGCAGGGAACGACCGCATGGTCGTGAACCTGGCCTTCAACTACGGCGGGCGCGCCGACATCGTGCAGGCGGTCGCCAGCCTGCTTGCCGAGGGGGCGAAGCCGTCCGCGATCTCCGAGGAGGCCATCACCGCCCACCTCGCCACCGCCGGGCTGCCCGAGGTCGACCTGCTGGTCCGCACCGGCGGCGAGCGTCGCGTCTCCAACTTCCTGGTCTGGCAGGCGGCCTACGCGGAGCTCTACTTCACGGACGTCTACTGGCCGGACTTCGACGCCGCGCAGGTGGACGCCGCCCTCCTCGAGTTCGCACGCCGGAACCGCCGGTTCGGCCTCGTCCCCAGCGACACCGTGGAGGATGCCGGGACGGACGGGTAGCCGCGGATGCTCACCCAGCGCCTCCTGGTCGCCGCCATCGGCCTGCCGATCCTGGCCGGCCTGCTGCTGCTCCCGGAGCCGTTCTTCGCCGCCGCGGTCGAGGTGATCCTCGCCGCCGCCGCGTTCGAGATGGTGCGGGCGCTCGACCCGCACCGCCCGCTCACGCTCGCCGTCGGGGCGGCCGCCGCGAGCGCCCTGCTGGTGGCCACGGCGCGTGCCTGGCCGCCGGAGTGGCCGGACTTCCCCCTGTGGGCGTTCGTCGCGATGACCGTGGTGGCGCTGGTGCTGATGGTG
>WBZO01004193.1_pt1 | contig 15769 bp, 14 predicted proteins | sample 5204261 | NCBI WGS metagenome assembly WBZO01 (sample SAMN12412400, study PRJNA552823) | activated sludge metagenome | isolation source: activated sludge from anammox sidestream of wastewater treatment plant... | place: USA: North Carolina | collected 2017-09 | reverse complement strand
GCGCGCCGGATCGCCCCGGCAGGAATGGCATCGCATGAAAGTTGACGACGCACCGATGACCCGGCGGCGCCGCGGCGCCGTGCTCGCGTGCCGGGTGGACGCGGTGACGGCCGACGAGGCGCTCGTACGCGTCGCGTCCTGGGCGGAGGCGCGCGAGTCGCGCTACGTGTGCGCCTGCAACGTCCACGCGGTCGTGACCGCGTGGCGCGATCCGTCGTTCCGGCGGGTCGTCGACGGCGCCGACCTCGCCCTTCCGGACGGCGCGCCGGTGGCGTGGCTCCTGCGCCGTCTCGGTTTCGAGGATCAGCGGCGCGTGTGCGGCCCCGACTTCATGTGGGAGTTCTGCCGGCTCGCCGAGCGCAGGGGAATCGCCGTCTGCCTCGTGGGCAGCACCGAGGCGGTACTGGAGCGGCTCGCCGCGCGGCTGCGGGCGGCGTTTCCGGCGCTGCGCCTGGCCGGCGCGTGGTCGCCGCCGTTCCGCCCTCTCACCGCCGCCGAGGAGGCCGAGCTCGTCGCGCAGATCGACCGCTCCGGCGCCGGCGTCGCGTTCGTGGGGCTCGGATGCCCGAAGCAGGAGCGCTGGATCGCGAGCCTGCGCGGGCGAGTGCGCGCCGCGATGATCGGGGTCGGCGCCGCGTTCGAGTTCCATGCCGGGACGCGCGCGCGCGCGCCCGCGTGGATGCAGCGCCTCGGGCTGGAATGGCTGCATCGCCTCGCCTCCGAGCCGCGCCGGCTGTGGCGGCGCTATCTGGTGACCAACGCGCTGTTCGTCGCCGGGGCGGCGGCGCAGCTCGTGCGCGATGCCCGCCGCGCGCGCGGGTCGGACGCGCCGCGCTAGGCGATCCGCGCCGCAGCGACGTCCCCGTCACCCTACCCGCGCGAGGATTCATGTTCATCGACGCCCGCGAGCTCGAGAGCGGCACCACGATCGCCGCCGACGTGTGCGTGATCGGGGCGGGCGTGGCGGGCATCACGCTCGCGCGCGAGCTCGACCGGCGCGGCCTCCGCACCTGCGTGCTCGAGAGCGGGGGCTATCTGCCCGACGACGAGACGCGCGACCTCTACCGCGGCGAGAGCGCCGGCGTGCCCTATCGCTTCGCCGACGGGTGTCGCAGCCGCTTCCTCGGCGGGAGCAGCAACTGCTGGGGCGGCTGGTGCCGGCCGCTCGACGAGCTCGACTTCGAGCGGCGGCCCTGGGTCCCGCACAGCGGCTGGCCGATCGGCCGCGCCGAGCTCGAGCCCTACTACGCGCGCGCGCACGACGTGCTCAAGCTCGGGCCCTTCGACTACGACCCGGCCTTCTGGGAGCGCGCCGTCGGCCGCGCGGACGTGCGGCGCATCCCGCTGCCCACCGGCCGCATCGTGGACTCGATCTCGCAGTTCAGCCCGCCCGCCCGCATGGGCTCGCTGTACCGGGGCGAGCTCGCGCGCGCAGAGGGCGTCCGCGTCTACCTCTACGCGAACGTCGTCGAAATCGAGACCGAACGACCGGCCGGCGCGGTGCGAAGCGTGAAGGTCGCGACGCTTTCCGGGCGGCGGTTCGCGGCGGTCGCGCGGCTGTTCGTGCTCGCCACCGGCGGCATCGAGAACGCCCGGCTGCTGCTCGCGTCGCACGCGGTCGAGCCGGCCGGCCTGGGCAACGGGAACGACCTGGTGGGCCGGTACTTCATGGACCACCCGCGCATCTACAACGGCTCCATCCGCTTCGCGCCGGAGTGGTCGCGCAACAAGCTGTTCGACGCGAAGTACAGCTACCAGAATCCCGCCGTCGCCGCGCACGGCACCCGGATCGCCGGCCAGTTCGCCCTCGCGCCCAAGACACAGGCCGACGAGGGCGTCGCCAACGCCCGGGTCTGGTTCTCGTCGGTGTTTCCCGGGGACGGCACCGAGGCGGCGGAGGTGCTCGTGCGCCTGAAGCACGCCATGGAGCACAAGGAGCAGCCGGGGCGGAGCGTCGCGCGCGACCTGCTGACGCTGCTGCGCCACCCGGTCGATTCGGCCGGGTTCGTCGTGGCCCGCTTCTTCCAGCCGCGCGTGCTGGTGAAGGACGTCGCCTTCCAGGCGATCGTCGAGCCCGAGCCGGACCCGGACGCGCGCGTCACGCTCGCGCCGGAGCGCGACCGGCTGGGGATGAATCGCGTGCGCGTGGCCTGGCGGCCCGGCGAGCTGACCCGCCGCACGTTCGACCGCAACTTCGCCCTGCTCGCGGAGGAGCTGGAGCGCGGGCGGGTGGGCGTGGCGCGGCTCGATCCGCCGCTCGCGGGTCGCGCGGACTGGCCGGCGAGCCTGCACCCGGAAGGCACCTGGCACCACATGGGCACGACGCGGATGCACGACTCGCCGCGCCGGGGCGTCGTGGATCGCCATTGCCGCATGCACGGCGTCGACAACCTGTACGTGGCCGGAAGCTCGGTCTTTCCCACCGCGGGCGCCAACTTCCCGACGGTGACGATCGTGGCGCTGGCGCTGCGGCTCGCGGAGCGCCTGGAGATGGCGCTCGCGCCGCCGCTCGCCGACGCGACCGCGCGCGCGCCGGAAGTCGCGGCCAAGTGACCGCAGCGATCGCCACCGGCACGCCGCGCGCGGGCCCGCGCGCCGGGACGGACGGGCCGGGGGAAGCGTCCCGCGCCCCGCGCTACCGGGTCCTCCTCGTCCACAACTACTACCAGCAGCGCGGCGGCGAGGACGCGGTCGTCGAGGCGGAGGAGGCGCTGCTGCGCGCGCACGGCCACGAGGTGCGGCTGTACGCGCGCCGCAACGACGAGATCGGCGCGATGTCCGCGCTCCGCGCCGCGCGGGACGCGCTGTGGTCGCGTCGCACCGTGCGCGAGATCGGCGCCGAGATCGCGGCCTTCCGGCCCGACCTCGTGCACGCGCACAACACGTTTCCGCTGATCTCCCCTTCCCTGTGCTGGGCCGTGGGCGACGTGCCGCTGGTGCAGACGCTGCACAACTTCAGGCTGCTCTGCCCGCAGGCGATGTTCCTGCGGAACGGCGCGGTGTGCGAGGACTGCCTGGGCAGGTTGCCGTGGCGCGGCGCGCTGCACCGCTGCTACCGCGCGTCGCTGCCCCAGTCCGCGGCGGTCGCGGCGATGATCGGGGTGCACCGGACGATCGGGTCGTTCGCGCACAAGGTCGCGCTGTACCTTGCGCCGAGCGCCTTCTGCCGCGACAAGCTGATCGCAGGCGGCCTGCCGGCGGAGCGCATCGCGGTGAAGCCCCACTTCGTGGACGTGGCCCCGCCCGCGGAAGGGGCGCGCCGCGGCGGGCTGTTCGTGGGCCGGCTCGCCGCGGAGAAGGGCCTGGATGTCCTCGCCCGCGCGCTGGACGAGGTGCCCGAGGCCGAGATCGCGGTCGTCGGCGACGGGCCGGAGTCGCCGCGCGTCCGGGCCCATCCGCGCCTGCGCGCGCTCGGGCGCCTGCCGCGCGCCGAAGTGCTGGCCGCGATGCGCCGCGCCGCCTACCTCGTGATGCCGAGCATCTGCTTCGAGACCTTCGGGCTCGCCGCGCTGGAGGCGTTCGCGAGCGGGCTGCCGGTGATCGCGAGCCGGACGGGCGGGCTCGCCGACCTGGTGGAGGACGGGCGCACGGGGCTGCTGGTCGCCCCCGGTTCCGCCGGCGCGCTGCGCGACGCGCTGCGCTGGGCGCACTCGCACGCCGACGCGCTGGCGCAGATGGGGCGCAACGCGCGCGCGACCTACGAGCGCGGATACACCGGCGCGGCCAACCACGAACTGCTCATGGCCGCCTATGCACGCGCCAGAAACACGCAAGACGCGGGACACACCAGGAGACCGACGCAATGACCAAGGCCCTGTTCACGACGTCGTGGGACGACGGGCATCCCCTCGACCTGCGCCTCGCCGAACTCCTCTCGAAGCACGGCTTCGGCGCGACGTTCTACGTGCCGGTGCGCAACCCCGGCGGCCACTGCACGCCGGGCGGGCTGACGGTCATGTCGCCGGCCGAGCTCCGGGCGCTCGGCCAGGCCTTCGAGATCGGCAGCCACACGCTCGAGCACGCGTTCCTGCCCGAGCTCGACGACGCGGCGGCGCGGCGCCAGGTCGCGGAGGGCAAGGCCGAGCTCGAGGCGCAGCTCGGCAGCGCGGTCGGCGGCTTCTGCTATCCGGGCGGCGTCTTCACGGACGCGCACGTGCAGATGGTGCGCGAGGCGGGGTTCCGGCACGCGCGCACCATCGTCAACCTGCGCGGCGCGCGGCCGGCCGACGCCTACCGGCTGCCGACGACGCTGCAGTTCTATCCGCACCAGCGGTCGGTCTACCTCAAGAACTATCTCAAGTTCGGCGACTGGCCGGGACGCGCACCGCTCTTCCTGGACGCCATCGGCCACGCCGCCCTGCCGGCGCGGCTCGAGGCGATGCTCGACCACGTCTGCGCGACCGACGGCGTGTTCCACCTGTGGGGCCACTCGTGGGAGGTCGACGCGATGGGCGGCTGGCCGATCCTCGAGCGCTTCCTCGAGTACGCGGCCGACCGGATTCCGAGCGCGCAGCGGCTCTCGAACGGCGCGCTGGTGAGCGCGCTCGCGCCGGCCTAGCGGCGCGCGGCGCCCGCCGGCGCGCCCCCGGTTCAGGCGTAGGACTTCGGCGGCAGCAGGCCGGCGCGGGCGAGCAGCGCCCGGGCGGCCGCGCGCAGGTGAGTGCGCGCGGACGAGCCGAGCCACAGCTTCGCGCGGAACTGCGCGAGGGTGTCCCCGCCGTCCACGGCCACGCGCCGCAGGACGAAGCGGTCGGTGGCGGGGCGGTTCCTGCCCTGGATGGTCGAGCATGCCGCGAGGTAGCCGGCGGCCTCGACCGCGTCGCGGGCGCGCGCGTCGAAGCTCCCGTACGGATAGGCAAAAAACCTCACCGGCTTGGCGAGCAGGTCCTCGAGCTGCGCCTTGCTCTCGCGCAGCTCCGACGCGATCTCGGCGGCGGGGGCGCGGCCGAGACGCACGTGGCGGCGCGTGTGGCTCCCGATCTCGATCCCGGCGCGGTCGAGCGCAGCCAGTTCGGCGCGCGTGAGCATGCGCCGGCGCGGATGGCCCTCCGCGACCATCCACTCGTTGTCCGAGTCCAGCAGGCCGGAGATGACGAACACCGTCGCCGGCAGCCCGTGCTCGGCGAGGATCGGGAGCGCCCGCTCGTGGCAGCAGCTCACCCCGTCGTCGAAGGTGATCGCGACCGCCCGCGCCGGCCACGGCGAGCGGCCGTCGATGCAGTCGAGCAGGGCCGGCATTCCGATCACCGTGTAACCGCTCTCGCGCAGGTACCGCATCTGCGCGGCGAACGAGCGCGGGTCGCAGCAGTACGGCGCCTCCGACGCGGCGCGCGGAGCGTCGATCATGTGATAGGTCAGGATCGTGCAGGAGGGCATGTCAGCCGGCCCGGCCGCTCTCGCGCTGATCCGTCGCCGCCGGCGACCGCTGCGCCGGCCGCGCGCGCGCGTGGAGCCGCTGGCGGAGCGCGGCGATGCGCGGCTTGAGTCGCCGGCGCGCGAGCCGCGCCGCGGTAGCGAGGAACAGGCGCGGGTGGAGCAGGACGTGCAGCCGCGAGCGGTAGACGGTGAGGAGCGCGAGGTCGCGCCGCACGCCGAGGAAGTTGTACTTGTAGTCGTACTCGCCCCAGAGGAAGTGGAACTCCCGCGCCTCGCGGCCGATGCAATCGCGGATCATCGCGTACACGCACAGCCGGCCGAGGCTCACGCGGTCGTAGCGCGGATCGTGCGCGATCACGTGCAGGTAGTGGTTCGCCCCGACCCGGTAGCCGATCGCGCCGGCGGCGATCCGTCCCTCGATGGTCACGACGCCGACCACGCCGAACCGCCGGACGAGCGCGCGAATCTCGCGCTCGTATTCGCGGTCGATGCCCGATTGCTTGTTCTTGCCCGCCATGCGCGCGTAGTGGAAGCGCAGGATCTCGCCGATCCATTCGTCCGGAACGTCCGCGCCCACGCGCGCCTCGAACGCGTTCGACGGGTGTTCGCGGTCGAGCTGGTCCGACCGGCGCTTGAGGTTGCGGCGCGTCTCGCCGCCGAGCCGCATGCGGAATTCGTCCGCGGTGCCGGGCAGCGTGACGACGATGTCCTCCTGCACCACGCCGTGCTGATGCGGGTACGCGAGCCCGCCCGCTTCCACCTGGCTCGGCTGGAATGCGATCGCGGAAACGCGCGGGCAGCGCGCGAAGAGCCCGCGGGCGAACAGCGCGATCTCGTCCGCGCCCAGCCGGATGACTGCGTTCAGCACGTTCGCGCGCCGGCCGTCGATCCCGAACACGACGATCTGGACCGGCGCGTCTCCTCGCCGCAGCACGAACGCGGACAGCGCCGCGCCGGGGTTGAAGAGCCGGATCGCCTCCAGCGTCGAATAGAGGTTGCCGTGCAGCGCGATCAGCGCCGCTTCGAGCCACGGCGGGAGCGGGTCCTCGTACCACTCGACGGTCAGCGCGAGCGCGGCGTCGATCATGCCGCGTGCTCCGGCACGTCGCGGGCGCGCGCGGCGCCGTCGTGATCGAAGGGGGTGGCGCCGGGGGTAGGATTCGAACCTACGTTGCGGTTGCCCGGCCGGATTACAAAACCGGTGCCATCGACCTCTAGGCGACCCCGGCGCGTGGGGAAAGCTGTGCCGATCGAGGTTTCAATTCTAGGGCAACGCTCCCCGCGGAGAGGTTGCGGTCGGTTCGCTTTGAGGGACATCGTCACTTTCGGCGGATCTGCGGCGAGACGGACGCGCTCAGCGCAACAGGACCGGCGCGCCGGTCACCTCGATGCGCGTCGGCCCCGCGACTTCGCGCACGCCGCCGTCCAGCGCCTCGACTCGCCGCACGCCCCAGTCCTGGGCGAGGTCCAGTGCCGCGGGCCCGGCGTCGGTGCTCCAGACGATCCGGAAACGCTCGTCGCCGGGCCCGGACCCGGCGCAGGTCCAGATCGCGCCGCGGCGCGCGCAGGACTCGATGCGACGGCCGGCCAGCCAGCCGGAGACGCGCTCGTAGGCGCGCGCCGGGACCTTCAGTTCGGCGAACGCGGGCGGCTCGACGAGGCCGAGCGCCCCGTCGTCCCAGGCGTACCAGTGAAACCGCGCCATGCCCGACGCGGCGCCGAGCACGAGCGAGCGCGCGACGTAGGCGCCCGCCTCGTCCCCGGCGAGGATCCTGGCGTACTTCGGAAAACCCGCCTCCTCCGGCCGGAAGTGCGTCGCCCGGTTGGCGAAGAGCCAGCCGAACTCGGTGTTCCAGAGCGGCTTCGCCGCGGCGCCGTGCCGGGCCATCACCTCCCGGACCGCGCGCACGCGGCCGACCATGTCCTCGGGCGTGCCCGGAATGACGTAGAAGTGGAACCCGATCGCGTCGGCGTAGGCCCCGCCCCCCTGGGCGAGATAGCGGTCCAGCCACTCGACGCCCGACTCGTACGTCGCCGAGGGCGAAACGACCACGATCGAGGGATCGATCTCCTTGAGAATCCGGTGCGCTGCGCGCGCGAGCGCCACCATCTGGTCGACGCGCCCGGAAAAGAAGGTGTCCCAGTTCGGCTCGTTCCAGACCTCGTAGTGCCGGATCCTGCCCCGGTACCGGGTCGCGACGGTGCGCACGAAGTTCTCCCAGTCCGCGCTGTCCCGCGGCTCGGCCGCCTGGCCCGGCCCCCAGGCGGATTTCTCGTTCGGGCGCGCCGAGGCCCACTGCGGCGGGTGTCCGAGCACGAGCACGATCTCCACGCCGCGGGCGGCGGCCGCCTCGACCACGCTGTCGAGCGCGCGGAAGTCCCATCGCCCGCGCTCCGGCTCCAGGCTCGACCACAGCGCGAAGCGGTCGTTCAGCCGCCACGACCCGAAGCGCACCGCGGGCCACGGCGTCTTCGACGGGTAATGGTGGACGTGCATGCCGAAGAACTGCGCCGGAAGCGGCGCGGGCGACGGGTTGCGGACCTCCTCGGGCCGCGCAGCACCGCAGCCGGTCGCGGCGAGCGCCACCAGCAGCGCCGCGAGCCGCGCCCGACCGCGGCACGCGCGCATCGACCCGGATGTCCGACTCACCGGAAGCTCAGCCATCGCGTCACCCGGTGGGCGAGCCGCGCCGGCACGCGCGCGATGCCGCGCAGCGGGGAGCGCTTGATGCGTTCGCGGGTCTCGTGCCACTGCTCCCGCAGCCAGGGCGCGAGCACGCGGGAATCCACCGCGCCCGAGGCGACGTCGACCGCTCCCGACATCGCGCGCTGCTTGTACTCGTCCAGCCCGCGGCCGAGGTCGATGCGGCGGATGCCGTGCGCCGGCGCCTGCTGCGCGACTTCGGCGAGCAGGATCCGCCCGGGCGAGTACTTCGCATGAGCGCGGTCGTAGGCGGGAAACCACCAGTGCAGCACGCCGCCGGCGCCGAGGCCCATGTGCGCGGCGACCAGATGGTCGCCGGCGAACAGCAGCGAGAGGACGCCCGCGAAGCGCTCGCCGCGCGTCTCGAGCAGCCGCTCCAGCAGCGCGCGCGCCCAAGGGAAGGCGAACAGGTCGGCGTCCCCGCTGCGCACGTACTGGGCGGACTTCCAGCGCAGCAGCAGCGCCAGCGCGGCGCGATCGGCACTGGCGACTTGCACGCGCACCGGCCCGACCTCGCGCCCGAGCTGGCGCGCCTGCCGGAAGGTGGCGGCGAGATACCTCTGGTTGGAGGCCGCGAGCGCGGATCGATAGGCGTCGAACCCGTCCTTCAGCTCCAGGAACGGCGAGGGTTCGATGCGCCGGTGATAGGCGGCGAACTCGTCCTGCGCGGCGATCAGGTGATCGAAGCGCCACGCCGCGAGCCCGCAGGCACGGATGAGCTCCGCCGCGTCCCAGCGCGCGCCGGCGCGCGCGATCACGCCCTGGTAGTCGGACAGCGGACCGCCGACCGGCCGGCCGACCCGCCCGCTGCGCTGGAAGGGCAGGAACGCCACGGGCTCTCCGCCGTCCTCCATGACGCCGACCTGGACGTCCGATCGCACCGCCGCCATGGCGAGCGTGAACTCGGGGCGGAAGAACGGGCTCTCGAAGCGCGGGTCGGCGCACTGGATCGCCGACCATGCCGCGCGCTGCGCCGCGCTGAGGCTGCCCGGTTTCAGGACGCGAACCTTCATGCCGCCAGGGCCCGCAGGATGCCCGCCGCGAAGCGATCGGCCATGTTCTCGATGGTGTACTCGCGCGCGCTCGCGCGGCAGCCCGCCCGCAGCGCCCGGAGCCGCTCCGGATCGCCGAGCGCGCCGACGATCGCGTCGGCGTACGCGTCGACGCGGGCCGGCGTGATCAGGCCGTTCACCCCGGGAGCCAGGTACGCGAATTCGGGACTGTGGTTCGGATAGTCCGTCGTGACGAGGGGCAGCGCCAGCACGAACGAATCCACGATGACCAGGCCGACCTGCGCCGGGATGAGCATGATCTCGGCGAGGCGCGCGTGCAGCGCCTTGTCGCGCCCCCGCTGCGCGCCGACCCAGCGCAGCCAGGGATGGGCCTGCGCCCATGCGCGCATCTGCGCGCGGTCCAGGCCGTCGCCGACCACGAGCAGGGCGAAGTCGTCGAGCCGGCCGCGAACGGCGTTCGCCGCCTCGACCAGGAAGTCGAGCCGCTTGTCGGAGTAGAGCGAGCCGAGGTAGATCCCGACGCGCTTGCCCTCGAGCCCGAGCGCAGCGCGCAGGGCCGCCACCTCCTCGGGCCGGATTGCGCGCGCGAAGCCGTCCAGCTCGGACGTGTCGATGGCGTTGTTGAGCACGGTGATCCGCGCGCGCGGGAAGCCGCGCCCGGCGACGATGTCCGCCGTCATGTCCGTGTAGGCGAACCACCAGTCCACCCGCGTCGTCGTCCAGCCCTTGAAGCGCTCCTTCAGTCCGCCCGGGTTGGCCGACTGCAGGTTGCGGCCGTGATCCCAGAACGCCAGCTTGAACGCCCGCGGCGCCACCATCATGAGGTGGTTGTAGAGGAGCTTGTTGTGCTGGTTCACGACCACGAGATCGGCGCCGTCGACGTAGCGGCCGAGCGGCTGCCAGCACAGCCGCTCCCCGAGGAAGAACCGGGTGGGCACCTCGACCGCCCAGTCGAGGTGCCCCGAGTCGCCCCGGGCCCGCTCGTCCGCGGTCTCCCTGCCGAGGAGGAGGTGGAGCGTCACCCCCTCCCGCGCGAGCTGCGCGCGCATGAGCTCGAAGAGCCGCACCCGGTACTGGGCGAGGCGCGGCTCGCAGATGACGACTTTCCTGCCGGCCATGGTCGCTCAGTCGCTCGCCGCGCGCTTCCACTTGAGGAGGCCCTCGATCCGCCCCAGCGTCGTGCACGCGCCGTCGAGGATGGCGCGCGCGCTCCACGGCGTGCGCAGCGGCTTCACCAGCGGCGCGACGATCCCGCGCGCGATGACGTGGGCGGGCAGCCGGTGCTTCGCGTACAGCCCTCCGGTGCCGCGCTCGCGGCTGCGCGTGCGCCGGCAGGCCTGCGCGACGGGGCCGCTCGCCGGGCGACCGAAGGCGTGGTGCACGACGATCGTCGGCTCGTACCGGATCCGGTGACCGGCCTCGAGCGCCCGCAGCAGGAGGTCGGTCTCCTCGCCGGCCCCGAAGAAGCGCGACACCCCGAAGCGGGCGTCGAAGCCGCCGAGCGCGCCGAGCACGCTCTTGCGCAGGAAGAGCGCGATCGAGCTCGCGGGCGCGGCCCGGAAACGCCGCCAGTCGTCGCGCGCGAGGTCGTGCGCGGGGCGGCCGGCCGGGTCCTGCTCGTGCCAGCGCACCACCACGCCGCCGTAGTCGCGTTGCGCCGCGAGGAACGCGCTTACGCGCCGCACCACGTCGGGCTCGTACCAGCAATCGTCGTCGGGAAAGCCCACCACGCTCCCGCGCGCGAGCGCCAGCCCGCGGTTGCGCGCGGCCGAGAGATTGCGCTCGGCGAAGCGGTCGTGGACGACCTCGATGCCCATCGCGCGCGCGCCCGCGACCACCGCATCGAGCCGGCGGTCGGCGTTCTGGTCGACGACCACCAGCTCGAACGGCGCGTCGGTCTGGACCGCGAGCGAGTCGACGAGCCGCCGCGCCTCGTCGACGCGATCCACCGTCGCCATCACCAGCGAGACGGTCATGCCGCGGACGCCGCGGACGCGGCCGAGGCCGCGCGCGCGAGGCGCCATCTCCGCACCAGGTAGTGCGCGCCGTGGTACGCGAGCCCCCACGGCGACCGGCCTGCGTACTTCAGCCGCACGCGGAAGTCCTCGTCCAGCCCGGGCAGCGGGTTGGCGGTCGAGAGGCTGCCGGCGTGCTTGCGGAACGCGGCGAGGTGCCGGTCGAGCTGATGGGGCTCGGCCAGCCGCCCGAGCCGCAGGTACATGTCGTAGTCCATCGCGTACTTGAGGCCGGGGTCGAAGCGCCCCACGCGGTCGAACAGCGGCTTGCGCACGAAGACCGCCATCTGCGAGATGAAGTTCCCCTTGAGCAGCCGGCGGTAGCTGTAGCGCGGCATCTGCCAGTTCTCCGGCAGCAGTTGGCCGTCGACGTCGTCCAGGCAGCGGGCGAACAGCCATTCGGCGCCGGTCCGCTCGAGCGTTTCCGCGACGTCGCTCAGCACCTGCGGGTAGAGGTAGTAATCGTCGGAGTGCAGGTGGGCGACGACGTCGCCGGTCGCGACCGCCAGGCCGGCGTTCATCGCGGCGCTGACCCCGCCCCGGACGTCCGTGAGCAGCTTCGTCTCGCGCGGGATGCGGCGGATGCGCTCCAGCGTGCCGTCGGTCGAGCCGCCGTCGACGAAGATGTACTCGATCGCCGGGTGGTCCTGCGCCAGGACCGACGCGATCGACTTCGCGAGATAGGGCTCGCTGTTCCAGGTGCTCGTGACGATCGAGAAGGTCAGTGGCATCGTGCCGCGCGGGGGGTGAGGTCGGTCAGGACTGGCCGCGGAGCCGGCGGCGGATGAGGGTCTGCAGCGCCGCCGCGTCGTGCGGCTGCAGCACGTACACGAGCCCGTAGATCGTCCATGCCGTCACGACCGCGGTCGCGAGCACGACGAAGCTCCAGATCCCGAGCGGCGCGGCGGGCCGCAGGAGCAGCACGGCGGCGCCGAGCGCCGCGGCCGGAAGCAGGATCGGGACATACGAGCGCACCAGGAGGTCGCGCAGCCTAAAGGGGACGGTGCGCCCGTGCACGAACGCGAGCAGCGCCGCCGCGTAGAGGGTGAACGTCACCAGCTGACCGACCGCGGCGCCGACGATTCCGCCGGCCCAGGTCCCCGCCGCGATCAGGGCCAGGCCGGTGGCGGCGCGGCCGAGGGCGAAGAAGCCGGTGACCTTCGGGTGCCCCAGGCCGTCGTTCACCATCGACGGGATGTTGGTGGTGGAGTCGACGATCAGCGCGCACAGGATCAGGACCATGATCGGCGTGCCCTTCTCGGCGTACTCGGGGCCCATCCAGTAATGGAGGATCTCGTGCCCGAACAGGCCGATCAGCAGGAGCAGGTAGACGTTCGCGAAGAAGATGTAGCGCGTGGCCGAGAAGTAGACCTCGGCCAGGCGGTCGAACTGCTTCATCGCCCCGAGCCGGCTCGCCTCCGGGTAGATCACGTGCGCCATGCGGAAGGTGAGTCCCATCAGCCGCGAGGCGAGGGTGAAGGGGATCACGTAGTAGGGCAGCGCCGCGACCCCGATCAGCGCGCCGATGATGAGCTTGTCGGCCTGGAAGTAGATGATGCTGGCCACGGTCGAGAAGTAGGCGAACGCGCTGAAGCTGCCGACCTGCCTGAGGGTCTGCATTCCGGGCGCGACGAGCCGCAGGTGCGGGATGAGCTTGCGCGTGATCACCAGCAGCACCACGACCCCGAGGAAGGCGAGCACCACCCGCAGGGCGATCACCTCGATCAGGCCGTACCCCAGCCACAGAACGAGCACGGTGAGGACCGGCGTCAGGACGCCCGCGGCGATCTGCATCGCCGCGGAGACGGTGAAGCGCCGCATGCCCTGCGCCACCCCGGTCAGGAACGACTCGAGCTGCCCGAACAGGAATCCGAGCGCGGCGAGCCGCGTCGCGTCGACCGCGAGCGACTGATGCTCGCGCGGCATGGTGAAGAAGCGCGTCACCAGCGGTTCGGCCAGCGCGAAGATCAGGACCGCGCCCACGAGGCCGATCGCGGTGTAGAAACCGAGCCCGAGCGTGACGACCTGGTTCACCTCCTTGCGCTTGTCGAGCGAGTCGTACTCGGCGATGAACTTGACCGCCCCGACGGTGAGATTGATGTCCAGGAACGCGAAGTACCCGACGATCGCCATCACGAGCGCGTAGATGCCGAAGTCCGTGTCCCCGAGCGCGCGCACGATGAACGGCAGCGTGACGAGCTGGGCGATCGCCGGGCCGGCGAGGCCGACCGCGTTGGCGGCGGAGTTCTTCAGCAGGCTTGCCATCGCAGGGGGTCAGCGCGCGGTGATGCAGTTGATCGGGATCGGATGGCCGGCCTCGCAGCGCCCGGGGTACCGCCGGACCGCCGCGCCCGCACGGGCTGCGGCCGAGTACCGAGCCGGCCGTTTCCGGCACGCAAGGTTACGGCGAGCGGGCGCCCTGCATCGTAAAAAAGGGTGAACTCGTCCGGCACAGTTCGCATCGGCACGGCTGCGACGTGCGCGGCCCTGCGCGCCCGGTTCGCGCCGTTCTCCGCGCGCGCCTCGGGCGGTGCGGCGCAATGGTAGCGTGCCGCGCCCGCCACGGGTCGGGTTGCGACGTGGGAACGACCGCGACATGCGGACCACCGCGCTCGCACCGCACCGTCGCCTCTGCGGACCGGGCGCGCCGCGCGTAGCGGGCTGCGCGCCGCCGCAGTTCCGGCGTACGGCGGCGCCGGCGGCAATTGCGCCGCGCGACGCTTGCTGCGCGCGCGCCGCGACGGATTCCCGACATGGCGGGCGCGACGCGCGCCGCGGGCCGCGCGCGACACCCGAACCGTCCCACGAGCGCGCTCGCGTTCGACGAATCTCAACTTCCACCGCGCGCCGTCCGCGCGCACGTCGCCGCCCCGCGCCTGAACCATTGATTTGCCTGCGGTTTGAAAGTCGCGCTCGGATCGCCGCGCGAGACGCGTGCCGGCGTCGGGCGCGCCCGGCGCCACGCAACGATCGGACTCCCGGCGCCCGGGACGGCGAATCGGGCGTCGGCACTTGCGGCCCTGCGCCGGCGGAGACGGCGCCCATAGCGACGCGGGCTGCGGCAAGCGCCGACTTGCCAGACTCGCGCTCGTTCCCGTGCCGCGAGCGGACTGTAAACGACTGTCACACTGGTGGACTCGTGCCACACGGCACCCCCCTCCTCGGGAGAAACTCGGCGCTCGTCGGAATTACCAACAAGACAGAAGAGCAAAGCGGGATGTTGGCGGATGTCGGTCAGGCGCAGGCGGCGCGCCGTGGGAACGTTTCGTGGCGGTCGGTCTTCCGTCTCATGCTCGACCCGACGATCTCCGTGCTGCTGCTCGCCGCGCTCACCTTCCTCAGCCGCAAGCCGTTCGGCGAGCCGCACGTCATCCTCGCGCTCATCGTCTTCGCCCTGATGATCCCCGCCCCGGCGGAGCTCGAGCGCGGCCTGCGCGACCCGTCGTTCAGCTGGGTGCTCATTCCCGCGGGGCTGCTGCTGCTCGCCTGGCCCACGCACACCGTGGGGCCGTTCGACAAGAAGCTCCTCGGCGCGTGGGCGATCAGCGTGCCGATCGCGCAGTTCGCCGTCCATCGGTTCCTCGCGCTCGTCGCGCCGCGGCTGCTCACCATCGAAGCGCGGCGCAAGGTCGTGATCGCCGGGGCGAGCAGCGTGGGGCTCAAGCTCGCGCAGCGCTTCGCGGCCACCTCGACGCGCAGCCTCCACTTCGCCGGGTTCTTCGACGATCGCGGGCGCGAGCGGCTCGGCGACCTGGGCGAGCGGGCGGTGCTCGGCAGCCTGGGCGAGCTGCCGGCGTACGTGAACCGCGCCGGCGCCGACGCGATCTACATCGCCCTGCCGATGGCCTCGCAGCCGCGCATCCTGCGGCTCCTCGACGAGCTGCGCGACACGACCGCCTCGATCTACTTCGTGCCCGACATCTTCGTCTACGACCTGATCCAGGCGCGCATCGACGAGGTGGACGGCGTGCCGGTCGTCGCGCTGTGCGAGAGCCCGTTCTACGGCTTCAACGGGGTGGTGAAACGCGTGGAGGACGTCGTCCTGGGTTCGCTCGCGCTCGTCGCCGCCCTGCCGCTGATGGTCGCGATCGCGGTCGGCGTGAAGCTGTCCTCGCCCGGTCCGGTCATCTTCTGCCAGCGCCGCTGCGGCCTCGACGGCAGCCAGATCACGGTCTACAAGTTCCGCACGATGCGCGTGATGGAGGACGGCGACGAGGTCCCGCAGGCGCAGCGCGACGACTGCCGGGTGACGCGGTTCGGCGCGCTGCTGCGCCGCGCCTCGCTCGACGAGCTGCCGCAGCTCGTCAACGTCCTGCAGGGGCGCATGAGCATGGTCGGCCCGCGGCCGCACGCCCTCGCGCACAACGAGCGCTACCGCAAGCTCGTCAAGGGCTACATGGTGCGCCACAAGGTCCGCCCCGGCATCACCGGGCTCGCGCAGGTGCGCGGCTACCGCGGCGCGACCGAGACGGTGGAGAAGATGCGCAAGCGGGTCGAGGTCGACCTCGAATACCTGCGGCGCTGGTCGGTCTGGCTCGACCTGAAGATCCTGGTCCGGACCGTCCGCGTGGTGCTCGCGGGCGACCGCAACGCGTTCTGAGCCCCGCCCGGGATCGGACCCGGGCGCCCTGCCGCGGCGCTTGACGGGCGCGCGCGCTGCG
>WBZO01004192.1_pt1 | contig 15773 bp, 15 predicted proteins | sample 5204261 | NCBI WGS metagenome assembly WBZO01 (sample SAMN12412400, study PRJNA552823) | activated sludge metagenome | isolation source: activated sludge from anammox sidestream of wastewater treatment plant... | place: USA: North Carolina | collected 2017-09 | reverse complement strand
CATCGCCCGGCGGGCGTGGTCGGCCACCCACGTCACGTCGCCCGGGAACACCGCCTCGTACTGGTCATGGACGCGCGCCGCGAGGTTCGCCCACCACAGGAACGTGCGCGGCAGCTGGGTCCGGTTGACCAGTCGCACCCGCAGCTCCATGCGGTTGTCGTCGGGTCGCAGCGTGACGCCGTGCATCCCCTTCATGCGGTCCATGGGCTCGTGCTCCGACAGCCACACGGTGACCCCGCCATCAGCGAGCGGCTCGATCGCCCAGCCGGTCGGCATGTACGTGGAGGGGCGGTGATGCTGCGGCCAGTTGAGCTCGATGCCCCCCGAGACCCAGGGTCCCAGCAGGCCCACCAGGGCGGGCTTGATGACATCCTGGCGGTAGACCACGTCATAGTCGTTGGTGCGGTCGCGGAGCACATGGATGCGACCACCGAGCGCGGGCAGGACCATCACGCGCAGCCAGCGGTTCTCCAGGTGGATCGCCTCCCACGCGCGATCGACGGGGGTGTCGCTCAGCCTGTCGGTCACGGCGTTGGGGTAGACCCGACCTGACGACCCCTGGTAGACGCGCTGCTCCAGGAACGCGGGGTTCCGATCCGGCTCGGGGACCTCGTAGGTGGGCATCACGACCGGCTCGGACCATGCCGCCACCGGGGCGTCCGCGAGGCTGGCGGGGCGTGGGGGCAGGTGGAGCATGGTCAGCGCCTCAGGCAGGCTCGGCGGGGCTGGTCGCCGGTGGCCCGAAGCCGGGCACGCCCTCCAGGGCCAGCCTGTCCAGGAGGCCATCGAGCGTGGCGGCCTCCTGCGCGTCGAGGCGCCGGGCCGGCGCTCGGAGCCGCTCGTCGGGCATGACCCCGGCGCGTCGGAGGTGGCGCTTGGCGCCCAGGAGCAGCAGCTCGAGGGACTGACCCTCGAACGCGAGGAGGGGCAGGATCGACCGATACAGCGCGTCGGCGCTCTCGAGGTCCCCGGAGCGCGCCCGTCGATCGATGGCGAGCAACGCGGGGGCGAGGTCGCAGCCGGGCATCACGCCCACAGCGCCCCTCGCGATGCTGTCGAGGTACCCCAGGCCACCCCAGCCGGCGACCACCTCGAGCCCCGCTGCATGCGCGGCCGAGACCTTCTCGCCGGCCCCCGGGATCTCCGACTTGAGCGACCGGACGAGCGGGTGGGCAGCCATGGCGACGAGGGTCTCGATGGTCAGCTGCACGCCCGTGACCTGGGGCGAGTCCTGCACCAGGATCGGTAGGCCGACCGCGTCCCCGATCGTGGCGTAGTGGGCCCGGAGCGCCTGCGGCGTGCGCGCCGCCCCCGGTGGCAGGACCATCAGGCTGGCCGCGCCGGCGTCCGCGGCGACCCTCGCCCGTGACACCGCGACAGCGGTCGTCCCCTCGATGCCGACGGTGAAGGGCACCCCTCGTGCCGCGCGGGCCACGGTGGCGAGCACCTCGGCGCGCTCCGGCTCACGGAGCGTCCAGGCCTCCGACGCGAGCCCCAGGACCACCAGCCCATCGACCCCGGCATCGACCATGACGGTCGCGAGCGCATCCAGGGCGGCGTGGTCGATGGGCTCCTCGGGACCAGCCCCGAAGGCCAGGTGCAGCACTGGTCGCACGCCACCGAACACCAACCGCTCCCTCCAGCCATCGAGCCCACGACGATGGCCCATCGCCGCGTCTCGATGGTATCGACTTCGTATGATGTGACGGTCCTGGCCGCCACGTCTCCGGGACCCTGGCGACACGTCCGCGACACGGGGCGTCCCATGACGGCCGCTGGTAGGATGATCGCACAAATGGTCCGTACCGATCGGACCGCTGGAGCGGGGCAGTCGCCCCGGAGGAGGCGCCACCGGACCTGTCCGTCCTGCGTTCGAAGACCATCCCGCTTGGAGGAGACCCACGTGGCTCACTCGTTCACCCGACGCTCCCGGACCACGGCGGCGGCATTGGCGGTCGGTTGTCTGACCCTGTCCCTCGCCGGGTCGGCGGTCGCCCAGGACGCCTCGCCGGCCGGCACCGGTCCGCTGTTCGTGGCCATCAACAAGAGCGCGGACCAGCAGTACTTCATCGACCTCCAGACATCCTTCAAGGAGACCATCGAGGGTCTCGGCGGCACGGCCCAGGCGTTCGACGCCAAGCTCGACCCGAACCTGGGCGTCAACCTCGTCAACGACGCCATCTCCGCGGGCGCCAAGGGCATCGCCATCACCGTGCCCGACCAGACCATCGGCCCCGCCATCGCCAAGGCGGCCAAGGACGCCAGCGTGGCCCTGGTCGCCACCGACGACGCCATCGTGGACGACACCGGTGCAGCCATCCCGTTCGTGGGCTTCAACGGCACGGACATGGGCACCAAGGTCGGCGAGGCGGCCGCCAAGCTCCTGACCGACAGCGGCTGGCTCTCGGACACGAGCAAGAAGGTCGGCGTCCTGTCGACCGAGGTCCAGACCCTCTCGGTGTGCGAGGACCGCACGAACGCCTCCAAGGAGCAGGTCGCGGCGGCGGGGGTCCCGGCCGAGAACATCTTCCAGGTCCCCTACACCGGTGAGACGCAGTCCGCGCAGGATGCGGCGGGCCCTGTCATCACCGCCCATCCCGACGTCACCAACTGGGTCGTGTTCGCCTGCAACGACGAGGGCGTCCTGGGGACCCTGAACGCGCTCGCGGCCGCAGGCGCGGCGCCCGAGAACGTCATCGGCGTCGGCCTGGGTGCCTACGAGGCGTGCAAGCCGTGGGCGGCGGGCCAGCCGTCCGGCTTCAAGGCCGCGCTGTTCATCTCCGGCCTGGACGTGGGCGCCTCGGCGGCCAAGGTCCTGTGGGACAACGTGGTCAACGGCGTGGCCCTGCCGCCCGAGACCATCGCGCCCACCACGATCGTGGATGCCACCACGTTCTCCACGGTGATGGACCCCATCTCCGTGGGCAACTGCTCCAAGTAGTCGGTAGCGCCTTGATGGGGGCCCGGGCCGTTCAGGCCCGGGCCCCATCGTCACCCGCCGACGAGCATCACCTCCCTCGTGACCTCGGCATGACCATGACCGCGCCCCCAGGGGTCCCTGAGCCGCCCGCGTCCGCCGCGTCCCCGTGGGCGCTCGAGGTCCGGGGCATGACCAAGGCGTTCCCCAACGTCCAGGCGCTCACGGACGTGTCGCTGGACATCCGGCCCGGGGAGATCCTGGCCTTCCTGGGTGAGAACGGGGCGGGCAAGTCCACGCTCCTCAAGATCCTCAGCGGGGACTATCAGCCGGACAGCGGCACCATGACCATCGGCGGCACGGCGCTCCGGTTCGCCAACCCCCGGGAGGCTCGGGCGGCCGGGGTCCGGGTCATCTACCAGGAGCCCGAGATCATCCCCGGGGTGGACGTCGCCGAGAACATCTACGCCGGCGAGCTGCCCAGGCGCGGGCCGTTCATCGACCGCCGGAGGTTGGACAGCGATGCCCGGGCGGAGCTCCGCCGGTTCGGGTTCGAGCGGGTGCTGCCCGCCGACCGGATGGGCGACGAGCTGTCCTCGGCGCAGCGGCAGCTCGTGGAGATCATGCGCGCCGTCAAGTCGCCGATGCGCGTGCTGGCGCTCGATGAGCCGACCTCATCGCTCACTGACGAGGAGGTGGATCGGCTGTTCGCGCTGGTCCGTCGGCTGCGTGACGAGGGCGTGGCGATCGTGTACGTGAGTCACCGCCTGCGCGAGATCCTCCAGTTGGCGGACCGGGTGGCCATCCTGCGTGACGGCCGGCTGGTGACGGTGCGCCCCGCGGCCGAGCTGACCGAGCGGGAGATCGTGCGCCTGATGGTGGGACGCGAGCTGGGCGACGTGTTCCAGCGTCACCGCGCGGTCACGGAGCGGGTGGTCCTGCGCGCGACCGGCATCACCAGCGACTGGCACCGGGATGTCTCGTTCGAGATCCGCGCCGGGGAGATCGTGGGCTTCGCCGGCCTCGTGGGGGCGGGCCGCTCGGAGCTCGCCAAGGTCGTGTTCGGGGAGCTGCCGCGTCAGGCGGGCACCCTCGAGGTGGCGGGCGCGCAGGCCGACATCCGGTCCCCGGACGATGCCATCCGCCTGGGCATCGGCTTCGCGCCAGAGGACCGCAAGCGCGAGGGCCTCATCCTCATCCGGAGCGTGCTGGAGAACACGACGCTCGCCATCCTGCGCCGCCTGACCCGCTTCCGGATGATCCGCCAGCGTGCCGAGCGGCGCATCGCACAGGAGTACGTGCGCGAGCTCAACGTGCGCACCCCCTCGGTCGACCAAGAGGTGGGCAAGCTGTCCGGCGGCAACCAGCAGAAGGTGGTGCTCGCCCGGTGGCTCGCGGCCCGCCCGCGGGTGCTCATCCTCGACGAGCCCACGCGAGGCATCGACGTGGGCGCCAAGGCGGAGATCTATCGCCTGGTCGACCAGCTCGCGGGTGAGGGCCTTGGCATCATGTTCATCTCGTCGGAGCTCCCCGAGATCCTGGGCATGTCCGACCGCATCTATGTGATGCAGCGCGGTCGGATCACGGGCGAGCTGCCCGGCCCGGGCACCACCGAGGAGCAGGTCCTCAACCTGGCCATGGCCGAGGATCTCAGCGCATCCGCGGTCCCATCCCCCAGCATGAGCGAGTCATGAGCGAAGCCGAGGCATCCACCCCTGCCCAGGAACCTCCGACGGCGTCGACCCGCCCGGTGACCGACGGCGCACCGCGACACAGTGCCTGGCGACGGCTGCTGGGCATCGTGGGCGTGGACAACCTGTCCCTGATCATCGCGCTCATCGTGGTCATCGCCATCGTCATCTGGCAGTCCCCGCGGAGCTCCCAGGGGGACATCCTGTTCCTGTCCTGGCAGAACCTCATGAACAGCCTGGCGCAGGCCATCGTCATCGTGGGCCTGCTCGCCATCGGCCAGACGGTGGTCATCGTGGCGGGTGCGCTTGACATCTCGGTCGGGTCCATCGCGTCGGTCGCGTCGGTCACATCGGCGATGGCCATCGCGGGCTTCATCGCGTTCGTGCCGGGTGGCTCGATGCAACTCGCCATCGTGACCGGGATCGTCACCGGTGGCCTGCTGGGTGTCGTCAACGGCCTCATCGTGACCGTGCTCAAGGTGAACCCCATCATCGCCACCCTGGGCACGCTCGCGGCCTTCGCGGGGCTCGCCTTCCTGGTCGCCCCGGATGGCAAGCCGGTCGGGGTGGTCACCCAACCGGAGTTCACGTGGCTGGGCACCGGGCGGCTGTTCGCGGACGCGCCGGTGCCACCCATGGGCGGCACGCCCTGGACGGGCATCCCGGTGGTGTTCGTGGTGCTGCTCGTGGTCGCGGTCATCTTCCACGTGCTGATGCGCTACACCGACTACGGGCGGTCCATCTATGCCATCGGCGGCAACGCCACCGCGGCGCGGCTGGCGGGCATCGACCTGCGTCGGGTGCGCATCATGATGTACGTCCTGTCGGGTGCCGTCGCGGGCCTCGCGGGGGTGGTGCTGACGGCACGGACCACGTCCGGCAACCCCATCAACGGCCAGGGGCTGGAGCTCCAGGCCATCACCGCGGTGTTCCTCGGGGGCGCCGCCACCACGGGTGGCAAGGGCACCATCGTGGGCACCATGCTGGCGGTCATCCTGGTGGGCGTCCTCAACAACGGCATGAACCTGCTGGGCGTGAACACCTTCTACCAGCGTGTCGCGCTGGGCGTGCTGCTGGTTGGCGCCGTGGCCATCGCCCAATGGCGCCAGGCGCGAGCCGAACGGGCACGGACGCGCATCGCGGCCGCGGCCTGAGCCGATGGCTGCGAGGGTGCCCACGCCCGAGGCGGTGCGGCGGCACTACGGGATAGCGTCCTCGCCCTCGACCGTGGTCGCGCGGCGCGCGCCCGGGCCGGTCGTGGCGGATGGTCGCCTCGGCGAGCCAGCCTGGGCCGAGGCCGCGTGGTCGCGTCGGTTCGGGGACCTGGTGACCGGTGCTCCCGGGCTGTACGAGACGCGGGTCGCGGTCACGTGGGACGAGCGCGCGCTCATGGTGGCGTTCCGGGCCGAGGAGCCGTACCTGCGCGCCTCCCTCGTCGACAGGGACGCGCTCGTGTGGACCGATGACGGCGACCTGGAGTTGTTCGTCGCTGGACCGGACGCGGTCTGGGAGCTCGAGGTGAACGCGCTCGGCACCGTCTACGAGGTGCTCCACGTGTGGGCCGACGCGTGTCGTCCCGGTGGCCCGTGGGACCGTGCGGAGTTCGATCCGCGCCGACGGGACGCGCGTGGCTTCGTGGGCAACGGGGACCCCGAGCGATGGGACTGGGACGGGATGCACCCTCGGGGCCATCGCTGGTCGTTCCTCGACTGGGACCTGCCCGGCCTCCAGACCGGTGTCGCGCTCGACGGCACCCTCAACGACGACCGCGACGTGGACCGGGGCTGGACGCTCGAGGTCGTCGTCCCATGGTCCGGCCTGTCCGAGGTCCTGGGTGGGTCGATCGAGCCGCGTCCCGGCCTCCGGCTGGCATGCGCGTTCGCACGCTTCAAGAACCTCGAGCTCAACGGCCGGCAGGTGGTCCCCACGACCGGCTGGACGCTCGACCCGCATGGTCGGTACGACATCCACGTTCCGGAGGCGTACACGGTGGTCGAGCTCGAGGGGCGACCGGCGGACGTGCCCCATCCGCCGGGGCCGGCATGATGGGCGCGCGCGTCGCGGAGACGACCGGGGGGCCCTGGCCGGCGGTGCGGCTCGAGGACGAGGCGTTGGCGCTGACGGTAGTGCCACAGGTGGGCGGCGCAGGGTGACCCAGCAGGCCGACGTGCCCGATGGCGCGCTGAGCGGCCTCCGGGTGCTCGATGGGAGCCAGATGCTGGCGGGGCCCATCTGCGCCATGCGTCTGGGCGACCTGGGCGCCGACGTGCTCAAGATCGAGCCGCCCACGGGGGAGCACAACCGGAGCCATGGCTTCGGGGCGGTCCGGGTCGCCGGTGAGACGCCCACGTTCCTGGGCCTCAACCGCAACAAGCGCAGCGTGGCGCTCGACCTCAAGTCCGCCGCCGGGCTGGCCACGTTCCTGGAGCTGGTGCGTGGCGCGGACGTGTTCCTCCAGAACTACCGGGTGGGCACCGCGGAGCGCCTGGGGGTCGGCTGGCACCAGCTGCGCGCGGTGAACCCGCGCCTGGTGTACGCCCAGATCTCGGGCTATGGCGAGGAGGGCCCGCTGCGAGACCGCCCGGGCCAGGACCTCCTGGTGCAGGCGATGTCCGGCTCGATGTGGGCCGTGGGCGCGCGGCACGACCCGCCACAGCCGGGTGCCCTGTGGGCCGCCGACACGCTCACGGGCTACCAGACCGCGATCGGCATCCTCGCGGCGCTGCGCGCCCGGGAGCGGACCGGCGAGGGGCAGAAGGTGTCCGTGAGCATGCTCGGGGTCATCCTCGACTGCCAGGCGCAGGAGCTCGCCACGTTCCTCAACGGCGGCACCGCCTTCGAGCGGACCGAGCGGCCGTCCGCGCACGCCTGGATCCCCGCGCCATATGGCGTCTATCGCACCGCGGACGCATGGCTGGTGCTGGCCATGGCGCCTCTGCCGCGTCTGGGCGAGGTGCTGGCAGAGCCCCGGCTGGCGACCATGACCGACGAGGATGACGGCGTCGTCCGGCGGGACGAGATCGACCGGATCCTGGCACCCATCCTGGCGGCGCGGACCACCGACGCCTGGGTGGCCTTCTTCGACGAGCATCGGCTGTGGTCCGGCCCGGTGCTCCGGTACGCGGACCTCGAGCGCCACCCGCAGGTGGTCGCGACGCGCCTCATCGCCGAGGTCCCGCATCCGACCGCAGGCTCCATCCGCATGGTGGCGCCGCCGGTGACGCTCAGCGCGACCCCCGCGTCCATCCGGCGCGCGCCACCGCGCCTGGGCGCGGACACGCACGAGGCGCTCCGGGAGTGGCTGGGATGGGACGCGGGGCGCATCGAGGCGGCGGCACGTGACGGGGCCTTCGGGGCGTCGGCCCGGACGGATGCGGAGGGAGTGGCGTGAGCGAGGGCGCGCAGCAGGTCGAGGGCCGGGTCCACGTCGAGGTCGAGGACGCCATCGCCATCCTCACCATCGACCGACCCGCCAAGCTCAACACGTTCACGGTCGCCATGGCCGCCGAGCTGACCGGGCATTGCACCGCGATCGGCCGTGACGACACGCTCCGCGCGGTGGTCATCCGTGGCACCGGTGACCGGGCGTTCTCCGCCGGCAGTGACATCGGCCTGCTCGACGACCTCGGGGGGCCCTGGCAGGGCCGCGACCGAGCCGCGTATGGACGGGACTACATCGCACCACTGCTGGCGCTGCGACTGCCCATCGTGGCGGCCATCCGCGGCTACTGCCTGGGAGGCGGTCTCGAGATCGCGCTCGCCAGTGACATCCGGGTGGCGGGGGAGGGGGCGTCGTTCGGGGCGCCCGAGGTGCGGCTGGGCTGGCACGCCGGGTCGGGCAACACGACCATCCTGCCCCGCCTCATCGGCTATGGCAACGCCGCCCGCTGGATCCTCACGGGGGACCGCTTCGATGCCCGGGAGGCGCTGCGCGTGGGCCTGGTGCAGGAGGTGCTGCCTGACGCCGAGGTGGAGGCGCATGCGCTCGCCCTCGCGCGACGCATCGCCGCCAACCCGCCCATCGCGGTCCAGGCCGCCAAGTCGGTCATCCGGCGCTCGCAGGGCACCACCGTGGAGCAGGGGCTCGCCTGGGAGAACGATCTGTACACCCTGTGCATGACCACCGAGGACGCCCGCGAGGGGATCGCCGCGTTCGTCGAGAGGCGCGAGCCGCGGTATCGGGGCCGCTGACGATGGGCGGCAGTCGACCGGCACTGGGAGGTGATGGCTGATGCGACGACTGGTCGGGCAGGTCGCCATCGTGACGGGCGGCGGGCAGGGGATCGGGGGTGCCATCAGCCGTCGGTTCGCGAGCGAGGGCGCGCGGGTGGTCCTGGCGCAGCGCACCCTTCCGGTGGCCGAGGCCATGGCCGCCCAGATCCGCGCCGCGGGTGGCGACGCGCTCGCGGTCCGGGCGGACGTCACCCAGCGCACGGACATCGACGCCCTGGTGGCACGCACGGTCGAGGCCTTCGGCCCGCCCACCGTGCTGGTCAACAACGCCGGGATCGCGGTGTTCCAGGACCCGCTCACGCTCACCACCGAGCAATGGGCGCGCTGCTTCGCGACCGACCTCGACGCCGCCTGGTGGCTGAGCCAGGCGGTGCTGCCGCATCTCCTCGCCAACGGCGGCGGCAGCATCATCAACATCGCCTCGGTCCACTCGTTCCACATCATCCCGGGCTGCTTCCCGTACCCGGTCGCCAAGCATGGCCTCATCGGTCTCACGCGCGCGCTCGCCGCGGAGTACTCGGCCCGGGGGGTCCGGGTGAACGCCATCTGCCCCGGCTACATCGAGACCCAGAACGTCGTCGACTACTTCGCCACGTTCCCGGACCCCGCCGCCGAGCGCATCCGGTGCGGCGGGCTCCACGCCATCGGTCGCATCGGCGTGCCCGAGGAGGTGGCGGGGCCCGCGGCATTCCTCGCGTCCTCGGATGCGAGCTTCGTCACCGGCGAGGCGCTCATGGTCGATGGCGGCATGAGCATGGTCCTCAACGGCCACGGACTCCCGTTCGTGCCGGGCGTGGGGCCCAGTGGCATGACGTCGGGCGTGGACGCCACGGCCACCGGGGGCTCCTGATGACGCTCATCCCCCCGGGGGCGCCAGACGACATGGACCGGGCCCTCCTGCGCGAGGTGGCCGAGCGCCTGATGCGACACCCCTTCCAGGCCTGGTTCTACGGCGACTCCATCGGTTTCGAGGGGCTGCTGGCGGCATCCGCGCTGCTGGGGGACCCCAGGTATGCCGACTTCGCGCACGGCTTCCTGCGCGGCTGGGCGGCGCGTGACGAGCCTCGTCGGCCTGACGACAACACGGCGCCCGGCCACGTCCTGTGCGCCCTCGCGGTGGAGCGTGACGACGCGGCCCTGCGGGACGCCGCCCTGCGTCTGGCGACCCATCTGGCCGGGCGCCGACGCATCGAGGGCGTCAGCGTGACCTTCGAGGACGCGCGTCGCTCGGTCCGCGAGCCGTACGGGGGGGTCGCCCTGGATGCCGCGGGGCGGCGCCTCCTGGAGGACCCGGGCCCTGGCATCTACGTGGACTGCGCCCACTTCGACCCGCCCTTCCTCGCCCACCTGGCACGGGTCACGGGCGACGAGGCGTGGGCGCGGCGCGCGATCGAGGAGGCGCTGGGGTACGGGCGCCTGCTGCGTGACGAGGGCACCGGCCTGTATCACCACTTCTGGCTGGAGCGGACGGCACGTGCCTATGCGCCTGGCTGGGGGAGGGGGCAGGGCTGGGCGCTCCTCGGTCTGCTGGACGTGCTGGAGCAGCTCGACGCGACCGGCTCGACCGTGCCGGGCCGGGACGAGGTCGCCGAGGACGCCACGCGTCTCGCGTGGGCCATGTCCCGCTGGCAGCGGCCCGACGGCCACTGGCACGCCATGGTGGGTCGACCCGGGAGCGGCGACGAGACATCCACCGCGGCGTTCATGGCCGCCGCGTTCCACCGGGGGGTCGCGATGGGCGTCCTGCCCAGTGACCCGTTCCTGGCCGCGGCCGAGCGCGCGTGGCACGCGACATGGTCCGCTGTCGATGCCACGGGCCTGCTGACGGGCGTCTCCGCGGCCGTCTACTCCAGCACCGAGCCGCTCCACTACCACCATGTGCCACGCGGGCTGGACGTGCCGTGGGGGCAGGGGCCCGTGCTCGTCGCGGCACGGGCCCGATCGGCCGAGCGCGGCGTCGCGCCGGCGCGGGCTGGGGGTCAGACGGTCGCGAAGGTGTAGCAGCGCGCCGGGTTCGTCACGAACAGCTGGCGTTGCTCCACGTCTCCCAGGCCCCGCTCGCGCATGGCCGCCGCGAACCCGTCGAGCAGGTACGCCATGCCGGGCGAGCCACCATGGGTGGCCCAGTAGCCCTGCCGGGCGGCGTCGAGCCCCAGGAGCACCTGGTCCAGATGCCCGTCCTCGGCCGCCCACTCGAGGAGCTGGAGCGTGCCGTTGGGCACGCCCTTCCAGCGGAACGCCTGGTCGTACTCCACGAACACGCCCGTGGCGAACACCTCGCGCTGATGGGCACGGTCCACGACCTTGTCCACGTGGGACAGCGCCACGTGGCCCAGGTCCGCGCCATGGCGCCCCAGCAGAGCCGCCTGCTCCAGGGCGCCCGTGCCGCTCTCGCAGTGGGTGAGGATGGGGCAGCCGGTGGCCACCTGCGCGGCCGCCGCGGCCTCGAAGAACCGCGCATCGCGCTCCGAGGGGCCGTCGGTGGACCCGGCCACCTTGATGACCCCCGCGCGATGGGGCGTGCGCTTGACGATGGGGCTGCCGTAGTCGAGGGCGTCGATGCCGTCCCGGATGTCGGCGACCAGGAGCTCGGTCACCTCCTCGATGGACAGCAGCTCGGTCCAGTGACGCTCGGGGTAGTAGCGCTGATGGTGGACGCCCGTGGGCGCGACCAGGTGGGCGCCCGACCGACGGCTCACCTCGGCGAGGAGGAGCACGTCGCGACCCGTGTCGGCGGGCATGGCATCCACCACCGAGCGCAGCCCCAGCGCCTGGGCCGGCGCGAGCTCCGCGACGGCCTTGTCCACGTCGTCGAGGCGGAAGTCGGGGAACAGTTCCACCGTCCGGCTGCCCGCGATGACCAGGTGCTCGTGGCTGTAGGTCACGCCGAGTTCGGCCGGGTCGATGTCGCCGAGGACGGTGCGTACGAAGGGCATTGGTGGCCTCCTGGTCAGGGCTGGGCGAGGTGGGAGCCGGTCTCGTGGGTCCCGGGGCCGGCGTGGTGGGGCTCGAGGCCCGCCGCGTGGGTCCCGGGGGCTGCTTGCATCACGAGCGCGACCGCGCCCAGGACGCCAGCGTGGTCCGACCGCTGCGCCCGGACCACGGGCACCTGACGGTCCTTGGGGAAGCGGAAGGCATAGCGGTCGACGTACGCCTGCACCTGGGGCAGGAACAGGTCCGCGGCGGCCATGGGCCCGCCCGCGAGGACCACCAGTTCGGGGTCGAAGGCGTGGATCGCGGTCACGATGGTGGCACCCAGGTCGCGTCGGAACTCATCCATCACCTCGAGCGCCACCCGGTCGCCGGCGCGGACGCCCTCGACGAGCGTCTCGAAGGTGATGGCGCCGGGGTCGTGCTCGTACCGGGTGGTGATCGACGAGGGCACCTTGCGGGCGGCGTAGTCCCGGAGGCGCCCCACCAGCGCGGTCGCCGACACGCGGGTCTCGACACAGCCCACGCTGCCGCACAGGCACGTCCGGCCGCCCACCTCGATGGTCGCGTGACCGAACGAGATGCCGGCACCCAGGTTGCGCGATGCCAGCAGGCGCCCACCGAGCACCACGCCCGCCCCCACCCCGGTGCCGATGGTCAGGCCCACCACGTCCTGATGGCCTCGTGCGGCACCGAACCGCCATTCCGCGAGGGTGGCCGCGGCGCCGTCGTTGACGCACCGGACCGGGACGCCGAAGCGCCCCTCGAGTCGAGCCCGGAGCGGGAAGCCCTCGATGCCGATGACCTTGCCCGGCAGGTTGCGGACGCCGAACACGGGGTCCACGATGCCCGGCGCCGCGATGCCGATGCCCATGAGGCCCTCGGGGTCGGACGCGCGCCGCTCGTCGGCGTAGCCGAGCAGGAGCTCCCAGACACGCTCGAACGGCTGGTGCCCCGTGTCCTCGACCCGGGTCGCCAGGACGTCGCCGTCCGCGGTCACCACGCCCAGCTTGGTGCGCGTCCCCCCGATGTCCACGCCCAGCCACCAGGGAGCCCCGGTGCCTTCCGACGTCACCCTGCATCGCCCCCCATGCTCGTGACCACGCGCCGCCTCACGCCTCGTCTATGCGACGGCCGAGACAGGCAGCTCCAGCACCGCGCCATCCTGCCGCAACCGGTCACGCAGCCGCTCGGCGGACACGTCACGCGGCTCGGACCCCGCGAGCGCCGCGAGCCCCGCCGCGGTGCCCGCGGCCTGGCCCATGGCCATGCACTGCGCCATCGAGCGCACCGAGGCGTGCGCGTCATGGGTCGCCGAGAAGCAGCGACCCGCCACGAGCACGTTCGCGGCATCCCGCGCGATGAGCGTGCGATACGGGATGCCCACCACCTCGCCATCGGGGAGGTACTGCCAGCGCGTGTCGGTGGTGCCGCTGTGGTCCTCGATGGGCGCCCCGCACAGGCCCACCTCGTCGTCGAACCGCCGTGCCCCCAGGACCTCATCGCGGGTGAGTCGATGGTCGCCGTACACGCGACGCGTCTCGCGGACGCCGATCTGGGTGGACAGGGCCGCGAGCGACGCGTGCTCGTACCCGGGCACCCGGTCGACCAGGAAGCGGGCGTACTCCAGGGCCTGGCGCCGACCCGTCATCTCCGCGTGGGTGAGGAGGTCGGGATCGGTGGCGTTGATGACCCGCCCCTCCCGTGGCCGATAGGACTCCACGCGGGTCATCACGGTGGCTGTCATGCCGTCGATGGGCGTGATGTGGTCGGAGCCCTCGCGGCGGGGGAGGTCGTACTTGCCGGACGTCGCGGCCTCGGCCATCAGCCGGTGGAGCGTCTCGCTCGGCACCGAACGTCGGCGCGCCTGGTCCACGCCCGCCATCCGGAAGGTGGTGGTGAGCGTCTGCGCAGGGCCCTCGGTACCCGCCTGCTCGTAGCCGATGCCCGCGTGGTGGCACAGGTCGGCGTCCCCCGAGGCATCCACGAACACCCTGCCCGCGATGCGCACGAGACCCGCCTTGGTGGCCACCAGCACCTCCTCGACCCGTCGGTCGCGCACCGTGGCCCCCTGGAGGAAGGCATGGAGCAGCACCTGGGCTCCCGCGTCGGTCACGAGACGCTCCCAGACCACCTTGAGGTGCTCGGCGAGGTACGTGACGCCCGTGCCCGCACCATACGTGTTGGGCCGCTCGACCACCCGACCCAGCGCGCGCAGCCCGGCCACCACGTCGTCGGGGACGCCACCCACGACCTTGCGTGACACAGAGCCCGGCGTGTAGAAGCCGTAGAAGGTGTCGAGGACCGCGGTGCTCGTGCCGCCCAGGAACGGCAGCTTCTCGATGAGCGTCACGGACGCCCCCGTGCGGGCGGCCGCGATCGCGGCGGTGGACCCGGCCGAGCCCGAGCCCACCACGACGACGTCGGCGGTGGCATGGAGCGGCGGGTCGATGGTCATGCTCATGACGCCGCCCACTCGCTCTCGGGCACGGGCAGGGCGCCCTCGCTGTCGTAGGCCTGCCGGACGCGTCGGAAGTACTCCTCGTACACCCGCTCCAGCTGCTGCTCGCCCTCGGCGCTGCCCACGAAGTGCGGGCTGGTGAGCACCACGGGGGTCACGCCGCGCTCGGCGAGCAGCTCGGCGGTGCGTGCCTTGAGCGCGTTGACCACCGCGATGGCGCCGATGGACGAGGTGGGGCCGACCTTGTAGGGCACCCCCGCGATGTCCACCGCGGCGTCGCCCGCGGGCGAGCAGTTGTCGACCGTGACGTCCGCGATCTCGGCGAGCTTGCGGCCCGACGGGTGACGCGACGCCGTGGCGCGCCCATGGTCCAGCGAGGTCACGGCCACCACCGGCAGCCCCATCCGCTTGGCCAGCAGCGCCAGCTCGATGACGGTGCCGTTGATGCCCGTGGAACTGAAGATGAGGAACGAGTCGCCCGGATGGACCTTGATCTGCTGGAGGATGATCCGCGCGAACCCGGGCACCTTCTCGAGGTACATCGCCTGGCGCAGACCGTTGGGTCCCACCACCCCCACGTGATTCGAGAGCGCCAGCTCCGCGATGGGGTGGAAGCCCGGGTAGCTGCCGATGCGCGGGAACATCTCCTCGGTGTTCATGCGCGAGTGGCCCGAGCCGAAGACATGCACCAGCCGGTCGGCGGCGATGGTGTCGGCGAAGATCCGGCTGGCGGCCTCGATGGCGTCCCCCTGGGTGGTGGCGACGCGGTCGAGCACGTCCTTGGCGGCGACGAGCCAGCGGTCGGCGGCGGTCATGGTCGGGTGGTCCTCCGGGTGGGTCGGTGGGTGGCGCGGGATGGCTGGCGTGCGGGTGGGCCGAGCTGGCCGGCCACGGTCCGGGCATCGAGCCGGGCAGGCAGCCGGGCGGGGGCGCTGGTCGCGGGCGCCAGTGGCCTGGGCGCGGTCGGCGCGACGGGTTCGTGGACCTCGCGGATGAGGAGGTACCGGGACCGGTCGCCCCGCAGGAGCGCCTGGCCCAGCTCCACCAGGCCAGCCTTGTCGGACACCGAAAGCAGCGCCCGGCGGATCTTCACGGGCGCATCGGACGGGCGGTCGGCGGTCATGCGGGGGAAACGCGGGAAAGAGGCGCGAATTATAGCGGTTGTGGGAGGGCCTTCAGGCCCGACGGCGCATGTCATTTCGCGGCCAAGGCCGCTCCCGCAACAGAGCATTCGCGGCTGAAGCCGCTCCTACAACAGAGCATTCGCGGCCAAGGCCGCTCCCACAAAAGCGCGAGGGTTCAACCCAGGCCGTAATCGCGCAGCTTGCGGCGCAGGGTCTCGCGGTGGATGCCGAGCATGGCAGCGGCGCGGCTCTGGTTGCCGTCGCAGTGCTGCAGCACTTCCTGGAACAGCGGGATCTCGAGTTCGCGCAGCGCGATGCCGTAGAGATCGTTCGCGCCGCAGCCGTCGAGGTCGCGCAGGTAGCGGCGCACGGAATTCGCGACGTGGTCGCGCAGCGGCGGACGCGGTGTCGAGCGT
>WBZO01004191.1_pt1 | contig 15774 bp, 10 predicted proteins | sample 5204261 | NCBI WGS metagenome assembly WBZO01 (sample SAMN12412400, study PRJNA552823) | activated sludge metagenome | isolation source: activated sludge from anammox sidestream of wastewater treatment plant... | place: USA: North Carolina | collected 2017-09 | reverse complement strand
TACACCGAGAAGTACTACGCCGCGGGCAAGATCCCCGGCGGCTTCTTCAAGCGCGAGGCGCGACCGTCGGAGAAGGACGTGCTCACCTCGCGGCTCATCGACCGGCCGATCCGGCCGCTCTTCCCCGAGGGCTTCTACCACGAGGTGCAGGTCGTCGCGACGGTGCTCTCGTGCAACCCCGAGGTCGATCCCGACATCCCGGCGATGATCGGCGTGTCAGCCGCGCTCACCCTGTCGGGCATTCCGTTCGCCGGCCCGATCGGTGCCGCGCGCGTCGGCTACCTCGACGGCCAGTACGTCCTCAACCCGACCGCGACGCAGCTCAAGTCGAGCCAGCTGAACCTCGTCGTCGCCGGAACGGAGCACGCGGTGCTGATGGTGGAGTCCGAGGCGCAGGAGCTGTCCGAGGACGTCATGCTCGGCGCGGTGGTGTTCGGGCACCAGCAGATGCAGGCCGCCATCAGCGCGATCAACGAGCTCGCCGACCAGGCCGGCAAGCCCGCGTGGGACTGGCAGCCGCCGGCCGCTGCGGACGGACTGGTGGCGCGCGTCGCCGACCTCGCCGAGGCCGACCTGCGCGCGGCGTTCGCCCTCAAGCAGAAGCAGGCGCGCAACGCGCGCCTGGAGGACATCCGCCGGCGCGTGCTGGAGACGCTCGCGGCGGACGAGAACCCGCCGGAGTCCAACCAGGTCAAGGATCTCCTCTTCAACCTCGAGGCCAAGATCGTCCGCAACCAGATCCTCGACGGCGAACCGCGCATCGACGGGCGCGACACGCGCACGGTGCGTCCGATCTCGATCCGCGTCGGCGTCCTGCCGCGCACGCACGGCTCGGCGCTCTTCACCCGCGGCGAGACGCAGGCGCTGGTCGTGGCCACGCTGGGGACCGGGCGCGACGAGCAGATCATCGACGCGATCCAGGGCGAGTACAAGGAGCGGTTCATGCTCCACTACAACATGCCCCCTTACGCCACCGGCGAGACCGGACGCATGGGCGCGCCCAAGCGCCGCGAGATCGGGCACGGGCGGCTCGCCAAGCGCGCCCTGGTCGCGATGCTGCCGCCGCAGGAGGAGTTCGCGTACTCGATCCGCGTCGTCTCCGAGATCACCGAGTCGAACGGCTCCTCGTCCATGGCGAGCGTGTGCGGCGGCAGCCTCGCGCTGATGGACGCGGGCGTCCCGCTCAAGGCGCACGTCGCAGGCATCGCGATGGGGCTCATCAAGGAGGGCAACCGCTTCGCCGTGCTGTCCGACATCCTGGGCGACGAGGATCACCTCGGCGACATGGACTTCAAGGTCGCCGGCACCGAGCGCGGAGTGACCGCGCTGCAGATGGACATCAAGATCGAGGGCATCACGAAGGAGATCATGCACATCGCGCTGGTGCAGGCGCGCGAGGGTCGCATGCACATCCTGGGTCTGATGCGCCAGTCGCTGGAGGGGTCGCGCACCGAGATCTCGAGCTTCGCGCCGCGCATCATCAAGCTCAAGATCAACCCGGAGAAGATCCGCGACGTCATCGGCAAGGGCGGCGTCGTGGTGCGCGGGCTGCAGGAAGAGACCGGCACCACGATCGAGATCGGCGACGACGGCACCATCAGCATCGCCTGCGTCAGCATGGAGGGCGGCGAGGCGGCGAAGAAGAAGATCGAGGAGATCGTCGCCGAGGTGGAGATCGGCAAGATCTACAACGGGACGGTGCTGCGACTGCTCGATTTCGGCGCCATAGTGAGCCTGCTGCCGGGCAAGGACGGGCTGCTGCACATCTCGCAGATCAGCCATCAGCGGGTCGCGAGCGTGGCCGACCACCTCAAGGAAGGCCAGCAGGTGAAGGTCAAGGTGCTCGAGGCGGACGAGAAGGGCCGGGTGCGGCTCTCGATGAAGGCGGTGGCGGAGCAGGAGCGATCCGCCGCAACCGAGACCTCACAGTAACGTCCCGCGCGCGCCGGCGGCAGCAGCGCACCGACGGCGCCCCGTCTCCCGCCCCGGCGCCCGCCTACTTGGCGACCTGGCGCTCGCGCAACTCCTCGAGCGTCTTGCAGTCGATGCAGAGCGTGGCGGTAGGGCGCGCCTCCAGACGCTGCAGGCCGATCTCGGCCCCGCAGCTCTCGCAGTAGCCGTAGTCCTCGGCGTCGATGCGCAGGATCGTCTCGTCGATCTTCTTGATGAGCTTGCGTTCGCGGTCGCGGTTGCGCAGCTCGAGCGCCATGTCCGACTCCTGGCTCGCGCGGTCGTTCGGATCGGCGAACACGGTCTGGTCGTCCTGCATCTGGTGCACCGTCCGCTCGATGTCGGCGGCGAGCTCGTCGCGCAGGCGCGCGAGCACCTGCTTGAAGTGGGCGCGCTGCTGCGCGCTCATGTACCCCTCGCCCTTGCGGGGAACGTAGGGCGGGTGCTGCCTGCGCAGGGATTCGAACGGCATCGGGATCCACCTCCCGGGGGCGCGCCGCGAAGGATTGCGCTTGATACCAGATGGCGCGGGGGGCGGCAAGGCAATTAGTGCCCGCCGCGGGCGCGCGCGGGCGCGGTTTGACCGTCGCGCGCCCGGACGCGTAAAATTCGCCACCTTTCGGGGTGTGGCGCAGCCTGGTAGCGCGCTTGCTTTGGGAGCAAGATGTCGGGAGTTCGAATCTCTCCACCCCGACCAGGTTGCCCGGCGCAGTCGCAGGATCCGGTCCGGCGCCCGTAGCTCAACCGGATAGAGCATCGGCCTTCTAAGCCGGCGGTTACAGGTTCGAGTCCTGTCGGGCGCGCCAGCACCCCTGGCCGATTTCGAGCAGCGACGGTGGCTATAGCTCAGGGGTAGAGCATCGGATTGTGATTCCGAGGGTCGTCGGTTCGATACCGACTAGCCACCCCATTCCCCGAGGCCGCTCTGCGCGAGCGGCCTCTTCGCTCCGGTCGGTGCTTGCAGGTCGGGCGCGGCGAGGGCGAAGACCGGCCCGCTGCCCGCCGACGTCGCGAGCCACGTGAGCGGCAGCCGCGGAAACGCGCGCTCGACCGCGCGCCGGCCGTCGCCGACTTCGACCACGAGCACGCCGCGCGGCGCGAGATGGCGGTGCGCCGCGGACAGCAGCCGGCGCACGAAATCGAGTCCGTCCACGCCGCTCGCGAGCGCGAGCGCCGGCTCGCGGCGGTACTCGGGTGGCAGGCGGCGCATCTCGGACACCGGCACGTAGGGCGGGTTGCAGAGAATCAGGTCGTAGCGGTCGCGCCCGAGCGCGGCGAAGAGGTCGGAGCGGACGAGGCGCACGCGCCGGCCGAGACGGTAGGCGGCGACGTTTCTCCGCGCGACCGCGAGCGCCGCGGCCGAGACATCCGAGGCGTCCACGCGGGCACGGGGATACGCGAGCGCCGCGAGTATCGCGAGGCAACCCGACCCGGTGCACAGGTCCAGGATCCGCCGCGGCCCGCCGCGCGGCATCCACGCGCGCAGCCCGTCGGGAAGCAGCTCGGCGATGTGGGAGCGCGGGACGATGACCCGGCGATCGACATGGAAGCGGTGTCCGGCCAGCCAGGCTTCGCCCAGGACGTAGGCGAGCGGCGCGCGCGTCGCAATGCGACGCCGGACGAGAACCTCGATCCGCCGCGCGGTGACGGCATTCACCGCGCGGCCCTGGAGCGCGGAGAAATCATCGAACTCGATCCGCAGGGCGTGGCAGAGGAGCCACGCCGCTTCGTCGCGGGCGTTCGTCGTTCCGTGGCCGAACGCGAGGCGCGCCCGCCGCAAGCGCATGGCGGTTGCGCGCCACCAGTCGCGCACCGTGCGCGGCGGGGCGCCGGCGCTCAAGCGAGCAGCTGCTCCAGCGAGCGCTGGTAGATCGCGCTCAGCGGCTCGAGCGCGTCGAGCGCGACGTGCTCGTCGAGCTTGTGGATCGACGCGTTCACCGGTCCGAACTCGACGATCTGCGCGCAGATGCGTGCAATGAAGCGGCCGTCGGAGGTGCCGCCGGTGGTCGACACCTCGGCGGTCACGCCCGTCACCGCGCGGATCGCGGCGCTCAGGGCGGCGACGAGCGTGCCGCGCGGGGTCAGGAACGGCTGCGCCGACAGCGACCACGCCAGCTCGTACTCGAGCGCGTGCCGGTCGAGAATCGCGCGCACCCGCTCCTGCAAGCCCTCGGCCGTGCTCGCCGTGGAGAAGCGGAAATTGAACAGCACTTCGAGCTCGCCGGGCACGACGTTAACTGCCCCGGTGCCGGCGCGCAGGTTCGACACTTGCCAGGTGGTGGGCGGAAAGTACTCGTTGCCGCGGTCCCACTCGGTGGCGGCGAGTTCGGCCAGCGCGGGCGCGAACAGGTGCACCGGATTGCGGGCGAGCTGGGGATAGGCGACGTGCCCCTGCACCCCCTTCACGACCAGGCGGCCGCCGAGGGACCCGCGGCGGCCGTTCTTCACCGTATCCCCGAGGCGCTCGACGCAGGTCGGCTCGCCGACGATGCAGTAGTCGATCCGTTCCCCGCGGGCCTCGAGCCGGTCCACGACCTTGACCGTGCCGTCGGTCGCGTCGCCTTCCTCGTCGGAAGTGAGCAGGAAGGCGATCGAGCCGGGCGCATCCGGGCGCGCGGCCAGGAAGCGCTCGGTGGCCGTCACGAACGCCGCGAGCGAGGTCTTCATGTCGGCGGCCCCGCGCCCGTAGAGGCGTCCGTCGCGCTCGGTCGGGACGAACGGATCGGAGCGCCAGTGCGCGAGCGGACCGGGAGGAACGACGTCGGTGTGGCCCGCGAAGCAGACGAGCGGGGCGGCGCGGCCGCGCCGCGCCCAGAGATTGGTGACGCCGCCGCTCGCGAGCGGCTCGAGCACGAAGCCGAGCGCGCGCAGGCGCTCGCCGATGAGCGCCTGGCAGCCGCCGTCCTCCGGCGTGACCGAGCGGCGCGCGATCAGCGCGCGCGCGAGTTCCAGAGTTTCACCCATCGGGAGGTCGGAGCGGACGCCGGGACGCAGACGGCGCCGAGTTTACCCGCTCGACCGGAGCGGGGCCGGCGGCGCTAGGCGGCCTTCTCCTCGTCGAGCGTGAGCCGGAACTCGCTGAACGACGCGCCTCCTGCCGCCTGCTCGACTTCCTGCTGCAGGGCGGGCTTGGGCGCGGGCGCGGCGCCGGGCGCCGGCTTGGACGCGTCGGTGTTGTTCATCAGCCACAGGAGGTTGGTGGCCGAGTCGGCGTTGGCGAGCGCCTCTTCCTGCGAAATGACGCCGTCGCGGTACATCTGGAACAGCGCCTGCTCGAAGGTCTGCGACCCCGGCGCGAGGCTCTTGTCCATCGCCTCCTTGATGCCGTTCACCTCGCCCTTCTCGATGAGGTCGGCCACGTGGCGCGTGTTCAGCATCACCTCGACCGCGGCGGAGCGCGCGCCCTTGAGGTTGCGCACCAGGCGCTGCGACACGACGCACTTGAGCGAGGAGGAGAGGTCCTGCAGCAGCGCCGGCCGGTTCTCCAGGGGATAGAAGCTGATGATCCGGTTGAGCGCGTGGTAGCTGTTGTTCGCGTGCAGCGTGGCGAGGCACAGGTGACCGGACTGCGCGTAGGCGATCGCCATGGTCATCGTCTCGCGGTCGCGCACCTCGCCGATCAGGATCACGTCCGGCGCCTGCCGCAGCGCGTTCTTCAGCGCGACGTGGTAGGACTTGGCGTCGGTGCCGAGCTCGCGCTGGTTGACGATCGAGCGCTTGTGCTTGAACAGGAATTCGATCGGGTCCTCGATCGTGATGATGTGCCCCGACTGCAGCGCATTGCGGTGGTCGATCATGGCCGCGAGCGAGGTGGACTTGCCCGAGCCGGTCGCGCCGACCATCAACACGAGGCCGCGCTTCTCGAGCACGATCTCCTTGAGCACCTGGGGCAATCCGAGCGTGTCGAAGGCGGGCACCTCGCCCGGGATGAAGCGCACCACGATCGCCGGCGTGGTGCGCTGCATGAACGCGCTGATGCGGAAGCTGCCCAGGCCGCGCATCGGGTAGGAGGTGTTGAGCTCGAAGTTCTCCTCGAAGTCGGCGAGCTGGCGCTCGGTGAGGATCTCCTTCATCAGCGCGCGCACGGTTTCCGGCGCGACGACCTGCTGGTTGATCGGCATCGTCACGCCGTTGATCTTGATCGAGATCGGCGCGCCGCAGGAAATGAAGATGTCCGAGGCCTTTTTCTCGGCCATCAGCTCGAGCAGCCGCTTCATCGCCATCGCAGGAGTCCTCCGGCGCCGTGCGCGGGGTGCTCAGTCGCCCCGCAGGAGCTCGTTGATGCTCGTCTTGGCGCGCGTCTTCGCGTCGACCTGCTTGACGATGACCGCGCAGTAAAGGGCGTATTTTCCGTCCGCGGCGGGGAGCGTTCCAGGAACTACTACCGATCCGGCCGGCACGCGGCCGTAGAGCGTCTCGCCGCTGGCGCGGTTGTAGATGCGCGTGCTGGCGCCGATGAACACTCCCATCGAGAGCACCGAGTTCTCCTCCACGATCACGCCTTCCACTACCTCCGAGCGCGCCCCGATGAAGCAGTTGTCCTCGATGATCGTGGGATTGGCCTGCAGCGGCTCGAGCACGCCCCCGATCCCGACGCCGCCCGAGAGGTGGACGTTCTTGCCGATCTGCGCGCAGCTGCCGACGGTGGCCCAGGTGTCGACCATCGTCCCCTCGTCCACGTACGCGCCGATGTTCACGTACGAAGGCATGAGCACCGCGTTGCGCGCCACGTACGCCCCGCGGCGCGCGATCGCCGGCGGCACGACGCGGAAGCCGCCGGCGGCGAAGTCCGCCGCCGAGTAGGCCCCGAACTTCGTCGGCACCTTGTCGTAGTACTGCGTGGACGCGCCCTGCATCACCTGGTTGTCCTGCAGGCGGAAGGAGAGCAGCACCGCCTTCTTGATCCACTGGTGGGTGCGCCAGGCGCCGCCGGTCTTCTCCGCCACGCGCAGCTCGCCGCGGTCGAGGGCGGCGATGACCGCTTCGACGGCGGCGCGCAGCTGCGGCTCGGAGGAGGCGGGAGAGAGCTGCGCACGCGCCTCCCACGCCCGGTCGATGACGTCCTGGTGCTGCTGCATGGTCTCTCTCACCTCGAGCGGGCGAACGCGGCGATGCGCCGCACGCCCTCGATGCACTCGTCGAACTGCGCGACCAGCGCGACGCGGATGTAGCGTTCGCCCGGATTGACGCCACCCGCCTCGCGCGCGAGATAGCTGCCCGGGAGCACGGTCACATTATATTGGCGGTACAGCTCGCGCGCGAAATCGGTGTCGGATTCCGGCGTGCGGATCCACAGGTAGAAGCCGCCGTCGGGCCGGGCGGTCTCGAGCGGGTCGCGGACGAGCGCCAGGGCGGCGGCGAACTTGTCGCGGTAGAGGCGGCGGTTCTCGACCACGTGCGTCTCGTCGCGCCACGCTGCGGCGCTCGCCGCCTGCACCGTGGGGCTCATCGCGCTGCCGTGATAGGTGCGGTAGAGCAGGAAGCGGCCGAGAACCTCGGCATCGCCCGCCGCGAAGCCCGAGCGCAGGCCGGGCGCGTTCGAGCGCTTGGACAGGCTCGAGAACACCACCAGGCGCGCGAACCCAGCGCGACCGAGCCGCTGGGCCGCCTCGAGCGCGCCGAGCGGCGCGCGGGCCTCGTCGCAGTAGAGCTCCGAGTAGCACTCGTCGGCCGCGATCACGAACCGGTGGCGGTCGGCGGCCTCGAACAGCCACGCCCAGTCCGCGAGCGACATCACGCGTCCGGTCGGGTTGGCCGGGGAGCACGCGTAGACGAGCTGGACGCGCCGCCACACGTCCTCCGGTATCGCCCGGTAGTCGGGGGCGAAGCCGCGCTCGCGCACGGCATTCGCATAGCGCACGGTCGCGCCGGCGAGCAGCGCGGCGCCCTCGTAGATCTGATAGAAGGGATTGGGGCTCACCACGAGCGCGTCGCGGGAGCGGTCGATCACCGTCTGCGCGAGCGCGAACAGGGCCTCGCGCGACCCGTTGACCGGCAGCACCTGCGTGGCCGGATCGACGTGCGGCAGGCCGTAGCGCCGCACGAGCCAGGCGGCGATGGCCTCGCGCAGCGCCGGCGTTCCCGCGGTCGCCGGGTAGGTCGAGAGTCCGCTCAGGTGCCCCGTGAGCGCCGCGGTCACCACTTCCGGGGTGGCGTGGCGCGGCTCGCCGATCGACAGGCTGATCGGCGCGTGCGCCGCGTCCGGGGTCACGCCGGCGAGCAGGGTGCGCAGTTTCTCGAACGGGTACGGCTGGAGTCGCTCCAGGTCAGGGTTCATGGGGTGCGCGCCGGCCCGATCAGCGCGTGCCGGGCGCGGCTGCGAAGGCCGGCAGCGCCACCGGCGGCGCGGGCCGCCAGCCGCGCTTGCGATGCTCGGCCACGACGGTGGTGGAGATCCCTCCGCGGACGTGGAAGCGCGCGCTGAGCCGCATGAACCGCGGCGCGAGCAAGCGCACGAGGTCGCCGAGAATGCGGTTGGTCACGGCCTCGTGGAAGGCGCCCTGATCGCGGTAGGACCACACGTAGAGCTTGAGGCTCTTCAGTTCCACGCACTTGCGGTCCGGGACGTAGTCGAGGACGAGCGTCGCGAAGTCCGGCTGGCCGGTCAGCGGGCACAGGCAGGTGAACTCCGGGATCTCCATGTGCACGAGGTAGTCGCGCCCGCGCTCCGGGTTGGGAAAGCTCGCGAGGGCGCGGGACGGTTGCGCTGGCACTGGATCGATGCTCCGGGTCGGCCGCAAGGGCAAAGTTCGGTATTATATCGGCCGAAAAAATCGCCCCCGCGCCGCTCCTGCGGCGCACTCCTTCCAGGCCGGAAATTGCGTCTCACACACATCAAGCTGGCTGGCTTCAAGTCGTTCGTCGACCCGACCGCAATCGAAGTGCCGAGCCGCCTCGTCGGGGTGGTCGGTCCCAACGGCTGCGGCAAGTCCAACATCATCGACGCGGTGCGCTGGGTGCTGGGCGAGACGCGTGCGAGCGCCCTGCGCGGCGACTCGATGCAGGACGTGATCTTCAACGGCTCGGCCCTGCGCAAGCCGGTGGCGCGCGCGAGCGTCGAGCTGGTGTTCGACAACAGCCTCGGCAAGGCCGCCGGGCAGTGGTCGCAGTACGCCGAGATCTCGGTCAAGCGCATTCTCCAGCGCGACGGCGAGTCGAGCTACCTGATCAACAACGCCGTGGTCCGGCGCCGCGACGTGCAGGACATCTTCCTCGGCACCGGAGTCGGGCCACGCGCCTACGCGATCATCGAGCAGGGGATGATCTCGCGCGTGATCGAGGCGAAGCCGGAGGAGCTGCGGGTCTTCCTGGAGGAGGCGGCGGGCGTCTCCAAGTACAAGGAGCGGCGGCGCGAGACCGAGCACCGCCTGGAGGACACGCGCGAGAACCTCGCCCGGGTGGACGACATCCGCAGCGAGCTCGAGACCCAGATCGAGAAGCTCACGCGCCAGGCCGAGGTCGCGCGGCAGTACCAGGCGCTCCAGGCCGAGGCCGGGCAAAAGCAGCAGCTCCTCTGGTGGCTGCGCAAGCGCGATGCTGAGAACGAGGCGACGCGCGCGCTGCGCGAGGTCGAGCGCGCCGCGAACGAGCTCGAGGCCGAGACCGCGCGCCTGCGCGCGGCGGAGCGGCGCGTGGAGTCGGCGCGCGTCGAGCACTATGCGGCGGGCGACGCGGTGAACGCCGCGCAGGGCGCGCTCTACGAGGTCAACAGCGAGGTCTCGCGCCTCGAGACCGAGCTCCGCTTCGTCGCCGAGACGCGGCAGCGCCTGGACGCGCAGCTCGCCCACCTCGCGCTCCAGATCGAGCAGTGGGAGCGGCAGCGGGCCGAGCTCGCGGAAGCGGCTGCGATGTGGCAGCAGCGGCGCGCCGCGGCGGCGCAACGGATCGTCGCCGCGCAGGGGCGGCACGCGGCGGAGGAGGCGCGGCTGCCGGAGCGCGAAGAGGCGCACCGCGCGGCGCAGGCCGGGCTCGACCAGGCGCGCGACGCCGCAGCGCGCATCGAGCAGGCCCTGCAGGTCGAGCAGGCGCACCAGGCCCACGCGGAGCGCACGCTCGAGCAGCTGCGCGGGCGCGAGGAGCGCTTGACCGCCGAGCGCGCGCAGCTGGTCGCACCCGAGCCCGCGCGGCTCGCGGAGATCGCGGGCGCGATTGCGACCGCAGCGGCGGAGGTGGACGCCGCCGCCGGGCGCATCCGCGCGCTGCAGGAGGACCTCCCGGTGCTCGAAGCGGCGCGCGGCGCTGCGCTCGCCCGCCTCCAGGAAGTCGAGCGCGAGGCCAACACGCGCGAGGGACGGCGCGCGACCCTGCAGCGGATCCAGGCGGCGGTCGAGGAAGGCACGGAGATCAACGACTGGGTCGCCCGGCACCGGCTGCAGGGGCTGCCGCGCCTGTGGCAGAAGATTACGGTCGAGCCCGGCTGGGAGACGGGCGTCGAGTCGGTGCTGCGGGAGCGGCTGCACGCCCTGCAGCTCGCAGACCCCGGGCGGCTCGCCCAGCTCCACGCTGATCCGCCGCCGGCAAGGGTGAGCGTGTTCGCGCCGAGCACCGCGCGCACGCCGCAGCGCGCCGGGGACGGGCTGCGGCCGCTCGCCGCGCTGGTGCGCTGCACCGACGAGAGCGCGCGGCCGCTGGTCGAGGACTGGCTCGCGGGCTGCTATGCGCACGAGGGCATCCCGTCGCTGACCGCCCGGCTCGCACTGCCCGCCGGCGCCGTGCTGGTCAACCGGGAAGGCCACCAGTTCACGCGCTACGGCGTGAGCTTCCACGGACCGGACTCGGGCGACGCCGGCATCCTCGCCCGGCAGCGCGAGATCGAAGGGCTGAACGCCGAGCTCGAGACGCTGACGTCGGCGGTCGCCGGGGCGCGCGAAGTCCACGCCGCGGCCGAGCGCGCCCTTGCGCTGCGACGCGACCAGATCGCCGCCCTCCAGTCCCAGGAAGCCGAGCGGCAGGGCGCCCGCCACGAGCTCCAGCTCGAGGAACTGCGCATCAACGAGAGCATCGCCCGGGTTCGGAGCCGGGCGGAGAGCATCGACCTCGAGCTGCACGAGGTCGCGCACGCGCACAGCTCGGAGGCCGCTGGCCGCGCCACCGCCGCGTCCAGGATCGCGCAGCACCAGTCGGAGCTCGCGTCGGCGCGGGGACGGCTGGACGAGGTGCGCAACGCGTTCGAGGGGGCCGGAGCCGCTCTCGCGGCGCAGCGCGACGCCATCCAGACGGCGGCCCGGGTGGTCCAGGAAGAGCTCTTTGCTGAGCGAGAGTGCCTATCTAAAATCAATGAGATAGAGCGCTCTATTAATGGATTATCTGAGCAGCTGAGCCAAGCCGCAGAGGAGCGGTCGGCCGCAGAGGGCGAGCGGTCCGGCCTGCAGGACGAGGGCCTTCAGGGCGCACTCCAGGCCGCGCTAGCGAACCGGGTCGAGGTCGAGGGACGCCTCGGCGCGGAGCGCGCGCGGCTGGAGGAGATCGGCGAGACCCTCCGCGGCGCGGACGAGGAGCGGCTGGGGGCCGAGCAGCGGCTCGCGCCGCTGCGCGAACGGATCGGCGAGTTGCGCCTGAAGGAGCAGGCGGCCCGGCTCGGCGTCGAACAGTTCGCCCGGCAGCTGGCGGAGGCGGAGGCGGACGAAGCGGCGCTCGCGCAGGCCTTCGAGGCGAACAAGGTCCGCCTGGGTGCACTCCAGGGGGAGATTCAGCGGCTGCACCAGGCGATGACCGACCTCGGGGCGATCAACATGGCCGCCCTGGAGGAACTCGGGATCGCCACCGAGCGCAAGCAGTTCCTCGATGCCCAGTCGGGCGACTTGCGCGAAGCGCTCGCGACCCTGGAGAGCGCCATCCGGCGCATCGACCGCGAGACGCGGGAGATGCTGCAGCAGACCTTCGACGAGGCCAACCGGCACTTCGGGGAGCTGTTTCCGCGGCTCTTCGGCGGCGGCGAGGCGCGGCTCGTGATGTCGGGCGAGGAGATCCTCGATGCCGGGATCGAGGTGCGTGCCCAGCCGCCGGGGAAGCGCAACTCCACCATTCACCTGCTCTCGGGCGGAGAGAAGGCGCTCACCGCGATCGCGCTGATCTTCGCGCTCTTCCAGCTCAACCCGGCCCCTTTCTGCCTGCTCGACGAGGTCGACGCCCCGCTCGACGACACCAACACCGAGCGGTTCTGCAATCTCGTGAAGCACATGTCGGAGCAGACGCAGTTCCTGTTCATCAGCCACAACAAGATCACGATGGAGATCGCGGCCCAGCTGGTCGGCGTCACGATGCCCGAGCAGGGCGTCTCGCGCGTGGTCGCGGTCGACATCGAAGAGGCGCTGCGCCTCAAAGAGGCGGCGGCGGCGTGACCGCGCGGGTCCGTTAGGCGAGTGCTCGCGTGAGCGACCTTCAGCTCGGCCTGCTCGGCATCGGGATCCTGGTCGTCATCGCCGTGCTCGCGTACAACAAGTGGCAGGAGCTCAAGCTGCGCCGCCAGACGGAGGCCGCGTTCGCGTCGCGCCATCGCGACGTGCTGTTCGGCGAGCGTCCCGGGGAGGCCGTTCCGGCCGGCGCGGCGACCGCCTGGACGCCAGGGCCGGCGCCGGAGCCGCACCGTCGCGTCGAGCACACGCTCGGAGAGCCCGCCCCCGACCCGAGCCCGGCGACGGCGGACGAGGCGGCCGCGGCCCCGGCCGCGCTCGACGAAAGCGTCGACTTCATCGTCGAGCTCGACTGCGCGCGCCCGGTGGGCGCGGAGGACCTCGCACATCCGGCCCGCGGCCGCGTCGAAGAAGTTTGCGGGAAGCCCGTGCACTGGGCGGGGCAGGAGGAGCCCGGGGGCGGCTGGCGGCAGATCGACCCCGGCCGGCGCTATCGGCGCCTGCAGGTGGGGCTGCAACTCGCCGACCGGTCGGGCGCGGTGACCGAATCCGATCTGGCTGCGTTCGCGCGCGCGGCCCGGGACTTCGCTGCGGCGCTCGGCGCGCGTTGCGGGAGCCCCGACCCGGGCGCGGCGCTCGCGCGCGCGCAGGAGCTCGACCGCTTCTGCGCCGACGTCGACGTCCTGATCGGCCTGAGCGTGATCGGGAGCGAGAGCCACACTTTCCCGGGCACCAAGATCCGCGCGGCGGCGGAGAGCGCGGGGCTCGTCGTCGGCAAGGACGGCCGCTACCACCGCTTCGGCGAGGACGGCATCGAGCAGTTCGCGCTCGCGAACCTGGAGCCGATGCCGTTCCACCCCGAGACCATGAAGACCCTGCAGACGCGCGGCGTGACGGCGCTCTTCGACGTGCCGCGGGTGCCGGAGAGCGACGCCGCGCTGCGGCGCTTCCTCGACTTCGCGCACGAGCTGGAGCAGGCGCTCGGCGGCGTGCTGGTCGACGACAACCGCAAGCCGATCGGCCAGGCCGCCATCGAATCGATCCTGCAGCAGCTCGACCGGATCCACGCCACCATGCGCGCGCGCGGCATTCCCGCGGGCGGCCCGGTGGCGCGGCGACTGTTCACCTGACGAATGGGCGGCCCGCGCGAGGCGGCCGCGCGCGCGCAGGAGTTGCGCGCGACCCTCGAGGACGCGAACTACCGCTACTACGTGCTCGACGCGCCGGCGATCAGCGACGCGGAGTACGACCGCCTGTTCCGCGAGCTCCAGGCGCTCGAGACGGAGCACCCCCGGCTCGCGACGCCGGACTCGCCGACCGCGCGCGTGGGCGCGGCGCCGCTGGAGGCCTTCGGCAGCGTGCGGCATCGCGTCCCGATGCTGTCGCTCAACAACGCGTTCGCCGACGAGGAAGTCGAGGCGTTCGACCGGCGCACGCGCGAGGCGCTCGGGGCCGAGGCGGTCGAGTACGCGTGCGAGCCGAAGTTCGACGGGCTCGCGGTGAGCCTGGTCTATGCGCAGGGGCGGCTCGCGGTCGGAGCGACCCGGGGCGACGGTCACGAGGGCGAGGACGTGAGCGCCAATCTGCGCACGGTGCGGAGCATCCCGCTGCGGCTGCGCGCGCAGCGCGCCCCGCGGCGGCTCGAGGTGCGCGGCGAGGTGATCCTGTTCCGGCGCGATTTCGAGCGCCTGAACGAGCACCAGCGCAGCCGCGGCGAGAAGGTCTTCGTCAACCCGCGCAACGCGGCCGCCGGCAGCCTGCGCCAGCTCGATCCCGCGGTCACGGCGGGCCGCCCGCTGCGCTTCTTCGCCTATGGCATCGGGGAGGCCGAGGGGGTCGCGCTCCCGGCGACGCAGTCGGAACTGCTCGACCTGCTCGGCGAGCTCGGCCTGCCCGTCTGCGCGGAGCGGCGGACGACGCGCGGGGCGCCCGGGTTGCTCGCCTACTACCGCGCGCTGGAGGCCCGGCGGCCCGCGCTCCCCTACGAGATCGACGGCGTCGTGTACAAGGTCAATCGCCTGGCCGAGCAGGAGCGCCTGGGGTTCGTCGCGCGCGCCCCGCGGTTTGCCCTCGCGCACAAGTTCGCGGCGGAGGAGGCGACCACCGAGCTCGTCGCGATCGACGTGCAGGTGGGGCGCACCGGGGCGATCACGCCGGTCGCCCGGCTGAAGCCGGTGTTCGTCGGCGGCGTGACGGTGACCAACGCGACGCTGCACAACGAAGACGAGCTGCACCGCAAGGACATCCGCGTGGGCGACACCGTGGTGGTGCGGCGCGCCGGAGACGTGATCCCGGAGGTCGTGCGCGCGGTGCCGGGCAGCCGCAAGGCCGGTGCGCCGGCCTTTCGCCTGCCCGCCGCGTGCCCGGTGTGCGGCTCGGCAGTGGTCCGGCTGCCCGACGAATCGGTGGCGCGCTGCAGCGGCGGGCTCTACTGCCCGGCGCAGCGCAAGCAGGCGCTCCTGCACTTCGCCTCGCGCCGTGCGCTGGACGTCGAGGGGCTGGGCGAGAAGCTCGTGGACCAGCTCGTCGACGCGGCGCTAGTGCAGACTCCGGCGGACCTGTACGCGCTCGACGTCGGACGCCTCGCGGCGCTCGAGCGCATGGGGGAGCGATCGGCGCGCAACCTCGCCGCCGCGCTGGAGCGCTCCAAGCGCACCACGCTCCAGCGCTTCGTCTACGCGCTCGGCATCCGCAACGTCGGGGAAGCGACCGCGCGCGATCTCGCGCGCCATTTCGGCGCGCTCGACGCGCTCATCGACGCCGACGAGTCCGCGCTCCAGGAGGTGCCCGACGTCGGTCCGACCGTCGCCATGTCGATCCGGCGGTTCTTCGCCGAGCAGCACAACCGCGACGTGATCGCCGCCCTGCGCCGGCGCGGCGTGAGTTGGGAGGAGGGCGCCCCGCGGCGCGCGGCGCCCGCCGGGCCGCTCGCCGGAAAGACTTTCGTCCTCACCGGCACGCTGCCCACGTTGTCGCGCGCGGACGCGACGGCGATGATCACGGGGCTGGGCGGCAAGGTGGCCGGAGCGGTGTCGAAGAAGACCGATTACGTGGTGGCGGGCGCCGATGCGGGCTCCAAGCTCGCGCGGGCCGAGGCGCTCGGCATCGCGTTGCTCGACGAGGACGGCCTGAGGAAGCTCCTGAAAGGGTGAGGTGAGGCACAGATGCGCGTGATGACCAAGGCGGTGTTCCCGGTCGCGGGGCTGGGCAGCCGGTTCCTGCCGGCGACCAAGGCGAGCCCGAAGGAGATGATGCCGATCGTGGACAAGCCGCTCATCCAGTACGCGGTGGAAGAAGCGGTCGCCGCGGGGCTGACCGAGATGATCTTCGTCACCGGGCGGCACAAGCGCGCGATCGAGGACCACTTCGACAAGGCCTACGAGCTGGAGACCGAGCTGGTGCGCAAGGGCAAGGAGGCGCTCCTGCAGCAGGTGCGCTCGGTGCTTCCCGAGGGCGTGCGCTGCATCTACAT
>WBZO01004189.1_pt1 | contig 15787 bp, 16 predicted proteins | sample 5204261 | NCBI WGS metagenome assembly WBZO01 (sample SAMN12412400, study PRJNA552823) | activated sludge metagenome | isolation source: activated sludge from anammox sidestream of wastewater treatment plant... | place: USA: North Carolina | collected 2017-09 | reverse complement strand
TATACAACCAGCACTTGCCCCAATCTTCGCTCAGGAGTAAAACACCTGTACAAACGATGAAAGAATGGTACATTTCTCACCCTCACCTCTTCCATAAAAATCCAGACAATCTGCCGGGATGGGACATCTAAGATATCCACTCCCTCTTGAATCAAATTTCTTACTTGTGCCGTTGCTTTCTCGGTTGTATCAAAACTGCCGCCATCAGAAAAAGAATCTGGTGTGACATTAATCACCCCCATAATCAGAGGACGCTCTTCCTGAAGAATCTTTTGTAATTTATTCACTTGCATAAGAAAATGGCCTATACGTTTTACGTACAGACCATTAGTTAAGAATGATAGATTTTTTTAGATTTCTATTTTTTGAGCTGGCGCTTCTTCCGTTGCAGCCGGTTCACTTGCGGGTTGCTTTACTTCACCACTGGTACTAGCTGAACCTTTAGAAGAAGGTGATTGTGGTGGACGAGGCGGACGACCTTCCATAATATCTTTGATCTGTTCGCTGTCTATCGTTTCCCATTCAAGCAGTGCCTGAGTCATCGCCTCAATTTTATCTTTATTCTCTTCGATGATCTTGCGTGCTAATGCGTATTGCTCATCAACGATACGACGAATTTCAGCATCTACTTTTTGCATCGTTGCTTCACTCAAGTTTTTCTGAGTAGTAACAGAACGACCAAGGAATACCTCTCCTTCATTTTCACCATATACCATCGGTCCTAATGCTTCGGACATACCCCATTGCGTTACCATCTTACGTGCAGTATCAGTAGCCCGCTCGAAGTCATTAGAAGCGCCTGTTGTCATTTGATTCATGAATACTTCTTCCGCAATTCGACCGCCAAACATAACCGCAATCGTTTGTAAAATTTGATCACGATCCATACTAAACCGATCTTCGGTTGGAAGTTGCATAGTTACTCCCAAAGCACGTCCACGGGGAATAATAGAAACTTTATGCACCGGATCAGTTTTTGGCAGTAGATAAGCAACCACTGCATGCCCTGACTCATGATAAGCAGTGTTACGTCGCTCGTTTTCTGGCATTACTACAGAACGGCGCTCGGCTCCCATCAGAATCTTATCCTTAGCACGCTCAAAATCGTCCATATCAACCAGACGCTTACCTGCCCGAGCAGCAAACAAAGCCGCTTCATTCACCAAGTTAGCTAAATCGGCTCCTGACATACCAGGAGTTCCTCTTGCTAAAACACTGGCCTTTACATCAGGTGAAACAGGAACTTTGCGCATGTGTACTTGTAGAATCTGTTCCCGACCACGAATATCTGGTAATGGAACAACTACTTGCCTGTCAAAACGTCCCGGACGCAACAAAGCTGGATCTAGCACATCTGGACGGTTGGTAGCAGCGATTACAATTACGCCCATATTACCCTCAAAACCATCCATTTCAACCAGCAACTGGTTTAATGTTTGCTCGCGTTCATCGTTACCGCCACCTAGACCGGCACCACGTTGACGACCAACTGCATCAATCTCATCAATAAAGATAATGCAAGGCGCGTGTTTTTTTGCCTGTTCAAACATATCTCTTACCCTGGAGGCACCTACACCCACAAACATCTCAACGAAATCTGAACCAGAAATGCTGAAAAACGGCACCTTCGCTTCACCAGCAATAGCACGAGCAAGCAAAGTCTTACCTGTTCCTGGATTACCACACATCAATACACCTCGAGGGATACGACCACCTAGTTTTTGGAATTTGGATGGATCTCTCAAAAACTCCACTAACTCAGCGACTTCTTCTTTTGCTTCTTCGCAACCTGCGACATCAGCGAAAGTCACATTGTTGTTTTTGTGATCAAGCATTCTGGCTTTGCTTTTGCCAAATGAGAATGCACCTCCACTACGACCGCCTCCCTGCATTTGGCGCATGAAAAAAATCCACACGGCAATTAGCAGTAACATTGGAAACCATGATACTAAAACACTCATCAGCATAGAAGGTTCTTCTTCCGGCTTAGCTTCCACCGCTACACCTGCTTTTAACAGATCACTTACCAACCATGGATCGGAAGGTGAATAAACAATAAACGAACGACCATCCGTTTTTGATCCTCTTAAAGTACGACCATCAATAACTACTCTAGCGATTCTGCCCTGGTGCATTTCACTGATAAACTGTGAATATTGCATAGGAGGTTGGGAGGGTTGTCGTGTGGAAAACTGATTGAATACTGTCATCAGTACCAATGCAATCACCAACCAGATCGCCATGTTTTTAATCAAATTATTCATATTAGCTCCTCAATTTTGCTTCTCGACGAAACCGAGTATTTGAAACGCTGCAGTTCAATTTGTTACAGAACTATTACTGCAGTCTATCAGATTATTTTTTCTAGTCCCAGCAAATATAATTCTTTACTTCGATCTCGCGAAGCTTTAGGTTTTCTGATGACGACCTTTGCAAAATCAGCCTGCATTAATTGCCGGAACTTTTCAAAGTCGCTTCCCTGAAACACTTTGACAAGAAAATTTTTACCCAGTTTCAAATGTTCACGACAGAACATCAAGGCAAGCTCGGCCAAATACATACCGTGAGCCTGATCACTGACACGAATACCTGTAAGATTGGGTGCCATATCAGAAATTACAAGGTCTACTTGCTTTCCTCCTAGATTTTCCTCTAATTCAGCCAGAACATTATCTTCTCGAAAATCACCTTTAATGAAAGTCACTCCAGGTAAAGGTTGCATATCCAATATATCCAACGCAAAAATCTTCCCCGTCTCTCCGACAAATTCTCGTGCTACCTGAGACCAACTACCTGGCGCTGCACCCAGATCAACAACAGTCATACCTGGTGAAAAAAGTGCATCATGTTTAGCAATTTCCTGTAATTTGTAGGCAGCACGCGAGCGATAACCTTCATTATTAGCTTTACGAACAAAGTTATCGTTGATATGCGCTCTTATCCAGGCTCTGCTGGTTCTAGCTGATTTCATCAGGTAAAATTCATCCTTTTAAAAAAGGAATTTAATGCTTGAACTTGATATGGCTTTGCGTCGGCAACTTATTGCCAACGCACACCACCTGAATCCAGTAGTAATAATTGGTAAAGAAGGCTTGGCTGAGAATGTAATTAAAGAACTGGATCGCTGTCTTTTGAAGCATGAGCTTATTAAAATTAAAATACTTGAAGGTGACCGTGAACAACGAACTATTCTACTAGAACAAATTTGCCTTTCCTTAAATGCCGTACCTATCAAACAAATTGGAAAGATTTTGATTATATATCGAATCAATCCAGATAAGAAAAATACACTTGTCACTGCTCTGAATACGCCTAAAGCCAATTCTAATCTCAAACCCAAATCCAGGCTCACACAAAAAGCAAAGAGAACATCAATGAAGAAATAAACAACTTGCAGCCATTTTTCCCAAACAAGATTCCCTTCTATTTCACGATCTGGTATAAATCAAGCCAGTTCACGTAATGGAGATACTTATGAGCACGAAACTGGACCTACCTATTCAAGAATTTACCACACCTTACCCGGTCACCGCCCGTGAAGACAGCTCAATCGACGAATTATTAGATATAGTCAAAAACCTCAAAGTACGTCACATTCCTATCATGTCAAATGGCAAAATAACAGGCATTGTTAGTGAACGGGATCTCAGAATTGTTTCGGCATTAAGTGCTCGTGAAAAATTCTTAGTAAGAGCAGATGATCTAATGACTCCCGATCCAGTCACTTTTCAAGGCGACACATCCATTGAAGATGTCATTCTAGAAATGTCAGAAAAAAAAATTGGTAGCGTATTGGTCGCAGATAAAAAAGGGGATCTGCAAGGTATATTCACGGTAACTGATGCACTAGACGTACTAGTTGAAATATTACAGGGTAGAAAATGACACAAGTTCGTAATCTAATGACTCCCATGCCTCAAACCATAGGCTTTGACATTTCTGTAGAAAGAGCTTTAGAGATGATGCGAGAGCATGCCTGCCATCACCTTCCGGTGCTAGATGGTGGAAAACTAGTTGGCGTACTAAGCGATAGAGATTTGTCTATCATTAGACACGATTCGGCAGATATCAGGACTGAGCACCTTGTGAAAGACCTCATGAGTGATATGCCTGTTGTAATCGACCCTTCCACTGATGTGAATGTCGCTATTCGAACAATGTTGGATAACAAGATCAACAGCCTTATTGTTGGAGCAGAAAAAGATCAACCTTGGGGAATCCTCACATCAACCGATCTTTTACGCTACGTTGTAGAAAAATCCTAAAATAGATCAGTCTTGTTAGCGCCATAAAAACGAAATTTTTTGTTTTTATGGCGTCACTTCAATACCTCAGCGAAATGGATGGCTTAAAAAACGGGAACCTGCCAACCCGAAACGCCAAGGTACTTCCTTAGCCTTTGAAATACCAATACGTGGTCCTGTTACAACTGTTGCTTTAGTGGTTGCCGGTAAAAGCTGAAAAGGAGGCGTATCAACAGGCATGCCACTACATGCCATCGTAATTCCAAGTGCCTGACAAAGTCGCCCAGGACCCGCACACAGCAAACGGATATTATCCAAACTACGTCGCGCTCGCATAACCTCCAATCCTGTTAGTGGCTCTAACGCTCGGATCAAAACACCAGCACCATGCCCTGGTGGGCAACACACTATATTGAAACACCAGTGTATTCCATAAGAGCGATAAACATACGCACGGCAAGGTGGTCCAAACATTACCTGATTACGAGGAGTCATTCCACCAAAGCAATGCGAAGCAGGGTCTTTATAGTCATAGGCTTCCACTTCCACAATACGCCCGCCTACACCATTTAGCATCAGTATCACACCGATTAGGGAGTAAGCCACTTCATTCGGAGGCGCTAGGAAATCAATACCTAGTGATGAATCCAGACTCATAAAAATCAAATATAATCAGAGCAAACATTCAATATCCTTGATCAAGGTCTCCGGTTTATCAGCAGGAGCATATCGCTTAACCACTCTCCCTGTCCCATCTACCAGAAATTTGGTGAAATTCCACTTAATACTTCTGGAGCCCAGTACTCCTGGTTTTTCATTCTTTAGGTATTGATAGAGCGGATGAGCATCAACACCATTTACCCTAACTTTTGCAAACAAAGGAAAACTGACAGCATAGTTAGATGAGCAAAATGTTTGAATTTCATGCTCATTACCTGGCTCCTGGTGACCAAATTGATTACAAGGAAAAGCAAGCACAACCAACCCTTTATCCTTATAGCTTTGATAAAGGGCTTCCAGACCCTGATACTGAGGTGTGAATCCACATTTACTTGCTGTATTTACTATCAGTAAAACTTTACCTTTATAATCTGCAAGCTGTTTATTCTGCCCATCAATTGTTTTTACACCATAGTCATAGATATTCATTACTATTTATAACGTTATTCAAAAATTATCATGATTAGAAAAAACCCGTCAGGCGACCAGCCTATTGTCCACGAAAGCGCTTTTGTTGATCCGACCGCCATTCTGTGTGGACGTATTATTGTTCACGAAAATGTATTCATCGGTCCATATGTTGTTATTCGAGCTGATGAGGTAGACGAATCCGGTAAGATGGAACCCATCACAATCGGTGCACATTCTAATATTCAAGATGGTGTTGTTATGCACTCTAAATCAGGAGCAGCCGTCACGATTGGTGAAAGAACTTCGATTGCTCATCGCGCTATCGTACATGGTCCCTGTATAGTAGGTCCCGGTGTATTCATTGGGTTTAATAGCGTACTATTTAACTGCACGATTGGGGAAGGGTGCGTTGTTCGTCACAACTCGGTTGTTGATGGTTGTGATCTGCCACCGGGGTTTTATGTACCTTCTACACAACGAATTGGTCCCAAAACTGACTTAACATCAATTAAAAAAGTATCACCTTGGGCATCTGAATTTTCTGAAGATGTTGCCAGAACAAATAATACGCTTGTGCAAGGATATAAACGTATCCAGAATGAGCTTTAAATAGCAAAATACTTACATTTACGCACTATGTCTAGTTATTCATACTAGTTATCTTAGAAACAATACGAAAAACGCTGGATTTTATATTTTTTATTGATGCCTATGTCCTGCTTGGGCTAGCAAGCTATCCAGCATAGCAACAGGCAGGATACGCTTGAGAAAACCAAACATATGTGTTGGAAAAGTAACGTAATAGCGAGCTTTGGGAGAATTAGATTCAAGTACCTGAATTACCTTTTCCAACACAGCGCCAGGGGGCAGCGTAAAAGGAACAGTAGGACCTAACTTATTAAGACGATCTCGGACAACGATATATTTCTCGCGATGAATACTATTTTCAATATCAATATCGCGTTCAAACATTTTCATTGCGTTAGTACGAAATTTTGTAGAGATTGGTCCCGGTTCAATCAAGCTCACAAAAATACCGCTTCCTCTCAACTCTAGCCGTAAAGTATCGCTCCAGCCTTCAACTGCAAATTTAGAAGCGTTATAAGCACCACGAAATGGCATGGCAGCAAAACCAAGGATAGAACTATTCTGGATAATGCGACCATATCCCTGCTTGCGCATGACAGGCAAAATAAGATTAGTCAACTCCAGCCAACCAAAGAAATTAGTTTCAAACTGAGCACGCAAAGCATCTCGACTCAGATCTTCAGCCGCTCCAGGTAACCCGTACCCTCCGTTGTTGAACAGTGCATATAGTTGGCCATTACTACGGCTTAAAGCCTCTTCCACTGCCCGGCGGATCGAACTAGAATCATTAAGATCAAGCTGAAAACTTTCCAGCCCTTCTGCCAGCAACATCTCCACACTTTCTTGCCTGCGAGCGGTAGCAAAAACGCGATAACCACGAGCCTGTAATCCATGAGCGGTGCAATAACCGATACCGCTAGAACAGCCGGTAATCAATATTGTTTTTTCCATAAGTAAAGTTCACTATGAATGAGCTAGCAAGAACGGATAGCGTGCATCATGCTACACACGACCTCTCCCACAAAGTCTATGGTAATGGGAAGACTTAGCGCAAGTTGCCTTAACAGTCAATGCAAATACCATTAAACCTGAATTGGTAATGATACTAGAAACGTACCAAGCATCAATTTCGTCACGCTACCACAACATTGAGCCAGAAAAATTACGATGACCCACTTATTATTCCAACGCTTCTCATTTTGGTAGATAGCGTGAACTGATTAACCCTATTTGTACCAGAGTGGCGAACAAGTACTCATTCGACTAAGCCATACAAAAACTCTCAATACATTCTTAAAATGCAAGCCTCAGTAATATTTAATCGTACAATCTGGATTATTTCTTTATCTCTACTTGTGTGGAGGTAACAAAAATTACTTCATCAAATGTCCGATTCAATGTTTTACTGGTGAAATTGTGCATTCTCATATTCTCCACAAAACGAATATGATCACCTTCTTTAACCTTGGTAGTTGGTGCAGCTATCCAAAATTTCTTATTACCATTTGCTAATTCCATATAGGTATAACCAGCAGTATCAATTATAGAAGTTACAACACCTTCATTAGCCGGGTAGGTTGTTTCTGCGTAGGCAGAAACAGAGCTTAGGCAAGAGAGAGAGGTAGCCAGAATGATTATAGATAGTATTTTGGACATATTTTTCCTTTTTGAAATTAACAATAACCATCCTCTTCTTTATTAGAAGCGAAAGTTATATTGAGCATAAAATAGATCAGGAGAAACGCCTGGTCGCTGATTTTTGATAAATGTGCCGGTAAAAAGTTTTGAATAACCAAACAAAACATCATGATGGCGTGCAACATGAAAATTAATCACAAAATCAATTTCATCTCCTACATGACGCCCTGATTGGCCGCTGCTATCACGCAAAAACCCTACACCAGCTGCGTTATATAAGTAATCACGTTTATTTGCTAGATAAAATCGATGGTATTGTCCAGTAAATGATACCCACGGCTGAGGGTTCATCGAGAACTGTGCATTGAAATCATGAATATTTTGCCGTCCCACCTGATCCATATAACCAAAATAATAATGGCCAAATGGAAAAAGCTGGTTAAAGGTATCGCTATGCCCATCATGTGGATTTTTATCCCCCGAGGCAAAATCATAGCGTAACCAGAATTGGGGATTCATGGGTAACGGTAACTGATATCCCACGCCAGAAGCAATGGAGAAAGCTGAAATATCAAGATGAGAACGTTTCCCAAATTGATACATTCCTTCTAGCTCATAAAGAACACGCGCATAGTCTCCAGCCAAGCGCGCACCAATAGTATGTAGTACAGTATCTCCCTGTAGTACATTGCCTTGAGCGATATTAGCCGCTGAAACAGCCCTATTATCAATTAGATTGAGGTAATACAGATCAACTGTCTGGTTAGGAATAGCTTTATACGTTCCCCATAAACCAACGAAATTGCGATCTTTATCCCAGTGATCAAACTCATTGGGTTCGGTAGTCATGGGACGTACCCAAAATGCATCCAGATTGAATTCAGGTGTTTGCCAGAAAGTTTTTATTCCCTGGAACGTGCGACGAGTATTCGCCCAATCCAAAGTTGATATTAATCGCTGTGAGCCATATAGCAATTCCTGACGTCCTACTCGCAGATAAGCTGGACCGCCCACAAATTCTCCCAATTTGATATCTGCAAATAGATTGAGCATATCTGTATGATTCTTGTCGATAGCAAGCGGAGGTAAATCTAATCCCAGCGCACGTGCATCCAGCATTTCAGCAAACAACCGAAAACGATCCTGATACCAAAGATCAGCATGCAACCGTGTTCGTAATAGATGATAATTATTATTTGCTCTTGCCGGATTTAAGCGACTATCGGTTTCATGCATGTAGCGATACCAAAAATTACCACCAAAAGATAGTAACCAATCATCTCCTAAATGAATCCGTTTGATCGGATCAAAAAAATCTTTTTCATGATCTGCTTGTTCCAGATAGCGAAAACTAAAATCGAAAGCAGGTGTGGTGGTCAACGCTAAGGGTGGATAAGGATCAGTTTGAGGCTTATCTCGTCTAACGCCATTCACCCAATCCAGTAATGAAAAATAACCAGAATTTACTGCTGTAGGTTTACTAAAAATACCCGGACGTGGCGGTGGAGTAACTGGAGGTCCTCCTGACCAATCAAATGAACTTGCGGCAGAGGAATATTCATCTGCTAGTACTTGAGTACCAGTATTTGCAAAAACAAGACAAATAATAATGAATCGTAAGCTAGTTGCTGATTGGATTGATGATCTGCGGGTAAACAATCGAGTTATTTTTTTAGCTAAACCGTTTTGGCTAACAAAATAACCAGTCAAATTCGAGATACACATTCTGGAAAATTATTATAAAAAAGAAACTATCAAAAAAATTTTACATTGCCTCTCACTTGATTATCACAATCTATTAATACAGTGCAACCGTTGGCATTTTAAACTCGAATATTTTTTGAAAATAGAGACTGCTATTGTACAAAGCTAAAACATTAATGATGTATGCTTTTGATCAAAGAATAAATAAATAACCGAATCTCCGTACAAATTGCTACACTTTTAACACCTGCCACCCCAGGGTTATTCAAAGTGGATAATATTTACTAAGCATTTGATTGTTCAAAGAGTTATTTATGAAAACTACCAACCTTGATCGACGTCGATTCTTGCAATATATGACATCTGGCGCACTTGCTGCTGCTATGCCCAGATTTGCATTTACGAAAGACTACCCACTTAATCAAACACCTAACAGCGCATTTAAACCTGATGTTGAAATCGCCTTAACCGCACAAATAGCCGATATTCCGATCCTGACAGGAAGCAGTACACGTGTTCTTAAATATGTTGGAAAGCTATTGAAGGGGCCATCCAATACACTAAAAGAACTACCCAGCTACTTAGGGCCAATTCTGAATTTGGAACAGGGTCAGAAAGTCCGAATATTTTTCTATAACCAAATATCGGAACCTTGTGTAACACATTGGCATGGCATGCATGTACCGCAGATCATGGACGGGCATCCGATGTATGCCATTGATCAAGGAGAGCAATACGTACATGAATTTGAAGTAAAAAATCCTGCAGGTACTAATTGGTATCATTCTCATACGCACGAGGTCACTGCACGACAAGTATATCAAGGGCTTGCTGGTCTCATTACTGTCACCGATGAAATTGAACGTAAACTAGAATTGCCAAGTGGCGAATACGATATTCCGCTCATTATTCAGGATCGGATCTTTACATCTGACAATCAATTGTATTATGCATTAAACATGCATCAACGCATGGAAGGATTTTTAGGCGACACCATTTTAGTAAATGGTCAATACGATCCTGTCATTTCAGTAAAAACACGTGCTTACCGCCTCCGCATTTTGAATGGCTCAAATGCCAGAATCTACAAACTAGGTTGGAGCGATGGTACTCAGCTTACCGCTATCGGAACTGATGGTGGATTATTAGAGAAACCACAAAATTTTCCCTACATCATGCTTGCTCCAGGAGAGCGGGTAGAGCTTTGGATTGATTTTAGTGGTCGCAAACCTGGCTCCGAATTAGCTCTAAAAACCTTACCTTATTCAGGATTTTCCATGAATATGGGTGGTGGAGGAATGCGAGGTGGTCGAGGAGGGATGGGTATGATGGCGGGTTCTGCACAAGGAAAAGAAAATACGATTGTTAGATTTACAATCAGCGAACAAGTCAGTGACTCACCCCAATTACCTAATACGCTGGTTCCCATGCACCGCCTTACTGGAAAAGATGTTTCAAATCCAGATAGTGTAGTACCCATCGCTATCGGCATGCATCGAATGACTTTTAATCTCAATAATCGAACCTTTGATATGCTGGATTATACAAACCGAGAAAAAATACCGGTTAACACCATCCAAAGAATCCGCATAACTAACACCAATCCAGGCATGGGAGGAGGCATGGGTGGTGGAATGCGAGGCGGTCGAGGAGGAGGAATGATGGGAATGATGATGTCTCAACCACACCCGATCCATTTGCATGGTCAGCAGTTTCAGATTCTGTCACGTAAAGCCAGTCGAGGTGATAGCACTTACGCCGAAATTAAGGATGGATTTATCAGCAATGGCTGGAAAGATACAGTGCTGGTTATGCCAGGAGAGGAAGTTGAAATCATTAAGCCATTTATGGACTATACTGGACTATTCCTCTATCACTGCCACAACCTAGAACATGAGGATATGGGCATGATGCGTAACTTTTTTATAAGTTGATTTTGAATAAATATCAGAGTGTCAATACAAATGAATGAGTACTGACACTCTGGCATTATTAACCACCTAAAATTCTAAAACCAGGCAATTAGTATATACCATCAACCCGATAAGCGAGCCCTGACCCAGTCACGCCACTGTACGAATAGATCATAATCAAGCGCGCCAATAACTGAGCGGCGCCAGGGATAACTTCTCCAGTAATCATCTTCTTCCAATGTGCAACGATACCCCCCGGCTTCTTCTAATATCAAACAGCCCGCAGCATAATCCCAGGGTTTTTGACCACCATGTAAATACAAATCAAAATAGCCTGCAGCGGTATAACACCATTCCAGCGTACAAGTACCATAGTTTCTCTGTGAAGAATAAGGCGGTTTAGAAACAATTTCTATCGCTAACTTTCGATCCAGTCGCTTGAAATCAATATTGGCAATTGCCTTATTTAATGGGATTTTCCGTCTGGAAAGTGGTAAAGCCTTACCATTCAAGAAAGCCCCCTTTCCTTGTTCAGCATAAAACATTTCATCTGTCGCTGGATTATAGATAACACCCAGTACACTTCTGCCCTCTCGCATTAATGCAACAGAAACAGCAAAGTAAGGTAACCCATTCATGAAATTAGAAGTGCCATCAATTGGATCAATACTCCATAACCCACCGCTACCTGCTTCCCACTGTTCTAGCTGCTTTGATTCCGACATTTCTTCACCAATCATCGCAACCGGAGAAATCGCATGTAACCTTTCCAGCAAACTTCCTTGAGCGACCAAATCTGCTTCAGTATAAAAGCTACCATCAGCCTTATAGATGCGCTCGACTTGTAAATATCGCGGAATGATTTCGTTATGAGCAACTTCCCTTACTGCTGCAATAACACGCTCGAGTATGCTCAATCTGCTCGCCATTTAATTGAACAACCAATACTAGGAATTTGTTCTTTTGGTCCAAGCCCAGTTTTAGCAACTTGAACCATGGCTTCAAACAAATCACGACGCACATCAGCTGGCGCAGCTTCTTTGCGGGAAGCATCTAGTCGACCACGGTATTGTAGCTCCAATTTATTATTGAATCCAAAAAAATCGGGTGTACAAACCGCTCCGTATACCTTAGCAATCTCCTGTGTTTCATCCATCACGTAAGGAAATGGATAAGCATATTCTTGAGCAACTTTAATCATATTTTCAAATGAATCTTCTGGATAATCTGCTGGATCATTCGACATAATGGCAATGGTACCAACCCCATATTCCGCAAGTTCTTTGACATCCCGAATAATCCGATCTCGAACAGCTTTTACATAAGGGCAATGGTTACATATAAACATGATCAGCAAACCATTTTCACCTTGTACAGATGCCAGGTTATAACGTTTACCGTCTACTCCGCGCAGATCAAAATCTACTGCTTTCCAACCAAAATCACAAACCGGCGTTTCAAGACTTGCCATCCAGCCACTCCTTTTCATTAATCGATTTTGCTTCTACTTATACTATCATAGAAATATTTTGTTACCTTTTCTCCCAGGTTATCCATCTTTTATATGACGGTACGTTTTTTTCACCCCCTTCCGATTCGTCACGACACTAAACAAGTGACGTTAAATAAAGATACCTGTCATCATGCTGTACATGTACTCCGATTGAAACAAGGCGATCCTGTTACGCTATTTGATGGCATGGGCGGCGAATTCTCTGGTCATATTGCGCAAATCAGTAAATCTACTTGTATTGTCACCATTGAGCATCATCAACCAATCGAACGCGAATCTTCCTTGGCAATGACTCTTGTACAAGCTGTTTGCGCTAATGAAAAAATGGATTGGATTATTCAAAAAGCTGTTGAGCAAGGCGTTACCTGTATTCAACCCATTACGACCAGTCGAACACTTGTCCGACTTACCGGAGAAAGAGCCGATAAACGCTGGTTGCATTGGCAAAAAATCGTAATTTCTGCCTGTGAACAGTGCGGACGTAACAAGATTCCTCAACTATTACCTCTCTTACCACTATCAAATTGGCTAGAGCAGAAAATGAGGCAAAAACAAACAAATAACGATCTTGTTGCACACGATATCATCCTTTCTCCTACAGCTAACCTCCGTTTGGCTGATTTAACGCCTCCTAAAACAGGAGAAAGTATTACATTATTGATTGGCCCTGAAGGTGGCTTCACTAACGAGGAAATTCGTACTCTGCTTACAGCCAAGTTTATTCCTATACGCCTGGGTAATCGTATCTTACGCACTGAAAGCGCAGCATTAGCAGCCATCGCTGCGTTTCAGACGCTTTGGGGCGATTATTGATCACTCTTCCACTTTAATTAACTCATGCAATCGGATATCGAATTTGTCACTTGGTTCCGCTCCGTTACACCGCATATCCATGCCAGTCGCGGAAAAATATTTGTCATCGCCTTTGGCGGTGAAGTCGTTGCAAACGGAAAATTTGTAGAACTAGTACAAGATTTTAATTTACTCGCAAGCCTCGGTATTCAGCTTGTATTAGTACATGGAGCGCGACCACAAATTGAATCCAGGTTACAAATAGACCAATTGGAAACTAATTATGTGCAGGGCATGCGTGTTACTGATGCTACTACATTGCAGTACGTAAAAGAAGCAGTGGGTAAAGTTCGGGTCGAGATTGAAGCGCTGTTATCTATGGGATTGCCTAATTCCCCCATGGCCAATGCCGCTATACGCGTTACCAGCGGCAACTTCGTCACTGCACGCCCAATCGGGGTACTAGAGGGAATTGACCTCCAATATACTGGAGAAGTACGTCGCATCAACGCTGCAGCCATTCTCGACCAGCTCAAACAAGGAGTAGTTGTGCTGCTTTCACCATTAGGTTATTCACCCACTGGAGAAATATTTAATTTAACAGTAGAAAATACCGCAGCAGAAGTCGCTATTGCCCTGAAGGCTGATAAGCTAATTTTTCTAGTAGATACTCCAGGCATCCAGCAGCAAACAGAATCAGGGAGTGTGCTGTTACAGGAATTGACTGTGAGACAGGTAAAAACGCTACTTGCAACAATGAATACTAAGACGGATCAATCTGATGAGGATATTCGTCTCTACTTACCATGGGCATTACATGCTTGCGAGCAAGGCGTAGAGCGCGTTCACCTGGTCAGCCGCCATGTCGATGGCGCGCTACTACTGGAACTCTTCACACACGGCGGTATCGGCAGCATGATTACGCGAGATCCGTTACAAATTATCCGCCAGGCAGATATTAAAGATATTGGTGCCATACTGCAGTTAATCGAACCACTGGAAAATATGGGCATTCTGGTAAGACGCGGCCGTGAACTACTGGAAATGGAAATTGAGCGCTTTACGGTTATCGAGCATGACAACATAATTATTGCCTGCGCAGCACTCTACCCTTTTCCAGATGAAAAAGCCTGTGAATTGGCCTGTGTTGCGGTACATCCCGCATATCGCAAAGCAGGCATCGGGCGAAAATTAATTGATTATTTAGAAGAACAAGCTAGAAAACAAGGTTATCTGCATATATTTGTCCTTACCACTCGCACTGCCCATTGGTTTGTTGAACGAGGCTTTACAGAAACCACTCCTGATCAGTTACCACAATCAAAAAAACATCTTTACAACTATCAACGTCGCTCAAAGGTTTTTGTCAAATCAATTTAAGGAAACACCAAATAACGTCGTTCAAAGATTACTTAATCATGTTGTAATGCCAAAAGATTAAATTACCAAACAGGCAGTAGGTAATCACAGCTATTGTGGCAAAAGGAAAATTAACAGTACGTGCGCATAGTAGTACTCGGCTATCATCGCTTACTTGAAATCGATGGCTGAATAGCAAAAAATTACCTGAAAAGAACCATCGCTGATCACAATCAGCCAAAAAATCCAATTCCACCTGAAATAGCAATCAGCAGAATTTTTTCAAAGATTTATTAAGTTAATACCGCAAAACATCCATCTCAATTCGATCAACCAAGTAACGATTTTCTGTACATTTTAAAGCTAAAAATAAGATAAAAATCTATGCTTAATCATCGCTTTGAGAAACATAAAAAATTTTGTTTTTTATTTGTCATAAATATTTTTCTTGACAAGTACAAAAATATCCACATTTTTTAGAAAAAAAATTAACCATTCTTCAAACCTGCGTCACTATTAGCTAAAAACATAACCATTTGTTTTTAAAATAAAAAATAAGTGCGTAAAATTTCAGCAGATTTTAAAATCTCGTTTGAAAAGACATTCTTAGGTAAATCATTCCCAAGTTGTACACAAACTTATCCACAGGAATTGTGGACAAGTTTGCGAATAATGAAACTCCAATCTCAAGATATTCCTTTCAGCTAAGAAATCTTTGCAAAACTAGCTGCGTTGTTATTCCTGTGTTAAAAATTGGCTCAAAACGCTCATTTATTACGTATAAAGACCCCTGCATAACTTCCCCGGTTATTTTAATAAACTCTTAAAATGAACAGGTGTAAGAAAGGTCAAGGAGGAGGAGAAGATGCAGATGAGTTTTGGCTCAGCTGAACTGGAGCAACGAC
>WBZO01004187.1_pt1 | contig 15802 bp, 17 predicted proteins | sample 5204261 | NCBI WGS metagenome assembly WBZO01 (sample SAMN12412400, study PRJNA552823) | activated sludge metagenome | isolation source: activated sludge from anammox sidestream of wastewater treatment plant... | place: USA: North Carolina | collected 2017-09 | reverse complement strand
CAGGCCGTTGAAGAATGTCCCGTGAAGCCGTTTTTTGGCACGGTCGACGAACCTCGCGAGGTTGGGACGGCTGGTTCTTTGAGCTTCATTCGCTCTGTCATGGTTGATTCCCGTGGTCTTCGGACGCGACTACCCAGTGGCTGGCTGCATTCGAGCCATCCTGAGCAGGTTGTAGGCCGCCCCGACCATGTAGGCGGCGAGCTGCGTCTTGGCGATGCCGACGAAGCGAGTGCGTCGCAAGCCGCCGACCGACTTCATCCAGCCGAAGATCTCCTCGATGCGCTTTCGCTTCCGCTGGCTGACGAGGTAGCTCTCCTGACGCGTGGTCCTGCCATCGAGCCCGGGAGCCCTGCGGCCTTCGATCCGCGCGATGTGCGGGGCGATGTTGCGCTCGCGCAGCCAGGCCACGAAGCCCTTGTTGTAGTAGCCCTTGTCGGCACCGAGGGTGCTCATCGCGCGGCGGGCCTGGCGACGTCGATCGAGCATCGGGGCGGCGGCCTTGGGTTCGAACAGCGTCGCATCGGTGATGCGCACATCGACGAGCAGACCGCTGCGGTTCTCCATCAACGCGTGCGCTCCGAAGCTGAGCTTCGCGGGCTGGCCGTCGCCCTTCCTCATGAGCTTCGCTTCGGGGTCGGTACTGGACTGGTGGGTGGCGTTGGATCGTCTCTCGCCCTTGAAATCGACCATCCCGGTGCCGTCGGGACCGGACTTCGGGGGCGTGCCGTCCTTGCGCTTCAAGCTCTTGAACGAGGCCCAGGACTCGATCAGGGTGCCGTCGACGGTGAAGTGCTCATCGGAGAGCAGCCCCTGCGCCTGGGCTTGCTTCACCGCCCCGGCGAAGAAGCTCTTGGCAATGTCGTGCTCGATCAGGCGCGCGCGGTTCTTGGAGAAGCTCGAGTGATCGAAGGCGCGTTCCTCCAGATCCATGTCCAGGAACCAGCGGAAGAGCATGTTGTAGTCGAGCATCTCGCAGAACAGCCGGTCGGAGCGCACCGAGTACAGCGCGATCAGCAGCGTCGCCTTGAGCAAGCGCTCCGGCGCGACCGACGGGCGCCCCACTGCTGCGTACATCGCATCGAACTGCGAACTCATCGAGGCCAGCACCGCGTCGGCCTGCGCCTTCAGCCGGCGCAACGGATGATCGGCCGGGATGCGCTCCTCGACCGAGAAGTAGCTGAACATGCTGCCCTGGGGATCGACTTGACCACGCATCCTTTTCCTCCCGCGAACGACGCTCCCACTATGACTATGAATCGAGAGCATTGTTCGGGGAGTTTTTCAACAGGCTGCTAGATCCTGCGGCCTGCGTCGCGCCAGTACGGCTCGCGCAGCAGGCGCTTGAAGATCTTCCCGCTGTCCTCGCGCGGCAGCGCCGCGTGGAACGTCACCACGCGCGGCACCTTGTACCCGGCGATCCGCGCGCGCAGCCCCGCCCGGATCTCGTCGCCCGACAGCGTGACCCCCGGCCGCGGTTCGACCGCGGCGGCGAGCGCCTCGCCGAACTCCGCGTCGGGAATGCCGAACACCGCGCAGTCGGCGACGCCGGGCAGCGTCACGAGGACCGCCTCGATCTCCGCCGGGTAGATGTTGACCCCGCCGGAGATGACCAGGTCGCTCCGGCGATCGGCGACGTACAGGTAGCCGTCGGCGTCGAGGTAGCCCAGGTCGCCGACGCTCCACAGGCCGTCGCGCTCGAGCGCGCGGCGCGCGTCCGGGTTGTTGGCGTAGGTGAAGTCCGGGTAGGCGGGCTGACGCGCGTAGATGAGCCCCACCTCGCCGGGCGGCAGCTCGCGCCCGCCGTCGTCGAGAATCTTCACGACGCCCTTGCCGAGCGGCCGCCCGGCGGAGCCGGGGCGGACGAGCCACTCGCGCGCGTCGATGAAAGTGATGTGCCCGGCTTCGCTCGAGGCGTAGGTCTCGGTGAATACCGGGCCCCACCACTCGATCATCGCGCGCTTCACCGCGGGCGCGCACGGCGAGCCGGTGGAGGACACGAAGCGCACCGACGAGAGGTCGTAGCGCCGGCGCACCTCCGGCGCGAGCCGCAGCAGGCGCACGTACATCGTCGGCACGAGGTAGAGGTCGGTGATCCGGTGCTGCTCGATCAGCGCGAGGGTGCGCTCGGCGTCGAAGCGCGGCTCGAGCACGAGCGCTTCGCCCGCGAGCATGACCTGCAGGCCGTAGAGGTTCGGCGCGCTGTGGTAGAGCGGCGCGGACAGGAGCGCGCGCATGTCCGGCCGGACGCCGAGCGCGATCCGGTAGAGCTCCGCGGCGAGGCGGCGCTGCTCGTCGGTCGCCGGGGTGCGGCGCACGCCCTTCGGGCGGCCGGTGGTGCCGGAGGTGTAGGGCATGTTGCCGCGCGGCGGGCGCGGCGCGCCGGTCCACGGCGCGTGCGCGGCGCGCGTGCCGGCCCAGTCGTCGACCACCGCGAGGCCCGGCGGGACGCCGCCGGCGATCTGCGCGAGGAGGCCGGGCTCCGAGATCAGCACTTTCGCGCCGCTGTCGCGCAGGATGAACCCGGCCTCGTCGGCCTTGTAGTGCCAGTTGATCGGGCAGTGGTACGCGCCGAGACGGCGGGCGGCCAGCATCGCCTCGAGGTACGCCGGCCCGTTGTGGAGCAGCAGCGCCACCACGTCGTCCTCGCGCACCCCGGCGCGCGCGAGCGCGGCGGCGCCGCACGCCGCGCGCCGCTCGATCTCCGCGGGCGCGATCCGCTCGTCGCCGGCTTGCAGCGCCGCGGTCATGGCTTGAGGTGCAGCCGCTCGGAGACGTACCGCGCCGCCGCGGCGGGAGCGAAGCGCGCGCCGGCGAGCCCGACGTGGCCGTCGGGACGCAGGAGATAGAAGGACGGCTGCGGGATCCCCACGCGCGCGAGCGCGCGGTCGTTCGCCGGGTCGCTCGCCGCCGCGTGGACGCGCAAGAGGTCGCCGAGGCCGGGCACGCCGTCCGGCGGCGCCGGCTGTCCGGCGACGATCAGGTTGAAGCGCGTGTCGTCGAGCGCCTCGAAGAGATCCTCGGCGGGGCGGTCCGCGCGCAGCTTGAGCCGCAGCCACGGAAAGCGGTCGCCGGCGCGCGGCGCGCCGGCGTCGAGGCCGTCCAGCGTCTCGGAGAGCTCGCTCTGCGGGTAGCGGATCCCGGTCTGGGAGACGGTGCGGAACGCGAACTCGCGCGCCGGGGCGAGCTTCATCGCCGCCGCCGCCGCGCGCGCCAGGACGCGCGTGCGCAGGAGCCCGGCGAGCCAGGTGTCGGAGACGATCAGCGCGAACGCGCGGTCGGTGGTGCTCAGCAGCCGCGTCGCGACCGGGACGCGCTCGTCCTCGTAGGAGTCGAGGAGGCGCGCGTCGGCGCGCCCGGAGGTCACCAGCGCGAGCTTCCACGCGAGGTTGTACGCGTCCTGGAGCCCGGTGTTCATGCCCTGCGCGCCGACCGGGCTGTGGATGTGCGCCGCGTCGCCGAGCAGGAAGGCGCGGCGGTCGCGGAAGCGCCGCGCGCGCCGGTGGTGGATGCGGTAGGTCGAGAACCAGGCGCAGGCCTGGAAGTCGAGCGCGATGCCGGCCTCGCGGCGGATCGCGGGGACGACGTCGTCGAAGGCGAGGTCGTCGCGGCCGCGCAGCGTCTGCGGCAGGATGCCGACGACGCGCCAGTGGTCCGCGCCGCGCATCGGGAAGAAGAGGTGGAAGCCCTCGCGCCACAGGTACACGTTCAGCTCGCCGGGGAACATCGGCCCGGCGACCTGCGTGTCGGCGACGAAGAACACGTGCTCGTAGGGCGCGCCTTCGAACGGGATGCCGCTCAGCTCGCGCACGCTGCTGCGCGCGCCGTCGCAGCCGGCGAGCCACGCCGCGACGACCTCGCGCGTGCTGCCGTCGGGCTGCTTCAGGGTCGCCTTCACGTGGCCGGCTTCCTGCGCCAAGCCGACGAGCTCGGTGTTCCAGCGCACCGCCATGCCGCGGTGGCGCAGCGCCTCGCCGAGCAGGCGCTCGTTGTCGTCCTGGCCGAGGATCAGCAAGAAGGGATAGGGGCTGATGTCGCGCCCGATGTCGCCGAGCGGGATGCGCGCGGTGCGGCGCGCGCGCGCCCAGAGGTTGGCGCCGGTGGCGCGCTTCCCGAGCTCGAGCGCCTGGTCGACGACGCCGAGGCGCGAGTAGATCTCGAGCGTGCGCGCCTGCACGCCGAGCGCGCGCGTCTCGCGCGCCGGCCCGGCGTGTCGATCGACGATCAGCGCGCGCACGCCGCGGCGCGCGAGCTGGTTGGCGAGCATCAGGCCGGTGGGCCCGGCGCCGACGATGAGGACGTCGGTGTCCATCGCCGCCGTTACGGCAGCTCGCGGAATGACTCGATGGTCAGGCCGGCATCGCCAACGATCTCGCCCATGCTTGTGGCGTCGATCGCTACGCCCCGGCCGCCAGCTCGCGCGTGAGCTCGGCGGCGGGGATCTCCTTGCAGCCGGTCGCGTTCTGGCCGGACCACAGCGGCGAGAAATCCCCGGAGCCACGGCCCTCGGCCCTGGCGCGCAGCGGAGCAATGGCCGCGGTGGCCAGGGGAAAAGCGGGCGCGGCGGGGCTGATCGGACCCAGCTCCCGGATGATCCGGTTCACGATGCCGCGGGCGGGCCGGCCCGTGAACAGGTTCGTGAGCGCCGTATGGCGGACCGCCTCGCTCTTCAGCGCGGCGCGATGCACTACGCTCGTCGTCGCTTCGGGGCAGAGCAGGTAGGCCGTTCCGATCTGCACGCCGGCGGCGCCGAGCGCCATTGCCGCCGCGACGCCTTTCGCGTCCGCGATGCCGCCGGCGGCGATGACCGGGAGCTTCACCGCGCGCACGATCTGCGGCAGCAGCGCGAACGTGCCGACCTGGGAGGTCAGGTCCTCGGACAGGAAGATTCCGCGATGTCCGCCCGCCTCCAGGCCTTGCGCGATGATGGCGTCGACGCCCTGCGCTTCGAGCCAGCGCGCCTCCTCGACGGTCGTCGCCGAAGCGAGAATCTTCGAGCCGGCGGCCTGCGCTCGCGCCAGCAGCTGCGCCGACGGCAGGCCGAAGTGGAAGCTCACGACGGCGGGCCTGAACTCGTCGAGCATGTCCGCGGCCTCGGCACCGAAGGGCACGCGCCCCGGCCCGGCGGGAATGCTGTCCGGATCGATCTCGTACTCCCGGAAATAGGGGGCGAGCGCGGCACGCCAGGCCGCCTCGCGCTCTGCGCTCGGCGTCGGCGGCTGGTGGCAGAAGAAGTTCACATTGAAGGGACGATCGGTGCCCGCCTTGATCGCCGCCAGTTCCATGCGCATGGCGTCGGGACCGAGCATGGCGCAGGGGAGCGACCCCAGCGCGCCGGCATTGGAGACGGCCACCGCCAGCGCGCTGCCCTGCACGCCCGCCATCGGCGCCTGGATGATCGGAAGCTCGATTCCCAGCAGTCGTTGCAGCGTCATCGTGGGGGCTCCGCTCGCGTCTCGCCGAGCGCCGGATCATTCCGGCCGCTTGCCTGATCTCGAGGATAAACCGCACGAGGTCGTCGTGCTCGTGCCGGGCCGCCGCCCGGCGCGCGGGCTGTCCCGGCTCAAACCCCGGCGTCGAGGAAGCACCCGGTGCCGGCGAAGATCCGCTCGAGGCAGCCGCGGAGCTGGGCGCGCTGCCGGCCGCGGAGCGCGAACGTGACGACGAGCGCTCGCGCGACTCCCGGGAGCGCGTCGTCCTCGAACGTCACGGTCACGCGGTCGGCGGCGAGCTCGAAGAGCGCGATGCCGCCGTAGCAGGCCTGCGACGGCGCGTCGAGCTCCACGCTGTAGCCGTCGAGGCCGAGCTCGGCGTCGTGGGCGTCGGGCGCCTTGGCGCGCTCGAGGACGAGGTAGCGTCGCGCGTTGAACTCGGCGTCGGCGAAGCGGACGCGCAACAGGTGCTCGTCCTCCTCGATCGAGACGGAGACGGCGTCGAAGGTAGTGGCGGGCGTCAACGCATATACGCGCGGAGCGGTGGGCTTTCCCGAACCTCCGCAGGCTTGCGCCCCGGGGGTTTTCCGGCGCCGGGTCCGGGCGATCGTGAGATCAGCCCGCTCGCGCTCAAAGCTGTTTGATCAGCCTCTCGTACTCGTCGTGCGAGCCGACCCAGAACCAGATCATCGTGTCCTCCCGTAGCACGCCGACGGCGCGCCAGTCGAGGTCGACACGGACGGAATAGACGGGCAGGGTATCGTGGACTTTCTTGAAGCGAAGCGACGGGTGCCGCGGGTTCTCCGCCCACAAGCGATACGCTTCTCGGATCTTGAGCTGTACGGGCCCAGGCGCCGCGGCGAACAGCGCGCGGAATTTCGCGGTGACCTCGGACTTCACTGCCTCTCGAGAGGCGTGGTGCGGCCTGCCGTGTACTCGGCGAGCGCCTCTTCAGCGAGCTTGGCAAGGGCGTCCCGGGATTTCGCAAAGGACTCTGACCAGCGACGCTCGGACGCGATCTCTTCGAGCAAGATGACCGCCAGGACGTCCTGCTCCGGCTCGGGCAGCTTGGCTATCTCGGAGATCGCCGTATCCATGAGTTTCGTCATCGTGCTGCTCCTGGGGCAATGTCGACTATGTTACGCCACACCACGTCCAGTGGCGGGCCGCTCGCCGCTTCGATGACATGCCGCATCCGGGCCCCTATTGGGAGGCAGGATCGTCCCCGATGCGCCACCGCGGTGCGTGAAATCTAAGCCGCCGCCTGTCCCAGATACGCCGCGATCACGCGCGGATCGTTGAGCACTTGCGCCGGTGTCCCCTCCGCCAGGGGCCTGCCGTAGTCGAGCACGAAAATCCGGTCGGCCAGGTCCGCCACCATCTGCATGTCGTGCTCGATCCAGATCATCGGGATCCCGAGCTCGTGCTTGATGCGCAGGATGAAGCGCGCGAGGTCCTCCCGCTCGTCGCGGTTCAGGCCCGCCGACGGCTCGTCGAGCAGCAGGAGCTGCGGCTCGAGCGCGAGCGCGCGCGCGAACCCGACCAGCTTCTGCATCCCGAACGGCAACTCCGCCACCGTCGTGTGCCGGTGCCGCCCCAGCTCGACGAAGTCGAGGATCTCCTCGGTCACGCGCCGGTGCTCGACCTCCTGCGCTCTCACGCGCCGACTGAACAGCGCCTCGCCCACGATGTTCGTGCGGAACCGCGTGTGCCGCCCCACGAGCAGGTTCTCCACCACCGTCAGGTGCGGAAAGAGCTCCCCGTGCTGGAACGTCCGCGCCACGCCCCGCTGCGCCACGGCGTGCGGCTTCATTCCCACGAGGTCGTGTCCCTGGAACCGGATCCGCCCCGACGCCGGCCGGTACAGCCCGCTGATGCAGTTGAAGACCGAGGTCTTGCCCGCCCCGTTCGGCCCGATCAGCGCGCAGAGCTCGCCGCGCTCCACGGCGAGCGACACGTCGTCGAGCACCACCAGCCCGCCGAACCGCAGCGTGACGCGCTCGACCGCGAGCTCAGCCATACCACCGCCGGCTGCGCCGGTACTGCTTCACCTCGCGGTAGCTGCGCCGCTCGCCGGACGACTGGCCCAGGTAGAACTCGCGGATGTCCTGGTGCGCGCCGAGCCGCGCCGCGTCGCCGTCCAGCACGACGCGCCCGTTCTCCATCACGTAGCCCCAGTCCGCGATCCCCAGCGCCACCGGGGCGTTCTGCTCGACCAGCAGGATCGTGATCCCGAGCCGGTCGCGGATCTCCTGCAGCCGCTTCGCGAGGTCCTGCACGACGACCGGCGCCAGGCCGAGCGACAGCTCGTCGACGAGCAGCAGCTCCGGCCCGCACGCGATCGCCGCGCCGAGCGCGAGCATCTGCCGCTCGCCGCCGGAGAGATAACCCGCCTCCCGCCCGCGCAGCTCGGCGAGCTTCGGGAAGAGCTCGTAGGCGAGATCGGCGCGCGGCGCGCCCCGCGGCACGTTCGCGACGAGGTTCTCGGCCACCGACAGGTTCGGGAACACCTTGTCGCGCTCCGGCACCAGCACGATCCCGCGCGCCGTGATCTCGTGCGGCGGCCGGTTCTCGATGCGCTCGCCGCGGTAGGCGACGGCGCCCTCGGTCACGCGCGCGTCGTCCAGCCCGAGAAATCCGGAGATCGCGCGCAGGGTCGTCGTCTTCCCCGCGCCGTTCGTCCCGAGCAGCGCCACGATCTGCCCGCGCGCCACCTTCAGCGTCACGCCCTGCACCGCGGTGATGACGCGGTGATAGGTCACCTCGACCTGCTCGAGCGCGAGCAGCGGCGCGCCGGTCGTCACTTCGTCCCCGCGAGCGGCCGCTGCCGGAACGGCCAGAGCACGAACCAGTCGCGCACGCGCCGCCAGATCCCCACCAGCCCCTCCGGCTCGAAGAGCAGGAACGCCACCATCACCAGGCCGAACGCCGCGTAGTTCACCGCGAACACGAGGTTCGCGTAGCGCTCCGGCGTGGGCAGGACCTCGATCAGCGCCTCGATCGCGTACGGGAACAGCGTCACGAACGCCGCGCCGAGCAGCGCGCCGAGGATCGACCCCATCCCCCCGATGATCACCATCGCGACGTACTGGATCGAGAGGAAGAGCGAAAACGCCTCGATCGACACGAACCCGCGGTAGTACGCGAACAGCGCCCCCGCCACCGCGGTCAGCATCGAGCTCACCACGAACGCCGCGAGCTTGTACGCCGGCACGCCGATCCCGAGCGCCTCCGCCACCGTCTCGTGGTCGCGGATCGCGCGCCACGCCCGCCCGCTGCGCGAGCGCAGCAGGTTCAAGGCGAGCACCACCGTCGCGGCGGCCGCGGCGAGCAGCACGAAGTACCAGGCGCGCGCGTCGCTCACGACGAGCGGACCGAGGGCGGGCGGGTCGACGATGATCCCGGTCGAGAAGCCGCGCTCGGTCTCGTACTCGCTGCCGACGTAGTGCACCACGAAGTAGAGCGCGAGCGTGCTCACCGCGAGGTACAGCCCGCGCAGCCGCAGCGACGGCAGGCCGAACACCACCCCGAGCAGCGCGCCGACCCCGGCGGCGGCGGGGAGGGTGACCCAGAACGGCGCGTTCGCCTCCTTGACGAGGATCCCGACCGTGAACGCCCCCGCCGCGAGCAGCCCCGCGTGCCCGAGCGACACCTGGCCCGCGTAGCCGGTCAGCAGCATCAGCGCCACCGCCCCGATCGACGCGAGGAAGAACTGGTTGGCGAGGTCGAGCAGGAACGACGACGCGACGAAGGGGAACGCGCCGAGCGCCGCGAGGAACACGGTCAGGCTCGCCGCCTGCGCGCGCGTGTCGACCAGGCGCAGCTCGCGCGCGTAGCTCGTCCGGAAGTAGCCGCTCGCGAAGGGCACTACACGCGGTCCAGTTCTTCGCGCGTGCCGAACAGCCCCCAGGGCCGCGCGAGCAGCATCGCGATCAGCACGAGAAACGGCACCACGTCGGCGAGCAGCGGGTTCACGTAGTGGATCAGCAGCACCTCGGCCGCCGCCACGATCAGCGCCCCGGCGATCGCGCCGACCAGGCTGTCGAGCCCGCCGACGAGCGCCGCCGGGAAGGCCTTCAGCCCGATCACCACCATCGTCTGCTCGAGCCCGGCGTCGAGCGCGATCAGCATCCCCGCGAGCCCGCCGGTGAAGGTCGAGAGCCCCCAGGCGAGCGCGTACACCCCGTGCAGTCGGATCCCGCGCTGCGCGGCGAGCAGCGGGTTCTGCCCCGCCGCGCGCATGCGGATCCCCCAGCGCGTGTAGCGCAGGAACGCGAACAGGCCCGCGTACGCCGCCGCAGTCGTCAGCACCAGCGCGGCCGCCGCGGCCGAGATGCGCGCGCCCCCGGGCAGCGCGAGCGCGGGGTTGGACCATCCCAGCGCCTGGCCGGGGTACTGCTGCTGGGCGGACCAGACGAGGACGACGATCCCGCGCAGGAGGATCCCGAGCGCGACCGTGGCGAGCACCGCGGCGAGCACGCGCTCGCCGGTCATCTTGCGCATCAGCACCAGGTAGACCGCGGCGCCGACCACGAGCCCGAGCAGGGCGGAGGCGGCGAACGCGGCGAGCGGGTGCCCCGAGAAGAGCGAGGCGGTGGCGAGCAGCAGGTACGCCGCCACCATCATCAGCTCGCCGTGCGCGAGGTTGAGCACGCGGCTGGTGCGGTAGATCAGCACGTAGCCGCAGCCGATCAGCGCATAGATCGACGCGAGTACCGCGATGTTGACCGCGAGCTGAATGGAGAGGCCCCGCCTATGGTTTCCCCGCGGCTGCGCGGCGACGGCGCCGCGCAACCGCGCCCATGTGCGCGCTTCGCGCGTGAGCGCAGGCTACTTCACGTCGAGCGCGGTCCAGTCCTTCACCCGCACGATCGCGTTCTTCGCCGGGTCCCAGCGGTAGACGCGGTAGTACTGCCGGGTGCGGAAGTGGTTGTCCTTGGTCCACTCGATCGGCCCGCCGCGCAGGCCCTTGGTGTCGACCTTGAGGTTGTTCATCGACGCGAGCACCTTCTGCGGCGTCGGCGGCCAGGGCGTCCCCTTCAGCGCCGCCTCGAGCACCAGGCCGGCGATGAACCCCTCGGTGAGCTGCGTGATCGGGTAGTTCAGCTTGGCGCGGTGGGTCGCGGCGCGGATCTCGGCGTGCACCGGCAGGGTGTCCTGGAAGAACGCGTTGGTGCCGAACACGTACAGGTCGCCGTCCTTCAGCCGCTCGAGCTCGTCCTCCGCCTGGATGTGCGCGTACGCGATGTAGTCGCCCTTCCATCCCAGGCGGCGCAGCGCCTCGAGCGTGCGCACCTGCGTCACCCACGGCGCCCACGAATAGACCCAGTTCGCGTTCGCGTCCTTGAGCCGGGTGGCGAACGGCGTGTAGTCGGGCGTCGGCGGCGGGATGATCTCCTTGTCGACCGGCGTCATCCCGAGCTGCTTCGTCAGGCTCTCGGCGTAGTCGATCTCGCCGCGCGAGATCGGGATCGCCATCGCCGCGTAGCCGACGCGCGGCGCCTCCCGCGCGCGCTCCTTGACGAACCCCATCGCGAAGCGGCTGTCGTACTGCGCCCCGAACGCGGTCGAGCAGAACTGCAGCGGGTCGGCCGGCGGGTAGGTCTCCTTCGGGCACACCGCGCCGGCGTAGAAGAGCGGGACGCCGGCGCGCTTCGCCTCCGCGATCATCGGCGCGTAGGTGGACGACAGGCTCGAGTTGATCAGGACGAGCACCTTGTCCTGCGCGAGGAGCTTCTTCGCGTCGGCCGCGGCCTTGGACGGCTCGCCCTGGTTGTCCGCGACGATGAGGCGGATCTGCCGCCCGTTCACGCCGCCCTTGCCGTTCACGTGGTCCACGTAGGCGCGCATCGCCTCGATCACCGGGGCGTACGTCGCCGCCGCCGGACCGGTGAGCGCGCCGGTCAGGCCGACGACGTAGGCATCCTGCGCGAGAGCGCCGGTCGCGGCGAGGCTCGCGGCGAGCACGGTCGTGAGGGCAGTTCGTCTCATGGTCTCCTCCTCGTTGGCGTCATTGGTGCAGCAGCCCGCCCGCGGCGGCGGCGACGAGCCGCTCCTCCGCGTCATCGTACATGGACTCCACCAGCGTCTCGAACCGCTCGTACATGAGCCGGCGCTTCACCTTGCGCGTCGGCGTGACCGGCTCGCCTTCCTCCTCCGGGTCGAGCGCCTTCGGCAGGATGCGGAAGCGCTTCACCTGCTCGACGCGCGCGAGCTGCGCGTTCGCGCGCTCGATCTCGCCCTGGAGCAGGCGCTCGACCGCCGCGTGCTGCGCGAGGCTGGTGAAGCCGGTGTAGGCGGCGCCGTGCGCGCGCGCCCAGTCCGACACCGTGTCGTAGTCGATCTCCAGGAGGGCGGTCACGTACTTGCGTCCGTGCCCGAACACCACCGCCTCGGCGACGTACGGGCTCGCGCGCAGCGCGTTCTCGATGTAGGAGGGCGACAGCGTCTTGCCGCCCGCGGTCACGATGAAGTCGCGCGCGCGGTCGACGATCCGCAGCCGCCCGTCGGCCCACGCGCCGACGTCGCCGGTGTGCAGCCAGCCGTCGGCGTCGAGCACCGCGTCGGTCGCGCCGCGGTCGTTCCAGTAGCCGTCGAAGAGGTCGGGGCTGCGCACCAGGATCTCGTCGCCCGCGCCGAGCCTGACCTCCCAGCCCGCGGGCACCGTGCCGACGTCGCCCGGACGCGGGAACGGCCCGCGCTGGCCGGCGATGATCGCGCCGGCGGTCTCGGTCTGGCCGTACATCTCGCACACGTTCACGCCCCAGACCTGCCACAGCGCGGCCGTCTCGGGCGGCACGGCGGCGCCGCCGGCGAGGACGAGCTCGAGGCGGTCGAGCCCGAGCTTGTTGAGGAGCGGGCGGAACACCGCGGCGCGCGCCAGGCGGTAGGCGAGCGCGGACGCGGCGCGAGTCTCGCCCTCCCAGCGCCGCCTGGCGTGCGCCCGGCCGATGCGCGCGGCGAGACCGTACGCGGCGCGCTTGATCGTCGCCGTCCCCGAGATGCCGACCAGGACCTGCGAGGCGAACTTCTGCAGGTAGCGCGGCACGGCGAAGAGCGCGGTCGGCGCGACCTCGAACAGGGTCTGCGGGAGGTCGGCGAGGTCTTCGCCGAAGTGCGGCACGAGCTGCGAGACGAGCGGCAGGGTGATCGCGACGTCGCGCCCGAGGACGTGGCACAGCGGCAGGAAGACGACCGTGCGGTGCGCCTTCTCCGCGAGCGTCGGGTAGTGCGTCACCAGGTTGAACGCGCCGGCGAGGTGGCGGCCGTGCGGGACGAGCGCGCCCTTCGGGTGGCCGCTGGTGCCGGAGGTGTAGACGATGAACGCCGGCGCCTCGGGCGGCACGCGCGCGGCGAGTTGCGCGAGCGCGCCGGCGGGGTCGGGCGCAGGCGCCGCGCCCTCCAGCAGCCGGCCGTAGCGCTGCAGGCGCGGGTCGTCGTACGCGAACATCGCCGCGTCGTCGATCACCACGATCCAGCGCACCGCCGGCAGGCGCGCGAGGAGCGGCAGCAGCCGGTCGACGTACTCCTGGTCCTCGGCGACGAAGATCGACGCGCCCCCGTCGCGCATCTGGTACTCGACCTCCGCCGCCGACGCGGTGGGGTAGATGCCGTAGGTCACCGCGCCGAGCGCCTGCGCCGCGAGGTCGCACAGCATCCACTCCTCGCAGGCGTCGCCCATGAGCGCGACCCTGTCGCCGGCCGCCAGGCCGAGCGCCGCGAGCGCGCGCGCGCAGCGCTCCACGAGGGACGCGTAGTCGCGCCAGGTGCGCTCGCGGTAGATGCCGAGGTGCTTGGAGCGGAAGGCGACCGCGTCGGGCGCCGCCCGCGCGCGCTCGGCGAGGACGAGCGGCGCGTTCTTGCGACGGAGCGAGTTCGCGTCGTGGCGCATGGGGCGCGGGGAGTCTAGCAGGGCCGCCGCGGAGCGGCGACGGCTGCGTTACCATCGCCGCTTCCCGCTTGCGAGGTTCGCGATGAAGATCACCCCGAACGGCCGCCCGCCCTTCCGCGCCGACCACATCGGCAGCCTGCTCCGGCCCGCGAATTTGCGGCACGCCTTCAAGAGCCACGCCGAGAAGGCGCTTTCCGACGCCGAGTTCGCGCGCATCCAGGACGAGGCGATCCGCGCGGTCGTGAAGCTGCAGGAGGACTGCGGCCTGCAGGTGGTCACCGACGGCGAGTTCCGGCGCATCTCGTACTGGGCGCGCTTCGTCGAGCGGACCAACGGCCTGACGGTGAAGGAGGCGGCGTTCCGCTTCCGCGACGCGCACGGCCACGAGTCCGACTTCACCGCGCCGCACGTCGTGGGCAAGGTGAAGCGCGGCGGGGACATCACGGTCGACGAATTCCGGTTCGTGAAGGGACTCACGCAGGCGACGCCGAAGGTCACGATGCCAGCACCCTCGACGATGCACTTCTGGCGCGGCAAGGACTACGCCGACCCGGGCATCTACGCCGACGCGCGGCAGTTCGTCGTGGACCTGGGCAAGGTGTACCAGGAGGAGATCGCGGCGCTCGCCGCCGCGGGTGCGCAGTACGTCCAGCTCGACGAGGTGGCGCTCGCCATGCTGTGCGACCCGGCGGCGCGCGAGCGGGTGAAGGCGGGCGGCGGCGACCCGGAAGCGCTCGTCGACCTCTACGTCGACGCGATCAACGAGGCGGTGAAGAACCGGCCGGCGGACATGGTGGTCGGCGTGCACATGTGCCGCGGCAACTACAAGGGCAAGTACCTCTCCGAGGGCGGCTACGACTCGATCGCGGAGAAGCTCTTCGGCCGCGCGCAGGTCAACCACTTCCTGCTCGAGTACGACACGCCGCGCGCGGGCGACTTCGCCCCGCTGCGGTTCGTGCCGAAATCGAAGGGCGTGGTGCTCGGACTGCTGAGCTCCAAGACGGCGGCGCTGGAGCCGGTCGACGCGCTCAAGCGGCGCGCCGAGGAGGCGTCGAAGTACGTGTCCGCGGATCGTCTCGCGCTCAGCCCGCAGTGCGGCTTCGCGAGCACGATCGGCGGCAACCCGGTCACCGAGGCCGACGAGGCCGCGAAGCTCAAGCGTTGCGTGGAGGCGGCGCGCGCGATCTGGGGGTGAGCCGGCCGCGGAAGTCGCGCCGTGACGCTGCGCGCGGGCGGGCGCGCAGCAGGACGACGCCCCGCCTAGCCGCCTGCCGCCGGGTAGGACTCGTCGAGGTACTCGGTCATCCGCGCCCGCAGCCCGTCCGGGATCGGCACCGCCTTGTAGGTCTCGTGCGTGAAGGTGCAGATCGTGTGGCGCGAGCGGAAGCACGGCCGGCGCTCGACGAAGGAGTCGATCGCCAGCTCGATCGAGGAGCGCCCCAGCCGCACCACGCGCAGCTCGATCGCGAGCGTGTCGCCGAAGCGCGCCGGGCCGAGGAAGTCGGTGTGCGTGCTGACGGTGGGCACGCCGAGCTTCTTGCGCACGATGAAGTCGGCGAAGCGCTCCTCGAGGCCGTAGGTGAACCAGTCCTCCATCGCGGTGTGGAGGAGGTCGAAGAAGCGCGGGAAGTAGACGATCCCGGCGGGGTCGCAGTGCGAGAAGAGGATCGGGTATTCGACGCGGAAGACCTTGCGCATGGGCCGCGATGGTATCAGCCCGCTCGCGCCGGCCGGGGGCGGCGCGTGCGCGGGACTCCCGCTAGCGCGGCGCCGCCACGTACGCCTCCATCTTCGCGCGCAGCTCGTCGGGGATCGGGATCGCGCGGTAGGTGTCGAGCGAGATCATTGCGACCTTGTGGCGCGCGCGGAACTTCTCCTCGCCCTTCACCGTGCCGTGGATCGCGAACTCGATCGAGCTGTGCCCGAGCTTCGCGATCGACAGGGTGAGCTTCAGGCGGTCGCTCAGCCAGCACGGCTTGGAGAAATGGCAGCCGGTGTCGACGATCGGGAATCCCCAGCGGCGCTGGAGGTGGATCTCGTGGAAGCTCATGCCGAGCATCTGGGTGAACCAGTCCTCGACCGTGGCGTTGCACATGTCGAAGAAGTTGACGAAATAGACGATGCCGCCCGGGTCGCAGTGGGAGAAGCGGATCAGGCGCTCGACGGAGAAGGTCTTGGGCATGGGCGGTGAACGGGCGGCTGGAAGAGGGGATCTACAAGGGGACGTCGTCCCCTTGTTCGACCGGCACGATGCCGCCCGGGTCGCAGTGGGAGAAGCGGATCAGGCGCTCGACGGAGAAGGTCTTGGGCATGCTCGTTCGGCGGGCACGTGAAAGGCGGACGGGGCGAGGGGTCTCCCCCTGCGCCGCTGATCAGGCCGGCTGCAGCCAGCCGATGAAGGTCGCGCGCAGGCGCTGCTTGGTCCGGTCCCACCAGGACGGGTTCTGCACGATCTCGGCGCGGAAGAAGCTCGGGCACAGGA
>WBZO01004186.1_pt1 | contig 15802 bp, 11 predicted proteins | sample 5204261 | NCBI WGS metagenome assembly WBZO01 (sample SAMN12412400, study PRJNA552823) | activated sludge metagenome | isolation source: activated sludge from anammox sidestream of wastewater treatment plant... | place: USA: North Carolina | collected 2017-09 | reverse complement strand
CCCGACGAAGGCCGCAGTCAGGCGCAGGGCGAAGAGAGTGTTGCCCAGCGCGCGGGCCATGCCCCCGGCCAGGTACAGGAAGAGCGGCTCGCGACCGGTGAAGCTGGGAATGAAAATCGGCCGATCGCCGCGCAGGCCGATATCGCCGGCGTTGAGGCCATAGGCGGCCTCGTCATAGTGCACGCCGGGAGGGACGGCCGTCAGATCCGGCAGCCGCAGCGCAGCCGCCACCAGCAGGGCCAGGACCATAAAAGCCAGGGCATGGTAGCGCGTCAGACGATTCATATGCGGGAAGGGTGTAGCTATTGTAAATATTTTCACAAGCGTAGGTTTTGCGTAGCTTGCACGTAGCGCGCGCGTACAGCGAGGATTGACATTCCGTCATAGAATAGTCCATGAAGGGTAAAAATCTCTTCTTCTTCTCCTCCTTTTAACGAGAGTCAGGTTTCGGCGTTCCTGACTCTCACCAAATGAAAGGGGCCGGCATATCGACCGGCCCCTTTCGCTTTCCCGGGGTTTATTTATTTCACGTTACCTGGCCCGACTGAGGTTCCGTCGGCCGATGGTTCTGCCCATTCGGCGGTTTCGGATTCGGCCGGTTGGCCGTTCATCTCGGCGGCGGTCACCGCCTGTCGCGTCTCACGAATCACCGCGACCGAGGCCACGGCGTCGCCTTCACGCAGGTCCATCACCCGCACGCCTTGTGATGATCGCCCCTGCTGCGAGATATGCGCGCCCGACATGCGCAGCAGAATGCCGCCGGTGGAGATGAGCGTCACCTCGTCCTTGGGCGATACGACCCGCGCGGCGACGATCGATCCTGTGCGCTCGGGCGTGATATTCATGACGCGCACGCCCTGACCGTAGCGCCCTTGCTGGCGGTACTCATCCAGCGGCGTGCGCTTGCCGTAGCCCTTTTCGGTGATGATCAGCAGATCATCGTCGGGCGTGACGACGTCCGCCCCCGCCAGGCGATCCCAGCTGTCGAGGCGCATGGCGTTCACGCCGGCGGCCGTCCGGCCCATGGGGCGCACGGCCTCTTCGTTGAAGCGGATACCCTTGGCCTGCTGGCTGACGAGAATGATGTCCTCGTGGCCCTGGGTCATCTTCACCCAGCGCAGGCTGTCGCCCGGTTCCAGGTTCAAGGCGATAAGGCCGCTCGGCCGCACGTTGGCAAAGACGCCCAGCTCGACGCGCTTGATGCGCCCCTTGCGGGTGATCATGATCAGATATTTAGCGTCGTTGAAATCGTGCACCGGCAGGGCGACGGTGATCTTCTCGTCCTGCGACAGAGGCAGGATGTTCATTAGCGACACGCCTTTGGCCGTCCGGTCGAGTTCGGGAATCTCATACGCTTTGGTGGCGTAGATCTTGCCCAGGTCAGAGAAGAACAGGATTGTATTCAGTGTGCCGGCGACGAAGAAATGCTCCAGCTCATCTTCGTCGCGGGTGGTCATGCCAATTAGTCCCTTGCCGCCGCGCGACTGGCGACGGTAGACAGTGACAGGTGTGCGTTTGATGTACCCGCGTCGCGTGACCGACACGAACACATCTTCGTCCTTGATCAGGTCCTCGATGTCAAATTCGCCGTCCGCGCCGGGGAGGATCTGCGTCCGGCGCTTGTCCCCGTATTTCTCCTTCAGCGTGGTCAGGTCTTCCTTGATGAGACCCAGGATCTTCGTCTGATCTTCCAGCAACCCTTTCAAATAGGCGATTTGTTCCGTCACCTCGCGGTGCTCGTCTTCGATCTTTTGGCGCTCTAACGCGGCCAGCCTTCGCAACTGCATGTCGAGGATGGCCGTGGCCTGAATCTCCGTCAGGCTGAAGCGAGCCATCAACTGGGTGCGCGCATCGTCGGCGTCGGCCGCTTCGCGAATGGTGCGGATCACCTCGTCGAGATTCTCAATGGCGATGAGCAATCCGGCCAAAATGTGTTGGCGGCGCTCGGCCTTGGCCAGTTCAAACTCCGTCCGGCGCGTGATCACATCGACGCGATGGTCGATGTGGATCTGCAGCGCGCGCTTCAGCGACAACAGGCGCGGTTGCTTGTCGACTAACGCCAGGAGCTGTACGCCGAAGGTCGACTGCAGCGACGTATATTTGAACAGCTGGTTCAGGACCTTGTGCGGCTGGGTGTGGCGCTTCAGCTCCACGATGATCGACGTGCCGGTGCGGTCGGACGAATCGCGCAAGTCGGAGATGTCATCGATGATGCCTTTGTTGACCAGCTCGGCGATGCGCTCGACAAGCATCGCCTTGTTCACCTGATAGGGTAGCTCGGTGATGTTGATCTGCATGCGGTCGGCGCTGCGCGGATTCGGCTCGATATTGGCCACGCCGCGCATAACCACACGGCCGCGGCCGGTGGCGTAGGCATTGCGGATGCCTTCGGTGCCGATGATTTCGCCCCCGGTGGGGAAGTCCGGGCCCTTGATGAATTCCATCAAGTCGTCGAGCGTCACATCGTCGACGTCTTCCTGGCGATCGATGAGATAGATGATGGCGTCGCATAACTCGCCCAGGTTGTGGGGCGGGATGTTGGTGGCCATGCCGACGGCGATGCCCGACGAGCCATTGAGCAGCAAGTTGGGCAACCGCGCGGGGAGCAAGTCCGGCTCTTCGAGAGACTCATCGAAATTGCTGCTGAAATCGACGGTGTTCTTGTCGAGATCTTCCAGCATTTCCATGGCGATGGGCGCCAGGCGCGCCTCGGTGTAGCGCATGGCCGCCGGGCTGTCGCCGTCGACGCTGCCGAAGTTGCCCTGACCATCCACCAGCATGTAGCGCATGGAGAAATCCTGGGCCATGCGCACCATCGCTTCATAGACGGAGCTATCGCCATGAGGATGGTATTTGCCCAATACCTCGCCGACGATACGCGCGCTCTTGCGGTGGGGGGTGTTGGGCCGCAAGCCCATGTCGTACATGGCGTAGAGGATGCGGCGGTGCACCGGTTTTAGCCCGTCGCGAGCGTCGGGCAACGCGCGGGCCACGATCACGCTCATGGCGTAATCCAGGTACGAACTGCGCATCTCCTGGTTGATGTCAATGCTGTTTACTGTGCCAATATCCAAATTGAACCTCCGCCGGCTCCGGCTATCTACGTGCCCATGAGCGACTCTATGCACGGCGCCATTCCGGCGGGTTTGATCCTTATGTGCATCGATTACCTTATATGGTCGCGGGCTATCCGGAGGACGAATACCATCCCATATTATACCTTATCCCTCCCTTTTAATCGAATCCGGCGGCTCGTCGGAACGGCTCTGATTGGCATCTCTCCCTCGAGGTTTTGCCGGAGCCTACTATAAAAATGTGCATAGTTACTCCCCCGGAATTGGCGTTATGTCATAATCCATACTAAAACTACACATGATTCATGCCAAAGCGAGCGCACAAAGCGAGCGGTTTTACTGGTAGCCCTGGTAAGCCAACGGTATACTTCACCTTCTATCGGCGGCTTCCCCGCGGCCGATTTAAGGGAGACGACGGAGGCATTAATGAAAGCTGTTCGAACAGCTTGGATATTGTTCTTGATAGCCTTGGCGCTCGCTGTCGCCGCTTGCTCCAGCCGGCCCGGCCCCCAAGGTCCACAAGGCGCGATTGGCCCGCAAGGGCCTCCCGGACCGACCGGTCCCGCCGGTGAGCAAGGTATCGCCGGCGCCGCGGGTCAGGACGGCGTCAGCTTCACTCCTCCTGAATACGTTGGTTCCGAGACGTGCGCTAAATGTCACAGCGGCGTGTTTGAGCAATTCAGCCGGAGCGGCCACGCCTGGGCGCTCACGCCTGTGGTCGACGGTCAGGCGCCGCGCATCCCTTCGGGCGAAGTGCGAACCCCGCCCCAGGACATGACCTGGGATGATGTGGCCTATGTGGTCGGCGGCTTCCAATGGAAGGCGCTCTTTGTCGATCGCGACGGCTTCCTCGTCACCGGCGAAGCTGCACAATACAACCTGGACAATAACCTGCTAGAGGCCGGCGGCGAGTTCGCGGCCTATCACGCCGGCGAGGAACTGCCTTTTGATTGTGGCGCATGCCATGCCACCGGCTATAACTCGCGCGGGATGCCGGCCACGGAAACGGCAATGGTCGGCACGTTCACCCAACCCGGCGTCCAGTGCGAAGCCTGCCACGGCCCGGGCAGCCTTCATGTCAATAATCCCTTCGCCTTCCGTCCCATCGTATCGCGCGACGCCCAGACATGCCGCAATTGCCATATGTCCGGCGAAATCGAGACAGCCGACGGCTTCATCCAGCATACCGATCACGAATACGGCGATCTCTTCCCCGGCAAGCACGCGATCCTCGACTGTGTCGATTGCCACGATCCGCACGCCGGCGCTGTTGTCCCGCGTCAGGAAGCGCGCCAATCGGAGCTGAGGGCGACCTGCGCCAATTGCCACTTCCGGCAGGCGCGCGAGGATAAAGTCCACCGGCAGATTCGCGTGGCCTGTGATACCTGTCACATGCCGCAACTGATTCAAAACGCGCTCGGCGCTCCGGATTCGTTCATGGCCGACCTGAAGACCCATCAGGTGACCATCAACGCCAAACAGATGGAGCAGTTTGCCGCGGACGGCAGCATCCTGCCGCAACTTGGGCTGAATACGACTTGCCGCCAATGCCACAACGGCGAGTTGGGCATCGGCCCCAACCTGCCCGACGCCGTGCTGTTGAATGCGGGCGATGGCTATCACGAGCCGGCGGCGCCGGCTGTGGGAGAGAGCGCTTCGGTTGCCCCCTGAGGCTCGGAGCCGGTCAATTCGTCCTATGAACCAATCAGTAGAGAGAGGTGTATCGCGTGCGACGATCAGATAGAACCGGATTGCGCACCATCGCACTGGCCCTGGTCGTTATAGCGGCCGTGGTTCTGGCCCTGGCTCGCTCGGCATCGGCGCGAGTTGCGAGCGCGGCCGCGCCCCCGGCGGAGGCGGCTTCGATGCTGCTGCCACCTGCGCTGACCGTGTACGCTGCCCAAACCCAACCCCAGCCGCACCCGCCCACCAGCAGCTCGACTTCTTGTCGTTCCTGCCATGGCGACACCGATGCGGAAGTCGTCTTTCCGTCCGGCGAGTCGATGTCCGTGCGCGTCGATCTGGCCGCACTGGACGCCTCGGCTCACGGCCCGGCCAACAACGTCCTTATCGATTGTAATGCCTGTCACTCGGCTACCGATTACCAGTTCCCGCATACGCCTCTGGAGGCGGCCGATTTCCGGGCATTTGCACTTGAGCAGTCCCAATCCTGCGTGCGTTGCCATTCCCCGCACTTGACCGGCCACCCGGGGCCGGAATGGGCCGGCGGTTACGATCCGGCCGCGTCCGAATCCGGCCTGTCGGTCGTCTGTTCCGATTGCCACGGCAGTCACCAGGTCCAGACTATCAATGCCTGGCAGTTGCCGGCGTCGACGTCTGTTTGTGTCGATTGTCATGTCAACGCGGGCGTCGCGCTGGTCGATCCTATTCGCTTGAGCTTGCATGTGGAGGCGGGGCTTTTTGCCCAGCGGGAGGCCAATAGTGATTTCTGCATCGGGTGTCACGGCCCGCCCGGACGCACGATGACATTCCCTAATGGGGATACTGTTTCAACCAGTATCGAACTTGAGGCTCTGCATGAGTCTGTCCATGGCACGGATAATAGCTGGCAAGCGCTGGCCTGTACCGATTGCCACGAAAATTACGACCTTCCTCATCCCCCTCTGCAAGCTGAATCAGCTCGCGCTTTCACAATACAACAATCTGAGCTATGTGCCCGCTGCCATGAGACGCAGCACGAAGGGCAGATGGACAGCTCCCATGCCCGGGCATTGGCTGACGGCAACCTCGATGCCGCCACCTGTATCGATTGCCACGGTTCCCATGCTATTCCCGTGCCCAATGAGCCGCGTTCGCGCATCTCGCAGACTTGCCGGCAATGTCACAGCGCGATCTTCGATGAGTACGCCACGAGCGTCCACGGAGCCGCCCTGCTGGAAAACGACAATCCCGACGTGCCGACGTGCATCGAATGTCATGGCGTACATAGTATCGGCGACCCCACGACGGCCATGTTCCGCAACCGCTCGCCGGAGCTTTGTGCCTCTTGTCATGCCAATGCGGAGCTGATGGAACCGTATGGGGTCTCAACAGACGTCTTCGATACCTACGTAGACGATTTCCACGGTACGACGGTGACGGTCTTCCATTCGGAGGACCCCAACGTCCCGACCGGCAAGGCCGTCTGTTTCGACTGTCACGGCGTGCACAACATCAAGCGACCGAGCGATCCCGACTCCGGCATCAAGGAGAATCTGCTGGTCACCTGCCAGCAATGCCATCCCACGGCCACGACCAATTTCTCGGACTCCTGGACCGGCCATCACCGGCCGTCGTTGCGCCAAAATCCGTTGATGCTTCTGATCACGATCTTCTACGCCGTCGTGATCCCCAGCACAACCGTTTTTCTGCTGTTCCTGGTTGGCACTGACATTTACCGTCAGGCGCGCGGCCGGTAGAGCGTGCAAGTCAGGTTTGAATGAACGAAGAATCACGCGATCTCGAGAAGATACCCGCCGAGCCGGCGCCCGTCCTGAGCGAGACGGACACGCCGGTCACTGCGACGACGCCTCCCGTAGAGGAGCCGGTTGAAACGCCTGCACCCGAGACGGAAGTTCCGGTAGCGTCGGCTCCGGAGCCGGTGATCTCTGAAGGCGACGCTCCTGAAGCCGAGGCAGCCGCGCCCTCCGTGGCCACGCCTCCCGTGGCTGAGGCCGAGGCCGAGGTCGTAAAGCCGGCGGCCGCCGCTTCTACTGACGAGATTTTCTATACGCCCGGCGGCGAGCCGGAATACCCGCGCTTCCGATTGATGGCGCGTATCGAGCATATGACTTTGCTGGTCAGTTTCACCATCCTGTGTCTGACCGGCCTGCCGCAGAAATTCCCGTTCTCGCCTGTCTCGCAATGGATGATCGGGGCGATGGGCGGAATCGATATGGCACGGATGATTCATCGCTGGGCAGCTACCGCGCTCGTACTCGGTTCGATTTATCATCTGTTGACCTCGTCCTATCGATTGTTCGTCAAACACGAAGATATGCGCATGCTGCCCGATCTGAAGGACGGCTTCGACCTGCGCGATACGGTGGCCTATAACCTCGGCATCATCGACGAGCCGCCCAAGATGCGCAAATTCAACTTCGGCGAGAAGTTCGAATATTGGGCCGTGGTCTGGGGCACGGGGGTGATGATCGCCACCGGTTTTATCCTGTGGAACCCCATCGCCGCCACGCGGTTTATGCCCGGATCCTATATCCCTGTTGCGGTATTAGCCCACGGCTGGGAGGCGGTGTTGGCGGCCGTCTCCATCGTCATTTGGCACCTCTATAATGTGTTGGCCAAGCATCGTAACGTCAGCATGTTCACGGGAACCTTGTCACACAAAATCATGGAGGAAGAGCACGCTCTTGAACTGGAGCGTTTGCAGGCAGGCGGCGAGCCTTGGAAGGTTATCCCGGCCGCCGTGTTAGCCCGACGGCGAAAAATATTCATGGCCGTCGCAGGCGTCGTCCTGATTCTGGCTGTCGTGTTAGTGTTCTGGATGTTCACCTTCGAGGACACTGCCATCATTGCGCCACAGGTGACGCGAGATGTGTTCGTCCCACTGGCAACGCCTATACCCTAGAGAGCGGGAGCCAGTATCTATGATGTCGATCGGATAGGGAGCGACGCCCGGTCGGCATTAACAATGTGGAACATTAACTGAAGGAGGTTAATCAATAAACATATGAGATCTAGTAAGCGTCCGCTCATCTATATAGTGGTGGCTCTGTTGTTGTCCGGGCTTCTGTTGGCGGCTTGCCGCGACGCGAGCCAGGTGACAAACGGACAGGGCCAGCCGGCTACGGGAGGCCAATCCGCGCCCGAGACCGGCGCCGTCACGCAAGCGACGCCCGCGCCTTCCGAGGGAGCCGGCGAAGTAGTCGTGACAGAGGTCGAGGTCACGCGGATCGTGGAAGTGCCGGCCCAGTCGGCCATCGCGGTCGTCCCCTTCGCCGATGAATGGATCAACTCCGCCCACAATAGCGCGAGCGATGAGGCGTTCAATCATTGGAATAACGATGACCCGGCCGAAATCCCGACCACATGCGCCAAGTGCCATAGCACGTATGGCTTCCTCGACTTCCTCGGCGCTGACGGCAGCACGGTCCGAGTCGTGGACGCCCCCGCGCCCATTGGTTCGACGGTGCAATGCCAGGCCTGCCATAACCAGGCGACTCTGGACTGGACCAGCGTGGTCTTCCCCTCGGGACAGGAGATCACCGGGCTTGGTCCCGAAGCGCGTTGCATGGAATGCCATCAGGGCCAGGCCTCCATGGTGACGGTCAACCAGCGCATCGAAGCCGCCGGCATGACCAATAGCCTGGATAAGGTCAGCGAAGACCTGGGCTTTTCCAATATCCACTATTACGCCGCCGCCGCAACCCAATACGGCACGCTGGCCAAGGGTGGTTATGAATACGAAGGCAAAGCCTATGACGCGCGATTCGACCATGTCCCCAGCCATGATACCTGCGTGAAATGCCACGACGCACACACGCTCGAGATCAAGCTGGATGAGTGCCAGGCATGTCACACAGACGTTAAATCGAAGGAAGACCTGGTCAATGTCCGCATGAACGGTTCGCTGGTCGACTATGACGGCGACGGGGACGTGAAAGAAGGTATCTACTTCGAGATCGAAGGCTTGCGCGACATGCTTTACAGCGCTATGCAAGCGTATTCGCTCCAGAACACCGGTAACATGATCGCCTATAACGGCGACGCGTATCCGTACTTCTTCATTGACACCGACGCCGATGGGACGCTGGGCGACGGTGAAAATACGCCGTTCAATACCTGGACAGGCCGCCTGACCAAGGCTGCCTACAACTATCAGGTGTCGAAGAAGGATCCTGGTCGTTACGCGCATGGCGGCAAGTACATCATTGAGTTGCTGTACGATTCGATCGATGACCTGAACACGGTCCTGGCCGAGCCGGTCGATCTGAGCGCAGCCCATCGTATCGACATGGGACACTTCGCCGGGTCTGAAGAGGCTTTCCGCCATTGGAACGGCGAGCCGGATAACGGCATCGTGCCTAACTCCTGCTCCAGATGCCATACAGCGACGGGGCAACCGCAGTTCATCACCGAAGGCGTGGTCACCAGCCAGCCGGCCAGCAATGGCCTAAGCTGCATCACGTGCCACAACGACGTGCAGAACTTCACCATCTTCGAGGTTCCCTCGGTCAAGTTCCCCAGCGGGGCGACGGTATCGTTCGGCGAGCGCGACTCGGCGGCTAATATGTGCATGAACTGCCATCAAGGCCGTGAGTCGACCGTCAGCATGAACCGGCTGATCGGCGATAAACCCGACGATGTGGTGGATCCGGGACTCCGCTTCCTCAACATCCATTACTTCGCCGCTGGAGCGACGTTGTTTGGCACGGATGTCAAGGGCGCTTACGAGTTCGCCGGCCGTCAATACACGGGCCAGAATCAGCACGTGGGCGTGTTTAACTCCTGCAACGAATGTCACGATACGCACTCGCTGCAGATCGTCATCCAGGATTGTGCCGAGTGTCATGCAGGCGCTGATACGCTTGCGGGCCTGCGCAACATCCGCATGACCGACACCGACTACGACGGCGATGGCGACATCACCGAAGGCGTCGATGGCGAGATCGATACGCTGCGACAGTTGCTGTATGGGGCGATGCAAAGATATTCGGTCGACGTCGTTGGCACGCCGATTCTCTATGGCGAACATACTTATCCGTACTGGTTCGCTGATGAGAACGGTAACGGCAAGCTGGACGAGGGCGAGGGCGGCTTCTCAACGTGGACGCCGAACCTGCTGCGCGCGGCCTATAATTACCAGGGCGCTCTCAAGGACCCGGGTAACTTTGCCCACAACTCGACCTACACAATGCAGATCCTGTACGATTCAATTCAGGCCGTGGGTGGCGACGTGTCGGGTCTGACCCGCGCGGAAGTCCGCACGTGGAAATGATGATTCGTGTCGGATTCGGTTAGGCGCGTCGTGAGCCTTCGAGCCGCGACGCCTTAACCGCTACTTGGCGACAGGGAAGGGCCGCGCTCCTGTAAGGGGTGCGGCCCTTTTCGCGTCTATGAGCCGGCCTTGTCGCACGTGGCTGGTGGATACGAAAAGGCCGGCTCGCAGTAGCAAACCGGCCTCTTCAAGAGATAGGAGTTTTGGAGATGAAGTGTGCTTGTCGTGTGCGCTAATGCGCGACGTCCGTCTTATCGTCAGAGTTCGATTTCGATCCAATCAGTCGTTTCACCAGCCGGGCGGATCCGTAGATGATCAAGACCGGGATCGCGAAGCGCAAGACGAAGAAAATGACTTCAACGGTGATGGCTTGAAACTCGTTCATGGTTTTCCTCTTTCCCGGTCGTCGTCCTCCGGGTGGTGATTACCTTCAAGGTGACTACCTTCAGCCGGGGCGATTTAAAAAACTCCGGCGTATCATCAGAATAAGCGATCCCGGCTCGAGAGTAAATTGGGCGAACCCGCCATTTCTCTTTGAGGAGATCACCCCATACGGCCCTACTTAATCGGCCGCGCTTGTCATGACCCGCCCAACCGCCTTGTTTCGCCTCCTGCGCATGGGGAATTTCCCCATGACCCCATCTGCCCAAAATTGGGGATTTGCCTGATTTACCCGACCTGTCTCTACCTATATACTGCTTGTAGTTGCTCAAAGAGTTCATCCAGCCGATCGCCCTGATCGGACTTGGAGGAGGTTTTTATTCTGATGATAAGCCCACAAAACAAATGGATCGGCTATGGCGCGCTCTTAGGTGCGCTGTTGGTGATCCTGGCGTTTGCGGCCATTCCCACGGCCAACGCCGCCCCCGCGATGCAAAGCGCCACGCCGGAGCCTGGCGCCCAGGAATGTGTCGGTTGTCATGAGGGATTGCGCGGCTATTGGGAAAACAGCGCCCACGGGAACGCCCTCACAGACCCTGCCTTCCAGGATGAGTGGACCGCCCAGGGAAGCCCGACCGAATGCCTGGCCTGTCACACTACAGGTTTCGACCCGGCGACGGGCGAATATACCGAAGGCGGCGTGGCTTGCCTGACCTGCCACTCGCCGGTTCCCGCCAATCATCCCGACGCCTACATGCCCACCGACGTGTCATCTCGTCTGTGCGGCAATTGCCATGTCGATACCTTCGCCCAGTGGGAGATTAGCGAGCATGGCGAGCAGGGTATGACTTGCGTCACCTGCCATAATCCACACACGGCCAAGCTCAGGGTTCAAGGCGCGCAAGAACTATGCAACAGCTGTCATAACACCGAAGGGCATTACTACACCTTTACCGGCCATGCCCGCGAAGGCGTGCTGTGCACTGACTGCCACCTGTGGGTGAATGATTCGCCCGGAGCCGGCATGATGGGACATGGCGCGCGCGAGCATACGTTCAAGATCGACCTCAAGACATGCAACAATTGTCACCTGGGCGAAATGCACTCGGAAACCATCCTGGCGATGGGCACCGGCAGCAAGACGCAGGCGGAGGGATCGGACTATCCGGCGACGGCTCAGACATTGCCCAACTTCACCCCGGCGCGCCAGGACACCACGCACTTCATCAGTAATCAACCGGTCGGCGCTAGTCCACTGGTCTATGTTCTGCCAATCGGCATTGGTATGGTATTTGGCGCGTTGCTGGCTCCCTATATCGAGCGCCTGACAAAGCGCGGCAAGAACAAGAAACAGGAGGATGACCATGTCGACGAAAATTGATCGCCGCGATTTCCTGAAGCTCGGCGCCGCCGCCACAGCTACGGCCGCCATTAGCATCGGCATGAGCGATCGGGGGCTGATCCCCCTGCCAGCGACGTCGGCGAAGGCCGAGGCTGATGCCGAGGCGAAGGCCAAGTCCGCGCAACGAGCGGCCCGCAAGTGGGTGATGGTCGTCGACCAAAACAAATGCGTCGGTTGTGACCTTTGCCTGGCCGCCTGCCATGCCTATAACGACACGCCACCCAACATCTCCTGGTCGCGCGTCGAAGAAGTTGAGCCGACGAGCGAAGGCAAGCGCGTCTTTCGCCCGATGCCTTGCCAGCATTGCGAGAACGCGCCCTGTGTTGAGGTCTGCCCCGTTCGCGCCACCTACCATCGTGAGGATGGTTTGGTCATGATGAACTATGACCGGTGCATCGGCTGCCGCTATTGCCAGCTATCCTGCCCTTATGGGGCGCGCTTCTTCAATTGGGAGAAGTTTACCGGCCCGAACCCGGATGTACCCCACGCAGGAACCCCCGAAGTGGAACGCCGACCGCGCGGCGTCGTCGAGAAATGCACGTTCTGCGTCCATCGTATCGATCGTGGCCTGTCGGTTGGCTTGATACCGGGCGTCGACCCCGATGCGACTCCCGCCTGTGTAGTGGCTTGCATCTACGGAGCGCGCACCTTCGGTGACCTGAACGACCCGGATTCTCCCGTCAGCGTTCTTCTCCGCGAACATCCCGAGGCTTACCGGTTGCACGAGCAATTGGGGACTGAGCCGCGCGTTTATTATATACCGGCCGAATCCAAGGAGGACGCTGCATCATGACCCTGATTCGTCGTTATGTTCTGCCTGCGATGAAGCAGCCCGTCTTCCAATGGATGGCATTCCTGGGCGTCTTTATCGTCGTGGGAGTGGTGGCGGCTCTGATGGTCTTCATCAAGGGACTGTACATCACCAACCTGAGCGATCTGGTGCCTTGGGGATTGTGGATCTCCATCGACCTGTCGGCCATCGCCCTGGCGGCCTGCGCCTTCAGCGTTTCCGCCCTCGCCTATCTGGCGCGGCGTGAATCACTGAAACCGGTGGCCAAGACGGCCGTCTTCGTCGGCTTCGTCGGCTATAGCATGGCCATGATGATGCTTCTGCTCGACATCGGGCGCCCTGACCGCTTCTGGCACGGTTTCGTCTTCTGGAATATTCATTCGGCGTTGTGGGAAGTGACGATCTGTGTCGGCCTCTACTTCACCGTGTTGATGATGGAAGTGTTGCCCATCATCGGTCATTGGGATGTAGTCGAGCAGCGGTTTCCCAAGATTTCGCACTCGTTAGGCTCGCTTCACAAACTGACGCCCGTGCTGGCCGTCATCGGTCTCGGCCTGTCCACGCTGCATCAATCCTCGCTAGGCCTGACCTACGGCAAACTGGTGGCCAAACCCATCTGGTATCGTCCCTGGCCAATGGCGATCAACTTCTACATTTCGGCCATTGTCGGCGGTATCGCCCTGGTGACGTTTATCTCGCTGTTCGCGGCCAGGTTGACGCCGCGCGCGAGGATCGACAAAGCCGTTCTGGCCAGAATGGCTTACGGTGTCGGCTGGGGCGTTTTGTTCCTGTTCGCCGTGCGCTGGTGGGATCTGATGTCCTCTATGCCGGCCGGCTATGTCCCCGGCAAGACGGAAGCGCTTTATATTCTGACGCGCGGCCGTCTGGCGTTCAGCTTCTGGGGGCTGGAGATCGTGTTGGGGATGATTTTGCCGGCGATTCTGCTGCTCGTGCCCAGATTCCGCGGCAACGAGCGCGTGCGGATGGTCGCCCTGGCGCTGATCGCTATGGGCGTTATCGCCTATCGTTGGAACACGAACCTGGTTGGTCAACTGGTCGTCTTCGGCACAGTTGCCGGCAGCGATATTCCCGTGTTCACTCATTATATGCCGTCACTTGTTGAGATTCTGACAGGAGTCGGGGTGATTGCCTACGGCCTGCTGGCGATCACTTTCGGCGTCAGATTTCTCAACGTGATTGACCATGGAGAAGTGGTGGAAGCGCCCGCCGAAACCTCTGTGCCCGCCGCCATGGTGCCCTCCTCCCGTTGAGCAACTCAGGAAAAGGGTGGGCTATAGAAAGCGCCACAATGGGCAACCGTTGTGGCGCTTTTGATTTGTCAGGTCCGGGCGTGGCGGCTACAGTCTGAACGGGAAGATCGACTATAATCAGACGTGATGACAACACTGGAAGATATACTCGATAAACTGGACGCCAGCCGTGAGAGAACGCTCATCACGCTGGAAATGCTACCCGATGATGTGCTGGTCATGCCGGGCGCCATCGGTCGCTGGTCGATCGCCGATCTGCTCAGCATCCTCACCGCCTGGGACGCGGAGGTCGTCACCGGCCTGCTGCGACTGAAGCAGGGCAAATCGCCCGAGAAATTGCTGGCGGCTGTGGCCAATCCCAACGCCTATAATACCGCTCGTTATGATGAGGCCCAGGGCCGCGATCTGGACGTCATCTTCAAGGATTTCCAGGGCGCGCGCCTCCACCTGGAGGAATGGCTGTCTGAGCTATCCGAGCGCGCCCTGACCGATCCGAACCATTATAAGACGCTGGGCGGCGTGGCTCTAAGCCAGATCATCGCCAAGGCCACCTATGAGCATGAGGCTCGCTACCTGTCGTTCCTGACGACGTTCGCCGGCTACTGGGAGGTCGACGAAGAGGAGGAGCCCGAAGATGATTCATCGGAGGATGCCGGATCGCCGCTTGCCGCGGGGCCGCCGTCCGGCAACGGAGCCGGCCCGCAAGAGACAGAAGGAGATGACAACGAACGCGACGATTGAGCAGGCCTATGCCGTGGCCCACGAGTCGGCCGTACTGGTGGATCATGATCGGCGGGGAATGATGGCCCTGACCGGCGAGACGCGCCTGGAGCTGATCAACCGTATGTCGACCCAGGCTGTGGCAGAACTGCGTTCTGGTGAGGGCGCGGCCACGGTGCTGACTACCAATATCGGCCGTATTATCGACCGGATCATCGTCTATGCCACCAGCGCCACCGCCTATGTACTGACCGGCGATGACCACGCCGAGGCCCTGGCTCGCTACTTCCTGCGCAATATCTTCTTCAACGACGACGCGCAGGTGCGCGATATCAGCGCCGAGACGGTCGTTTTTGGCATCTATGGCCCCGGCGCGACCGAAGTTGTCGCCCGCGCCGCGCAACTCCCGACGATCGATCTGTCGCTTCACCATTGGCGATCGATCGAGATCGGCGGGGCGACGGCTTACGCCCATCGGGCCGATCCGATCGCGGGAGGTGGCTGTTTCGTCACTGCGAATGCGACCGACCGGCCGGCGGTGTGGGCGGGACTGGCGGCGGAGGCGCTGTCCATCGATGAGCCGGCCTATGAGTATTTACGCATCGAGGCGGGAGTGCCTCGCTTCCGCCACGAGCTGACCCTCGATTACATTCCGCTGGAGGCCGGCCTCTGGGATGACGTCTCCTTCCGTAAGGGTTGCTACACCGGGCAAGAGATCATCGCTCGCATGGAGAGCCGCGGCAAGCTGGCCAAACGGCTAGTGCGCCTGCGAGCAAGCGAGCCGGTAGAAGCGGGGATGACTGTCTCGGCCGGCGGCCGTGTCGTGGGGACGATCACTTCGGCCGCGAGCGGGCCGGAAGGCGCTCTTGCGTTAGGTTATGTCAAATCATCTACGCTGGCCGAGAGGGCGGCGCTGGATGCAGGTGATATCACGCTCGCCGTTGTTGAGTCCTGATGGCCCAATTCTTCGAGCATAACCTCGTCGTCGTCTACTTCTTTTATGGCCTGGCCTTCTTCAGTATGGGGCTGGCCATCTGGCTGGTATCGTCGCGCTTCAAGACCTCGGAGTTCCGGCTGGCTGGGGCGCTGCTGTTCCTGGCCGGCTTTGGCGTCGTCCACGGCCTGCAAGTGTGGTTCGATATGTTCGAGCTGCTGGACGAGCGCGGCGGGACCAACATCCCGCATTGGCTGCTCCTGCCCGAAGTGCGG
>WBZO01004185.1_pt1 | contig 15806 bp, 15 predicted proteins | sample 5204261 | NCBI WGS metagenome assembly WBZO01 (sample SAMN12412400, study PRJNA552823) | activated sludge metagenome | isolation source: activated sludge from anammox sidestream of wastewater treatment plant... | place: USA: North Carolina | collected 2017-09 | reverse complement strand
GGTTGAAACGCACTCTCGCAACGGGTTTCTTTTGCTTGCCTGATTTCCAGGCACTCTTATCCAATCTGAAGTTGAAACCCGTGACACTTCCTGTCTCTCAAAACTCAAATGTGTAAGGTATTCAGAAAACGGCTGTAATTTCCGGCTAATATGGATTTGGTAGAATCGGAACATGCTTCGAAGATCGAGAGTCCGCTCGAGTTGGCCTGCATGGACGATCTTTTCCCTGATCATTATTTTTGGGTTGACGGTTTCCTGCGCATCTCATCCCGGCTCGAACCTGCTCGCGGATGATCCCGCGACTCTCACCCCCACACCTTTTCAACCTAAACCAGGACCGACCCTTTCGCTTTTTTCCGGCCCGATTTCGCCGGTCACTGAGCCGCCGCCCACGTACACGCCCGTTCCAACCGTGCGGGTTGGGCAAACCTCGCTTCTGACCGCGCAAGTGATTCCTCCCGCGCTTGGCATAGGCGACGATATTTCCGGGGTCAACAATCCACTGACGGGCCTGCCGTTTCCCGATCCCGCGCTGGCGAATCGCCGTCCGCTGGCGATCAAAGTTGGAAACTTTCCGCGCTACGTTCGTCCGCAATCCGGCTTATCGCTCGCGGATGTGGTGTACGAATACTATACCGAGTGGGGCGAAACGCGTTTTATCGGAATCTTTTACAGCAAAGATGCAACGCGCGTCGGACCAGTGCGCTCAGGCCGCTTTTTCGATGAGCACGTTCTGCGCATGTATCATGCCTTTCTCGTCTATAAATTTTCCGACCCTCGCGAACGAAAGTATTTTTTCAATAGCGATTTCGCGCCCTTCCTCGTCGTCCCCGACCTGAGCGTTTGTCCACCGTTCAGCGGCGGCCGCGGATATAACGATTATTTCTTCGATACCACAGGGTTCTCTGACTGCGTGGAGAAAAAACACATGGCCGATAACAGCCGCCAGAACCTGCGTAGTGGTTTCTTCAGCGACCAACTTCAGCCGAGCACGCTTAGCGCTTCGCGCATCTATACGCGTTACTCCTCTTACAGTTATAACTATTGGGATTATGATTCCATCACACACAAATATTTCCGTTACGAGGACAATGCGGATGTGCTCAATAATCAATCCGAGGCGTACCTGCCTCTCACCGACGCGCTCACCGGCCTGCCGATCACGGCGGATAACCTGATTGAAATCTTTGTCCCCACTTCCGCCGCGAATCAATACGATGTGGCCGACCAGGTTTATCACATCGACCCGGTGGGTTCGGGACGCGCGTTTGTTTTCCGCGACGGATTGGCTTACCCCGGCCGTTGGTATCGCACGGATATGGATCAGCCGTTGCTGATCGTGGACGACGCAGGCCTGCCCATTTATCTCAAACCGGGGCAGTCTTTTTACGAGGTCATTGGCGAGTCCTCCAAATACGTCAACGAGGGTAACCAATGGTTTTTCAATTTCAGTATTCCATGAAAGGCGAACATGAACAAGAATTTTCGAGTTGAGAAAGATTCATTGGGGCAGCTTCAAGTCCCGGCAGAAGCTTTATACGGCGTGCAGACTCAACGCGCGGTGGAAAATTTTCCCATTTCGGGACTGCGCCCCTGGCGCGCGTTCATCTGGTCGGTGGCGGCGGTCAAACTTTCTGCCGCAACGGTCAACCGGGACCTTGGCCTGCTCGACGCGCAACGGGCGGATGCCATCATCCAGGCCGCGCGCGAAGTAATGGACGGCAAGTGGGATTCCGAATTTGTGGTCGATCCGTTTCAGGCGGGCGCGGGGACGAGTCACAACATGAACACCAATGAGGTCATCGCCAACCGCGCCACTCAGATTTTGGGCGGCAAGCTCGGCGAATATAAAGTGCATCCGAACGACCATGTCAACATGGCGCAATCCACCAACGATGTGATTCCCACCTCGATTCGTCTCGGCTGTTTGTGGCGCGTGGACGAGTTGCTCTCTGCGCTGGATGGATTGGCGGACGCGTTGAACGTCAAAGCCGGTGAGTTCGACGACGTGGTTAAATCCGGGCGCACACATTTACAGGATGCCGTGCCGGTTCGTTTGGGACAGGAATTCGGCGCGTATGCCAAAGCGGTACAACGCGACGCGGAGCGCGTGCGCCGTTCCGCTGAAGGGTTGAGACGGCTGGGAATCGGCGGAACAGCCGTCGGGTCCGGTTTGAACGCACATCCCGAATATCACAAGCGCATGGTTAAACAATTATCCGAGTTGACGGGATTGAAGTTATACGAGTCCGATAATTTATTCGAGTCGATGCAATCCATGGCCGACGCGGCGGATTTTTCCTCGGCTCTGCGCGTCACCGCCCTGACCTTGATTCGTATCGCCAACGATTTTCGTTTGCTGGCTTCCGGCCCTTCGACCGGACTCGATGAAATTCATTTGCCCGCAGTTCAACCCGGCTCTTCGATCATGCCGGGCAAGGTGAATCCGGTGCTGGCCGAAATGTTGGATCAGTCCATGTTTCATGTGATCGGTTGTGACACGGCGGTTTCGATGGCCGTGCAGGCGGGACAGTTGGAGTTGAATGTGATGATGCCGATCATCGCGCATAATTTGTTCGAGATGATGCAGGTGATGATCGGCGCGGTGAATGCGTTTACGGAGCGCGCCGTGAAAGGCCTGACCGCCAATCGCGAGAAAGCCGAAGGCTGGCTGGCGAAGAATGCGATTGTGGTGACTGCTTTGAATCCGGTGATCGGTTATGCTCAGGGCGCGGCGCTGGTGAAGGAAGCGTTGGCGCGCAATGCCGCCATACGCGAGGTAGCGTTGGAAAAAGCGCGCGCAGGACAGCTCAAACATCGCGACGAGGATCGCCCGGTCAGCGCGGAGGAGATCGAAGCCGCGTTGAGCGATTTGCGTAAGCTGACCGAAGGCGGAATCGCGGGAGGCTAGCCGCGCGAAGAAAGAACAGATCGTAGAACATCTCGAAAAAAGATGGACAGAAACTTCTTTATGGTGTATCTTCCGAACTGTTGAGCGATTAACATCACAGCTGAGGACAGGGTGTAACCATCTATGAGCAAACCGACAGCTTTGATCATTGGGGCGGGATTCACAGGAGTGGCGGTCGCGCACGACCTGGCCTTGCGCGGCTTCGATGTGACCGCGATGGAACGCGGCGATATTTGCAACGGCACTTCCGGCCGCACGCACGGACTACTGCACAGCGGGGGGCGTTACGCGGTCAAGGATCAGGAATCGGCCATCGAGTGTATTGATGAAAATATGATTCTGCGTAAGATCGCGCCGGGCGCCATTGAACCCAACGGCGGATTGTTCATCGCGCTCGACGAGGGCGATTTGCAATATGGCGAAGCGTTCATTGCCGGGTGCGAGGCCTGCCACATTCCGCTCGAAGAGCTGAAACCAAAGGACGCGCTGCGTCTTGAACCGAATATCAATCCCAAACTGCTGACCGCGTTCCTCATTCCCGATGGCACGTTCGATCCTCTGCGCCTGGCGCTGTCGTTTGCGGCCAGCGCCAAATTTAACGGAGCCAAGTTCAAGACGTATACCGAGGCGGAGAGTCTCATCCTGGATGGCAAAGGGACCGTCGTGGGAGTCAAAGCTCTTGAACGCGCGTCCGGTCAAACGGTCGAACTGCGGGCGGATATCGTGGTCAATGCCACGGGCGCGTGGGCCGGAGAGATCGCGGAGATGGCCGGAGCCAGCGTTCCGGTCAAGCCTACGCCCGGTGTGATGGTGGCGTACGATCGGCGTTTCGTCCAGCGCGCCATCAATCGTCTTAACGTTCCCGGCGACGGCGATATTGTTCTGCCCCAGCGCCGCATGGTGGTGGTGGGAACAACTTCGTTCGAAGTGGATAATCTGGATTATGTGCCGGTTATCGAAGAGCAGGTGAAGCTGATGCTCGAACGCGGCGCGGAATTGGTGCCCGGTATCCGCGGCGCGAAAGTACGCGGCAAGTACACGGCCACCCGTCCATTGATCGGCGGGGGAACGGGGCGCAGTATCGCGCGCACGTTCAAATGTTACGATCACGCCGAGACCGATCGCGTGAACGGGTTTGTGACGATCACCGGCGGAAAAGCCACCACTTTGCGCGCCATGGCTGAGAAGACTGCGGATGTGGTCTGCAAAAAACTTGGCGTGCAGGCTGTTTGTCTCACCAAAGACATGCCGCTATTGTCTTATCGTCAATACTATTCAACGCCCAACTAAGGAATCGTCATGAGTGAAGAGAAGTGGCACATCACACTGAAAATATCCCGTCAAAAACAAAATGAAGCGCCGCATTTCGATGAGTTCGAAGTCGAGGTCGAGCCCGATGAATACGTGCTGGATGCGGTCGAGCGCGTTTGGGCCTTCATGGATCGCACGCTTTGTTTTCGCCATGCCTGTCATCATTCCACGTGCGGCGCGTGCGGAATGCGCGTCAACGATACGGAAAAGCTGACCTGCATTACTTCCATTCGCGATGTCACACAAAACGGCGGCACGTTGAAAGTGGAACCGCTGAGAAATTTCCCGGTGGTCAGCGATTTAGTGGTGGACATGGGCACGCTCTATCGTCGCCTTGAATTGGTCGGCGCCCGATCGGTGCTTCCTGTGCCCGAGGCTGAGATCGAGAATTCGCCATCGCAGTGGCCCGCCGAAAGCGAACAATATATCCGTCTGGCGGATTGTATCGAATGCGGATTGTGCATCAGCGCCTGTCCCTCGTCGGCCACCTCCAGCGGATATGTGGGGCCGGCTGTGCTGGCCGGCGCGCAAGCCAACGGTCTGAAACGGAATCCCGAACTGCTGGATTTGATGGATAGCGAAGACGGTGTGTGGCGCTGTCACAGCGCGTTCGAATGCACGGCGGTTTGTCCCTCGTTTGTGGATCCGGCGCGGCGCATTATGGATTTACGCACACAGATTATGAAAGAACGCGTCGGCGGATTATTCCGCCGCGCGTGATGTGGAGAGCGATATGACTGTTCGACGAAACCAACCTTCGCCCGTCAAATTTTGGAATTGGTTCAATCCTGTTGGGCGGCAAACCGGCGGCTGGGCGTACATTTTACAGCGCGTTACGGCGCTTGGCCTGACCTTCTATCTGTTCCTGCATTTGATCGTCCTCAGCCTGCTTGCGCAAGGACCTTCCGGTTATGATGGTTTTTTGGCTCTCGTACGCAGTCCGATTTTTGTGGCGGGCGAATTGCTGGTGGTGGCCGCAGGGATATTGCACGGACTGAATGGCGTTCGCGTTATCCTGACCACTTTTGGCGTGAGCGTGACGCGCCAGAAACGGCTCTTTTACGCGCTGTTCGGTCTTGGGCTGGCGATCATTATCGTCTTTGGCATCCGCATGTTTACCGCCTAGGAAGGAGCGAAGATGACAGCGAATCTGCAAGATACGTCCATGCCGCGTTCGGGGGAAAGCGCCTGGCTATGGCTGACGAAAATCGTGACCGGCGCATTGCTGGTCATCCTGCTGGGAATTCATTTGGTGGTGAATCATTTCCTCGGCGCGCACGGGTTATTGACGTATGCCGACGTGGTCGCGTATTATCGCAACCCGGTCATCCCCATCATGGAAATTTCTTTTTTGGCGGTCGTCGTGTCCCATTCGTTGATCGGTTTACGCAGTATTCTGTTGGATTTGAAGCCGACGCGGAACGTCTTGAAGATCGTGGATGTGGCTCTGTCACTGGTTGGGATTTCAGCGGTGGTCTATGGAGTCTGGCTGGTATTGGCCATCGTTTCTAAAGGGAATTGAAATACACTCGCGGTAAAAATAAATTCGCCATGCAGGTTTTTGCATGGCGAATTTATTTTACAGCTTACAGCCAACTGCGTCCGTCTTGTGCGATCAACGCTTCGGCGCTTTCCGGGCCCCAACTGCCGCTGGAATAGTTGGGAAAGTCAGTCGGTTTGCTGGAGGCCCAGGCATCCAGCACAGGTGTGACCACGCTCCAGGCGTATTCAACTTGATCAGCGCGCATGAACAGGGTGGCGTCGCCGAGGATCACGTCCAACAGTAACGTTTCATAGGCCTCCGGCGGCTCGACCTTAAAAGCTTCACTGTAACGAAAATCCATTTCCTGCGAACTGAGACGCAGGGTCACGCCTCCCGGTTGCTTGACTTGAAAACTCAAGTCGATGCCTTCGTCCGGTTGGATTTCGATCTCGATACGATTCGGTTGCCAGTCCGGGCTGGCGGAGGCGGGGAAGGAACGATGCGGCACGGGCTTGAATTGGATGATGGCCTTGGAGATGGCTTGTCCCATCCGTTTGCCGGTGCGCATGTAGAAAGGGACATCCTGCCAGCGCCAGTTGTCGATGAAAAGTTTGAGGGCGGCGAACGTTTCGGTAACGGAATCAGGGTTGACGTCGGGTTCGCTGCGATAGCCCACGACTTGTCTGCCCTCCAGCCAACCTGGTCCGTATTGACCGCGCGCCGCGTAGCGATGCAAGTCCTCTGCAGGGATGGGGCGGATGGCGCGCAATACGTCCACTTTGCGGGCGCGGATTTCATCGGCGGTGAAAGCGGCCGGCGCCTCCATGGCGATCAACGATAAGATTTGCAGAAGATGATTTTGAATCATGTCGCGCAGCGCGCCGGCGTGATCGTAATAACCGCCGCGATGCTCCACGCCGAGTTGTTCAGCCACAGTAATTTGAACGTGATCGATATAGCGGCGATCCCAGATCGGTTCGAAGAGTGCGTTGGCAAAACGGAAGGCTAGAATATTTTGCACGGTTTCCTTGCCGAGGAAATGATCGATACGATAGATTTGCGATTCGTCCAGCGATCTCAACAGAAAGCGGTTGATGGTGCGCGCCGAATCCAGATCGTGCCCGAATGGCTTTTCGAATACCAAACGCGACTGCTTTCGGTCTTTCGTCAGCCCGGCCTTTCCCAGATTGCGGACGATGTCTTCCACGATGGTGGGCGGCGTGGCGAGGTAGAAAACGCGTTCGGTCGAGGCGCTCGTTTTTTTATCGCGTTCTTTCAAAGCTTTGTCGAGCGCCTCATACGTATCGACCTTCTTGAAATCGCCGATCACACAGCCGGCGAGATGCGCGGAAAATTCCTTCCATTTGGCCGAACTGGTTTTGCCGTAACGCGAGAATTGATCGATGCCGTCGCGCAAGTGTTTGCGCCAGCTTTCTTCGGAAATTTTTTTCCCGTCCACGCCGAAGATGGAGAAATGCTCCGGCAGGAGGTTGTCCAGAAAAAGGTCGTAGATGGCCGGGGTCAACTTGCGCCAGGTTAAATCTCCCGCCGCGCCGAAGATGATCAAACTTACCGCCGGAAGTTTCGAATCGTTTTTCATTCCTGCTCCTTTCCCCAAATGGTGTGAAAGACGCCGCGCTCATCCACGCGCTCGTAGGTATGCGAACCGAAGTAATCGCGTTGAGCTTGAATCAAGTTGGCGGGCAGGTGACCGGCGCGCAGGCTGTCGTAATAGGCCAGCGCGGAAGTAAAGCCCGGCGCGGGAACGCCGAGTTGGATGGCGGTCTGCGCGACGACGCGTAGATCTTCGATGCGTTCCGCGACTGTTTTCCCCAAATTTTCATCGAGCAGAAGATTGAGCAAGTTGGGCTGGCGCGCGTACGCGGCACGAATCGGCTCGAGCAGGGCAGAGCGGATGATACATCCGCCGCGCCAAATACGGGCCACATCCGCAAGATTCAGATGATATTCGTAGGCCTGCGAAGCGGTTCGCAATTGCGCCATGCCTTGAGCGTAGGTCATGATGATCGTGGCGTACAAACTGCGGCGGAGTTGTTGAATAAAAGCATTTTGATCGCCGTTGAAGGCTTGCGGCGACGATTCGAATTTCTCCGTCATCGCCGAACGCACTTCATCCATGCCGGATAGGTTGCGCATCGCCACAGCGATGTCGATATTCGGCGTGGGTTCATGCAATGCCAGCGCGTCTTGCGAGGTCCACATGCCGGTACCTTTTTGGCGCGCGGCGTCCAGCACCACGTCGATCAGCCGCTTGCCGGTCTCGTCGTCCACCTTCTGGAATATTTCGGAGGTGATCTCCATCAAGTAGCCGTTCAATTCCGCCTGATTCCATTGGTCGAACAACGCGCCGAGTTCGTCGTTGCTCATGCCCAGGCCTCTTTTCAAAATGTCGTACGTCTCGGCGATCAATTGCATGATGCCGTACTCGATTCCGTTGTGTACCATTTTGACGTAATGACCGGCTGAACGCGGCCCGAGATACGTCACGCAAGGTTCCCCGCTTACGTGCGCCGCGCAAGCCTCCAGCACGAATCGTACCCGGCTGTAAGCTGGTTCCGGTCCTCCGGGCATCATGCTTGGCCCGTGCCTGGCTCCGAACTCTCCGCCCGAGACGCCCATTCCGAAGAAGTGCAAGCCTTTCTCTTCGAGCGTTTTTTGTCTCAGGTCGGTATCGGTAAAGTGCGAGTTACCGGCGTCGATGATCAGGTCGCCCGGCTCGAGGTGTGGCAGTAGGTCGTGAATAACGGAATCAACGATCGGCCCGGCTGGAACGAGCATCATGATCGCGCGCGGTTTATTCAATAACGCGACAAAGTCCGCGACCTGATCCGCGCTTTGCACGGGGAGAGTCCCGGCCTCCTGTTGTAATTGCGCGACGCGTTTGGGATCTTTATCGTATCCGGCCGCGGTAAAACCGTGTTCGGCGATGTTGAGCAACATGTTGCGGCCCATCACGCCCAGACCCACCATTCCAATTTCAGCTTTTTTTTGTTTCATCGCTACAATCCCATTTCAGTTAAAAATATTTATGATTTGTGATCCAGTTTCAAACCCAACTCCGCCAGCGCTTTTTGTGTGCTGGCCGTGTCTTTGTGGACGATGCCTCGAATTCCGAGGCCCTGCGCCACTTCCACGAACAGGGCGCGGTCGTCGATGTACACGACCTGTTCGGGCGGCGTCTGCGCGACTTCGAGCGCGATGCGGTACATATCGGCGTCCGGTTTGCGATAGTGAACGAAGCACGAGAAGATGAAAAAATCGATAAAAGATTTTAATTGAAATTGTCGAACCCGATACTCGGTCAATTCCCGACCCTCGTTGCTGACCGCCGCGAGACGCAGTTTATATTGTGATTTCAACGTGCACATCAAGTCGATCATATCCGGAAAGGGCTGGGACTGGGCGAACATGAAAGATCTGAAATCTTCGCGCGTGAACGAACGTTTCTCGTGAAAGACTACGCGGGTCAGATATTCATCGAGACTCAGTTTGCCTTCCTCGTAAGTGTCGAAGGTCAGGTGATGACGTTCGTCCATTTCTTCTTTATCGAGGTCGAATTTTTGCGCGGCGCGCGTGCGGGCGCCGCGATCCCAGCCGTTGGTCAATAGTACGCCGCCGATGTCCAGAAAAAGGGTGTTGATCGCAGAAGGAACAGGCATGTCACTGCTTCTCGATCCGTGTGCGCCCGACAAGTTTCAAGTCGAACAGATAAAGGCGTGGGGCAGATGAAGTCATTACATGAATCATTGTGAAAGCTCCCAATTCCAAAAGATTCGCTGCCGATGGAAAAACGGTTGATCGTCCCCCGCAAGCATGCGACCCATTTGTAAAGAGTTTTCCCTTTGAACAGCAACCGCTAAAACATATTTACTTTATCACCAAAATGTTTGTGTTTCCTTAATGTTAGTTATGAATGCCCGATGATCGTCCGCGATTCGGGAAACGGCGAATGTCGCGGCCTGCCTGAAACAATTCAAGGCTTTGAGCGACTCGATTGTGCGAAGACGGTCGAAAGGGGAGAACGATTCGACGATCTTCTTTTAGGTGTTCATTAACTCATGAAATTTGGGGGATGAAGTTCAATCTTTATCGTGACGAATTGCACATATGGAAATTTTCACTTAACTATATACTTTAATCGGATGGGAACCAAGTCATGGAAAATATCGCCTATTTGCTTCTGAGTCTTGCCGCGGCGTTTTGCGCGTATCGTGCCATGATCTCCAAACACCTTCTGCCGGCCGCGTTGTACCTGGCCTGCATCAGCGCGTCGGTCAGCATCAGCCTGTATCTGCTCGGCGCGTATGAGGTGGCGGTGATCGAACTGAGCGTGGGCGCGGGACTGGTGACCGTGATGCTCGTCTACACCCTGAGCGTGGTCGGCGAGGACACGTACGACCCAGCTTCGATCATCCCCAAACCGTTCGCGTTTTTAGTCGTGGGCGCCGTCGCCATTCTCGCGGGCTGGATGGCCTATCCGGTTGTGACGCATCCGGCCGCGAGCGGCGAAGTTCTGCTGGCGGATGTTTTGTGGAAACAGCGCGCGCTCGACGTTTGGGTTCAGGTCGCTTTGATCTTTTCCGGCGTGATGGGGGTGCTGGGCCTGCTCTCGGAACGGACGATCAAAATCAAAGAAGAACAAATCCTGCAAATGGCCGAGATGGAAAAACCAATCGCCATTCAGATGGAAGAGGAGATGCGCGTATGAATCTTTCGCCGCTCGATATTGTTCTGCTCGGAACAGTGTTACTGCTGGCCGTCGGCTTTTACGGCTTGCTCATCACGCGCAACCTGATCAAGCTGGTGTTGGTTTTGCAAATTCTGGTGAAAGCCGCGGTGATGGCGTTGGTGCTGGCGGGCAAGTCCAGCGGAAATCTGGGACTTGGGCAGAGTCTGGCCGCGACGGTGATCGTGGCCGATACCGTTGTGGCTGTCGTCGCGCTGGCGCTGGCGGTGCAGGTTCGCAAACACGCCGGCACGCTCGACGTGACCAAGCTCTCGTCCCTGCGAGGCTGATATGACGGGTATCTTGATCGGACTTGTGATCGGCCTGCCCTGGCTGGGCGCGCTGGTCCTATGGCGCGTTTCGGACGAACGACCCCGCCTCCAGCATGCGCTGGCAGTTGCGTTTTCCAGCGCGGCCGGATTCGCGTCCCTGGCTTTGATCCCGTTTGCCTCCGCCGAGACGGCCGTCCGCATCGACGCGGGACGTTACTTCGGCGAGTTGACATTTGTCGCCGACGGGTTGGCCGTCTCCCTGACGGCCATCGCCTGTGTGATCGGCGCGTTGGCGGCCGTCTTCTCCGTGGACTACATGCGCGGCGAAGCGCAACTGAGCCGCTACTACGCGTTCATCTTGTTGTTCATCGGCGCGATGGCAGGATTGGTACTCAGCGGCAATCTGCTGTTCATGTTCTTCTTTTGGGAGATCACCGCGCTCTGCTCGTACGCGCTGATCTCGTTCTATAACGACGACCCCAAAGCGGTGGCGGGAGGCGTCAAGGCTTTGCTCATCACGCAGGTCGGCGGCGTCGGTTTGCTGGCCGGCGCGTTGACGGTCTATTCGGCGCTGGGGAGTTACCAGGTCTTCGACTTGCTCGCCAAAGCGGAAACTTTACCGGCCAATTTGCTCGCGCTGACCGCGTTCGGGTTTCTGGTCGCGGCCGCGGCCAAGTCCGCGCAGTTTCCGTTCCACACCTGGTTGCCCGACGCGATGGAAGCGCCCACGCCGGTCAGCGCGCTGATCCACGCGGCGACGATGGTCAACGCGGGCGTGTACCTGCTGGCGCGTTTCTACCCGGCCTTCGCCCAAGTCCCCGGCTGGACTCTGGCAGTCACGCTGGTGGGACTCATCTCGGCTTTGATCGCGGCCTTCATGGCGCTCGCCGCGACAGACTTGAAGCGCTCGCTGGCGTATTCAACGGTGAGTCAACTCGGATACATGGTCTATGCCATCGGTGTGGGAGGCGTGCTCGCCAGCCAATTCCATCTGCTAAGCCACGCGGTGTTCAAAGCTTTGCTGTTCCTCGCGGCGGGCGCGGTCATTCACGCCAGCGGCACGCGCGACATGCGCCGGATGGGCGCGCTCGGCAAACAAATGCCATTTGTACGCAATGTATTCGTGTTCGGCGCGCTGGCCCTGATGGGTATCCCGATTTTGAACGGCTTCTGGAGCAAAGAGTTGATTCTCGAAGCGGGTCTGAGTCACGGTCCCGCCTGGGCTTTGATTGGCATGGTGATGGTCGCGGGAATGACGGCCTTTTACACATTACGCATGACCTGGCTGGTCTTCTTCGGCGAGGCGCGCGAGTCCCTGCACGCGCACGAGGCGGGCCGCGCGATGAAAGTCTCGCTGGGATTGCTTGGTTTGGGCGCGTGGACTACCTGGCTGTTGATCGAACCGTTCAGCGCATTGCTTCAACATACACTGCCGTTTCATGGGATTTCATTTTTGAATTTGTCCGAGCTGAGTCATGAAGTGTTCACGGCGCCGCTCACGTACGCGGCGTTGATCGTGATCGCGCTCGGGCTGGGAATCTTCTGGATGATCAGATGGCAGGCCGCGGGTCGGAAGGAATCGTGGATGGACGTCCTCAGCCGCGAAAGTTTCGGCTTCGAATGGCTGAATCGCCGCGTCTCCTCCTGGACCGTCGAGCTGGGTTCCGTTTTACAAAGAACGCAGACCGGCGTGCTGAGTTGGAACGCGGTCGGCATCCTTGGCGCGCTGTTGATCGTTTTGATCTTTCTTGTGTGGAGCGTGAAATGAACGCGGCTCTGATGACATGGATGATCGCGCTTCCGCTGGGCGCGTCCCCGTTCGTGTATTTGGCGGGACGGCTTGGCTTGCAGAAAGTGAAATTGGGCGGACGCTCATTGCTGGTGCGCGGCCTGGCTTTGTTGGCCCTGCTGAGCACCTGGATCGTTTTTGTTTTAGGTTGGCCGGGATTTCTCGCCGGCGGCGCTCGCTTGCAATTCGCTTTCGAGTCGATTGGCATGCAAGTGGACGGCTTGAGCGTTTTACTGGCGGCCATGACTTTGACGCTGGGGACTCTCGTGGTCCTGTTCTCGGGTCCGTATATCGCGCGGGAAGTGGGCGAGGAAAAATACTACGCCATGCTGTTGGCGATGATCGGAATCATGATCGGGCTGGGATGCGCCAACGATCTGTTCAATTTGTGGATGTGGTTCGAGGCGATGGCCGTCTCTTCCTATCTGTTGGTGGCGTTCTATCGCGAGCGTTCGGCCGCGCTCGAAGCGGGCGTGAAGTATCTTGTGCAAAGCGCGGCGGGATCGGTATTGGTTTTGCTGGGGATTGCGCTGGTATTGGCGAACACCGGTACGTTATCTCTGAATGAGATCCGGGAGATGGTGACGACGATGTACGCGCCGCCGTTGGGACTGTCGCTGGCGGGCGCGCTGTTCGTGATCGGCTTCGGCGTAAAGGCCGCTTTCGTGCCTCTGCATACCTGGCTGCCCGACGCGCATTCGCAGGCGCCCAGCGGAATCAGCGCCATGCTTTCCGGCGTGGTGATCGAGGCCGGTTTGGTCGCGATGCTGCGCGCCCTTTCCGCGCTCGGCGGATTTTCTATTTCGTGGGGCGTTCTCCTGCTGGCCTTCGGCGCGTTGAATATGTTCTTTGGAAATCTGATGGCTCTACGCCAGACTCAGATCAAACGGATGCTGGCATATTCGAGCCTGAGTCACATGGGCTACATCTTGCTCGGCTTGGGATTCACCTTGTACAACGGTCATCCGGCCGGCGCGCAAGGCGCAGCGTTCCATCTGTTCAACCATACCATCATGAAGGGACTGGCCTTTCTCGCGGCCGGCGCGTTGACGTACGCGCTTTTGGAGCAAAGCGGGATTCATCGTCCGCTCAAAATGAACGATCTCTCCGGTGCGGCGCACAAGTATCCCGTAGCCGCGCTGACGTTGAGCATCGCGTTGTTGGCGCTCGGCGGCCTGCCTCCACTGTCGGGATTCATGTCCAAGTGGCAGATTTTTGTGGCGGGTTTTCAAGACGGCAACGTCTGGTTGATGGGACTGGTCATCTTCGCGGCGTTGAACAGCGTCCTGTCTTTGGCGTATTACGCGCCCATCGTGAACACGCTGTATCGTCGAGAACCCAGCGAACGGGTCCAGCGCGGCGCGAGGATTCCGATCGCAATGATCATTTCGCTGGCTTTATTGGCCCTGGCAATCGTGGTCGTTGGCTTGTGGCCTGCGAGTATGAATGGGTTGACCGCGCCGGCCGCGCAAGCCTTCCTGGGCATGTTTGGGAAGTAGGAGTGTTTCGATGGCAGATTTGATCTTATCTCCGGTCTTCGCCCTCGCGATCTACGGATTGCTGGTCGCGGTCCTTTATTTGTTTGGAAAAGGTATTTCCAAGCGCGGCAAGCTCAGCGACTTGAAGATCAGCGGATATGCCAGCGGCGAGGCGCAGGATCGAACGCCCGCCGCGCCCGGCTACCGTCCATTTTTTACAGCGGCGTTGTTCTTTGCCGTTTTGCACCTCGGCGTGTTGATGTTAGGCTCCAGCGGCCTGACCTCCGTCAGCCTGATTTACCTCGGCGGATTGATCCTGGCTTTGCTGGCGCTGATTTTAGGTTAGGAACTGTCATGAATATCACACAGCCATACTTAAAGAAGTTGATGGAAAGGATGGTCACCTGGGCGCGCGTCAACTCGCCCTGGGTGATTCACTTCAACAGCGGTTCCTGCAACGGATGCGACATCGAGATTCTCGCCACCCTGACGCCGCGCTACGACGTAGAACGCTTCGGCATCAAACTGCGCGGCAGTCCGCGTCACGCGGACGTGTTGATTTGCACCGGCCCCGTGACGCGTCAGGCCCGCGAACGGCTTCTGCGAATCTACGAACAAATGCCCGAGCCGAAATTCGTGGTGGCGGTGGGCTCGTGCGGAATCTCCGGCGGAGTCTTCCAAGGCTGTTACAACGTCATCGGCCACATTGACGAGGTCCTGCCGGTGGACGCGTTCATCCCCGGCTGTCCGCCCCGTCCCGAAGCGATCATAGACGGGATCGTCAAACTCCTGCAACACGTTCAACAAGGCGCGCCCGCGCCGCTTGCGACTCTTCCAAAGCTTCAGGAGGCGGCGTGACCACAGAGACTTTATTACAACGCGCGGCGGAGCTCCTGACCCCGTTCGCGAAAGACAGCGCGCGTCCCGAAAGCAACCGCCTCGACGTGGCGATTTCCGCGGGCGAACTGCCCGCGGCCGCAGCCGCGCTCTCAGAAGCGGACTGGGGCTACCTCTCCGCCATCACGGGCATGGACCTCGCGCCCGAAGCGGACGAGCTGGAAACGCTGTATCATTTTTGCGACAAGGCCGCGGTGACGACTCTGCGCGTGCGTTTGCCGCGCGCAGGCCGCCCAGAGATTCCCTCCATCAGTCCACAGATTCCCGCGGCCGCGTTCTTCGAGCGCGAGCTGGGCGAGATGCTCGGCGTGGCGGTGGTCGGCACGCCCGATCCCTCGCGGCTCTTCCTGCCGGACGACTGGCCCGAGGGCGTCTATCCCCTGCGGCGCGACTTCAAACAGGAGCAGGCCGCGCCCGTCGAGACGGCGAACAAGCCCGAGGGCGGAAGAGTCGGGAATAAGTTTATTGTGCCGATCGGTCCCCAGCATCCCGCATTGAAGGAACCCGGTCACTTTGAATTCGAAGTAGACGGCGAGATCATCACCGGCGCGCGTATGCGGCTGGGATATGTCCATCGCGGAATCGAGAAGGCCACCGAAGAGCGCAACTGGATCCAAAATTTATATTTGCTCGAGCGCGTCTGCGGCATTTGCTCGCACACGCATACCAGCGTGTATTCGCAGGGCGTGGAAAAACTGGCGCAGGTGGAAACTCCGCCGCGCGCGCTGGCTATCCGCGAATTGGTGGCGGGCCTCGAACGCATCCACAGTCACCTGCTGTGGCTGGGAGTAGCCGCGCACGAAGCCGGGTTCGACACGCTGTTCATGTATTCGTGGCGCGACCGCGAAACCGTGATGAACCTGCTGGAGGAGTTGACCGGCAACCGCGTCAACTATTCGATCTGTGTGCTGGGCGGGG
>WBZO01004184.1_pt1 | contig 15808 bp, 15 predicted proteins | sample 5204261 | NCBI WGS metagenome assembly WBZO01 (sample SAMN12412400, study PRJNA552823) | activated sludge metagenome | isolation source: activated sludge from anammox sidestream of wastewater treatment plant... | place: USA: North Carolina | collected 2017-09 | reverse complement strand
GTCAAACATCGCTACTTGATCGCCGCGTCGTTCGCTCATCGCGGCAAGATAGGCAACGCCTAAATGGGGTGTGGTACGAGTGTCAATGGGTAATTGAAAGCGTGGGTTAATCAGTAAAACGCGCAAAACGAACCTCCATAACAGAATTCCGTGAATGGTCAAGCAAATCGCCCACTCGCGGGGTCAGCGTTTCGAGCGCTCGGCATGAAAGGGAAATGTAAAGCAAACCGAGATTCATTATAACGAGCGGTTTGGGGGTAGTCAAATAAATCTTTTGTAAAGAAAACCGCTTTGATTTGAGGGCAAGACCCGCAGAGTTTTCAAATTAACGCGTAACCATTCGGGTCTCGCTCGGCGCCAAAAGGGAAGCGACGCTAGGCGGAACGATACGAATAGGTGCGGCGATAACCAAAATCCGTGCTAAACGACGAAAAGAGCTTGCGCCGCGCATCGCGCATCGGATGCCGCCGCAGAGTGCGGACGCCGCGCGTCGCAATCGAAGGCAGCGAATATGCTTTGCGGCAAATCCAATCGTATCCTTCGCGCAATTGGTCGGCGGTCATGCTCGCCGGCTGAAAAGTGACGTGCGTCGTATCGTATTTGGACCACGGCACATCAAACAAACGACCCTCTTGGATGTACTGGGCGCGCGCGGCGGTGCCGGGATACGGCGTCATGATGGTGAAACTCACATTGTCGAGACCGCTCTCTTTACAAAAGTCCCACGTATTTTGAAAGACATCGGGCGTATCGGCTTCGAGTCCAAACACAAACAGACCGACGACGCCAATGCCGTAACTTTGCACGGTCTTGATTACGCGTTTGTATTCTTCAATGTTGCCTTTGGCTTTGCCGCCCAAATTGCGTTTGTTGCCCGCATTGACGGATTCAAACCCGATAAAAAATTTATCCATGTGGGCTTCTTTGCTCAATTGAATCAAATCTGGAAAATCGCCCACCATCATCTCGGCTTGATTCGTCCAGCCATTCAACGGCAATTTTCGCAGCGCGCGAAAAAGTTGTTCGATGTACGCCGGGTCGGTGCGAAAATTCAAACCAAAATTATCGTCGGTCAAAAAGAAACGCTTGATGGCGCGGCGCTCGATTTCTTCCACCACTTCATCCACCGGACGATGGCGCATGATGCGCCCCGAAACGCGAATCGCGGTGCAAAAGGAACAGTTGCGCGGACAGCCGCGCGTAATTTCCATGTACGGCGTCCAATAATCGCGTTTCTCGTCCACCATTTTCAAAACGCGGTCGGTCAAGCGCGCGACGCCCGCGAGATTCGCCCACGATTCATCCACATACATTGTTTGCGCGCGGTCATCCGCCAAATCTTGTAAAATCTGCCGCCACGTAAAATATCCCTCGCCCACCGCCGTAATATCCGCCCATGTCGAAACTTCTTCGGGCGCGAGCGTGGCATGGGTGCCGCCGACCACGACCCGCGCGCCGCGCTGACGCGCGCTGGTCGCAATTTGCTGCGCGCGTTCAATGGACAACGTTTTGGACGTAATGCCCATCACCGTGTGAGGGGTGATGCGTTCGTACGGAATCGGCGTGACATCTTCGTCCCAAATTTCGACCGGCAGCTCGTCCGGCACGAGCGACGCCAAACGCATCAGCGTATAAGGCGAACCTTGCGCCTTGCCTAAAATCTTGCCATCGCGTTTAGGATAAACCAAAACAACTTTATCAATATTCATGTGCGCTCCTTGACAACTCGGATTGAACGGCGGACAAGGCGTAACGCACAGCGCAAGCCGCCGCGAGGATGGTAAATGGCTCAATCCCTTTTTTCACGCGGAAAAACATGTTCCCCGCGCGGTAAAAATTTAGCTTGCTGCGGGTCGTGTTCCATAATGCGGACGCGGATTTCGTCGGGCGTAATGACGATGAGATTGTAGGCATTGTTGTGACCGTGCCGCAAACGCGTGGACATGCTCGTACCCGCTTGCGCCAACACAATGCCTTGCGCGCTGCGTATCGTGACGGGAATGTGCATGTGGCCATTCAGGACCAATTCCACGCCCAACGTCTTTAACCAATTCAAATGCGCGGTGGGAAACCATTGTCCGAACGGACGCCGCTTGTTATTCCAATTCAACTGATGATGCATCGCCAGAACTTTGCACGCGCCGCGTTCCGCGCGCGCAAATTCGCGCGTCATCCAAGCGCGCTGTTCGCGCGACCAGAAACCGCCGGGCAAAATCGGCCGATTGTCATTGATGCCCACCGCATACACGCCGGGAATTTCGACGCAGCTATCCACCGTCGCGTGAATATATTTTTGATAACGCGCCCACGGCGTGGTCACGCGTTCCCACATGGCGCGCGGATATAACGGCTGGTCGTGATTGCCCGGAAGCACGAGACGCGGCGGCGGAATTTGCTCGATGTACGCGCGCGCCTGTTCGTATTCTTCCACGCGCCCGCGCATCGTAAAGTCGCCCGAAAGAATCGTCAAATCCGGTTTCGTATTCAGAATATCTTGCAAAACCAATTCCGAAACGCGCGCGTTAAATTTTGGCCCGAAATGGAGGTCGGAGAGATGAAATAAAGTAGGCATGCAATTCAGTCGTGCGACAGTAGAATCGTGCGATAGTGAAAAACGCTTGGATCCAACTATCACACCATCACCCCATTGCACTATTGCACTAATGCACTATTGCACTATTGCACTAACGCATCCGTATCAATCTGCGCGCGCTGCAATTTTCCTGAATAGTCCACGTAAATAGATTTCCATTCCGTGAACGCGTCGAGGACGGGCGGGCCCCCGCCTTCGCGATGACCGTTGCCGGTGCCGCGCGTGCCGCCGAACGGCAATTGCACTTCGCTGCCAATCGTGCCGGCGTTGATATACACAATGCCGGTCGTAAGGTCGCGCATCGCTTCAAACGCCTTGTTCACGTTCGACGTATAGATGGACGCGGACAGACCAAAGTTGACGCCATTGTTGAGCCGAATCGCTTCGTCCATATCGTGGGCGCGGAGAATCGCCAGCGATGGGCCAAAAATTTCTTCTTGCGCCAAACGCATCGTCGGCGTCACGCGGTCAAACACCGTCGGCTTGTAAAAATGACCCTGCGCCAAATCGCCCTCCACGCCGCGCGCGCCGCCCGCCAAAAGCGCCGCGCCTTCGCTCACGCCCAACTCGGTGTACTGATGCACCTTGTTCACCGCGTCGCGATTGATGAGCGGGCCCACGTCCGTCGTCGGCAGCAAACCATTGCCCAAGCGCAATTTTGACGCGCGGTCGGCGACGCGTTCCGCGAGTTCCGAATGAATTTCGGGCGTGACAATGACGCGGCTCGTCGCCGTGCAGCGCTGGCCGCTCGTGCCGAACGCGCTCCAAATAATGCCGTCGAGCGCGAGGTCCAAATCCGCATCGTCCAAAACGATAATGGCGTTCTTGCCGCCCAATTCCAGCGAAACGCGTTTGCCCAATTGCGCGCCGCGCACCGCAATCTGTTTGCCGATTTCATTCGAGCCGGTGAACGAAATCATTTTCACTTGCGGATGTTCCACCAACGCCTCGCCCGCTGGCACGCCATAGCCCGTTACCAAATTGAGAACGCCGGGCGGCAAACCCGCTTCCTCGAAAATTTTTACAAACTCGACCGCGAGGACGGGCGTATCTTCAGCCGGTTTCCAGACGATGGTATTGCCGGTCAAGAGCGCGGGAAAAATTTTCCACGACGGCACCGCAATCGGAAAATTCCACGGCGTAATCAAACCCACGACGCCGAGCGGGTCGCGAATCGCCATCGCCCATTTGTTGGGCAATTCGGACGGCACGAGCAAACCATTCAAGCGGCGCCCTTCGCCCGCCATGTACATGCCCATGTCCACCGCTTCCTGCACGTCGCCCAACGCTTCGGGCAAGACCTTGCCCATTTCGCGCGTCAACAATTCGCCGAGCGTCTGTTTGCGCGCGCGAACCAAATCCGCGACGGCGTGAATAATTTCCGCGCGGCGCGGCGCGGGCGTCTTGCGCCATTTTTCAAACGCGTTCGCCGCCGCCGTCACCGCGCGCGCGACATCGCGCGCGTCGGACGCGGGCGCCGCGCCAATCAATTCGCCCGTCGCGGGATTGTGGCTGGCAAGCGTTTCGCCGCTTGCGGCAGGAATCCATTTGCCGTCAATATAATTAAAAAATTCACGCGTCATGTTTAGCTCCTGGTGCGCGTACATAAAATCAAGGCGCGCATTGTACCGCAGTTTGCAAGCGTGTTCAAATCGCCGCGCGCTAGCGACGCGCTTGCGCTTGCGCCATACAATCCATGCGGGTTGATTTTTTCGCACGGTACGCAAATTTTGCGGCAATTCGCCTGCTTGGCGCGCAGCGCTTCAAGGCGCGAAATCCCGCGCAAAAGTCTTATCAAACTTTAACGTCAACCTCCAAGTTCAGATGATACTATACAAGCGAAAGCGTCGCCCGCAGAGGCGAGGGAGTACAAGAATAGAATGGATCGGACAGAATTACTTTACGCGCACTGGGCTACGCGCATGTTACAAAACGCGCGCGGCCCCAAGTGGAAAAAATTGGTACAAGAAATCCAAGCGCTGCCGGAAACGCATCCCGACGCGCTGGCGTTTCAATTGATGATGGTGCGGCTCAACAGCTGCGTCACGTGCGACGCGCGCAAATATGTAGAACGCGGCGGCTGCGCGCGCTGCAGCGTTACGACGTTGAATTTTTCCAAAGAATCCGAAGAAGCGCTGCTGGCGCGTTTTCGCGCGGCGCGCAAAGAAATCGCCCAAGCGTTGAAACAGGAAAATCAAGTCGTCGAACGCGCCGCTTAACATGGAACGTCAAAAAGTTCATCCCGGCAGCATTAGCGCGCTGGAACATTCCGTTACCGGCGAGAAACTCGCGTTGTTGGCGGTGTTTGCGCGTCCCGAAGATGAGGCGTTTGGGCCGTCCGGGATGTTGGCAAAGTATGCTGAAGAAGGCGTGCGCGTCGCCTTGGTCACCGTCGCGCGCGAATTTACGCCCAGACAAACGCCGCGCAGTCACGACCCGGCGCTGACGCTGCTCGAAACCGAGCCGCGCGAAACGCTTTGCTCGTGCCGCGCGGCGGGTATCAATCGCATCTGTCTCGACCAGAGCGCGCCGCGCCCCGCGCCATCGCAAATCAATTTGATGCAAGAGCGTCTCGTGCGCCTGATTCGTGAAGTGAGACCGCAAGTGTTGGTGACGTATGCGCCGCCGGATTCGGCGGACGACCCCGACCAGACGTTGGTCAATCAAATTACGCGCGACGCGTTTTACGCCGCGGGCGACAGCGGCGCGTTTCCGCAACACGCGCGCGATGGATTGTACGCGTACGCGCCGCAAAAATTGTATTACGCGGCGCTGCCGCAAAGTATTATCGCGCGCTGGAATTTGCACGGGCTGACCGGCGTGCCGGATGACCAGGTGACAACGGCGCTCGACGTATCGCCCTATTCCGAAATGAAAATGCGCGCGGTGTTTTGTCAGCGTCATCATTCACAAGATTTTACGCGCTGGCGTCTGGCTAACGCGGGCATGGAATGGAACGAAGAACATTTCATTCTCGCCGCCAGCCGTTTGCCAAAACAACCGCGCAAAGAAAAAGATTTGTTTGCCGGTTTGCGCTAGACGCCCGCAGCGCGCTTGCAAATCTGCGGAACGGACAAAACGGTATCGGGCGCCAACAAAATCGAGTCGCGCACAGCGGCTCGATTTTATTTTGGCGCGGTATGTTATAATTTCGTTTCGAGCGACGAAACCGCTGCGCGCCAAGGATTCGTTGCGGCATCCCACTATGGAGGGGAAACCTTTATGCAAGGCATGATGAAAGCGGTCGTCAAACAAACCGCTGGCCCCGGTTTCGAGCTCGTCCGCGTCCCAATTCCCCAAATTGGGCCCCACGATATTTTGATTCGCACGCGCGCCGCGTCCATCTGCGGCACTGACATTCATATCTACAATTGGGATGTGTGGGCGGCGAACCGCATCAAGCCGCCGATTATCATCGGTCACGAGTTTTGCGGCGACGTGGTCGAAATCGGTTCGCAAGTGACCGAAGTTCAAGTCGGCGATTTTATTTCTGCCGAAAGTCACATTGTGGATCACACTTGCGATTTGTGTCGCACGGGCATGGCGCACATTTGCCGCAACACGCAAATTATCGGCGTGGACCGCGACGGCAGTTTCGCGGAATATGTCGCGCTGCCCGCCGCGAATGCGTGGCACAATCCGCCGAACATGCCGCCCGAAATCGCCGCGCTCGAAGAAAATTTTGGCAATGCGGTGCATACCGCGTTGGAAACGCCCGTCGTCGCGCGCAAAGTTTTGGTGACGGGCTGCGGGCCCGTCGGCGTAATGACGATTGCGGTCGCCAAAGCCGCAGGCGCGCGCGCGATTTATGCCAGCGACATTTCCGCGTATCGTCTCGCCCTCGCCAAAAAAATGGGCGCGGATTTGACGTTGAATCCACAACACGACGATTTGGTAAAAACAATTTTGGACGACACCAACGGCGACGGCGTGGACGTTTTGTTGGAAATGTCCGGCGCGCCGAGCGCGATTCGCGATGGATTGCGTTTGCTCAAAGCGGGCGGCCACGCGGTCATGCTCGGTTTGCCCTCGAAACCGTTTGAACTCGATTTGGCGAATCTGGTGATTATGAAAGGCATCACCGTTCACGGCATCGCGGGCCGCAAATTATGGGAAACGTGGTACGAAATTCGCGGCTTGTTACGCAGCGGCGCGGTGAATCTGGAACCCGTCATTACGCATCGTTTCAAATTGGAAGAATTTCAAAAAGCGTTCGAGACGATGATGAGCGGCGACAGCGGCAAGGTAGTATTGTTTCCATAGAAATTCGCCATGCCCTTACATTCGCTCGCGTTACGCGCTCACAGTAACATGCGATGCGTTTCAGCGCCTCGATCATTGATAATCAAACAACAATCTCCCCTCTCCCTTTGGCAGAGGCCGAGAATAATCAAACAATAATCTTCCCTCTCCCTTTGGCAGAGGTCGAGACTAATCAAACAACAATCTCCCCTCTCCCTTTGGGAGAGGGGCCGGGGGTGAGGGCTCAACCATGTCCACCAAACTCAACTGGATTCACGACGAACTCGATTCGCTCAAGCAGCAAAATCTCTACAACGCCATCCGCACGATTGACTCGCCGCAAGGCGCGTGGCTGGTGGTGGATGGCAAACGCGTCCTCAATTTTTGTTCCAACAATTATTTGGGGCTGGCGAACGACGCGCGTTTGAAGACGGCGGCACAAGCCGCGATTGAAAAATTCGGCGTGGGTCCTGCCGCCGTGCGTTCGATTGCGGGAACACTTTCACTGCACAATGAATTGGAACGACGGCTCGCCGAATTCAAAGGTGTCGAGGCGACGATTTCGTTTCAATCGGGATTCAATTCCAACGGCGCGGTCATTCCCGCGCTCGTGGGCAAAGAGGACGTGATTTTTTCCGATGAACTGAATCACGCGAGCATCATTGACGGCGCGCGTTTGAGCGGCGCGAAAATCGCGCGCTACGCGCACAACGACGCGGAGGCGTTAGAAGACGTGATTACAAAAAATGCGGGAGCGTACCGCCGCGCGCTCATTGTCACCGACGGCGTGTTCTCGATGGACGGCGACATTGCGCCGCTGCCGCAAATTGTCGAGGTCGCGGAACGACACGACTTGATGTTGATGGTGGACGACGCGCACGGCGAAGGCGTACTCGGACGCGGCGGGCGCGGCATCGTTGACCATTTCGGAATGCACGGGCGCGTGGATGTCGAAGTCGGAACCTTGTCGAAAGCGTTCGGCGTGGTGGGCGGCTATGTCGCAGGGAAAAAAGAAATTGTGGAATGGCTGCGCCAGCGCGGGCGTCCGTTTTTGTTTTCCAGTGCGGTGCCTGCGGCGGACGCGGCAGCTTGTATTGCGGCAGTGGATATTTTGGAAGAATCCACAGCGCTTGTCGAAAAATTGTGGAGTAACGCGCGCTATTTCAAAAAGGAAATGCAGCGTCTCGGTTTCGACACGGGAGCGAGCGAAACGCCCATCACGCCCGTCATGCTCGGCGACGCGCAGCTCGCGCAAAATTTTTCACGCGCGTTGTTCGACAATGATGTTTTTGCGATGGCGATAAAATATCCGACGGTGCCACAAGGCAAAGCGCGTCTGCGCGTGATGCTCAGCGCGGCGCATGAGCCAGCGGATTTGGACAAGGGGTTGGAGGTGTTTGGGAAAGTGGGGAAAGAGTTGGGGGTGATTTTATGAGCGGAAATGGAAAATCAGCAAAACAACGCCGAGAGATCGGAAAATATTTTGTGCTAGACCCCGAAATTTGTCACGGCCAAATGACCTTCAAAGGAACGCGGGTCCCCGTGACGACAGTTTTGGGATTGATGGCAAAAGGATATTCAATAGAGCAAATGCTCAAGAGTTATCCTGAAGTTACGCGCCCCGCGATAGAGGCGGCAATTCGTCTCGCGATTTCAACCCTCAAGAAACAGTATCGTCTCAAACCTGCCCTCGCACAGCGCCTTGCAGCATGAGTCAACTCATTCTTGATGACCAACTCTTTGATGTTGAGGTTCTCATCCCGCTTGCGCGCTGGATTACTGTCGCGCGTTTGCGTTCCCTGCGTCCAACTGAAGTGATCAAAGACGAGCGTGTGCCAACCATTCTGCGCGAATTGCGTCAACCAACTTTTGTTACAATTGATGCGGGATTTTGGGATCGCAAATTACGCGACTCTAAATACGCGGTTTTGTATTTTGCATTGTCGCACGAGCAACAAGACGAATTGCCTGAACTGTTGCGAACTTTGTTTCGTTCGGATGAATTCAAAACCAAGAGCGCGCGGATGGGCAAAGTCGCGCGCGTCAGCACGATTGGAGCAGAGTATTGGCAAATTGGCGATGAGAAAATTCATCGCACATCTTTCAAATAAGGCAAGCGCGTCTGCGCGTGATGCTTAGCGCGGCGCATGAGCCAGAAGATTTGGAAAAGAGGTTGGAAATGTTTGAAAAAGTGAGCAAAGCGTTACGGGTGATTCAATGAACCAACTTGTCTATCTCTCACGCGCCGATGTGGAACGCGCTGGCGTGACGATGCGCGAAATCATTGACGCGGTGGAAAATGGTTTTCGTGAACACGGTCAAGGGCGCGTCGAGATGCCGCCTAAACCCGGCATCCACACCATGCCCGATGCATTCATTCACGCGATGCCCGCCTACATTCCCGCGCTGCGCGCGGCGGGCGTGAAATGGGTCGGCGGTTATCCCGAAAATCAAAAACGCGGTTTGCCGTACATCACCGGGCTTTTGATTTTGAATGACACGGAAACGGGTATTCCACTTGCGGTGATGGATTGCACTTGGATAACGGCAATGCGTACGGGCGCGGCGACGGCGGTGGCGGCAAAATATCTGGCGCGTCCCGAATCCTCGTCCGTCGGTATTCTCGGCTGCGGCGTTCAAGGCACGAGCAATTTACAAGCGCTCGCCGAACAGTTTTCGTTACAGCGCGTGGTCGCCTTTGACCATGCAACGGCGCAAGCGGAACGCCTGGCAAATTTCGCGCGCGAAAATTTTGGGCTTGAAACCGTAATCGCAAAAACGGCGCGCGACGCGGTGGACGGCGTGGACCTTGTGGTGACGGCGGGCCCGCTTTTGCATACGCCGCACGCAACCATTCAGACGGATTGGTTGAACGCGGGCGCGTTCGCGTCGCTCGTAGATTTTGATTCGTATTGGCATCCCGACGCGCTCAAACAAACGGATAAATTTTGCACCGACGACGTGCCGCAGTATGAACATTATCGCGCGCTGGGCTATTTCCAAAACATGCCGCCGATTTATGCGACAGTCGGCGAGCTAGTGACCGGGAAAAAGCGCGGACGCGAAAACGCGCACGAACGCACCATGACGTGCAATCTCGGATTGGCGATTGACGACATGGCGACTGCACCCTTGGTGTACGAACGCGCGCGGTCACTCGGAATTGGGACATGGTTGGAATTATAGTACAGCTAACTATCGCGACGAACGCATTTAATTCATGCCTTGCGCAGCGTATGGAAGCGCAGGCACGTCTGCACGTGATGCTTAGCGCAGCGCATGAGCAAGCGGATTTGGACAAGGGGCTGGAGATGTTTGGGGAAGGAAAACGCATCGAATTGAATTCGACGTCTCAATAAAGCGTTCAGAGAAACAATGCTGGCATCGCGTTTGATGAACCCTGCTCAGGAGAGCGCTGTGCCAAAGTGGCGACTGTTTTATCATTTTGTCTGGGCGACAAAAAATCGTGAGCTGCTTGTAACGCCAGACGTGGAATTGCGCCTGCATGGCATGTTGCGCAAAGAAGCGGAAAAATTTTTTGCGCCATTGTTTTATGTGAACGGGATGCCAGACCATATTCACATTTTGGCAAGTGTTCGACCCGCGATTTCGCCCGCCAAGTTCGCACAGCAGCTCAAGGGCAGCAGTTCGCATTTTATGACGCATCAATTGCAGCTCGGCTTTGAATGGCAGGATGACTATGGCGTTTTTTCCGTTTCTGAAAAAGATGTTCCGCGAATCATCGAATACATCAAGAATCAAAAACAGCATCACGCGGCTCAAACTCTGATAAATGAATGGGAAGATTTAGGTGAATGACTATTTGATTGGAATTATTTTTGCTTTGTTTTTGCCTCGCTTTGTTTAGACGTCTCTGATAAAGGAATGGGAAGATTTAGGTGAATGACTATTTGATTGAATTTATTTTTGCTTTGTTTTTGCCTCGCTTTGTTTAGACGTCTCTGATAAATGAACGGGAAGATTTAGGTGAATGACTATTTGATTGAATTTATTTTTGCTTTGTTTTTGCCTCGCTTTGTTTAGACGTCTCTGATAAAGGAATGGGAAGATTTAGGTGAATGACTATTTGATTGAATTTATTTTTGCTTTGTTTTTGCCTCGCTTTGTTTAGACGTCGAATTCAATTCGATGAATTATCAACCAGGAGCAAATAGATGCGTCTCGGCATGCACGTATCCATCGCGGGCGGCGTTGATTTAGCCATCGAACGCGGCGTCGCGTTCAAATGCGATGCGATTCAAATTTTCAACAAAAACAACAATCAGTGGAAAGCGTTTGAACTCAAGGACGAGGTGATTGCGCGCTACAAGCAAAATTTGAAACATTGCAATATCCATCCCGTCGTCTCGCACGCGTCATATCTCATCAATCTCGCGACGAGCGACCAAGCGCTGTGGGAAAAATCGCGCGATTCGTTTGCCGAAGAATTGGAACGCTGTGACCGTCTTGGTATTCGCTGGCTCGTCGTGCATCCGGGTTCGCACATGGGCGCGGGTGAAGAGTACGGCTGCGCGCGCGTCGCCGAAGCGTTGAACGAAATTTACGCGCGCAAAAAAATCAAATGCGTGGCGACGATTGAACATACGGCGGGACAAGGCAATCACATCGGTTACAAATTTGAACATCTCGCCGCGATTCGCAAACAAATGGGCGACAAGAAAAAATTCGGCGTGTGCCTCGACACGTGTCACCTCGTCGCTGCCGGTTACGATTTTTCCACGCCGCAAAAATACGCGGCAATGATGCGCGCGTTCGATAAAATCGTCGGCTTGACAACGCTCAAGGTGGTGCATTTCAACGACAGCAAAACGCCGCTAGGGTCGCGCGTGGACCGACACGAACATATCGGGCAAGGCACGGTGGGCAAGAACGGTTTCCGCGCGTTCCTCACCGACCCGCGTCTCGCGGATATCCCCGGTCTATTGGAGACGCCGACGGACGGCACGGGCAGGGACGAAAAACGCAATCTCGCCGCGCTGCGGAAACTGGCGCGTTAGCAAAGGGCTGGCGCTCCAAACCAAAATTCATCAAATAGCCGTCGAGTTTTCGCGGCGCTGCCGTATGCGCGCAGTCATTATTCATAATCCTTCCTCCGGCATGAACCAACGCCACGCGGCATTAACGGCGGCGCTTGAGACATTGCGCGCAATGGGTTGGGAGGTTGCCGCGCGCGAGACGCGCCGCGGCGGCGACGCGACGCGTTTGGCGCGGGAGGCGGCGACGGAAAATTGGGATGCCGCGTTCGCGGTCGGCGGCGACGGCACCGTGAACGAAGTTCTCAACGGCTTGCTCGGTTCGCAAACCGCGCTCGGCGTTTTGCCATTCGGCACGGCGAATGTGTGGGCGCTCGAAATGGGTTTGCCGCTGCACGACATGTCGCGCGCCGCCGCCCTGCAAGCGACCGCGCCGACGCGTTGGGTGGACGTGGGTCTGGCGCGCGGCGGCGAAGACGCCGAAACCTTTGGGCCGCGGGCATTTTTATTATTCAGCGGCGCCGGTTTCGACGCCGCTATCGTGCGCGAGGTCGAAGCGCAGCGTGCGGTCAAACGACGTTGGGGCAAATTATTTTTTATCTTTGTCGGTTTTCGGCAAGCGCTCGCCTATCGCGGCCGCCGCGTCACCGTCACCGTTGACGGCGCGCGCTATAAACGCCGCGTCCTCTTTGCCATCACCAGCAACGCGCAATTGTACGCCGCGCTGTTTCGCTTGCCGCCCGATGCGCGCGTGGACGATGGCTTGCTCGACCTGACGCTCTTTCACGGCGGGAACGCGCTGCATACCGCGTGGCATTTCATCCGTCTCGGCGTAGGTTTTTTTAGCCGACAGCCCGACATTGAACATTTGCGCGGGCGCGAAATCGAAATTCGCGGCGCGGAATTGCCGGTGCATCTGGACGCGGAACCGGTCGGCTCAACGCCGCTTTATATTTCAATCAAACCGCGCGCGCTGCGCGTCCTCGTTCCCGAAACGGCGAACCGCAGTCTATTCGAGTGAGAAATGAATCGCACAATGCGAAACGGGAGAAAAAAATGAAACGCTCCGAAATCAACGCTATCTTGCGGCAAGGCGACGCCTTTTTCAAACAACATCAATTTCATCTGCCGCCGTTTGCGTATTGGACGCCGGACGAATGGCGCGCGCGGGGTCCCGAAGCAAACGAAATCGCCGCGCACATGCTCGGTTGGGACATTACCGATTTCGGCGGCGGCGCGTTTGATAAACAGGGCTTGTTCCTATTCACCGTCCGCAATGGCGACGCGGCAAATCTGAAACGCGGCGCGGGAAAATTGTACGCCGAAAAAATCATGATTGTTCAAGCGAACCAAGTGACGCCCATGCACTTGCACCGCGTCAAAGTGGAGGACATTATCAATCGCGGCGGCGGCGATCTGGTCATTCAACTTTACAATTCAACGCCCGACGGCAAACTCGCGGATACGCCCATCACCGTCAGCACGGACGGCGTGGAACGCACCTTGCACGCGGGCGCGCAGGTCACGCTCGCGCCCGGCGAAAGCATCACGCTGCCAACCGGTTTGTATCACGCGTTTTGGGGAGCGCGCGAAAAAGTTCTCGTCGGCGAAGTGTCCTTGGTGAACGACGACCATACCGACAATTTTTTTTATGAACCGGTTGGACGCTTTCCGACGATTCAAGAAGACGAACCGCCGTTGTATTTATTGGTGGGGGATTACGCCAAGTATTACAATGGTAAAAAATAAATCGAGCGCGACGCGTAAAATTTTTAATCCATGCTCTTGAAAAATTGTCCGCAAACACTCGACCCGCCGCGCTCATTCGTAGCGCAGCGCCTCTTGGACGCGCAGCCGCGCCGCCGCGAGCGCGGGAATTAAACTTGCAACTGTCGTCAGCGCTAACGCAAAAAGCAAACTGACCAAGATCATTTGCGGCGTGAACACGTAATTCAAATGAAACAGCACCGTCTCCATCACGCGCGCAATGAGCAAGCCGAGCGGATACCCCAACGCCAAACCGATGAGCCAGCCGCCAATGCCGAACGCAAGCCCCTCTGTCAAAAAAGTCTGAATCACATTGGCGTCGCTCGCGCCGATGGAACGTAAAACGCCGATTTCGCGGCGGCGCTCCAAAACATTTAGCGTAATCGTATTCACCACGCCGAGCGCGCCGATGAAACCGATGAGCAAGCTCATTGCCGCGAGCGCGATGGTGAGGATGCGCGTCTGTTCTTTGGCGCCTTGGACTTGGCGCGCCGCGCTGTCGCTGCTCATTTGATAGCGTTTGAATTTTTGGGAAATTGCGTCGAGCTGCGCGTCCACCTCGTCGGGCGCATGACGCGCCAAGCCGACCGCGAAAAACGTCGCCCACCCTTCGCGCCGCTGCATTTTTGCCACAACCGTTTCCGGCACAAACACTTTGCCCGCGACCTGCGAGCCGAGAAAAACCGAATTGTCAATCGCAATGCCGACGACGCGAAACGAGCGCGGCGCGGCGCCGAGATTCACCGCGATTTCATCGCCGACACGCGCGCCCAACGCTTGGACCAAATCCGTCGAAATCACCGCGCCATCCGTTTCGTCCGCGTACAGCCAACGGCCCTCCACCACTTGCGGCTCGTACAAGGTCGAGGTCACCGGAATGCCCCACAAACGCGCCCGCGCCGCCTCGCGCGAATTTTCTCTGGCGTGCGTCACCCACACATCTTGCAGCGACCACACTTCGGCTTGCTGGACGCCCGGCACGGTCAGCAATGCCGCGCGCATATTGTCGCCCACATATTCGCCAAACCAGAGCCACGCGTCCGCGCGATAGGTGCGAAATAAATCATCAATCGCCGTGTCCACCGTCACGCTCACCGCTTGCGCGGCAAGCGACGTTGCAACGGCGACGCCAATGACCAGCATTGTCACTAACGCGCGTGATTTGCGCCGCGCGAGATTGCGAACCGACATTGCCGCGAGCGGAGGCAAGGCAACAATTTTTTGCAGCGCTCGGTCAATGCGTCCTGCGCCATACGTCGGCGTAATGCCGTATGATTCCAACGCGCGTTTTACGGGAATGCGCGTCGCGCCGAACGCGGGAATAGAACCCGCCAACAAAGTGACGCCGAGGCCGACGACAATGCCGAGCGCGACGCCCAACAGCGATACGTGGAAATCAACCGGCAGATTCAACAGCCCGCCGATATACAACATCAACTGCCAACTCGCCAGCGCGCCGCCGAGCAAGCCCAAGCCCGTGCCGACGATGCCGTAAAGCAGCGCCGCCAACAAAAAGACCAACATCACTTGGGCGCGCGTACCGCCCAACGCTTTGAGCGCGCCAACTTGGCTCACCTGTTCGGTCACAATCGCGGCGAGCGTATTGGCGACGAGAAAACCGCTCGTCACGAGACCGACGACTGAAAAAATTGTCAGGACGGCGAGCAGCGCGTCGAGTTCGCGTTTGCCGAGATACGCTTGGGGGTCGCGCAGCGTGGGCGCGCCATGTTGGATATTGCGGCGGTCGAGCGTTTGCGTCACCGCGCGCGCCGTATCGCGCGCGCGCGTCATATCGTTCACCCGGAGCAGCAAACTATTTGCGCCCGACGCGCCGAGCAGACGCATCACATCCGCCGACGGCGCATAGAGCGTCGCGTAATCGAGCAGCGCCGCGTTGGGATAATTCGGCGTCTGCACCGCGCCGACGAGCGTAAACGCGCGGTCAGGTTCGCCGCCATTGCCGCGACAAGTAATTTCAGAACCCAGTTTGAGTCCCAACGTCGCGAGCGCGGATTCTTCGAGCGCCGCTTCGCCCGGTTTGGGAAAACGGCCGGCGCGCAAAGTAATTTGGTCGAGGCGCTGATTTTCAAAAGCGGCGACGCCGTGCAAATACACATCGCGCGCGACGGGCGCGCCGTCCTGATTCCAACGACAGCGCGTAAAAAAATCCACGCGCAATTCCGCCGCGCGCACATTGTCCAATTCCTCCACT
>WBZO01004183.1_pt1 | contig 15809 bp, 11 predicted proteins | sample 5204261 | NCBI WGS metagenome assembly WBZO01 (sample SAMN12412400, study PRJNA552823) | activated sludge metagenome | isolation source: activated sludge from anammox sidestream of wastewater treatment plant... | place: USA: North Carolina | collected 2017-09 | reverse complement strand
ATGGTCTCGCAGCCCGCACTGTTCGGCATCGCGGATGCGGCGACCGCGGTGCGCCTGTCGTTCGCGAGCGTCGCGGCCTGGTGGCTCCTCTTCACGCTGCCCTGCCTGCTGCTGGTCCGCGAGCGGCGCGGTGCCGCGCCCCTTGCGCCGCGCGCAGCCGTGTCGGCGGGCCTCGCGGAACTCTCGCGCACGTTCGCGCACGTGCGCGAGAGCCGTGCGTTGCTGCTGTTTCTCGTCGCGTACTGGTTCTACATCGACGGCGTCAACACGATCATCAAGATGGCCGTCGACTACGGCCTCGCGCTCGGTTTTCGCCAGTCGAGCCTGATCCAGGCGCTGCTGCTCGTGCAGTTCGTCGGCTTCCCGGCGGCGCTCGCCTTCGGCTGGCTCGGCGCACGCATCGGAGCCCGGGCCGGCATCCTGATCGCGCTTGCGGTGTACGCGGGTGTCACGCTGTACGCCTACCGGCTCGACACCGAGACGGAGTTCTTCACGCTCGCGATCGTGATCGGCTGCGTGCAGGGCGGCGTGCAGTCGCTGTCGCGCTCGTTCTACGGGCGGCTCGTGCCGGCCGGCAAGGCCGGCGAATTCTTCGGCTTCTACAACATGATGGGCAAGGCGGCCGCGATCCTCGGGCCGCTGCTCGCGGGCAGCGTCGCGCTGCTGACGGCCGACTCGCGGCTCGCGATGCTGTCGATTTCGCTGCTGTTCGTCGTGGGCGGCGCGCTGCTGCTGCGGGTGCCCGGCGCGGGCGATCAGGGCCAGGCGGCCGGATCGACGCCGTAGAATTCGCACAGTTCGGCGTGCAGGCCCGGATGGGCCACCCGGAACTCGCGGGCGCGTTCGAAGAACACTTCCGTCGCCGTCGCGAAGAACTCGGCGAGATCCTCGGCGCCGTAGGGATCGATCAGGCTGTCCTCGCCGCGATCGACCGCGTCGCAGAGCGCCTCGTACGCGGATTCGAGCGTCGCGTGCCAGCGCGCGGCGGACGGCGCGAGCGCGCCGCCGTCGGTCAGCGCGCCCTCGGCGAGATGATCGAGGTAGTGGGCGAACTCGTGCAGCACGACGTTGTAGCCGTCGTCGCCGGTGAATCCCGCCTCGATGTCCTCCCAGGACAGCACGATGCGCGAGACGTCGATCGCCTGTCCCGACAGCGCGCGGCGGCCCACCGTCACGAGGCCGAACTCGTCCTCGTCGCGGTCCTCGACGACGAACTCGCCGGGATAGACGAGCACGCTGTAGAGCGCATCGTAGGCGCGGCTGTCGCGGTGCGCGACGAGGAGCGCCGCCTGCGCCGCGATGACGAGCCGCATCTCGTCGGTCACCGTGAGGCCGTTGCAGCCGATGAAGCTCACGCGCGCGAGGAGACGCCGCGCTGCGTGCTCGACGGGCGCGCGGACCGGGGGCGGCACGCGCCGCCACAGCGGCACGCGCGCGAGCAGCGCGTGCCATTCATCCGGAAACGGCTGGGCGAGCTCGCGTGCGCAGCGGCGGGCGCGCGCGATCCGCCATGAGACGATGATGACGAGCGCGGCGCCGATGAGCGCGGGCGCAATCACGCCGGTGCCGCCGCGGGTGCGGGCGCCGGCGTCGGCGCGATGCGCAGGCGCCGCACGTCGCGCACGAAATCACGCACGGCCCCCCGGTCGCCGCCCGGCCCGAAGCGCAGCGCCGCGTAGCGCTGGGCAAACTCGCCGGCCTGTGCGGCGAGATCGGGGCGGGCGTGGCCGATGCGCGCCGCATAAGCCAGCGGCGCCTCGGCCGCGCCGCGCGCGAGGCCGACGCGCGCATATTTTGCACCGAGGGCGAGCCACGCGCGGCCGAGCGCATCGGGGCGCGCGGCACGCAGCGCGGTACGCGACTGCCAGCTCATCCACGCGAGCCATGCGACGAGACCGATGCCGAGCAGGGCGCCGAGCTGTTGCCACCGCGGCGACTCGAATCCCAGGCGCTCGAGCAACGCGAATTGCGATGCCGCACCGAACTCGATGACACGCCGGCGCCAGGCCGTATTGAGCGCGTCCCAGGCCTGCGCGAGTTCGCCGAGCCAGGGATTCTCGCGCGCGAGACGCCGCGCCACCGATGCGGCATCGGGCATCAGGTCATACAGGCCGCGCTGCAGCCGCTCGGGCGCGACGACACCGGTCGGGTCGATGCGTGTCCAGCCGCGGCCCTCGAGCCAGATCTCGACCCACGCATGGGCGTCGGATTGCTTCACGAGGAAATAGCGGCCGATCGGGTTCCATTCCCCGCCGAGGTAGCCCGTGACGACGCGCGCGGGCACACCGCCCGCGCGCATCAGCGTTGCGAACGCCGATGCGTAGTGGCCGCAGAAGCCGCGTCGCGTGCTGAACAGGAACTCGTCGACCGCATTGCCCGAGAGCTTCGGGGGCGTGAGCGTGTACTCGAATCCGCCGCGCGCAAAGTACGCGAGTGCGGCCTGCGCGAACGCCCGGGCATCCGGGTTCGCGGCCCGCAGCGCCGCCGCGAGCTCGAGCGTGCGCGGATTCTGCCCCTCGGGCAGCGCGAGGCTGTAGCGGCGGCCGAGTTTCGACAACGGTGCGTGGGTCACGGTCCGTGTGCGCGATGTCGCGGTATAGCTCACGACCTCGTCGACAGGCTCCGCGGTCACGAGCCGGCGGTCTTCCGTCAGCATCACACGCCGGTCGGGCGATGCGACCACCGATTCGAGCGCGAACCACCAGTTGCGGCCGTTCGGCTCGAGCGTGACGTGATAGCGATAGGTCGGGCCCTCGAACTGCACCTCTGGCTCGAGGAAGTACCGGCCACGGACATGCCGCCAGGTCGTGCCGTCGAAGTCCTGCAGGACCGGTCCACGCCAGTAGCGCTCCTGTGGAGGCGGCGGGGCGCCGTCGAAGGCGACGCGGAACGCGGGCGTGTCGGAATCGGTCAGCGCGTCGATCTGGCCCGGGCTCATCTCGTCCGAGAGTCCCGTGACGGCGCCGCCGGCATTCGGCAGCGCCCAGAATCCGCCCTGCAGGCGCGGAAAGGTCACGAAAAAGAGCAGCGCGAGCGGCAGCGCGTAGACGAGCGCGCGGCCCGCGAGCGCGAGCGGGGCCCGCAGGCCCGCGAGTGCCTGCGGCGCGGCAATCACCGCGAGCGCCGCGCAGTTGATCCAGAGCTGCAGCGCATACAACGGCACGCGCAGCAGGCCCTGGCGATCGAGGCAGGCCGCGAGCAGCAGGAAGAGCGCAACGGCGAGCATCACGTAGTCGTCGCGACGCGCGCGGGTCTCGAGGAGCTTCAGGGCGCCCATGGCGACCAGGAGGGCCGTGCCGGCCGTGAGCCCGTTCAGCGTGCGGAATGTCGCGAGGACGCCGAGCGTGAGGACGATCGCGATCGCGGCCCGCAACCACGCGCCCGGCAGTGGCGCGCCGCGCACGGCGATCAGCACCCGTGCGGCGATGGCACCGGCGGCGATGCCGGTGATCCACGGCGGCAGCCGGTCGACGTGCAGCAGCATCGCGCTCGCGAACGCCGCGAGCGTCCACGCGAGGGGCCGCAGTCGAGCGGGCAGGCCCGGCATCATGCGGGCAACCGCGCGAGCGCCGCGAGGCATCGATGCCGATGCCGGGCACCGCTGTCCATCCCGATCGCGACGCCCGGCAGGCGCAACGCCCAGGGTTCGCCGCGCTCTGCTGCATCGACGATCCACCGGCAGAGCTGCTCGAGGCGTGCCTCGTGCGGCAACGGCGCGAGGGCGTCGTAACTGAATTCGTGCTGCGAGCTGCCCTCGGCTGCGTACTCACCGACGAGCAGCGGCGCACCGCGCGCCCAGGCCTTCCATGCGATGCGCCGCGGCGCGTCGCCGTCGCGGTAGGCTCGCAGCGCCTGCCATTCGTCGTCGCCCGCCTCGGGCCGTTCGAGCGCGCCGCGCCGCGATCCAGCGGCGGCGTAGCGCGACAAGGTGCCGCGCGCGGCCGGGTAGACCACGCGCTCGAGCGGCAGGTGCAGCCAGGTCCACACGCGAAAGAAGCCGAACGGCCAGGTGCTCGCGACGCGGATCCTGCCGACCTCGTACACCCCGCGCCGCGGCGCCGGCAGCGACACCGTCGCGGCGGCCTGTTCGCCGCGCAATGCATCGACCGGAAGGCTCCGCGATTCGCCGCCCGCGTCGCGCCACAGGAGCGCGCAGGCGACGCGGGTGGCGCAGCCCGCATCGAACACGATCTCGAGGCGGCTTTCGTCGCCCGCGAACGCCGGCTCGACGCGCGCGCCGACGATGCGCACGCCGAGAAGGTTCCTGTGGGCGAGATGCATCGCCACGAGCGTGAGGCCGCCGAGCAGGAACGTCACGAGGAGGGCGAGGCTGTTGGCGTAGTTGAGCCCGGCGAGCAGCATGCCGAAAAGCAGCACCGCGAAGCCGGCGCCTGCCTGGGTCGGGAGGATGTAGAGCCGCCGCCTGTGGATCCCGACCGGCAGCGCATCCTCGCCCTGCCGCCGCCTCACCCAGCCGGCGAAGCGGGCTTCGAGCGAGCGTCTCAGGCGCGTCAGGATCGCCACGGTCAGCGGCGCGTCAGGCCGGCACGGGGACCGATTCCACGACGCGATGCGCGAGGCGCAGGCCGTCGGCCGGATCGCTCGCATCGCGCCGGTCGAGGCGGTGGCCGGCGACCGCGCCAAAGACCGCCTGCACATCGTCCGGCAGCACGGCGTTGCGACCGCTGATCGCTGCCCACGCCTGGGCCGCGCGCAGCAAGCCCTGTCCCGCGCGCGGCGAGAGGCCGACGCGGATGTCGGCTTGCGCGCGCGTGTGCGCGATCAGGTCCTGGACGTAATCGAGCAACGCCTCCGACACGTACAGCTTGCGCACCGCCGCCTGCAGCGCGAGCAGGTGATCGGCGTCGAGCACGGGGGCGAGCTGCGGCAGCAGATCGCGGCGCTCGCCCTCGCGCAGCAGTGCGCGTTCGTGCGTGGCGTCCGGATAGCCGAGGTCGATGCGCATCAGGAAGCGGTCGAGCTGCGATTCGGGCAGCGCATAGGTGCCGGCCTGTTCGCGCGGATTCTGCGTCGCGACCACGAAGAACGGGTCGGGCAATCGATAGGTCGTGAGGTCGGTGCTGACCTGTCTTTCTTCCATCGCCTCGAGGAGCGCGCTCTGCGTCTTCGGGCTCGCGCGGTTCACTTCGTCGGCGAGCAGCAGCTGGGTGAACAGCGGCCCCTTGCGGAAATGGAACTGCTGCGTGTTCCGGTCGAACACCGACACACCGATGATGTCGGCAGGCAGCAGGTCGCTCGTGAACTGCACGCGCTGCCAGGCGAGGCCGAATACCTGCGCGAGCGCGTGCGCGAGCGTCGTCTTGCCGACCCCGGGAACGTCTTCGATCAGCAGGTGGCCGCGCGCGAGCAGGCACGCGACCGCGAGGCGCAGCGGTCCGCTCTTGCCGAGAATGATCGTCTCGAGCGTCGCGATCGCCTGCTGCAGCCGCTCGCTCACGGGCCCGCCAGCAGGCTGCGCACCCGCTCGAGCTGCGGCGCGAGTTGCGCGAGGTCGCGCTCGAAGGCCGCGATGCGCGCGCGCTCCTGCGCGACGACGTCGGCCGGGGCATGGCGCACGAAATTGTCGTTCGCGAGCTTGCCACGAGCCTTCTTCAGCTCGCCCTCGTTCTTCGCGATCAGCTTGGTGAGGCGGTCGACCTCGGCGCCTGCATCGATGAGCCCGGCCATCGGCACGTGCAGCTGCAGGTCCCCGGCGAGCGCGGTCGCCGAGGCCGGAGGACGCTCGCCGGCGGTCAGGATGTCGATGCGCTCGAGTCCCGCGAGGCGCGTGAGGCAGAGCCCGTGTCGCGCGAGGCGCTCGGCATCCGGCGCGCTGACGTGGCTCGCCAGCACCGGGATGCGTCGCGACGGGGCGATGTTCATCTCGCCGCGCACCTGTCTCAGCGCGAGGATCACGCGCTGCAGCCATGCCGCCTCCGCCTCGGCGGCCTCGTCGACGGGGAAATCCACGCGCTTCGGCCAGGGTGCGAGCATCACCGTGGCGCCGGCGCGGCCCGCGAGCGGCGCGATCCGCTGCCAGATCTCCTCGGTGATGAACGGCATGATCGGGTGCAGCGCGCGCAGCAGCGTCTCGAGCACCTCGAGCAGCGTGCGCCGGGCGCTGTCGCGGGCCGCCGCGCCCGCTTCACCTTGCAGCACCGGCTTCACGAGCTCGAGATACCAGTCGCAGAACTCGTACCAGGTGAACTCGTAGAGCGCGGTCGCGGCGAAGTCGAAGCGGTATTCCGCGAAGGCCGTGTCGACTGCCTCGATCGCGCGGCCGAGGCGCGAGCGGATCCAGCGGTCGGCCACGGAGAACTCCATGGCGTGTGCGGCCGCGTCCGCGCTGCCTGTCTCGCCCGGGCCCGCCACCATCGTGACGAAGCGCGCGGCGTTCCAGAGCTTGTTGCAGAAGTTGCGGTAGCCGGCGACGCGCCCCAGGTCGAAGCTGATGTCGCGGCTCTGCGTCGCGAGCGCGGCGAACGTGAAGCGCAGCGCATCGGTGCCGTACGCATCGATGCCCTGCGGAAAATGCCTGCGCGTCGCCTTCTCTATCGCGGGCGCGAGATGTGCCTGCATCAGCCCGCTCGTGCGCTTGGCGACCAGCGATTCGAGGTCGATGCCGTCGACGATGTCGAGCGGGTCGATCACGTTGCCCTTCGACTTCGACATCTTCTGGCCTTCGCCGTCGCGGATGAGGCCGTGGATGTACACGTCGCGAAACGGCGGCCGGCCGTCCATGAACTTCAGGCCGAACATGATCATGCGCGCGACCCAGAAGAAGATGATGTCGAAGCCGGTGACCAGCACGCTCGTCGGGTAGAACTTCGCGAGCTCCGCCGTACGATCCGGCCAGCCGAGCGTCGAGAACGGCCACAGCGCCGAGGAAAACCAGGTGTCGAGCACGTCCGGGTCGCGCGTGAGTGGCAGGTCGGCGCCGAGTCCGTGGCGGCGGCGCACGTCGGCCTCGTCGTGGCCGACGTACACCCGGCCCGCCTCGTCGTACCACGCGGGAATGCGGTGTCCCCACCAGAGCTGGCGGCTGACACACCAGTCCTTGATGTTGCGCATCCACTCGAAGTAGGTCTTCGACCAGTTTTCCGGCACGAAGCGGATCTCGCCGCGCTCGACCGCGTCGATCGCGGGCTTCGCGAGCGGCTCGATGCGGACATACCACTGGTCGGTGAGCAGGGGCTCGATCACCGCGTGCGTGCGGTCGCCGCGCGGTACCTTGAGCTTGTGCGGCTCGATGCGTTCGACGAGACCGGCGGCCTCGAGTTCGGCGACGACGCGCTTGCGGGCCTCGAAGCGGTCGAGCCCGCGGAAGCGCTCCGGCGCCGCGTCGTTGATCGCCGCCTGCGGCGTGAAGATGTTGATCTTCGGCAGGCCGTGGCGCTCGCCGACTTCATAGTCGTTGAAGTCGTGCGCCGGCGTGATCTTCACGCAACCGGAGCCGAAGGCCGGGTCGACGTAGCTGTCGGCGATGATCGGGATCCTGCGCCCGGTGAGGGGCAGTGCGATCTCGCGCCCGACGAGTGCACGGTAGCGCGCATCGTCGGGGTGCACGGCGACGGCCGTGTCGCCGAGCATCGTTTCGGGGCGTGTCGTCGCGACGACCAGGTGATCCGTGCCGTCCGCGAGCGGATAGCGCAGGTGCCAGAGGTGCCCGTCCTCCTCCTCCGAGAGCACCTCGAGGTCCGACACGGCCGTGAGCAGTACGGGGTCCCAGTTCACGAGCCGCTTGCCGCGGTAGATGAGGCCGTCGTCGTGCAGGCGCACGAACGCTTCGGTCACGGCGGCCGACAGCCCCGGGTCCATCGTGAAGCGGTCGCGCGACCAGTCGACCGACGCGCCGAGGCGGCGCAGCTGGCGCGCGATCGTGCCGCCCGACTGTGCCTTCCACTCCCACACCCGCTCGACGAAGGCATCGCGCGACATCGACGTGCGATGCTGGCCCTGCGCGGCGAGCTGGCGCTCCACCACCATCTGTGTCGCGATGCCCGCGTGGTCCGTGCCGGGCTGCCACAGCGTGTCCGCGCCGCGCATCCGGTGGTAGCGCGTGAGGGCATCCATGATCGTGTCCTGGAACGCATGCCCCATGTGCAGCGTGCCGGTGACGTTCGGCGGCGGAATCACGATGCAGAACGGGGTTCCGGCACCGCGGGGCGCGAACCAGCCGCTCGATTCCCATTGGGCGTAGAGCCGCTGCTCGATGTCGCGCGGCGAGAAGACCTTGTCCATCGGCCAAATTATAGCGAGGCGGCGCCGATCTGATGGCTGGCCGGAGCGAGGCCCTGTTCACGGTATCGCCGGAAGCGCTCGCGGCCCGCCGCGCGCCGGCCCGCATCGCCGTCGATGAACTCCGCGACCCGCGCCGCACGCAGCGCAATGGGCGGAATGTCCGGGGCGAGATTCACGACGATGTCGGGCGCGATCGCGGGCTGCTGGCCGCGCGACAGCGCGACGGGCGCGCTGTCTGCCACGCCCGTACCCGCGAGCCGCTCGTGGGGCACGAAGCTGCCGTCCGAGAACGTCCACAGGAGATCGTCGAAGCGCGCGAGTTCATCGTCGGCGGGGCACCACACGAGCACGGAGAGGCCGGACAGGTAGGCCTTCTCGGTCACGCGACACGCGAGCCGGAGGCGTGCGTCGCCGTCGGCCGCGTCGGTGACGTAGAAGTCGACCTGTGGCACCGGCGGCTCAGTGCGCGGCGCGCCGGATCAGGAACTCGGACAGCAGGCTGATGGGCCGCCCGGTGCTGCCCTTCTGCGCGCCCGACAGGTACGCCGTGCCGGCGATATCCATGTGGGCCCACTTCAGTCCCTTGGTGAACTTGCCGAGGAATGCGCCCGCGGTGATGGCGCCTCCATCGCGGCCGGCGACATTGGCCATGTCGGCGAAATTGCTCTTCAGCTGCTCGGCGTAGTCCTCGGTGAGCGGCAGCTGCCAGGCGCGATCGTCGGCGCGGCGACCGCAGTCCACGAGTTCCTGCGCGAGCGCATCGTCGTTCGCCATGACGCCGCTGTGATGTGCGCCGAGCGCCACCACGCAGGCGCCCGTGAGCGTGGCGATGTCGATGACCGCCGCGGGTTTGAAGCGCCGCGCGTAGTGCAGGGCATCGCTCAGGATCAGGCGGCCCTCGGCATCGGTGTTCAGGATCTCGACGGTCTGGCCCGAGGCGCTCGTCACGATGTCGCCCGGCTTGGTCGCGCGCCCGCCCGGCATGTTCTCGCAGGTCGGCACGAGGCCGACGACGTTGAGCGGCAGCGCGAGTTCGCTGACGACTGTGAGCGCGGCGATCACGGTCGCGGCGCCGCTCATGTCGAATTTCATCTCGTCCATGGCCGGCGGGTCTTTCAGCGAGATGCCGCCCGTGTCGAACGTGATGCCTTTGCCGACGAGCACGACGGGCGCGCTGCCCGCCTTGCCGCCGCGGTGCTCGAGCACGATGAAGCGGGGCGGCTCGTCGCTGCCACGCGTGACCGCGAGGAAGCAGCCCATGCGCTCGCGGCGTATCGCTCGTTCGTCGAGCACGCGCACGCGCAGTGTCTTCGGGTGTCGTTGCGCGAGCTTGCGGGCCGCGCCGGCGAGGTAGCTCGGCGTACAGACGTTCGACGGCAGGTTCGCGAGATCGCGCAAGGTGCCGAGACCGACACCGACTGCGGCGCCGTGTCCGAACCCGCGCTTCGCGGCGGCCGTGCCGCTCGCCGCGACCGGGCCGACGAGCAGGCGGGCGAGTGCCGCCGCTCGCGGCTTCCTGCCGCTCTTGAGATCGTTCACGCGGTAGAGTGCGGCCGCAGTGATTTCGGCCGTGGCCCGCGCGAGCCAATAGTCGTCGAGCTCGCTCGCGACAGGGCGCGCGAGCGCGAAAGCGGCGCTCGCGATGCGGGTCTTCGCGAGCGCGACGACGGCCGCATGGACCGCGCGCCGCCATGGCTTGCGGCCGAGATCGGCCCGCTTGCCCTGGCCGACCAGCAGCACGCGCGACGCACGCAGGCCGGGGAGGTCGGTGAGGAGCAGGGTGTCGCCGCTCCGGGCGGCAAAATCGCCACGCCGCGCGAGCGCCGCGATGCGACCACCGGCCGCCTTGTCGATCTGGCGTGTCTCGTCGGGCAGTTCGCCCCCCTCGAAGACGCCGGCGACGAGACAATCGGCCCTGAGACGGCTCGCATCCCCGTTCCAAACCTCGAATTTCATCATTGGGTCCCCCGGCAACGGCTCATTTCGCGCGACGCGCGCCGTTGTGACGTGAAGCAGACTGAATTACCTTAGCTCCGGTCCGCCGTCCCATCCCATTCTTGGTGATTTGGCACCGATTCTGGTGTTGCAAATGGGTGCGAAAGCGGTGCGCTAGTGTAACCGAAGTCGTGCAGGGCGGGCTTTGCGGCGTCTCGATCGCTACATCCTGAAGGAAGTCGTGCTGTCGTGGCTCGCGGTCACGGCCGTGCTGCTGGCCATCCTTCTCACGAACCAGGTCGCGGCAGTGCTCGAGCGTGCCGCCGACAACCAGTACCCGCGCTCCGCGGTGCTCACGCTGATCGGCCTGTCGACGGTGCAGAACCTGCCGGTCGTCGTGCCGATCGGCTTGCTGCTCGGTGTCGTGCTCGCCTTCGGCCGGCTGTGGCACGAGAGCGAGATGACCGCCGCGCAGGCCTGCGGCGTGGGGCCCGGGCGCATCTACGTGCCGATTGCGGGGCTCGCGATCCTCGTCACGGCGCTGCTCGCATGGCTCACGCTCGATCTCGCGCCCCGGGCGTCGGGGCACGCATATGCGCTGCGCAGCGAAGCGCTGCGCTCGGGCCAGTTCTCGCCGATCACCGCCGGCCAGTTCCGCTCGTTCGGCGGCGGCAGCGTGGTCATCTACGCCGAGCACGCCGCACCGGACGGCACGCTCGAGCGCGTGTTCATCAAGCGTGCGAATGCCGAGGCGGTGGAAGTCACGCTCGCGCAGCGCGCGCGCCACGCCATCTCGGCCGACGGCATGCTGCACACGCTCACGCTCTACGACGGCGAGCGCTTCGAAGGTGTGCCGGGCTCGTCGCGGTTTCGCATCGTGCGCTTCGCCGAACAGGTCGTGCCGGTGCGCGTGCCGGAACTCTCCGAGGGCCGGCGGCGCGTCGAAGCCGTGCCGACGCAAGCATTGATCGCGAGCCGCTCGCTCGCCGATCGCGCCGAGCTGCACTGGCGCATCGCGCTGCCGATCATGGCGATCACGCTGACGCTGCTCGCCGTGCCGCTGAGCCGCCTGCGTCCGCGGCAGAGCCGCTATGCGCGGGTCTGGCTCGCGGTGCTGATCTACTTCCTCTACTCGAATCTCGCGTCCGCAGGCCGCGTCTGGATCGAGCGCGGGGTCGTGCCGGAGCGGATCGGTCTCTGGTGGGTGCACGTCGCACTCGTGGCACTCGGCGTGCTCGTCATGGCGGCGCCGCGCGTGACGGCGCGCCTGCGGTACCGGGGCTGAGCGCCGCATGATCCTCGATCGATACATCCTGCGCACGGTGTTCGGCGGCGTGGCGCTCGCGTTGTCGGTGCTCGTCGCGCTCGGTACGCTCTTCACGTTCATCCAGCAGCAGGACGACATCGGCGTCGGGGCCTACCGCGCGCTCGACGCGATGTTCTACACCGTGCTCGGCATACCGCAGCAGGTCTTCCTGATGCTGCCGATTGCGGCGCTGATCGGCGCCCTGCTCGGCCTCGGTGCGCTCGCCCGCGGCAGCGAACTGACCGTCATGCGCGCATCCGGCCTGTCGATCGCGCGGGTTGCGCTGTCGGCGGCTCTCGCGGGGCTCGTGCTCATGCTGCTCGCGGCGGGGATCGGCGAGTACCTCGCGCCCCCGATGCAGCAGTTCGCGCGCCAGATGAAGGCCTTCAGCAAGTTCGACAACGTGAGCTTCGCAGGCCGCGGCGGCGCCTGGGTGCGGGATGGCGACCTGCTGCTGAACGTGGCCGGGCAGTCCGGCGCCACCGAGTTCGGAGGCATGCTCGTGTTCGAGCTGACGCGCGATCACGGGCTCGCCGCGATGGGTCGCGCCACGCGCGCCCGCGCGATGCCCGACGGGCAGTGGCAGCTCGAGGATTACGCCGAGTCGCGCTTCTCGGGCGACTATGTCAGCGGCCGCAACGCCTCGACGCGCATGCTGCCGTCGGGAATCGGCGGCGGCTTCCTCGGGCTCGCGATCAGCGACCCGAGGGATCTCGACCTGCGGTCGCTGTGGCGCGTGATGCGCGGGCTCGCCGGCAACGGCCTCGATGCGCGGACCTACGAGTTCGCATTCTGGTCGCGCGTGGCACGCACCGTCGCCGTCGTGTTCGCGGTGCTGCTCGCGGTGCCGTTCGTGTTCGGGCCGATGCGATCCTCCGGCACCGGCGCGCGCACCATGATCGGGCTCATCATCGGCATCGCCTTTTTCCTCGCGCAGCGCATGCTCGAGAGCGGCGCGATCGTGTTCGATGCGCCACCCATGCTGCTTGCCTGGGCGCCGACGCTGTGTCTCGCGCTGGCGGCCGTGATCCTGATCGCCCGCACGCGCTGACTTCACCTGACCCGTACCGCACCCCGCGCGCAGACCTGCCGTCGTGGGACGCCATGAGTCCTTTTCAGGGCCGTGCGCGCCATGGACGGCGCGCCCGGAGCCTACAGGGACGTATTCACGGCGTCCCTGAAAAGGACTCATGGCGTCCCACGACGGCGAGGCCGCAGCACTCGGTGCGGTACGGGTCAGGTGAAGTCGGCGAGGGGGCGGAACAGGGCGTCGTACTTGTACCGCGGAATCTCGAACTCGCGGCCGGCGAGCCGTTGCGCGAGTGCCGCGGCTTCCTTCGCCGTGGCCGTGCCGGTACTGCGCGCCTCGCCGCGGATGTAGCGGTGATCGCCGTCGGCGCGCCCCCACAGGCCGATCTCGAGGCCATCGAAGGTCGTGAGCGCGACGTGCGGTGCGCCGCGATCGGGGTCGGCGGTGGGCGCCGCCTGCACATCCTCGACGTGGAGGCCGACGAGCATGGCAGCGACCGGCGTGACGCCGTCCGCTGAGCGCTGGGTCTTGCCCTTCGGCAGGTCGTACAGCGTGAGCGCGGCCGTGGCCGCATCGCGCTTCGCCTGCCACGCCGGCCCTGCCTGCGGCTTCACGGCCACGGCCTTGATGCGGTCGGCGAGTATGTCGGCCAGCGCGGTATCGATCCACTGCTTCGGATCGGCAGCCACCGACAGTTCCGGCCCTGCGAGCAGGCTCTGTGCCGATCCCGGTACGCGCACGAAGCTGCCGACGCTGCCCGTATTCTTGCCGACGATCAGCGAGAAAGTCTTCGCGGGGGTCACGACGTCGACGCGCGTGCCGGTGGCCGTGGGGCGCGGATCCTCGACGCCGAGCTGCGGATAACTCGCGGGATTGCGTGTCTTCTGCTCGATCACCGCGAGCTTCGCCAGTCCGAGCAGGAGCTTGCGCAGCTTCGCGGTGTCTGCCGCGTAGGCGCGTTCCTCGACGACCCAGGCGTCACCCGCGCGCGCGAGCGTCACCGAGGCACCCTTCGCGGCGAGCCGGACGCTCGTCACGTCGTTGAGCTTCGCTTCGAGGTCGGGCAGGACGTGCGTCCCCGCGAGGCCGCCCTCCGGCGCGCCACTGCGCGACGACAGCCACAGTGCGAGCAGCGCCACCGCCAGTGCGACGACGGCGAGCGCCGCGAGACGTGATCGCGTCATCACGACCGGCCCGTCCGCTGCACCAGCTGGATCGCGGCCTGCCTCTTGCGCCGCCAGACGGCCACTGCGAGTGCGAGCAGCGCGAACACCGCAGGCACGACCACGATGTTCAGGATCTTGAGCTCGTTGCCGAGCCGGCGAATGTCCTGGTCGAGGCCGAGGCGCACCTCACGCAATTCCTTGCGGATGCGCAGCTTCTGCGCCTCGAAGCGCTCGATCTCCTTCGTTTGCTCGGGTGTGAGGATGAGGCCCGTCTGGTCCGCACGCTGCGACTGGAGCGCCGAGAGCTTCTCCTCGGTCGCGGACAGTTGCTGCTCGAGCTCCTGCTCCTTGGCCCGCAGCCGGCCCTCGGCGTCGCGGCGCAGCGCCTCGACGCGCTCGAACGGGCGCGTGAAGCTCGCGCGGCCGCGCACGCTGATGAGGTCGTTGCTGCCGGCGAGATTGTCGAGCGCGTTCCAGACGAGATCGCCATTGTGTGCCCACGCCTGCTTCGCCCGCGGCCCGAAGAACGACGCCGGTGCATCGCGCAGCCAGAGGTAATCCGCAAGGAGATCGGTGTCGGCGAACACGATCAGGTTGAGCGGCTTCGCGGACTCCTTGAGCGGCCCGGGTCCCTTCGGGAAGGCCGTCTTCACGTTGCCCGTCACGCGGGCCGCGAACACATAGCGCTTGCCCGTCGGCTTGAAGCCGTCCTGCAGCGTGGCGGGATCGAGCAGCATCGCGAATCGCCCGACGGGCAGCAGGCCGGCCATGGTGCTCGACTGCAGCAGCGGCGTGAAGGTCGTGGTTGCGCCCTTCACCGGATCGAGATGCCCGGCCGTGGCGATGTTGATGTTGCCGAGGCCGTTCGCGACGACATCGTGTGCATCGAGGCTGTGTTCATCGAGTCCGAGGATGCCGATGTGGCGCGTAGGCGGCTCGCCCGCGCGCATCGCCACCGACATGCCGTATTGCAGGTCGCCGACGACATTCTTCGGGTCGAACTGCACGCCCCACGCCGTGAGCAGCGTGCCGAGCTGCGAGCTCTTGTCGACGGCCGCCATCGCGTAGGGCGTATCGGGAGCGCCGGCACCGGGATCCTGCTCCGCGAGGGGATCGACGAACACGAGCAGGTGGCCGCCCCGCAGCGCAAACTGGTCGATGGCCTCCTGCGCAGCCTGCGGCAGTGTCTTCGGGTGCACGAGCACCAGCACGTCGACATCCGGGTCGATCTTCGTGAGGGCAGGGGTGAGCTCGCGCACCGTGAACAGCTGCTGCGCCTGCGAGTACACGTACCACGGATCGCGCGGCTGGCCGCTCGCCGGATCGTAGCCGCCGCTCATGGGCAGGCTCGACAGCCAGCCGACGACCGGCTTTCTGGTGCGACCGAGCTGCTGGATCATCTTCGCGACGTCGTACTCGAGGAACTGTTCCTTCGACGGATCGAAGAACGGGATCGCCTCGTGGCCGTCCGTGGAATTGGTGCCGGCGAGTCCGAAATAGAACGTCTCGCCGTTCGCGCCGATCGGCACGCCGCGCACGCCGCGTTCGGCGGCGAGATCCTCGTCCTCGGAGAAAGGCTCCGGATCGATCACCGACAGGCGCAGCTTGCCCTTGCTGCGGGTCGCCAGTTCCTCGAGGAACTCGCGCACCTGCGTGCCGTAGGTCTTGAGGGCCGGGTACTCGCCCGCGGTCTTCGCGCTCCAGTAGTAGTAGAGATTCACCGGCTCGGCGAGACCGCGGACGATGTTCTGCGTGCCCGGCGCAATCGTGTAGAGCCGGTTCTCGGTGAGATCGACGCGCACGCCGCGCAGCAGCCACGTCGACAGGACCGTCACGCCGATGAACAGCACGGCGAGTGCGAGCAGGGCGCCGCGGCCGAGCAGGATGCGTTGCTTCATGGGCGGCTCACTCCGACTTGCGCACGTCGAGCACGATCGCGGTCGCGATCAGGAAAAACACCATCGTCAGCGCGAAGTAGACGAGGTCGCGCAGGTCGAGCACGCCCTTCGCGATCGACTCGAAGTGCGTGAGGAACGACAGCGATGCGATCGCATCGACGAGCGCCTGCGGTGCCCACGCGCGAAATGCGTCGAGCACGAGCGGAAAGCCCGCCAGCAGGAACGCGAACGAC
>WBZO01004182.1_pt1 | contig 15813 bp, 17 predicted proteins | sample 5204261 | NCBI WGS metagenome assembly WBZO01 (sample SAMN12412400, study PRJNA552823) | activated sludge metagenome | isolation source: activated sludge from anammox sidestream of wastewater treatment plant... | place: USA: North Carolina | collected 2017-09 | reverse complement strand
GGCGATGGCGTGTGTTCGGAAGATTGGTCAGAGTTTAGGGACGCTTTTTTTTTACTTCTTGCTTTTGGTCGCCTTTGGGTTGACCCTCGCTTTGAACGCCTTCGCGCGCGCGTTCGAGCTGTTTTTCCAATTGCTCAAAACGCACTTCGACATCTTGGAACGGTTTCCGTTTCAAGCGATGCGGCAGCGCGAGTTCGGCGGCGAGCAAAATATCTTGCTCATCAATGTTTGTGCGGCCCGCGAGCGCGGCGTGCGCGCGCGCCGCTTTTAGAATGACGAGGTCCGCGCGATGGCCGTCCACTTCTAAACCGGAAGTCAATTCCGCAATCGCGTAAATGTCCGCGTGAGAATGTTTCACTTCCGGCAAATGTTCGCGCGCATTCTCGATTTCTTTGGACAATTTCTTTTCTGCCGTTTGCCATTCTTGATTGAACGCTTCCGGGTCTTGTTCAAAGGCGAGCCGGCGCTCGATGATTTCGACGCGCTGCTCGGCATCGGGAATGCCGCGAATGTCCACCGAGAGCCCAAAGCGGTCCAAGAGTTGCGGGCGCAATTCGCCTTCTTCGGGATTCATCGTGCCGACCAAAACAAACTGCGCGGGATGTTGAAACGAAATGCCTTCGCGTTCCACATTGTTCACGCCCATCGCGGCGGAATCGAGCAACAAATCAACGACGTGATCATCCAAAAGATTCACTTCGTCCACATACAAAATGCCGCGATTCGCGTTTGCCAAAACGCCGGGCTCGAATTTTTTCTCGCCGCGTTTAATCGCGGTCTCGATGTCTAACGTGCCGACGACGCGGTCTTCGGTCGCGCTGACGGGCAAATCTACGAGCCGGACTTTTCGTCTAGCAATCGGCAGTACTTCGCCGCGTGCGACGCGCTCCATGCACTCGTCGCACAAATGCGAGTCGTCGGGATTGCAGCCAAAGCGGCAGTCGGCGACGACTTCAATTTCGGGCAGCAACGCGGCGAGCGCGCGGACGGCGGTAGATTTTGCCGTGCCGCGTTCGCCGCGAATGAGGACGCCGCCAATCAACGGGTTAATCGCGTTGAGCACCAACGCGCGTTTCATACGGTCTTGACCAACTATGGCGGTAAAAGGAAAAATCGCGGGCATCTATTCACCTTGAGAAATATGAGAAATTCAAGCGTCTAGAATTATACCACGCTTGAGACGTGGGGCAATAAAATTTTGCATAAAAAAATTGCCGCGGCGATTCAAGCCGCGGCAATCTGAAATTTATTTGACGCGGGCGCGCGCAAAATGAATATGCTCGCACGCCGAGTAACCATCGGCGCGCCCGCGAAAATAATTTGCTTGAATGTCGGCGGGATTCAAATTTTCTTGCAAGACAAAACCGAGCGCGTCCAGTTCCGCGCCAAGCGTTGCGGGGTCGAAACCTGTTTGCATGGGTTCGCCGCTTTGGCGCGTCGCCGCTTGCATGTTCGCCACGCGCGGCGCAGTGCGTTCGGGAATAAACGCGTCCGCGTCGAGATAATCAAAAATGAGTGTGCTGTCCGCGCATGCGCGCGCCGCAATCGCGCGCAAGGTCGCATCAATGACCGCGCGCGGTAAATAGTACGTGACGCCCAACCAACTGAACAATGTTCGCGCGCGGGAATCGTACCCGATTGATTCTAGCGCGGACATTAAATTTCCCTGTGCGAAATCGAGCGCAACCCAATGCAGCTGCGGCGGCGTTTGCCAGCCAAGTTCTTGTATGCGCGCGCGTTTGTAACTTTGCGTCGCAGGGTGGTCCACTTCAAACAATTTCAAACGCGGCATCAAATCGGAACGCCGAAACGCGAACGTATCCAGTCCCGCGCCGAGAATCACATATTGCGTTACGCCCTTTTCGATTTCGCGCGTCAAAATCTCTTCGACATAGCGCGCGCGACTCAGCGTAATCGGCAGACTTGAATTTTGCATAAATCTCGCCAGCGCTTTTTCTGGCGTCGTTACGGCTGCCGCGCCTTCGGGGTCGAAAAATGCGAACGCGCGCGTCAGGTTTTCTGTCAAGAATTTATGTTGTTCCGACGTAAAAAATTCGCGCGCGAGAAAATCGTTAAAAATTTTCTGCTCGGCGTGCGCGGCATGATACGCGCGTCCATAAGCCGAAATCAATGCCGTTGTGCTGGGTTGGCTTGAAGCCATGTGTCCTCCGTTACTTGTGAATTTCGCAAAATTCGCGCAACCTCTTATTATACTACAGATTTGACATAATGTCAAAAAATGCGCGTGGCCCAAAAACTTGGGAAGAATAACTAAAAACAGAGGGCTGACGTTTGTCAGCCCTCTGTTTGGGGTTCACCGGAGAACGATTTTAATGCACCAATTTGTCGTAAATCGTCTCGAGCTCTTCGTCTGAATAAAATTCGATGATAATTTTGCCGCCGCGCTGTGAGCGAAACAATTCCACTTTGGTGCCCAACGCGCGCCGTAAAGCTTCTTCAATCGAATGTGTGTCGGGCGACGTATGACGGGCTGGCGTCTCGCGTTTTTCGTTCGCGCTAGTCTTGGGCCGATGACTAATTGTCATGGCTAGGGTGCGCCGCACGAGCTCTTCGGTTTGACGCACCGATAAATTTTCGTCCGCAACATGCGCGAGCAATTTTTCTTGTTTCGCCGCATCGGGAATTTGCATCAACGCGCGCGCGTGCCCTTCGCTGATGTTTTCGTTCAAGACAGCTTCTTTCAAAGCATCAGGCATTTTCAAAAGCCGCAGCGCGTTGGAAACGGTCGTGCGATCCTTGCCCACTTTTTGCGCGACCTGTTCCTGCGTCAATTCAAATTCTTGAATAAGCTGGCGATACGCTTCCGCTTCTTCGAGCGCGTTCAAATCCGCGCGCTGCACATTTTCGACGAGCGCGAGTTCGAGCATTTGCTGCGGCGTCGCGCCTTTGACAATCGCCGGGACCGAGTGCAAGCCCGCGCGCTGCGCCGCGCGCCACCGCCGTTCGCCCGCAATCAATTGATAACGCGAACCATACGGCGTTGTGATTTCTCTAAGCACAAGCGGTTGAATCAAGCCGTGTTCGCGGATGGACGCGGCGAGTTCTTCTAGCGCGTCATTCGTGAACCGTTTGCGCGGCTGATGCGGATTCGGTTCAATCTGCGCGATTTGAATTTGGCGCACGCCGCTGGCGCTCTCATTTTCGGAAATAGTTCGTTGCGGAATCAACGCGCCGAGGCCGCGTCCGAGTCCGTGTTTGGCGGTTGTCGTCATAGTTTCTCCAAAGAGTAGCAAGTAGTAGGCGGCAGGGAATTTGCCTCAGTCTGTAGAGTTTCAGTTCCCTGATACGTGCTACCTGCTACGAACCTTGCTTCGCGCATCAAAAATTCATTTGTCAATTTTTCGTACGCTTCCGCGCCGCGCGAGTGAATGTCGAATTTTACCAAGGGTTCGCCAAAGCTGGGCGCTTCGGCGACGCGCACATTGCGCGGGATGTAGGTTTCAAAAACTTGGTCCGGAAAATGCGTTCGCACTTCTTGCATCACTTGGGCGCCGAGACGCGCGCGCGGGTCAAACATGGTCATTACCAAGCCAAACAATTCCAAACGCGGATTTAAATTTTCGCGCACGAGCGCGATGGTTTGCATCAACTGCGCGAGCCCTTCGAGCGCGAGATATTCACACTGCACCGGCACGACGACGTAATCGGCGGCGCACAATGCGTTGACCGTGAGAATTCCGAGCGACGGCGGACAGTCAATCAGAATGTGGTCGAATGCGGAACGAAGCGGCGGAAAGGAATGTGGCGTGGAACGCTGCGGCGAGCGTTCCGTACCCTCATTCGCCGCCGTGTAGCCCTCGCTCGCCGCAGCGAGGGCATCGCGCAGGATGAATTCGCGATGGGGCGCGTTCGCCAATTCGATTTCGGCGCCCGCGAGCATGGACGTTGCAGGCGCAACGCAAAGACGCTCGATCGTGGTCGCGGTGAAAATTTCATGCAGCGCGATGCCGCCGACGAAAACGTCATACACGGACGCGGACAGCGCAAAGCGGTCAATGCCGAGACTCGCCGTCGCGTTGCCTTGCGGGTCGAGGTCAATCAGCAGCACGCGCCGACCTTGCCACGCGAGGAACGCGCCGATATTGACGGCGGTAGTAGTTTTTCCGACGCCGCCTTTTTGATTGGCAAACGTATATATTGTGCCCATCGCGTAATTCTACTACTATAAATTGTGGTTAGCGAAATATATTATATAACAGCGCGCGTATCCGCGCAATATCGAGTACAAGCGTGTAACATCGCGCAAACAAGAGTAAATCTTGGGTTACATAATAAAATGAGAGGGATTGGGGAAGCGTCTTTTGTCGCGCGCCGCGTCGCATGGCGCGCGCTTTAGGCGTCGGCGTTCAAGCGCGCTTGGACCTGCGCGCGCGTCGGCATATTTTCCGCGCCGACGCTGCTGATGGCGAGCGATGCCGCAGCGTTCGCAAAACGCGCGGCTTGGGCCAGGTCTTGGGTTTCGTGATAACGAATGAGGAACGCGGTGGCGAACGTATCGCCCGCGCCGGTGGGATCAACGATTTGCGTCGGAAAAGCCGGTATGTCCAATGGGCGTTCGCGGTGACGATAAATGGCGCTGCCGTGTTCGCCGCGCGTCAAAACGACCAGCGGCGCGAGCGCAATGTACGAAGAGAGTCGTTCGGTATAACCGCCCAAATCTTCTTCGCTCAAAATCAAAACTTGGACGCGCGGCAATATAGTTTGCGCCGCTTGCCACGCCTGCGCGCGCACGCGGCCCATCTCGTCCCACCGACGCATCCAACCCTGCGGCGAAACCGCCAGCAGCGTGTCGCTCGCAAAAATATCGAGCATCGTATGATCCATTTCGCCGACGAGCGGCCCAAGCAAAACAATTTTTGCGCGCCGCCATGCCAAAGGCACCGCGTCCGGCGTCAGCGGCGCGGCAATGTCGCGCACGTATTGCGTGCGATGACCGGCTTGGTACAAATTGCGAAAAGTCGTTGTGGTGGGAGAGGGGACGCGCACGATTTCGATATCGTGCAGCAATTGCGGTTCGGGAAAATCGTCCGCCGCGGCGGTGACGATGCCGACGCGATAGCCCAGATTGCGCGCCGCGATGGATGCGAACGTTGCCGCGCCGCCAAGCGTGTAACGCCCGTCGGGGTGTTCGTCGCGGGTAAGATGTCCAATGACGATAAAGTCGGGGACCAAGGAAAGGGTCAAGCGTCAAGTTAAAAGCTAAAATAAATGCCGCGCGCGAAGTTTTAGCTTTTAACTTTTGGACTTATTTGGGAAGGATCATGACCCGCCGTCTATCGCCTTCGCCGATGCTTTGCGTTTTTACGGTGGGATGTTCTTTGAGCGTAACATGAATAATGCGGCGTTCATTCGGCGGCATCGCTTCGAGCGTAATCGGTTGACGATTTTGTTTTACGCGGTCCGCCATGCGTTTCGCCAGCGCGCGCAAAGTGAGTTCGCGGCGCATACGGTATCCTTCCACGTCCACCATAAAGCGCTCGTTACTGTGCGTTTTCACGGCGACGATTAAACGCGCGAGATATTCCAAATCGCGTAGCGTTTCGCCGCGGCGCCCAATGAGAACGCCTAAATCCGCGCCGACAATATCCAAGACAAAATCGGGGCCATCATTATTTTGCGTGTCGCGATGAATCACGACTTGACTGCGGATTGCCATGCCGCGCAGCAGCGTTTCCAACACTTCTTTGGCGATTTCATCCACTGTTAGCGGCGCGGTTTCTTTTGGCGGGACGATCGCCGCGGGCGCGGCGGCGCTGATGGGCGCAAATTGATTTTCGCTTTCTTCGCGGACGGTCAATTGAACCATGACGGGTTGCGTTGAATCGCTCGTGCCGTTCAAGAGTTCGACTTCGACCTGGTCGCGCGTCGCTTGCAATTCTATCAAGCCGTTTTGAATGGCTTGTTCGACGGTGTGTCCGCCGGATTTAACGCTTTTTGCCACTTTTCTTTTTTCCCTTGCTCTCGCCGGCGACGCTTTCTTGCGAAGATGCCGCGAGCTCGTTTTTATTTCCGTTCGCGCTGTCCGGGGGGGGCGCGACCAATGTGGCGCTGCCCGCCGAACGCTTGGTGCGGACCGGTTCCGGCGCGCGTTTGGGGAGCAGATTGGTCAAGCCGCTCCAGCCGCCCGTTAGACCCTGTTGGATGATGCCGATAACGCTGAACGTAATCCAGTATAACGACAAGCCGATGGGCGCGCTCCAGACGAAAAAGCCAAACATCAATGGCATCATTAGCGTCATGGACTGATTCATTTGCGCTTGCTGGGGATCCATTGCCGCGCCGGGGGTTTGCATCATTTTCGTTTGAACAAATTGCGTGCCGACCACGACCACAATCACCGTGCCGGCAATCAGCAGATTTTGGGTGCTGAGAATGGCGCCCAAATCGAGGCCAAGAAAATTTGAATTCACCGGCAGCAGCGCGGCGACGTTGAGAAAATTGGCGTACAAATGGCGCGGCAGCTGCATCATCTGTTCGGGACGGTCGCCCATCACGGCGGTAATGACTTGGTACATCCCGATAAAAATTGGAAACGGCAGCAGCGTCAAGAGACAGCCCATATTGAATGGATTGGCTACGCCGTGTTCCTGATACAATTTCATTTGCTGCTTTTGCAGCTCTTGCGGATTGTCTTTGTATTTCTTTTTGATTTCGTCGAGCTTGGGTTTCAGCCCCGCCATTTTTTCTTGCTGCGCTTTCATGGATTGTTGCGACTTGATGCGAAAGGGCATCGTCGCTACGCCAATGATGAGCGTAAAGACAATGATGGCGATGCCATAATTCGGGATGAGCGAATAGAGATACATCATCGCGTTCAACATCGGATTATAAACAATCGTGTTGAACAGAGTTCCGAGAATATCCATAGAGCATTAATTCCCACACGCTTGACGAGCGCTGCCGTCAAAACACCACTTGCGCGAACCGTCGGCCGCATTGAGCGCGTACATATTATGTCCTTGTACGGGAATATACAAAATGCCGTCGCGCAAATATGGCGTTGTATAAATTGGTCCCGCCAGGGCTTTGTCTGCCGTTTTCCATTTTAACTGACCGTTCGTCAAATTAATGGCGTACACGTTTTGGTCGGATGCGCCGAAATAACCCGTGTCGCCATCCACCACAAGCGCCGAACGAATTTCTGCGCCGCTGGTAAGCGGAAAGGTCCAGCGGCGGTTGCCCGTCGCCGCGTCGAGCGCGTACATGTTGCCGGTCAACGAACCGATATAGACCGTGTTGTTGGCAATGGTCGGCTGCGCCCAAAGCCATTCGTTGGGATTCGGCGATTTAAAGGTCCATTTGATTGCCCCCGACGACGCGTCCACCGCCAACAGCGTATTCAACGCGCCGACATAGACGACGCCATCTTGGACGCGCGGGCTGCCGGCAATCAAGCCGCCGGCTGCGGTCTTCCATTTTTGCGCGCCCGTTTCGGCGTCGAGCGCGTACAGATTGTGGTCCAATGAACCGAAATAGAGGGTTCCGTTAGCATAGACCGCGCCGGACCAGATTTTATTTTGGGTGAGGAATTGCCATTTTTTGGCGCCGGTGACGGCATCCAACGCGTAAAAATTGTGCATGTTGTCGCCGTAATAGACGGTGTTGTTGACGACCAGCGCTGTTGGCACAATCGGGCCATAGACGGCTAAATTCGCTTCGGTGGGAAATTGCCAGCGTTGTGAGCCGTTGGCGTTAATGGCGCGCATGATGCCGTCATAGCCGCCGACGTAGATTGTGTCATTGTCAATGACCGGAGTGGCATAAATGGAGCTGAGCGTTTTGTCGCTGGGAAAGACCCAGGTTAGCGCGCCGGTGGCGGAATTGAGCGCATAGACCCGCGCATCGTTGCCGCCAAAATATAAAGTATCGGCGTTGAGCGCCGCGCCTGACCAGCCGGTGGAAGCGGCAGAACCGCCGCACGCCGTCAAGACCAAGCCCGCCAATGCCAAAACGAATACAATGAACTTGTTGATGTGAATACTCCTGACAAGAATAAACCCCGCAAGGTTCGCGCCGCATTGGCTGCCTGACGCGCAAGTTGAAACCTGTCGGGGCGGCAGACTCAATCGCGATACGGCACCGGGTCAAACCCCGGCGCATGAAACGGATGACACCGCAAGATACGTTTCACCGCCAGCCCGCCGCCGCGCACCAGTCCAAAACGGTCGAGCGCTTCAATCGCGTACTGCGAACAGGTCGGCTGAAAACGACACGCGGAAGGCAAGCCGCGCGAGATAAAGCGTTGATAAAAACGAATCGGAATGAGCGCGAGATATTTCATGCTTTGAGCAGCTGCGCGCGCGTCAACACTTGCTGAACCGCCGCCGTTAGTTCGGTAAAGGGAACGTTATTTACGTTGTGCCGCGCAATCAAGACCAAATCCTGACCGGGCGGCAGCTGCGGAAAATGCGGACGGAGCGCTTCACGTAAACGGCGTTTGGCGCGATTGCGCGCTACGGCATTTCCCAATTTTTTACCGGCGACAACGGCGGCGCGTGACTGCGCCAAACCATTGGCGCGCACGCGCAATATGACAAGCGGGTGGGCAAATGCGCGTCCCTCTTGCCACACCCGCTGTACGTCGGCTTGCTTTTTCAATCGCCACGTGCGTTTCACGCTGCATAATTTCGTGGAACGAAACGGCGTTCGTTCCCTACGGTTTGCGAAATACTTTGGCGCGTTTGACGCCAACGGTCAGGCGCGCGCGGCCCTTGGCGCGGCGGGCTTTTAGTACGTTGCGTCCGCCGGGCGAACGCATTTTGCGGCGAAAGCCGTGCAAACGCAGGCGATGCAAACGTTTTGGTTGATACGGTCGTTTCACGTCGAAAAACTCCGGTGTGCGTCAAGGATTGCGCGTACGCGCCGCGCCCCTTGGCTGCAACAAAAATGTGCCAAAAAAATCGCGCGGTCAAACGTTCACCACGCGGGCGATGGAAGATTATACACGCGCGCGGGATAAATTCAAAATTGCCTTGCGGGCGTCAGCGGCGCGGCGCGACGCGTTCGCGGTCTTGGGGCGCGCGCCAATTTTTTTGGTACGCGCACTTTGCGGCAAGCGGACAGCGGTCGCAGCGCGGCGCGCGTTTTGTGCAAATCCATTTGGCGTGCGTATCCAGCAGCGCGTGAAATTCTTGGAATAATTCGACGTCGGGCGCCAAATTTTCCATACATAAAGTTTGCAGCGCGTGATACGAAATATTCGCGGCGGCGATGCCGAGCCGCGTAAAAATGCGCCGCGTGTACGCGTCCACGACAAAAATCGGCTGCCGCGCCACATACAATAAAATCGCGTCCGCCGTTTCGGGGCCAACGCCGTGCAACGCCAAGAGTTGCGCACGCTGTGTCTCTAAATCGCCGCCGCGCAGATTGGCGGGTTCGTCGGCGTATGCGTCGCGTAAAAATTCCGCGAGCGTGACGAGACGCTGCGGTTTGCTCGCGGTAAAACCGGCGGGGCGAATCAATTCCGTCAACCGCGCGCGCGGCAGGGCGCGCAGCGCCGCCGGCGCGAGCGCGTGCGCGCGTTTTAGATTGGCGAGCGCTCGTTCGACATTGCGCCACGCGGTATTTTGCGTCAAGATTGCGCCGACCATGATCTCCCACAATGTTTCGTGGGGCCACCAATTTTGGGGACCGTGATACGCGTGCAGGCGCGTAAAAATTTCACGCAGACCGGCGGCGGTGATTTTTCGGGACGCGATGCGCATACGCTTATTGTATCACTTGGCAGTCACGGCTGGCACGAGTATAATCGCGTGTATGAAGTTGTATTTTTTGCGGCACGGCGAAGCGACGTGGGAAGATTGGACCAAAGCGGATGACGAACGTCCCCTGACCAAAAAGGGACGCAAACGCGTTACGGCGATTGCCAAAACTTTGCGCGAACTCGAATTTCATCCGAATGTGATTTTGACCAGTCCGCTGCCGCGCGCGTACGAGACGGCTGCGATCGTCTCGGCGGAATTGGGCATCGAATTCACCATGACGCCGCTGCTCGCGCCGGGGTTTGACCTTAACGGCTTGCGCCAATTGTTGAATGAACACAATGCCCGCGATATTTTATTTGTCGGCCATGAACCGGATTTTAGTCTCATTATCGAAACGCTGACCGGCGGCAAGGTGCGAATGGCAAAAGCGGGTTTGGCGCGTGTGGATTTAGAAGATGGCGCGGCGCTGACGGGACAGCTGGTGTGGTTAGCGCCGCCTAAAATTCTCCAAGCTCTTTAGCGAGGCGCTTGGCTCGTGAACGGAAATGCCGCCTACGCCGCGACGCGTAGCGCGTATTTCACAAGCTGAATCATGTCAGAAATTATTGTCGGTTGCGCGCTATCGGATGTTAATCGCGCAGACCTGCCGCGCAATCTGCGCGTGCCGGAACGGTTGAACGATTATATCGAGCTCTATCAGGCGCGGCTCGCGTCGTCCGCCGTGTTGTTGGAAATTCAGCCCGAAGATTTGTGGACGGTCCCCGCGACGTTTCCCGACCAATTCATTCCGCGCAAAAATAATCGGTGGTGGCGTACGGTCCAAGCGCAGCCCGAGTTGCTGGCAAAATTGCGCGCGCCGAATATGCGGCTCGGCGTGCATCAACCCATCCTCAATCGCGACGCGCTCTCGTCCAATTTTTTTCACAAGTACGAAGCCATCGAGGCGACGAAACAGGCGATGGAGTTTGCCGAATATATTGACGCGGATTATTTTGTGTTTCATCTGGCGCAGGTGGATAAATGGAATTGGGACCGTCACGACCAGATGGAAAAAGCGGTCAAAATTTTTAACGTCTTTGCCACATACTATGCCGCGCGCGAAATGAGTTTTACGCCGCTGATTGAAACGCTGGTCTATCCGAAATTTCCGGCGACGGGCGCGGAAGCGTTCTTGCTGTTAAAAGAATGTCGCAAAACATTACGCCACACCCGGCTCGCGTTGAATATCGCGCATCTGTGGAGCTCGCGCAATCGGATGCTCCAAACTCAAGTTTGGCCCGACGAACGCGTTTCATTTGAAGCGTCGCTGGAATATGCGCTCGATACGTTGGCGGACGATGTGCATCTCTTTGATTTGAGCGGCGGTTGGGAATCGGAAACGCACGCAATTCCGGGTTTGCATCCGCAGCAAGACCCGTTCCGTTATCCGATGAAATTGCGCGAGAGCGCCAGCGTTTATGCGGAATCGGGCGAATTGGATTTGAATCGCGTTCTGGAATTGATGGTGACGGCGACGGTGCGGCGGGACAAGGATTTGCGCGTGGTCTTGCAAGTTTTCGACCGCGATATTGAACAGATTCTCGAAGCCGCGCGTTTGATTCGGCACGACCTGATTGCGCGCGCCAGCGCGCCCGCGATGGAATATCGCCCCATCGAAATTGTGACGGCGAAAAAGAAACGCGCGCCCGCGCGCCGTCGCACTGCCGCGCGGCGCGTGTCCGCCGCGCGTGCGGTCAAGAACGGTCATTCCGGCGCCAAGAAAAAGACGCGCAAGAAAAAAACGAAAAAGAGTTAAACTAAAAAAAAGCGCAAGCGTTTCGCTTGCGCTTTTTTTTACGCGCTCATTCTTCTTTTAACGTAATCTCGGCGCTTTGCGCGCCTGTCAATTCGATGAGCGTTTGGAGCGCAATCGGAAAGACGGCGTGGGGCGTTCCCGCCGCCGCCCATACGGTTTCAAAACGCAAAAGCGAATCGTCCAGCAAAGTGGCGTACAGCGCGTCGCCGGTGTGCGCGACGGGCGCGACGCCGCCGATGGCGAAACCGGTGCGTTCGCGCACTTCGTTCGCGTTCGCAATGCGGACGGTGCTGGCGCGCACGGCGCGCGCAATTTTGAACGGGTCGGCGCGGCGGTCGCCAGCCACCAACGCTAGCACGGTATCGCGTTCGTCCAGAATGAAAACGAGTGATTTGACGATTTGTCCCAATTGACTGCCGACGGCGTCTGCTGCCAATTGGGCGGTGCGCGTCGAGTTGGGCAATTCATGAATTTCAATGTCGAGCTGTTTGGCGCGAAAAAAATCGCGCACACGGTCAATAGATTTTGCCATATTATAAAGAGTTTCGTTTGCGACGCGCGGCGTAGCGCGCGCGCCGCTCGCGCGCGCGAAAACCGATTTCACGGCGCGCAGGTTCGGGTTCTGTCGTCAATCCTTCGAGCGCTTGAAACACCGCCAAAAATTGCGCGTCATAGCGGTTTTCCAAATCGTCAATGCGGCGCGCCAATTCGGCGGCGCTGGGGCTGTGACGCAAGCGCACGAATGCGCGCATGATTTCGATATTTACCAATACCGCGCGTTCGCTGCGCAGCACGCTGGAAAGCATCGCGACGCCTTGTTCGGTGAACGCATAGGGAATGTAGCGCGTTCCGCCTCGTCTTGAGGTCACAATTTGTGACCTCAAGTTTTCGAATTCGGCGCGCGTCAATTGAAACATGAAATCTGGCGGAAAGCGTTTGAGGTTGCGTTTGACCGCTTGCATCAAGACTTTGGTTTCGACGCCATACAATTCCGCCAAATCGGCGCCCAACATCACGCGTTGCTCGCGCAGATCGTATATGCGTTCCCGAATGTGTTCGCCGGGAATGGCGAGAGCTTTTGTTTTCATCGGGGCAGATTCATTTTTTTGTGTGGCGCCGAAAGAAGCATTTAGCGCGGTTTGTTTTGCAAGAGCTCTTCGATGCGTTCCATCACGTCGGGCGTGAGTTTGGCGACAAATTCTTGCGCCGCGAGATTTTCTTGCAATTGATCCACCCGCGACGCGCCGAGAATGACGCTGCTGAGATTTTGATTTTTCAAGCACCACGCCAGCGCCAATTGCGCCATCGTCGCGCCCAATTCGTTCGCCAGCGGCATGAGCTGTTTGACCTTTTCGATGCGGTCGGCTTTGCTCACCGATTTTTGCAGCCATTCGTAGCCGGGCTGCATGGCGCGGGAATCTTGCGGAATGCCGTCGAGATATTTGCCCGAGAGGAAACCCGAGGCGAGCGGACTCCATGTCACATCGCCGTAATGATGTTCTTGAAATAAGCGCGCGTATTCTTTTTCGACCCGTTCGCGCGTGAACATGTTATAGTGCGATTGTTCGCTGATGGGTTTGTGCAGATGATGTTTCTCGGCGATGTACAGGGCGGAAACGATTTCGTACGCGCTCCATTCCGAAGTGCCCCAATAAAACGCTTTGCCGGATTCGATGAGTTGGTGCATCGCCCACACCGTTTCTTCAATCGGCGTATTGGGGTCGGCGCGATGCGCGAACACAATGTCCACATAATCGAGTTGAAAACGTTTTAACGAGCCGTTGATTGCTTCTAGCAGATATTTGCGATTCAAAGTATCTTGTTGATTGACGACTTCACGAATGCCCCAGAAAAATTTTGTAGAAACGACAAACGCTTCGCGCGCCCAACCCGCGTTTTTGAAAACTTGGCCCATAATCGTTTCCGCTTGGCCGTTATTGTACGATTCGGCATTATCAAAAAAATTTACGCCCGCATCGAACGCGGTTCGCATCAATTTTTCCGCTTCGGCGACTTGGAGCTGCTGCCCGAACGTGACCCACGCGCCAAACGATAATTCGCTCACTTGCAAACCGGAAGGGCCCAAACGACGATACTTCATTGCTTGACTCCTGTGTTTTTTTTGGATTATACAACGTAAAAAAAAAAGACGGGCGACGCGCCCGGCTCGATTGCGCGCGTGCGCTGTTGAACTATTGGTATTCGGGGTGCGCGACGATAAATTTTTCCAGATTGCGCGCGGCGGCTTGGCGCGTCTGATTGCGGACAAGCGGCGTCCAACCGAAAAGCAAACCATTCGGTCCCAGCGCCATGCGCGCCCAGCGATAAAAATCGAAACGGTCACGCTGCGAAATAATTTTGCCGTCGCGGAAACGAAACGCGGCGTCGAGAACGTTATGCACGGGCCGTTTCGCCGCCCCAAAGACATAGCGCGCTTCCCAATGCGCGCTGCCGCGCGCGGCGTCGGCTTGAACGTTGTTAAAGGTGATTTGTAAATCTGGACTCGCCGCGCAAAGCATGTGCCACATCGCGCCTACGCGTTTGCCGCGCAGCGAAAAAATTTCGTCTTGAAATTCTATATCGGGCGCATAACACGCCAGCATGGCGGCATAATCGCGTCGCGCAAACGCGCGGTAAAAATTTTCGACGAGTTGAGCGTTGGGGTGCATAAACTAGATTGCCCTTTATAAAGATGGCGGAACGGCTGGCTGCGATTATACAACCCGATAAAAGCGTCCGTCAATCGCGCGTTGTTGCGAATCGAATTCGCAACAACATGCGATGACCTCTATCGCCACACGAAATATTTCTGCGGACGTTAGGTATCGAGTCTATCTTTTAATGCAACGCGCGCATTTTTACGGGACGGATTCCGCTTGCGGCGGTGGCGCGGCGGATTGCGTCGGCGTCTTGCGAACCAGCGCCAAAATGACGCCAAAGACGCCGAGCGCCAAAACCAACATGCTGAACGAAAGCGCCAAGAGAAACCAGGGCCCGATGGCTTCAAAATATTGGCCGATGAGCCATGGCAAAATCATTCCGCCCAAACTGGCGCCGACAAAAAACCAGCCCGTGACCGCGCCTGTAATAATCATGTGCCGCCCGGCAAAATTGAGCAGCGTCGGAAAAGCCGAGGCAATCCCAAGTCCAAACAAAATTGTGCCGAGCCACAAGGTCCAGATGGTTGACGGAAACGCGAACATGAGAAACAGCCCCGCCAGCGCGAGCGCCAAATCCGCCAATATAATCACGCGCGGCCGCACGCGCGCGGCAATTGGAATCGAGGCAATGCGCGAGAGCATGAACGCGCCCCAGAACGCGGCGTTGAGGTAGGCGGCGGTTGGTTCGTCCGCCAAATTAGTTTTGACCGCGTAGGTAAAAATCCAACCGCCGAAACTATTTTCGGTGCCAGCCACGAGCAGAAACACGACGACAAACAAGCCCAACAACAGCGGATTGGGACGCGCCGCCGCATGTTCCGCGCGCGAAATAATCGGCGTCGGATTCGGCACGGGAAATAAAAGCAGCGCGACGGGAATGAGCAATAACGCGAGCAGCCAATAGCCCGCGCCGAAATTGCCCGTCCACAAAATCATTTGCGCGATCAATAGCGGCGATAGAAACGCGCCCACCGCAAAAAATAAATGCAAGCCGTTCATGTACGGCGCCACGCGTTCGCGGTGAACCCAAACAATCAGCGTATTGCCGCCAACGTCAATCACTCCTTCGGCGAAACCGAGGGCGAGCATCACGACGGTCAGCGCCCACAGCGTCGGCGTCGTCGGGACGAGCGCCAATATCGCGGACGCGCTCAACAGCGCGACAGCAAGCGTGCGATTGCCCGGCAAGCGGTCATACAAACGTCCGCCGACGAACGAGCCGCCGAGATAACCCATCGCGCGCGTGGTGAACAAGAAACTGATTTGACTGAGCTGACTGCCCGTTTGTTCCGCCAAACCCAACAGCGTCGGCCCGAGCGATGCCGCCGTCAGACCGAGCGCAATGAACGCGGCGTAATAGAGTACGGTTTGCTTTAGCGCGCGTGCGTCGCCCAAGGCGCGGAGGCGCTGCCCAAAAGAGGCAAATGAATTCATGGCATGACCCGGAAAGATACAAGCATTATACTTTGACGATTGCCTACCTCTCAGGCGTAGGGTATATGCGCGCGTGAACGATGCGCGCCAAGGCGTTCGGTCGGCGAGAGAACGCTTCCTACGCGATGGGGGGAATCGCCAAATTATACTCTGTTGCCGAATGTTTTTAACAATGTTAGAATCGGCGGGTCAACAAGTT
>WBZO01004181.1_pt1 | contig 15814 bp, 16 predicted proteins | sample 5204261 | NCBI WGS metagenome assembly WBZO01 (sample SAMN12412400, study PRJNA552823) | activated sludge metagenome | isolation source: activated sludge from anammox sidestream of wastewater treatment plant... | place: USA: North Carolina | collected 2017-09 | reverse complement strand
GAGCGTGAGGCCGTGCACGTCGAGGATCACGTTGCCGTTGTCGGTGACGAAGTTGTCGCGCAGCACCGGGCGGCCGCCCAGCTTGACCAGTTCCCGCGCGACATAGCTGCGCGCCATCGGTATCACTTCGATCGGCAAGGGAAATTTGCCCAGCACGTCGACCAGCTTGGAGTCGTCCGCCACGCACACGAACTTTCGGCTGGCGGCCGCGACGATCTTCTCGCGCGTCAGCGCGCCGCCGCCGCCCTTGATGAGCTGCAGGTAGTGGTTGCTCTCGTCGGCGCCGTCGACGTAGACCGGCAGCTCATCGACCGCGTTTAGGTCGAAGACCGGGATGCCGTGGCCTTTCAGGCGGGCGGCCGAGGCCTCGGAACTCGCCACCGTGCCCTCGATCCGGTGCTTGATGCGGGCCAGCGCGTCGATGAAGAAGTTGGCGGTGGATCCGGTGCCGACCCCGACCACGGCGCCCGCGTCGATGTGGTCGAGGGCGGCCTCGGCGGCCTGTTTTTTCTGTTCGTCGCGCGTCATGGCAGTCGCTCTCCCAATAGGAATATTCTCCAGATCATACCGGTACGCGCCGGCGATGTCATGGGCGGGGCCGGCATGGAGCTAGGCAGGCGGGGGCTTAATTGATACTTTATGCCGATGCCGAAAGCCTATCTCACCCGGATACTGAAGGCGCGGGTCTACGATGTCGCCCGCGAAACCCCGCTCGACCCGATGCCGTCGCTGTCGAAGCGAACCCGCAACACCGTGCTGCTGAAGCGCGAGGATCTGCAGCCGGTGTTCTCGTTCAAGCTGCGCGGCGCCTATAACAAGCTCAGCAAACTCTCCGCCGGCGGACATCGGGGCGGCGTGATCGCCGCCTCGGCAGGCAATCACGCGCAGGGCGTCGCCCTGGCGGCGAACCGGCTCGGCATGAAGGCGCTGATCGTGATGCCCGCGACCACCCCCGCCATCAAAGTGGACGCCGTACGCGCCTACGGCGCCCGCACGGTGCTGCATGGCGACACCTACGACGAGGCCTGCGCCCACGCCTATGAACTCGCCGCCGCGCAGGACCTGACCTTCATTCATCCCTACGACGACCCGGACGTCATCGCCGGGCAGGGGACCGTCGCGCTGGAGATCCTGCGCCACGACCCCGAACGCATCCACGCCATCTTCGTCCCCGTCGGCGGCGGCGGCCTGATCGCGGGGATCGCCGCCTGCGTGAAGACGCTCTATCCGCGCATCAGGATCATCGGGGTCGAGCCCGACGACGCGCCGTCGATGCATCACGCGCTCGAGCGGGGGCGCCGCGTGCGGCTCCCGCAGGTGGGCATCTTCGCGGACGGCGTGGCCGTGCGCCAGGTCGGCAAGGAGCCGTTTCGCATCGCCCGCGCGTGCGTCGACGAGGTGCTGCTGGTGTCCGCCGACGAGATCTGCGCGGCGATCAAGGATATCTTCGACGACACCCGCTCCATCGCCGAGCCGGCCGGGGCGCTGGCCGTCGCCGGATTGAAAAAATACGTTGAGCGTGAAGGACTAAGCAATCAATGCCTGGTCGCGATCGACAGCGGCGCCAACATCAATTTCGACCGTCTGCGCCACGTGTCCGAGCGTGCCGACGTGGGCGAGCGGCGCGAGGCGCTGCTCGCCGTGACGATCCCGGAGGAACCGGGAAGCTTCCTGAATTTCTGCCGCGTGATCGGGCGGCGCAACGTCACCGAATTCAATTACCGCTACGCCGATGCCCGCCAGGCCCATGTGTTCGCCGGCATCGAGGTGGCGCGCGGGGGCGAGGGGCGCGAGGCGATCATCCGCCTGCTGCGCGAGCGCGGTTATCCGGTGACGGACATGACCGACAACGAGATGGCCAAGCTGCATGTCCGCTACATGGTCGGGGGGAGGGCGCAGGGTCTGCAGGACGAGGTGCTCTACCGGTTCGAGTTTCCGGAACGCCCCGGGGCCCTGCTGGAGTTCCTCGGCTGCATCGGCCGGCGCTGGAACATCAGCCTGTTCCATTATCGCAATCACGGCGCCGCCTACGGGCGCGTGCTGGTCGGAGTGCAGGTGCCGGCGCGCGACAAACCCGAGCTGCAATCCTTCCTCGACACGCTCGGTTACGAGTACTGGGAAGAGAGTTCCAATCCGGTGTACAGGCTGTTCCTGGACGGATCCTGAACCGGAAAAAAAGACTCGCGAGAGAGGACTCCGAAATGCAAAAAGGCCCGTAAAAACGGGCCTTTTTGCCTTCTCAGGGGCACGGGCCCCATGATCGAGAGCCCGTGCCTGTCCTGATGCTACTTACTTCTTCTTGGCAGCTGCCTTTCTCTTCTTCTTGGGAGCTGCTTTCTTCTTCGCGGCCGCCTTCTTCTTGGGGGCGGCTTTCTTCTTGGTCGTTGCTTTCTTCACTGCCTTCTTCTTCGTTACCGTTTTCTTCTTGGCTGCTGCTTTCTTAGTGGCCATTGACAATCCTCCAAGTGTTAAACGCAAGGGTAGTATAAACATCTTTGCACATAATGCTAGTCTCTTGTGCAAAATTTTACTTTCGATGTGTGTATCGACGGTCGTGAATTATTCTTGAGCCGGCGTCCGAATATTTTTCGATGACGCGCGCGCGGCGGCGCGCAGTCGTTCGATGATGGTCGTTGCCGCATGATGCGCGCGAGTGCGGATCGATGCATCGCGCAGGTCGCGACGAGAGATGACGGCGTCTGATCGAGGGGAGAAACGGGTCGCGCGTGCTATTCCGCGCGGCATCCGCCGCATCCGCGGCGATGCGTCCGGGCGTTTATTCGAGGGAGAGGATCGCGGACCATTCCGCTGCCGTGACCGGCATGACGGAGAGGCGGTTGCCGCGCGCCAGCAGCCTCATGCCCGCCAGCGCCGGGAACGATTTCAGCTCCTGCAGGCTGATGATGCGCTCGAAGGCGCGCTCATGGCGCACGTCCACCATGAACCAGCGCGGCCGGTCCGGCGTCGACTTCGGGTCGTAGTGGGGGTCGTCCGGGTCGAAGGCGGTGAAGTCAGGATAGCCCTCGCGCACGATGCTGACGATGCCGGCGATGCCGGGAACGGCGCAGTTGGAATGGTAGAAGAAGGCGTGATCGCCGCGCCGCATCTCCCGCAGATAGTTGCGCGCCTGGTAATTGCGCACGCCGTCCCAGTGCTCGGTGCGCCGGGGGCGGCGCGCGAGATCGGCGATGGAGAATGCCTCGGGTTCGGACTTCAGCAGCCAGTAGTTCATGCGTGTTCCCGTGTGGAAAGGGCGTGGTGGAAATCGTGCCGTCGCACCTCGCTGAAACAGCCGTCGAGCGCGACGTCCCAGGCGGCGGCCCGCAGGCGCTTCACCCGCTGGAACTCGAACGCGAGCCCGTAGAGGCGCGGACGCCGCCAGTGGCGGCGATGGCGGAGAAAGGCGAGGCTGCGGTCATAGTAGCCGCCGCCCATGCCGAGGCGGTGCCCGTGACGATCGAAGGCGACCAGCGGGGCCAGGATCAGGTCCAGCGCGCCGGCACGCACCCGGGCGCGCGCCGGGTGCGTCGGCTCCGGGATGCCGTAGCGATTGATCCGCAGCGCGTCGCCGGCGCGATAGGGCACGAACCAGAGCCGGTTCGAGCCCAGGGGATCGAGCACGGGCAGATAACAGCGCTTGCCCATGGACCAGGCGCGCCGCAGCAGCGGTCGCGGGTCCATCTCGCCGTCATTGGGCAGATACACCCCGATGCGCCCGCTGTTGCGGAAGGCGGGGCTCGAAATGGCGAGCCGCGTCATGCGGCGCGCGGCGGCGCGGCGTTCGGCCGCGCTCAGGCGGCGGCGTCTGGCGCGGAGATCCCGGCGGAGGCGTGTTCGCTCGGACACGGGTGCAAGGTGGCGGTAGGGTGGCAAGGGGCGCGGAAGCGGGGTAAGTGGGCATCCTCCGCCTCCGCCGTCGCGAACTTTCGCCCTTGAACCAACGGTTCAGGTGGGAACTTCGGCGATATCACAGGCTTTCCGCCGCTGGCGGACATGCTCAAAGATATCGACACTCAGTCCCCCGGGCTAATGAATAGGCTCAAGAGTAGTACAGGTTCGCTAACGAACGTCGCAGGGGATACCCGGACCCCATCATCCGCCACTCGGGGTCAAAATTCAATCTGCCGGTTCTTGTCCAGCACGTGTTCGATACGGTTCTGCAGGGCGAGCAGTCTGGGCGCCACCTGCCGGTCGTAATCCGCGAGGCTGGCGCGGTGCTGCAGCAGTTCATGCACGATATTGAGGCTGGCCATGACCGAGATCCGGTCGATGCCGACCACTTTGCCGGACTCGCGCAGCTCGCGCATCCTGGTGTTGAGATATTGCGCCGAGCGCAGCAGGGATTCCCGCTCTTCCTCGGGGCAGGCGATGCGGAACTCCTTGTCGAGGATGTTGACGGTGACCGCGACCGGATCGGGTTTCATAGCTCGACTTCCAGGGTCTTGAGACGGGAGATCATGGCCTCGAGCTTGGCGCGCGACAGTTCATGCCTGTCCGTCAGCCGCGCCTGCGCCGTCTGCAACTGGGTCTGCGCGGCCTTGAGCCGGGTGTTCTCCTCGCGCAGGCGTTCGCACAGCTTGATCAGCTCTTCGATACGCAGCGTCAGCAGGTCGAGATCCAGTTTTTGCGGGGAATTTATCTGCTTGGCGGTCATACGGGGCACTATAGAGCGGAGTCCGTCCACGGTCAATGGCCGCCCGGGACGCGTGCGCCAAGGCATCGCCTGCGTGGAGGTTTTTCTTTATCATTGGCCCGGTGCGTCCCTTGCATGTCCTTGGGCGAGGCGGCGGTTCCGTTCGGAGTTCGAACTCATGCGTGTGACATGACGGGGGAAAGTTGATGGACTGGTCGCGGGTCAATGCCGCCTTGCGCCGCCTCGGCGTCGCCACCGACGCGGCCGAGGGCCACGGCGTTCTGTGCGGGCTGCTGTGCGCGCGCGGCCCTTCCACCGAAGGCGCCTGGCTCGATCTGGTGCGCTCCGAACAGACCGCCGGTGCGGTCGGTTCCGCCGATGCGGAGGCGTGGGAGGAACTCTCCCGCCTCTACCGCGCGACCCTCGGCCAGTTGCGCGACGAGGGATTCGCCTTCGCCCTGCTGCTCCCCGAGGACGACCAGCCCCTGCTGCTGCGCGCCGAGGCGATGACGGAATGGTGCCAGGGTTTCCTGTACGGGTTCGCGGCGGGCGGGGTGGAGGATACCCAGACGCTGCCCGAGGAAGTGCGGGAGGTCGTCGAGGATATCGTGGAGATATCCCACGCCTCCGCCGATGGCGATGAAGGGGAGCCCGGCGAGACGGCCTACGCCGAACTGATAGAATATCTGCGCGTCGGCGTCATCCTGGTCTTCGAGACGCTCGAGGCCGAGCGCGCCGGCGCCGCCGCCGACCGGGTGATCCACTAGAGGCCATGAACAGACCGAAGAGCGCAGATTTGCAGGAATTCTCCCGCCGCCGCCGCCGGCTGATGCAGATGATGGGGCGCGACGGCATCGCCATCCTGCCCACCGCCTCCGTGGCCGTGCGCAACCGCGACGTCGAATATCCCTTCCGTCCCGAGAGCGATTTCTATTATCTGACCGGCTTCGAGGAACCGGAGTCCGTCGCCGTGCTGGTGCCCGGGCGCGCCGGCGGCGAGTTCATCCTGTTCTGCCGCGAGCGGGATCCCAGGATGGAGCTGTGGACCGGCCCCCGTCACGGCCCGGAGGGCGCGCGCGCCCACTTCGGCGCGGACGAGGCCCATCCCTTCGACGCCATCGACGATCTGCTGCCCGGTCTGCTCGAGGGCCGGGCCAAGGTCTATTACACGATGGGCAGCAACCGGGACTTCGACCAGCGCATCACCGACTGGCTGAAGTCTCTCCGGCGCAAGTCGCGCGCCGGCGTGCACCCGCCGGACGAGATCGTGTCGCTGGAGCACCTGCTGCACGAGATGCGTCTGTTCAAGAGCCGCGGCGAGGTCGCCATCATGCGCCGGGCGGCCGAGATCTCGGCGGCGGCGCATTGCCGCGCCATGCGGCAGTGCCGGCCCGGCATGCTGGAATATCAGCTCGAGGCGGAGCTGTCCCACGAATTCATCCGGCGGGGCGCGCGCAGTCATGCCTATCCGCCCATCATCGGCGGCGGGGCCAATGCCTGCGTCCTGCACTATATCGATAACGACGCGCCGCTCGTCGACGGCGACCTCGTGCTGATCGACGCCGGCGCCGAATACCGCGGTTACGCGGCCGACATCACGCGCACGTTCCCGGTCAACGGCCGCTTCAGCCCGGCCCAGCGCGCCGTCTACGAGGTGGTGCTCGCCGCGCAGCACGCGGCCATCGCCAAGGTGCGGCCGGGCAATCACTGGAACGATCCGCACGACGCCGCCGTGCGCACCCTCACCCAGGGCCTGGTCCGGCTCGGCCTGCTGAAGGGGGATGTGCGCACGCTGATCCGGAAGCGCGCCTATCAGCGCTTTTTCATGCATCGCACCGGCCACTGGCTCGGCATGGACGTCCACGACGTGGGCGATTACAAGATCGGGGACAGCTGGCGCCTGCTCGAGCCCGGCATGGTGCTGACCGTCGAACCCGGCCTCTACATCCCCGCCGGCGGCAAGGGCGTGGCGAAGAAGTGGTGGAACATCGGCGTGCGGATCGAGGACGACGTGCTGGTGACGCGCGCCGGCTGCGAGGTGCTCACCCACGGGGTGCCTAAGGCGGTGGACGAGATCGAAGCCCTGATGGCGGCCTGAACGGTATGATCACCGCGGCCGACCGGGCAGCCGACGATTTCGACGTCCTGATCGTAGGCGGCGGGATGGTCGGCGCGAGCCTGGCCTGCGCCTTGGCGCATCGCCCGCTGCGCATCGGCGTGGTCGAGTCGGTCTCTTTCGGCGCCGCCGCGCAACCCAGTTACGACGATCGCTCCATCGCGCTCGCCTACGGCACCCGGCGCATCTTCGAAGGCATGGGCCTGTGGCGGGAGATCGCCGCCGCGGCGGCCCCGATCGAACGTATCCACGTGTCCGACCGCGGTCATTTCGGCGCCACCCGCCTGCGCGCCGACACCTGCGGATTCGAGGCGCTCGGCTACGTGGTCGAGAGCCGCGCCCTGGGCCGGGTCTTCGCCGCCGCCCTGACCGCGCTGCCCGGGGTGGAGCTGATCAGCCCGGCGCGGGTCGCGGCCATCGAGCCCGCGGCCGAGCGCCTGCGCGCGCGCATCGAGCAGGGCGCCGGGACGCGGACGGTGACGGCGCGGCTGGTGGTCGGCGCCGACGGCGCGGAGTCGAGTGTGCGCCGCTGGAGCGGCATCGGCGTGCAGCGCGCGGAATACGGCCAGAGCGCGCTCATCGCCAATCTGACGCCGGAATATCCGCACCGCAATGTCGCCTACGAGCGCTTCACCGACAGCGGTCCGCTCGCCCTCCTGCCCATGACGGACGAACGCTGCGCGCTGGTGTGGACGGTGCGCACGGAACAGTGCGCGGCCATCCAGTCGCTCGACGACGACGCCTTTCTCGCGCGCCTGCAGGGGCGTTTCGGCGGACGTCTCGGGCGCCTGCTCCGCGTCGGCGCGCGCGCGTCCTATCCGCTCGCGCTGGTGCGTGCCCGCCGCTATACCGCGCCGCGCCTGGCGCTGATCGGCAACGCGGCGCATACCCTGCATCCGATCGCGGGGCAGGGCTTCAATCTCGGTCTGCGCGACGTCGCCGCGCTGGCCGAGGTGGTCTGCGACGCGCTGGCGGCGGGGCGGGACATCGGCGCCGGCGACGTGCTCGCGCGCTACGAGCAATGGCGCCGGCGCGACCAGGAACACGTGCTGCGCGCGACGGACGGCCTGGTGCGTCTGTTCTCCAACGACCGCGCCCCGCTGGTGCTGGCGCGCACGGCCGGCCTGCTGCTGGTGGATCTGCTGCCGCCGGCGAAGCGGGCGCTGATGCGCCGCGCGATGGGGCTGGCCGGCCGCCAGCCGCGCCTCGCGCGCGGGTTGCCGCCGTGACGGGCGCCGGGGCGCGGGCGGACTGCGACGTCGCGATCGTCGGCGCCGGCATGGTCGGTGCGACGCTGGCCTGCGGTCTGGCCGAAGGCGGGCTGCGCGTCGCGCTGGTGGAGGCCACGCCGCCGCCGGGGGACTGGCCCGCCGGCTCGGTGGACACGCGGGTCTCCGCGCTGACCGCGGCCTCGCGCCAGATCTTCCTGCGCCTCGGCGCCTGGTCGGACATGGTCGAGCTCGGCGTCAGCCCGTTCGGTCACATGCGCGTGTGGGACGCGGGCGGCCGCGGCTCGATCCATTTCGATTGCGCCGACATCGGCACGGCCCAGCTCGGCCATATCGTGGAAAACCGCGTCATGCAGCGCGCGCTGCTGGCGCGCGCGCGCGGGCTCGGCGGCCTCGCGCTGCATTGTCCCGCCGGCCTGGAGACGCTGGAGCCGCGCGCGGCGGCGATCCGGGTCGGCCTGTCCGACGGCGGCGTATTCGACGCGCGCCTGGTGGTCGGCGCCGATGGCGCCGCCTCGCGCGTGCGGCAGCTCGCCGGCATCGGCGTGCGCGGCTGGGGTTACGACCAGCACGCGCTGGTCGCCACCGTCGCCACCGAGCGGCCGCACGAAGAGACGGCGTGGCAGCGCTTTCTCCCGACCGGACCGCTCGCCTTCCTGCCCCTGCGCGACGGCCGTTGTTCGATCGTGTGGTCCACGGATCCGGCGCGCGCGCGGGAACTGGTCGGCCTCTCCGACGCGGAGTTCATGGAACGGCTCGCCGAGTCCTTCGAGTACCGGCTCGGGCGGGTCACCGGGGTGAGCGGCCGCGCGACCTTTCCCCTGCGCCTGCAGCACGCCGCCGGTTACACCGCGCCGCGCGTGGCGCTGATCGGCGACGCCGCGCATGTCATCCATCCCCTGGCCGGACAGGGCGTCAATCTCGGGCTGCTGGATGCGGCGGCGCTCGCCGAGCGGGTGCTCGACGCGGCGGCGGCCGGCATGGACATCGGCGCGCCGCGCGTGCTGCGGGGCTACGAGCGCTGGCGCAAGGGCGACAATCTGGGGATGATGCTGGCGATGGATGGTTTCAAGCGCCTGTTCGGCTCCGCCGCGCCGCCGCTGCGCCTCGCGCGCAATCTCGGCCTCGATTTCGCCGACGCCGCGGCGCCGCTCAAGCACGCGATCATCCGCCGCGCCATGGGCCTGCGCGGCGACCTGCCGCGGCTGGCGCGGCAGGGGTATATCTAATCAGATGGGGACAGATTTCAAATCTGTCCCCCTTCCTTATCCATCCTCTGCCCTTAAGGGGAGGGATTTGAAATCCCTCCCCGGCGGCTGATTCTTCCTTATCCACCTGCTGTCGTAACACTGCTAAGGGGACGGATTTAAATCCGTCCCCGACTCAACCGCGTCCCCGACTCAACCGAATCCGTCCCCTCTTTCAGTGATTCGCCGTTCCAGCTCCGCCAGGCGCTCCGGCGTGCCGATGTCCATCCATGCGCCTTCGTACAGCTCGCCGTCGACCGCGCCGCGGTCGGCCGCCGCGCGCAGCAGCGGCGCGAGCGGGAAGGCGCCGGGCGCGCAGCCGGCGAACAGCTCGGGCCGGTAGACGCCGATGCCGCCGAAGGTGTGGCGCGGGGCCACGCCGTTGCCGATGCGGCCCTCCGCGAGGGTGAAGTCGCCGGCCGGGTGGTGCGCGGGATTGGACACGAGCACGAGATGCGCCAGCGCGCGCGGCGCGCGCGGCAGCCGTTCGAACGGATAATCGGTCCAGATATCGCCGTTCACCACGACGAACGGCTCGGCGCCCAGCAGGGGCAGGGCGCGTAGGATCCCGCCCCCGGTCTCCAGGCCGCCTTCACCCTCGGGGGAATAGACGATGCGCAGGCCGTAGCGCGCGCCGTCGCCCAGGCGGTCCTCGATCCGCGCGCCGAGATGGGCGTGATTGATGACGACGTCGCCGATGCCGGCCCGCGCCAGCGCGCGCAGATGATATTCGATCAGGCTATGGCCGCCCGCCTCGAGCAGCGGCTTCGGCACCGTATCGGTGAGCGGCCGCATGCGCTCGCCGCGTCCGGCCGCCAGGATCATCGCCCTCATGACGGGGCCCTCTGTCCGGGAGGCATCGCCTCAGGAGAAATCTTCCGCCTTCTGCTCGCGCCCGAACAGGGATTTCACGGCCGCGCGCGGATCCTTGCCCTCGTGCAGCACGCGCTGCACCTCGGTGGCGATGGGCATGTCGATCCCGCGCGCGCGCGCGAGCGCGGCGACCTCGCGCGCCGTCTGCACGCCTTCGATGACCTGACCGATCTCCGCGCCGGCTTGCGCGAGGGTCCGTCCGCGCCCGAGCGCCAGCCCGAGGCGGCGGTTGCGCGACTGATCGTCGGTGCAGGTGAGCACCAGATCGCCGAGCCCGGCCAGGCCCATGAAGGTCTCCCGGCGGCCGCCCAGGGCGACGCCGAGGCGCATGATCTCGGCGAGGCCGCGCGTCACCAGCGCGGCGCGCGTATTGGCGCCGAAGCCCAGCCCGTCGGCGATGCCGGCCGCGATCGCCAGCACGTTCTTGACCGCGCCGCCAATCTCCACGCCGACGATGTCGGTGGAGGTGTAGACGCGGAAGTAATCGTTGTGGAGGCGGCGGGTGAGCGAGGCGGCGAACCCGTCGTCGTTCGTCGCCACGGTGACGGCCGTGGGCAGGCCGCGCGCGACCTCCGCGGCGAAGGTCGGACCCGAGATCACCGCCAGCGGCAAGCGCCGGCCGGGGCATTCGTCCCCGATCAGTTCGTGCAGCGGTCTGCCCTGCCCGGGCTCCAGGCCCTTGGTCCCCCAGGCGATGCGGAGGTCGTCCGGCCGGTGCCGGATCACGGCGCGCACCACGGAACGGAACGCGCTGCTGGGCGCGGCGATGAGGACGTCGCGCGCGCGCGTCAGCGCCGCGGCGATATCGGGCGCGATCTCGAGGCGCGCGGGGAAATCGATGTCGGGGAGGTGCACGGGGTTCCGGCGGAGGCGCGCGAGCTCCGCCATCCGCGCCGGCTCGTTGCCCCACAGGAGGACCGGGCTGCCGTTGCCGGCCAGCAGGACGGCGAGCGCCGTGCCCCACGATCCGGCGCCGATCACGAGGATTGGGGCGGCGTTGTCTGCGGTCATGGGTGGAGCGGGGCGTCTCCGCTCAATGCCCGGCGTGGGACGGCGCGGCCTTCTGCTGCTGTTCCTGCATGGCCTTCATGTGCTGGGTGTAGAGCAGTTCGAAATTCACGGGCGCGAGCAGGAACTGGGGGAAACCGCCCTTGACCACCAGGTTGGAGACGGCCTCGCGGACGAAGGGAAACAGGATGTTGGGGCAGTAGCTGCCGAGCAGCTCGCGCAGCTCATCCTCCGGCAGTCCCTTGACGAAGAACTGCCCGGCCTGGTGCACCTCGGCCAGATAGGCGACCTTGCTCTCGAGCTTGGCGGTGACCGTGATCGAGAGGATGGTCTCGTAGACGTCCTCGCCGATCGCGGCGCTGCGGTTACTCAGGCTGACATCGATCTCGGGCGCCCACCTCTTTTCGTCCTGAAAGATCTGCGGGGAATTCGGGGTCTCGAAGGAGATGTCCTTGGAGTAGATCTTTTTGATGGCGAACTGTCTGGGGTTTTCATCCGACATGAAGGGATCCTCGGTGATCGTTCCACAATAATCCGGGCCCGGCTACCTTAACATGTTCGCCGGCGCCGTTCTATTCTCGGGCCTTGCTCAGGGGCAGGCCGGCACCCTCCCAGGCGAGGAGGCCGCCGGAGAGCTTGGCGACGGCGGTGAAACCGTTTCTGCGCAGCAGCGCGCCGGCGCGGGCGGCGCGCGGACCGGTGCGGCAATACACGATGACCGGCCGTTCGCGCCAGGACTCGAGTTCTCCGAGGCGTTGTTCCAGCGCGTCCAGCGGCACGTTGACGGCGTTGAGGATGTGTCCGCCGGAGAATTCGCCCGGATCGCGCACGTCGAGCGCGGCCGCGTCCTGGTGGTTGATCATCTCGACGGCCTCGGCCGGTTTGATCTCCCTGAAGCCGAGCAGACGGTCCTTGGCGACGCTCGCCGCCAGCAGGGCCAGGATGACGACGAGCGAGAGAAACAGCAACCAGTGATTGAGGATGAAGGCGCCAAGCTGATCCATCGGGAGTCGATCCATCGTCGGGCCGTCCCGGCCGGGACGGGGTGGCGCATAGCTTAGTCGATCTGGTCCGGCGCGGCCACCCGCCGCCGCCCAGGGGGCGTTTCCTCCGGCGCGCGCTTGTATCATAATCCGCGTTCTTATCAAACAGATGGTTGCCTTTGCTCGTTCCGCCTATATATAGTCGTGTATACCGAAAATTAAACCCGGTCTAAATCGGAAGCCATGAACGCACATACGAACCGCCCCAGGCCGCTGGCCCTGATCATCCTCGACGGCTGGGGTTACAGCGAGGACCCGCGCCATAACGCCATCCATGCCGCGCGCAAACCCCACTGGGACCGCCTGTGGCGGGAACATCCGCATGGCCTGATCCAGGGCTCCGGCAGCTACGTGGGTCTGCCCGCGGACCAGATGGGCAACTCGGAGGTCGGCCACCTCAATATGGGCGCCGGCCGGGTGGTGTACCAGGAGATCACGCGCATCGACCGCGCGATCGCCGACGGCGAATTCCAGGCCAACCCGGTGATCCGCGGCGCGCTCGCGCGGGCGGCGGACACCGGCCGCGCGGTGCATATCCTCGGCCTGCTGTCCCCGGGCGGCGTGCACAGCCATCAGGAGCATATCCACGCGATGATCCGCGACGCGGTCGGGCGGGTCGGGGCGCGGGTCTATCTGCACGCCTTCCTCGACGGCCGCGACACGCCGCCCAAGAGCGCCGCCGCCTATCTGGAGGGCGTCGAACGGGTATTCCGGGACGCGGGCGGCGGGCGCGTGGCCTCGATCGTCGGGCGTTACTACGCCATGGATCGCGACCAGCGCTGGGAGCGCACGCGCCAGGCCTACGACCTGATCGCGGCGGGCCGCGCCGAATACCGCGCCGGGTCGGCGCGGGAGGCGCTGGAGCAGGCCTATGCGCGCGGCGAGACCGACGAATTCGTCAAGCCGACGCTGGTGGCGCCGCGCGACGGCCAGCCGGTGCGGGTGGAGGACGGCGACGTCATCCTGTTCATGAACTTCCGTTCCGACCGCGCGCGCCAGTTGACGCGCGCGTTCTGCGACCCCGCCTTCGACGGCTTCGAGCGCACGGCGCGCCCGCGCGTGGGGGAGTTCGTCACCCTGACCGAATACAGCAGGGACTTCGCCGTGTCGGTCGCGTTTCCCTCCTCGTCCATCGGCAACGGTTTCGGCGAGTACATCGCCGGGCTCGGCCTGCGCCAGTTGCGCATCGCGGAGACCGAGAAATACGCCCACGTCACCTTCTTCTTCAACGGGGGCGAGGAACGCGAGTTCGCGGGCGAGGAGCGCATCCTGGTGCCGTCCCCGAAGGTGGCCACCTACGACCTGAAACCCGAGATGAGCGCGGTCGAGGTCACCGACAGGCTGGTCGCCGCCATCGAAGGCGGCCGCTTCGACGTGATCATCTGCAACTATGCCAACGCCGATATGGTCGGTCACACGGGCAACCTCCCCGCCGCGGTGCGCGCGATCGAGACCCTCGATGGCTGTCTCGGACGGGTCTATGAGGCCCTGCGCGAGGTCGGCGGCGAGATGATCGTGACCGCCGACCACGGCAACGCCGAGCGCATGAGCGACGAGGCCACCGGCCAGGCGCACACCGCGCACACCTCCAATCCGGTGCCGTTCGTCTACGTGGGCCGGCCGGCGCACATCGTGCACGAGGGCGCGCTGTCCGACATCGCGCCCACCATGCTCTATCTGATGGGTATCGCCCCTCCGCCCGAGATGAACGGCCGCTCCATGGTGGAACTCGACGCGCCTTGAGATTATAGTGCGGGGGTGATGCCCACGCCTTCTTCCGCCGCGTCCTCCCCCGCGGGCGCGTTCCGTTCCGCTTTCCTTCGCCGGTGTCTCCCGGTGTCCGCGCTGTTCGTGCTGGCGGTGTTTCTGCTGTGCGTTCCGGCGCCCGCGCCGGTCGCGGCCGCCGCCGGCGCCGCGGCCGGGGCGGAGGAAAAGGACAAGGCCGCGAAGCTCGAAGTCCTGCGCCGGACGATCAAGGAACTGCGTACCTCGCTCGACAAGGCGCGCGGCCAGCAGGCCGAACTGCGCGCCCAACTGCGCGACGCCGAGGTGTCCATCGGGACTCTGAGCCAGTCGAGCAGGAAGCTGGAGAAGGAGCTGCGGCAGAAAGACGCGGAGCTGCGTGGCCTGCGCGCCCGGCGCGACGAGGTCAACGCGGCGCTCGAGCAGCAGCGCCGGGCCCTGGCGCAGCAGATCCTCGCCGGTTACGCGATGGGGCGGGAGGGGCACCTGAAGATCATCCTCAGCCAGCGGGACCCGTCCTCGGTCGGCCGCATGCTGACCTATTACGACTATCTCAACCGCGCGCGCGCCGCCCGCATCGAGGAGATCGACCACAGGCTGGCCGAGATCGGCGTCCTCGAGCACGCCATCGCCCAGCAGGCGGAGACGCTGGAGCAGTTGCACGGGGAGCAGGCCCGGCAGTTGCAGGCGCTGCGCGAGTCGCGCGGCGCGCGCCGCCAGATCCTGGTCAAGCTCGACGGCGAGATCAAGACCAAGCAGCAGAAGCTGGAGGCGCTGCTGCAGGACGAGCGCAACCTGTCGGAGCTGCTGATCAAGCTGCGCCGGGCGCTGGCCGAGATACCGGCCGACCGCCCGCCCGGACCGGGCGATTCCTCCCCCTTCGCCAGCCACAAGGGCAAGCTGTCCTGGCCGGCGCGCGGCAAGATCACCGCGCGCTACGGCGCCTCGCGCCAGGTGGGCTCGCTGACCTGGCGCGGGGTCGTGATCGGCGCCGAGGAGGGCGGCGAGGTCAGGGCGATCTATCGCGGGCGGGTGGCGTTCGCCGACTGGCTGCGCGGTTTCGGTCTCCTCATCATCGTCGATCACGGCGACGGGTACATGAGCCTCTACGGGCACAACCAGAGCCTCGCCAAGAACGTCGGCGACTGGGTCGAGCGCGGGGAGGCGATCGCGACGGTGGGCAACAGCGGCGGACAGGATTCGCCCGGACTGTATTTCGAGATCCGCCACAACGGCGTGCCGGACAATCCGCTGCGCTGGTGCCGGGCGGATACGCGCTGACACCGGTATTATTTCCGGTCGATGGCGGCGATTTTCTGCTAAAGTAGGCTCCGATTCGATTTGCCGCGCGCGCGGCCGATACCGTGGTCATGGAGGTCAAGGTAATGAAAATTGAAGCGCGTTATGTGTTGATCCTGGCCACCGGATTGATACTGGGCGTCTCGCTCACCATCGGCCACGGCGTGTTCGCGGAGCGCGAGGCGGCGCCGGCGCCGCTCCCGCTCAAGGAGCTGCGCACCTTCACCGACGTGTTCGCCAACATCAAGAACAACTATGTCGAACCCGTCGACGACAAGGAGCTGATCGACAACGCGGTGCGCGGCATGCTGGCCGGACTGGACCCCCATTCCGCCTATCTCGACGCCGCGTCCTACGAGGAGCTGCAGGTCGGCACCACCGGCGAGTTCGGCGGCCTCGGCATCGAGGTCGGCATGGAGAACGGTTTCGTCAAGGTCATCGCGCCGATCGACGACACGCCCGCCCAGAAGGCCGGCGTCGAGGCGGGCGATCTGATCATCCGGCTCGACGACACCCCGGTGAAGGGCATGAGCCTCAAGGAAGCGGTCGAGATGATGCGCGGCAAGCCGGGCACCTCGATCACCCTCACCATCGTGCGCGAAGGGCTCGACAAGCCGCTCAAG
>WBZO01004179.1_pt1 | contig 15816 bp, 10 predicted proteins | sample 5204261 | NCBI WGS metagenome assembly WBZO01 (sample SAMN12412400, study PRJNA552823) | activated sludge metagenome | isolation source: activated sludge from anammox sidestream of wastewater treatment plant... | place: USA: North Carolina | collected 2017-09 | reverse complement strand
AACGAGCGGCGCTCGTCCGTCATCTTCCCGCCGTCATCGCGCAGACATTTCTTGATCTTCTCACAAATCTCACCGCTCTCACCCGCCAGCCCCAGCGCGGGATAGACCCAATTGCCTTCGCCTCGGCCCGGATATACTGCCGTTCGCGCGGCGCCTTCCTGATACTCCGAAAACTTCATTTCACATGCTCCCAATTGTTTCTCGGTCGAGCATACCGCCCCACGAGGGCCGCTCGCACGCCTTTTCCCCGCCCTCCGAATCAGGGCGCTCAACCCCACCTCTTCACATCGGGGTTTCCCCGATCTCTCTTTCATCCTCTCATTCGCCCACTTGCTCTTTCCTCCATACTCGCGCGCCGCCTATTCTTCTCGGAGCGATGAACCTGCTCTACGGAACCATCACGGAAATCTTCGAGGAGAACGATATGCGAATGGCGCGAATCCGCGTCGCGGGCGCGCAAACGGTCGTCGCGTTGGATCTCGTTCCCGATGCGTCCGTTGGCGAACGCATTCTCGTGTGCAACGGCGTGGCGATCGAAAGGGTGAAGGAGGCCCTGGGTCATGTGCCTGGCAATTCCTGGTAAAGTGGTGGCCATTGAGACCGACGCGAACGGCGTTAAGATGGCAAAGGCAAACTTCGGCGGCGTGGTCAAGAAGGTCTGCCTCGAATATACGCCGGATGTCGAGGTGGGCGATTACGTCCTCGTTCACGTCGGCTTCGCGCTGAGTCGAGTGGATGAAGAAGAAGCGCAACGCACATTTCAATTGCTCGAAGAGCTGAACCAGCTCGACGAACTCATCGAGGCCGATCCCGCACTGCCGCAGGAGAATCCGCCGTGAAATTCATGGACGAATATCGCGACGAAAAACTCGCGCACAAACTCATCGCCGAGATCAAGCGCACCGTCACCCGGCCCTGGGTCCTGATGGAGGTCTGCGGCGGGCAGACGCACAGCATCGTGAAATACGGCATTGACCGACTTCTTCCCAAAGAAGTCGAACTCGTACACGGCCCCGGTTGCCCGGTTTGCGTCACCGCCCTCGAGACCATTGACAAGGCGCACGCAATCGCACAGCGGCCGAATGTGATCTTCTGCTCCTTCGGCGACATGCTTCGCGTGCCGGGCTCAGAGGCGGACTTGCTGGTTCTCAAGTCGCGCGGGGCAGACATTCGCATCGTCTATTCCCCCATTGATTGCCTCAAAATCGCCCGCGAAAACCCGCACAAACAGGTCGTCTTTTTTGCCATTGGGTTTGAAACCACGGCCCCCGCCAATGCCATGGCCGTTTGGCAGGCGAAGAAGCACGGCATTTCGAACTTCTCCATTCTCGTTTCCCACGTTCTGGTCCCCCCTGCCATTTCGGCGATCCTCCAGTCGCCCGACAATCGCGTACAGGGATTCCTCGGGCCGGGGCACGTTTGCACCGTCGTCGGCTACCGCGAGTATGAACCGCTCGCGTCGCAATTTCGCGTGCCCATCGTGATCACCGGCTTCGAGCCGCTCGATCTGCTCGAAGGCACGCTGATGGCAGTCCGCCAACTCGAAGAGGGACGCGCCGAAGTGGAAAATCAGTATCCCCGCGTCGTCCAGCGCGATGGCAACCGCATCGCGCAACAGATCGTGGAAAGCGTCTTTGAGGTCTGCGACCGCAACTGGCGAGGTGTTGGCTCCATCCCGCAGAGCGGCTACGCGCTGCGCCCAGACTTTGCCGCCTATGACGCCGAGCGCCTCTTCGATGTCGGGGCCATCGCCACACAGGAGTCCGGCGCCTGCATCAGTGGACTCGTCCTGCGCGGCGCGAAGAAACCTCACCACTGCCCCGCCTTCGGAAAGGCCTGCACGCCCGAACACCCGCTCGGCGCCACCATGGTTTCCGCCGAGGGCGCGTGCGCCGCCTACTACGCGTATGGCCGCCACCTCCAGCCACAGGATTTCGCTGCGAAAGGTCAACCGTCATGAACGATCCCGCGTCGCTCGCTGCCGCGCTGACGTCTTGTCCGCTGCCCATTATGGACCACAAGGAAATCGTCCTTCCTCACGGGGCCGGCGGCAAACTCTCTCAACGCCTCATCCAGAACATCATCCTGCCGCAGTTCCGCAACGAATTCCTGCAGCCGCTGCACGATGGAGCCATCCTTTCCATCCACGGCGCTCGCCTCGCGTTCAGCACCGATTCCTACGTCGTCAATCCGCTCTTCTTTCCCGGCGGCGACATTGGCGACCTGGCCGTGAATGGCACGGTGAATGACCTCGCGATGTGCGGGGCACAACCGCTCTATCTCTCGGCGGCTTTTATTATTGAAGAGGGACTTCCCATGGACGACCTCTGGCGCATCGTTCAATCCATGCGCCGCGCGGCAGATCGCGCAGGGGTCGCGCTCGTCACGGGCGACACCAAGGTGGTGGATCGCGGAAAGGGCGACAAAATCTTCATCAACACCTCGGGCATCGGCTTCATCCCTGAAGGCCGCGCAATTCAGCCCGGTCGCGCTGCCGTCGGCGACAAGATTCTCATCAGCGGACAAATCGCCGTGCACGGAATCGCAATCATGTCGGTTCGCGAAGGGCTCGAGTTCGAGACCGAAATCGCCAGCGACACCGCGCCGCTCAACAGCCTGGTCGAAGCCCTCTTCGCCGCCAGCGACAACATCCACGTCTTGCGCGACCCCACGCGCGGCGGCGCAACCAGCGCCCTCAGCGAAATTGCAGAAGCCGCACAGGTCGGAATTCGATTGAACGAAGCGAGTCTCCCCATCAGCGAGGAGGTCAAAGGCGCCTGCGAAATCCTCGGGCTCGATCCGCTCTACGTCGCCAACGAAGGCAAGCTCCTCGCCTTTGTGCCCGCAAGCGATGCGGATGCAACCCTCGCCGCCATGCGCGCGCACCCACTCGGACGCGACGCCGCGATCATTGGCGAAGTCGTCGCCGAGCACCCCCGCTTTGTCACCATGAAAACCCGCGTCGGCGGTACCCGCGTCGTCGAGATGCTGTCCGGCGAACAACTTCCCCGAATTTGTTGATCACCCGCCACCTCGCCGTCCTTGACTTTCGTCCCCAAAGTGGCTTGTATTGCAGGTCCTTTCTTCGGTGCCCCCATCGTCTAGAGGCCTAGGACGCCAGGTTCTCATCCTGGTAACACCGGTTCGAATCCGGTTGGGGGTGCCATCTCCTCCGCAAACTCAGAACGGGCGGCGGCTCGGCGCCAGAAGCGTGGCGAACACTTCGCGAACCCGCTTATTCGCTTGTTCGGCAGCAGCAATTAATTTTTCGCGTGTCTGGGCGCGTTCCCCATACTTCTTCATCGCAAATCGCAACGCCGCACCCACTTCGTCGAGCCGCGCTTCCACCACAGACTCGTGCAATTCGGTCGAATTGAAGACGCCTTCAAATCGCCAGTTGTCGGCAATCCCTACCGTCGGGATCCCCTGCGAGAGCGCGGCAATACACGCGTGCAATCGCGAGCCAATGAAAAACTCGCACCGCCCAATCGCAGCCTTGATCCGACACGGATCCGTCACGCCGCGCAGCACATGCAGGCGACTGCGCAGCGCTTCGGGCAACACGGCAATAACGTGATCGCTGGCGTCGGCGTCGCTCTCGGGATGACCCGCCGGCACCGCAGTGTGGGGAATCAGCAGAATCCGCGCCGTGGGATCGGCAGCCAATAGCGCGAGAATCAGTTCGGGGATGTATCCCGCATAATCCAGCGCGAGATTCAGCGAAGACTGCTTCCTGAATCCGTCGCTATACATTCCGCCATTGATGTTAATTCCAATTATCGGGCCATCGCCCGTCAACGCAGGGGACACGGCATCGGCCGGAAACGCACCAACCGGCAGCGTGAATGCAATGTCGTGACACAGCTCCACAGGCGGCGCGGGAAAGCGACCCGCAAGCGCAATGCCCACCTGAACACTCGCAAGATCGCGCCCAAAGAGGCCGCGCGTGCGCGCGGCCACAAAGCGCATCAACGCCCGGCCCGGCGCACTGCGACAGGGCGAAAGCGATTGCGGCAAAAGATAGGGCGGCCGCCCCGCAGCGATCGCGGTCAGCATGGGCAGACACCCCGCCACGAAATTCAGAAATCCTCGCTCATCCGTGAACCCGTCGCCGCCCTGAATATCGCCGACCCATGTCGCCTGCTCCACGGTCTCGACCCAGCGCGAGCGCGATGGCTTGACGGCGTGCGGTCGCAGGCGTTTATGCACGCGGCGATAGAGCGCGAGCAGCGGAAGGAATAGCAGATTGTCGCGCAGCGCGACACGGCGCGAAATCTGGGCATTCACCACATCCACAGACACAGCCTCGGAGCCAAGCAACGCCGTCTGCGACTCGCCCGACGGGTGCTCGACAAGAAGAACGATGCGCGCATCGGGACAGAACTGTCGAACAAGCCCCACCAACGCTGTGGAAAGCGCCACAACACCGAGATCGCCGCTGTCCAAGGCGACGCCCATCAAGCAAATCGTCGTATGTTTTTGCAGCGTGATCGGCAAGTCCCCCATCGCCTGCGACGACACCGAGGAACTCCCCACGCGGCCAAAGCGCGTTGTCTTCACAAATTCTCCTGTCGGTTATAGTTCATCAGGAGCGCAACACTTTTCAAGCCTTCTTCAACCGCTCGGATCGGATCGCCTCGTCATGGCCACATGAATAGTGCGTCCAGCATAGCCATTCGCCGCACGAATCAATAGGATGCTCCCCGGACGAATATATCGGATGCGACACACCTCGATCAGCACTCTGCTCTGCCACGCTGCGCTGTGGCTCGCGACTTCCTTGCCCCTCGCTCACCTCGCGGCGGCGGGCGCGATTGAAACGCGCGACGGTCAAACGGTCATCCGCATCGTGACGGCCGTGCCGGTTGATCCCAATTCACCCTCCATTGCCAATCGGGCCGACCTCGCGGCGATCCGCGCCTTTCAAGACGACTTCCCACGCATTTTTGCGGAACGCTATCGAGATCGCTACAAGGCCGACCCCGCGCGCTACGGCGTCCATGATTGGGACCACGTCTCGGTCGAAGTGCAGCCGTTCACCGGCATCAAAGTCGAGGGCGCGGAAGTGGACCTCCTCGCAATCGCAGGCGGGATTGCGCCCGACGTCCTCTACATCAACTTCCGCAAGTCCGATAACTACATCCAGAACAATTTCCTCTATCCGTTGGATCGTCCCGAAGACCACTATCTTTCGGCGATGTCGGAGGAGGACCTCGCATTCCGCGTACACCCCAAGCTCTGGCCCGTGATTGATCGCAAGGGTCCGGCTGGCGAACGGCACGTCTGGGCTCTGCCCTATGGAGGCGCACTCGGCAAAGTGTTGCTCTATCGCAAGGACCTCTTCGACCGATTCGGCCTCGCCCACCCCACGGCCGATTGGACGTGGGACGATCTCCTCGCGGCGGCCCGAAAGCTCACCGACCCGAAACGCGGCACCTATGGCATCCAGCTCAATCGCGGCAAGCAAGAGTCGTGGTATTGGGTGACCTACCTCTGGTCCGCTGGCGGCGAGGTGATGGAATATAACGAGGCATCGGATCAATGGCGCTGTGTCTTCGGATCCGAGGCGGGCGTCGAGGCGCTCGATTTTTATACGCGCTTGAGCGCGGAGCGCTGGGTGGATGCCGACGGAATCGTGCGGCGGGGCTATTCCTCAAAAGATGCTTCAGACTTCCGCATGAAATGGGAGCGCGGCGAGATCGGGATGATGATGGCGTACATTGACGAACGCCTCTTTTCCACCATCAATCCCGAACTCACGGGAATGGTGCCCGTTCCCAAAGGACCCGGCGGCGCGCGCGGCGGCGAACTGAACAGTCGGATGATGGGTCTCTTCTCCGGCATTGAGGAACCCGCCATTCGCGACGCGGCATGGGAGTTCATTCGGTTCTACGAATCGGAAGCGGCCGTGAAGATCAAAACGCGCATGATGGTCGAAGGCGGCTTCGGCCCATTTGTGAATCCGCGCTATCTCCGCCAATTTGGCTATCCCGAATTCGAGCGCCTCTCCCCGCCGGGATGGGCCGACACGTTTGAGATCGCGATTGAAACGGGTCGTCCCGAGCCCTACGGCCGAAATAGCAACGTCGCCTATGAACTAATGACAATCCCCATCGCGCGCGCAGAACAGCTTGCGCTCGCCGAAGAACTCCCCGAAGACCCCGTCGCGCGACGCGCGGTCTTTCGCGACCTGCTCACTCGCGCCGAAGCGCGCGCGAACGAGATCATGATCGGGATCATTCCAGAACACGAACAGCGCATACGCCGCATCGCAGCCGCCGCCACCCTCGCAGCGCTCGTCATCGGCTTCTTCGTCTTGTTTCGGCGCGTCTTCGCAACGTTTCGCCCGCCGCATCCCGCTGGCGACGATGTGCGCAGCGCCCGGTCACACAAACATCGCTGGGCGCTCGTCCTGCTCGCTCCCGCACTCCTCACGATTCTCGTCTGGCAATATCTCCCTCTTGCCCAAGGCGCGGGAATGGCCTTTTTCGATTATCGCCTCCTCGGCAAATCCGCTTGGCTCGGCATAGACAACTTCGCCAGCGTCCTCTTCGATGGCTTTTGGTGGACATCCGTCTGGAACTCGCTCCGCTACAGCTTCTTGATATTGGCGCTCACCTTCCTACCCCCCATCGCCTTGGCCATTCTCCTCCAGGAAATCCCGCGCGGAAAATTGCTCTTTCGCCTGATCTACTATCTCCCCGCTGTCGTCACCGGCATTGTCACCGTTCTGCTTTGGAAACAATTTTACGAACCGTCCGAACGCGGCGCGCTCAACGCGCTCCTCCTCAAAATACCCGCTGTCGGCTACCTCGCGCTCGCGCTTCTGCTTCTCGCCATCGCGCTCGCCTTCGCGCACCGCTTGCGCTGCAACGACATGAACCTGGCCGCCGTTGCGCTCGTCCTCGTGGGCATCGCTCTCTTCATCACGGTCGCCGGAATCGCACAGCCGCTCCTCTTCGCGCCCGGCGAATCATGGAGCGAAACGCTGCGCCATCTTCCCGCCCGCCTCTTCACCGTCCGCGCGGAGCCCTATCGCTGGCTCAGCGACCCCGAAACGGCCATGCTCGCCTGCGTGATCCCGATGATCTGGGCGGGCATGGGGCCGGGCTGTCTGATCTATCTCGCCGCGCTCAAAGGCATTGCCGATGAATACTATGAAGCGGCGGAAATGGATGGGGCGGGTTTCATTGACAAAATCCTCTTCGTCGTCGTGCCGATGCTCAAACCCCTGATCATCATCAACTTCGTCGGCGCATTCATCGGCTCCTGGTACGGCTCGGAGGGAAACATCCTCGTCATGACCGGAGGCGCGGCGAATACCGAAGTCGCCGGACTTCACATCTGGTTCAAGGCCTTCACCTTTCTCCAATTCGGCCCCGCCACCGCCATGGCGTGGATGCTCGGCTTCCTGCTCATCGGCTTCACCGTTCACCAACTCCGGATCCTGGCGCGCGTCGAATTCAAAACCACGGGGGCGAAATGACGGCGCATCCTCCTCGACGAGCACCCCACAGGATTGACACCTGACCCATGGCGATTATCTCACAGATCGGCCGACGTCATTGGCGCACGCGCGTGCTGATCAGCGCAATGTATATCGCGCTGATCGCCGGCGCCGTGAGCATGGTCTATCCCTTTCTGCTGATGCTTTCCGGCAGCACCAAAAGCGCAGCCGACGCGCCGACGCATCGCATTTTGCCCGCCTTCCTCCTCCATCGCGACGCGCTCTATCAAAAGACCACCGAAGCGCTGTTCAACGAAACGCTCTCGCTGATGTTCAGCGCCTACCCCAACCCGCCGCAGTCTTTCACCTATCTCACCGAGCCCGCCAACGCACCCGAAGCGCTGACGCGCGCGTGGCGTGACTTCTTGCCCACTCAACACCCCGGCTCCTTCACCTACACACTCGGCTACACCCGCGCTCCCGCCTCGCGCGGAGCGCAGCCCAAACTCCTGCGCGCCTGGAAAGAGTTTCTAATGTCGCGATTTGACGGCGACCTCTCCGCCGTGAATCGAAGCCTGCAGACCACCTACACCTCTTGGTATGCCATTGACCTTCCGCCCGAAGATTATCTCATCCGCCGCACCTCGCTCGCCGAAACGCCTTTCCTCCGCGTCTGGAACGAGTTCAAAGAAGAACAACCGATCGAATCGCGCATCTATTTCAGCGTCGAAAACTTCTATCGCAATGTCTTCCTGATGAATCGCTACACGCGCGACATCGCCGCCTACAACAGCGCGCATAACACCTCCTATTCATCGTGGAGCGATGTCCAACTCGACGCCCGCCTTCCCGCGACCTCGCGCCGAACACCCGCCGAGCGCGACGACTGGGAATCGTTCGTCCGTGTCATCCTCAATCATCAATGGATTCGCGCTGACGATGCGGCTCTCCCACCCTACCAACGCTACCTCGAAGCGAAATACATCGACCTCGCCGCGCTCAACCGCGCCTACGAAACGCACTACGCGGCGTGGCGCGACATCCCGCTCCCCTCCGCCGACCGCACGGCAGGTCTTCCCTTCTCCGACTGGGACGCATTTCTGCAAGGCTGGCGCAACCCGAGCGACAACTCGTGGCACGAGCTTCCGCTCGATGCCATCGAGATCACCTCTCTCGATCGGGACTTTCGCGCCTTCTTGCAGTCGCGCTTCGCGTCTATCGCCGAGCTGAATGCAGCGTGGCACACGCAGTTCGCCGACTGGCGCGACATCGCGCTGCCACAGCAAGCGCTTCACTATCAGGATTTCCTCGCACGCCAATCCGAATTGCGCTGGGAATTCGCCACGCGCAATTTCGTCGCCGTCTGGGACTACCTCGGTCGCCACGGTCGCGGCATGTGGAACACCGCCATCTACTGCCTCTTCGCCATCCTCGCCGCGCTGATCGTGAACCCGCTCGCCGCCTATGCGCTCAGCCGCTACCGACCGCGCTTCACCTACAAAGCCCTTCTCTTCCTCATGCTCACGATGGCGTTTCCTCCCATGGTCACCCAGATCCCCGTCTTCTTGCTGCTTCGCCAGTTCAGCATGCTCAACACCTTTTGGGCGCTCGTTCTGCCGGGCCTCGCCAATGGCTATGCCATCTTCCTGCTCAAGGGCTTCTTCGATTCACTCCCGCGCGAGCTGTACGAGAGCGCCGAGATGGACGGCGCAGGCGAGTTCCGAATTTTTGGGTTCATCACCATGAGCCTGAGCAAGCCCATCCTCGCAGTCATCGCGCTCAACGCGTTCACACACGCCTACAGCAACTTCATGTTCGCCCTGCTCATCTGCCAGGACTCGCGCATGTGGACGCTCATGCCGTGGCTCTATCAACTCCAACAATACAGCGGCCCGGGCATCGTCTACGCCTCCTTGCTCATCGCGGCCGTCCCCACCCTCATTCTCTTTTCCCTCTGCCAAAACATCATCATGCGCGGCATTGTCGTACCCGTCGAAAAGTGAGCAGGCGCGCGTCGGATCGGGGCGATTCGACGCAATTCCGAATGCCTCACGCGAGGCGACGTCGGGCGAGAAGAAGCGCCCCCAAACACAGAGCAAAAATGCCGAGCTGCGGTTCGGGCACCAGCGGATCGCCGCCGCCGCCATTGTTGTTTTCACTCGCCTCTTTGAGCTCGAAATTGTCCAAATAGTACGTCTGCCCGTCGCCGCCATTGCGCGTCACCTGAACGTCAATCCAGTTCACGGCCGTCAAAGCGGTCGCAAAGGCGCCTGCGCCGCTGCCGACCCAGCTCGCATCCCAGACCAACGGCACGGTGACCGTGTACCAGCTACCGATGCCTGACACCTGAGCGCCCACGCTGCGGAAAAAGGTGCCGCTCCCACCGTTGAGACGCAAAACGAGATCGGAAGGCAGCACATCTTCCGCATAAAAGTTGAATATAAACTCGCCCGCATTGACGGCCGTGTAATCGCCGGCGAATGCCCCTCCGGCGGTCGAACCTCCCGCGCGGAACGCATCGGTCTCCGGGGTCGGAATGCCTTGCGATGCAAATACGCCGGCGAGCGACCCCGCTCCGTTGCCGAAGGAGCCATTGAAACTAACCGCCATTTCGCTGGCATCGCGATCCAGCCAACCCTCGTCATTGCTATCGAACGTGCTCACATAGAGCACGGCGCCGCCCGCGTTCAGCGACAGCGCGACGCCGAGCCCCACTCCCGCAAGGATTCCTTTCGCGCGCAACATTAGAACCGAATCCTCATGGTTCCTGCGCCGGATTGACGATAGTAGTAGTACGCTTGGCCCGGGCGAATCTGTAGCGACGTCGCCCCGCCAGTGCCCAGATCATACCACGTGTTGTTCGGCAGCCGGATCAATCGTCGCCACGATCCGTTTGGGTTCGCCATCATGATTTGATCGGCAGCATCTTCATCATAATCCCCGACGGGGGTGCCACTCACCTGCGCAGTCGCTTCGAACATGCCGCTCAGCGGGAGTATTTTCCCCTCTGAATAGCCCAATATATTCCAGCCCTCCACAACGGTGTTCGTCGCCGTTTGTGCATTCCCCACCGGGCCCGCGAAAATCGGAAAAGCAGTCGCGCCCGAGTTGCGCAAAATGTACATCCCTTGCCCGCGAGGCAGCGGAGTCGTATAGGGTTGATTCATCGCATTTCGCCACACGCCCGCGCCGTCCACGTGAAGAACCGTCCAGAAGCCGCCATCCAGCAGATAGATTTCATCGCTGTTCGGCGTCAACGCATCCGCTAAAACCGCACCCATCTGCCCGTCAAAGCGGCCATCGGAATGCACGGGCACAGACTGCAGAGAAAAGCCGCTCGGAACGCCCGGCTCAATAATCGCCCACACCCCATTCAGTGTCGGCGCCGCTCCCGCGGGCACAACTTGCACAAAGTTCGTTCGCCCGCTATAGGTGCCCGGCGCGTCTTCCACACTCCCGGACGCCTCGTGGTCGGTGACGATGCGCGTCCACGTCATACCCGGACCAAACGGGCTGCGCGATGTATAGACGTCGTACGCAATCCCATTCACGGCAGACCACTGCACCGTCGCCACTCCCGAGACGGGCACCGCAATCTCCGTCACTTCCACTGACCAATTGGTATGCGAAACCGGCACCCCGGCATCGTTCCGCGGCTCGCCTGTCGTCGCCACATACACACGCATCACAAACGAGGCCGTGCGCCCCTCATCGTCCTCCGCGACAAAACGAAGCAAGTGCGTGCCGACATCCCCGCCCGTGGGAGTCCACGAGAACGTGCCGACCTGATTGGTCCCCGAGGGGCTCACCGAGAACGTGGCGGCGGACGGCTTGTTGATTATCGCCAAGGAGGGCGGCACGCAACCCGGATCATTCGCGCGCACGGTGAACGACAGCGCCTGCCCCTGCTCCACAGTCTGATCGGCAACGGAAGCGAGCAGCGGCGTCAGACCGGACGGGCACCCGTCCGGCGTCGCAAACGCATACGTCTTCACGTCTCCGTGGTCACATCGCCGCCGCTCACGTGAAACTCGAGTGGCATCAGGGAACCCGCCCCCAACAGCGCGCGCGGAATGCCCCACTCAATCGCGGACCCGTTGTATGCATACGAAAGGGCACCCAGATAGTTCCAAGACCACGCCGACTGATCGTTGCCGCTGAACTCATACACGCTATAGACCGAGCCGCCCGAGCCATATTGAATCAACCGATCGTATCCCCGGCTCATCCATCCCGCATTGAAGCCGGTGCCCGGATTGTTGTCCGAATCAATATACAGCTCATGCACCCAATTCGAATTGATCGAACTCGGAGCCTTCAACTCCAGCCCAACGTAGAGATAGGTGTTGTCATTGGCGACCGAGATGGCCGAATACGTCGAGCTCAGCGGCGCGCCATCCCCGATCTCGGGGTCGTCATAAAACACATCGGCCCCCATCCAATCGGATAGAACGCCATCGAGCGAAATCGTCGTGTAGCGACCCACATTCTGCGAAAAGTTCGCGACCACGCTTCGGGTGCGATCCAGCGTCAACGTCAGCGGATTGTCCAGCTCATGCCCGTTCGGAACGTCTCCAGTCCACCCGCTGAACGAATAGCCGCCATCCGGCGTTGCAGAGACCACCACATCGCTGCCGAGTGGATAGTATCCACTCGCATCTCCGCTCGCGCTGCCATTTCCACCGGACGACCGCGAAAACAGAACATTTGTGCTCCAGAGCCACGTCAGCGTCGCGTCATTCGTCAACGCCATCACAAAATTCGTGTCTGCACCGGACACCGGATCGTTCCCCGCCAAGGTCCAACCGACCGCCACATACTGCGTGCCATCCGCAGGCGCGGGATTGAGAACCTTGTTCGTCAACGCCTGCTCAAACGGATAGTCGTGAGGACCCACCGCCGGAGTCGGCGTTCCGTAGGGGCTGACGACCGTCAGGGTCTGGAGCGGCGCGGGCGCAAATGCATAGAGCTTCGCGTTGGCCTCGCCCTGATGCGCCCACGTCTCCGTGGTCACATCGCCGCCGCTCACGTGAAACTCGAGCCGCATCAAGGAACCCGCCCCCAACAACGCGCGCGGAATGCCCCACTCAATGACATCGTCATCATAGGCATAGGCAATCACACCGAGAAAACCCCAGGACCACGAACTCTGGTTCCCGCCACCCGTGAACTCATACACACTATAAACCGAACCGCCCGAACCGTATTGAACAAGCCGATCATACCCCCCCGACATCCATCCCGCGTTGAAGCCGGTGGCTGGATTGTTGTCGGAGTCAATATAGAGTTCGTGCAGCCAATTCGAGTAGATCGAGCTAGCGCCCTTCAACTGCATTCCGATGTAGAGGTTGTGATTGTCGTTGGCGACCGAGATGGCCGAATACGTCGAGCTCAGCGGCGCGCCGTCCGTAATTTCCGGATCCGTGTAGAAGACGTCTCCACCGATCCACTCCCCCAAACTTCCGTCCAGCGCCACGCCGACAAAGCGTCCGGAGTCGAGCGCGAAGTTCGCGGTGACACTGCGCGCGCGATCCAGTGTCAAGGCGAGCGGATTATCGTTGGTCTGTCCTCCCGGCACGGCGCCGGACCAACCGATGAAAGCGTATCCCTCATCCGGCTCCGCCGTGATGTTCACCACAGAGCCAAGCGCATAATATCCATTCGTATCGCCAGTAATGGAGCCACCCGCTGACGGCGCGCGCGTCAGTTGCACATTCGTCTGCCACAACCATGCCAATGCCGCGTTGTTGGTCACCGTCATGACAAAACTCGTTGCCGCGCCAGATGCCGGTTCATTTCCCGTCAACGTCCACCCCGTCGCCACAAATTGCGTTCCGTTCGCAGGAGCAGGCGCAGTGATGCGATTGGTCAACGCCGTTCCGTAGCTGTATCCGTGCGGCCCGACCGACGGCGTCGCCACTCCGCGTGCGCTCGACACCGTCACCGTGTATTGTGGCGTCGCACCGAAGGCATAAATTCGCGCCTGCGCTTCCGTATGATGCGCCCACGTCGCAATGCTCACCGAGCCGCCCTCGGTCAGAAACTCCAGCTTGGCCGCCGTGCTCCCACCGAGCGCGCTGCGCGGGATCGCCCACTCGATTCTATCTCCATCATACGCATACTGAATCGTGCCGAGATTGTCCCACGACCAGTCGCCCTGCACTGCACCCGTGAACTCAAAGACACTGTAGCTTCCACCGCCCGCGCCATACTGCACCATCCGGTCATATCCATTCTGCATCCAGCCCGCATTGAACCCTGTCGCCGGATTCAAATCGGTATCAATATAGAGGCTGTGCAGCCAGTTCGACAGAATGCTGCTCTCGGCCTTGAGCTGAAGCCCCACATAAAGATAGGTGTGGTCATTCGCAACATAGACCGCCGAATAAGTCGAACTGAGTGGCTCCCCGTCGCCAATTTCGCTGTCGTCATAAAACACGTCAGCTTGCGCCCAGTCCACCAGCGAGCCATCCAGCGATGGCGAGCGAAATCGTCCCGAGAACGCCCCGAAATTGGCCGTCACATTCCGCGCCTGATCCATCGTCAGCGTCAAGGGATTGTCATTTGTCTGCCCGCCCGGCACCGCGCCCGACCACCCCTTGAAAAGGTATCCCGCATCCGGCGTCGCCGTCAGATTGACGGATGAGCCGCGCGCGTAATAGCCCACCGAATCTCCGCCGACCGAACCATGCGCGCCCGCCAGTGGATTCAAGTACACATTCGTCTGCCACAACCAAGTCAGAACGGCGTTGTTCGTCACCGTCATCGAAAAGTTCGTCCCGCCGCCCGACGTCGGATCATTTCCCACCAGCGTCCAGCCCAGCGCGACATACTGCGTGCCATTGGCCGGCGCCGGAGTCGCCACGGAGGGCGACAGACTTGTGCCATATATGTTGGTGTGAATCCCGACAGCGGGATCCGGCGCGCCGCGCCCGGAAATCACCTGAAGGGTGCGTGTCGGCGTTGCGGCCATCTGATAATTCTTTGCGCCCGATTCAGACGACATCGCCCACGTCTCAATCGAAACAGAGCCGCCACTCGTGTGGAACAGAATGCGCGGTTCCGTCGCCCCACCCAGCAAGCTGCGCGGGATCGCCCACTCAATGATCTCGTCATCATAGGCATATTGGAACGTGCCGAGGAACCCCCACGACCACGACGCCTGGTTCCCACCGCCGGTGAATTCGTACACGCTGTAGACCGAGCCGCCCGAGCCGTATTGAACCAGCCGGTCGTAACCGCCCGACATCCAGCCGGAGTTGAAGCCCGTCAACGGATCGTCATCCGTGTCTATGTAGACTTCATGTGTCCAATTCGAATAGATGGAAGAGGGCTCTTTGAGCTGCAAGCCGAAGTAGAGCTGCGTGGCGTCATTCGCAAGGAAGATGTTCGAATAGGTCGAACTGAGCGGAGCCCCATCTCCGATCTCCGGATCGTCATAAAACAAATCCCCCGCCACCCACTCGCTCATGACTCCGTCGAGCGCAATCGTTGCGAAGCGCCCGCTCACAGTGACCGCCATTGCGTCAACAGTCAGCCCGCACAGTATCGCCGCAACTATCCCTCTTATCGCATACGCCACGATGGAGCCCTCCCCGTTCTGTGCATCAATTTATTTGAGTCGTCATAACAATGCAAGAACATTGTCCTCTTTTTCTTGGCAGCTCGGTGGCCCAGAACAATCAGGTGGAATTGCCCCGAAGGAACATCTGAAAGACAGGCCGATTGCCCCCTCCACCGCGCAGAACACGCCCTCAGCCAGCGGCCTATCTGAAGCGTAAATTTCTCAAGGGGACGCGATGGTGGCGTCAGTCATCCCGCGCGTCGTCGGCGTTCTGGCGGCCGATCACGCGACCGTCGTCGAGCGCGTTCCGATCCATCCCGGAGAGACGCCGAAAAAGCCGACGCAAATCGCGAATGCCGCCCCAGGAAAACCAGATACTCGTCGCAACGCTGACAACGAATGGAATCCAGATTCCGTTGATCTTGAAATAGAGCGCCCAGCCCTGCCCGCCCCACTTCAGGGTCGGGATCAGATTCAAGACGGTTGCCGTGAGCCAAATGCCAAAGGTGATGACGGTCCACGCAAAAACGCCGTAGGAAAGCGCCCGGTCGCCGCGCGTGAACTCTTCGTCAATTCCCAGATAGCGATCGAGCCAGTTGCGTTTCCGAATGTTGGACGGGGTCTCCGGCCTGTCTTCGGCGCGCGCGTACTCGCCGCGATGCAGCATGCGATCCATATTGAAAGGCTTTCGACACGTGAGCAATGAAATCAGAACATACGCCGCGATGGCGGCGGTGAAGGCATAAAACCACATCCACTGCCCGTTGATGGGGAACTTATCCTGATGTGCAAGAAGCCACGCATG